>Ga0208457_1000064_pt1 | contig 154072 bp, 134 predicted proteins | sample June2015DPH_10_1_FD_185513 | JGI IMG/M metagenome (GOLD analysis project Ga0208457, IMG submission 185513) | Peatland microbial communities from SPRUCE experiment site at the Marcell Experimental Forest, Minnesota, USA - June2015DPH_10_150... | ecosystem: Environmental > Terrestrial > Soil >... | reverse complement strand
TCACGCCGCCGCTGGCGAGTGCCTCCAAGGTGGGCCAAAACCCGGCGGAATCAGGTGGCGAATTCCCGGCGGAATCAGGTGGCGAAAACCCGGCGGAATCGGGTGGCGAAATCGACCGGAATCCGCATGCTATCGATCGACTCGTTCTCGAAGCTCAGTACTCGCTCGCCTGCGATCCCGATGGCACCGCTGTGCCGTTTGAGCGGACAGCGCTCCTAACGGACCCAACGCTCTGCCAAGAGGTCCTTGTCGTGGGGATCAAGACGGGTCGCCGGTACCTGCGATCTCTCACCAGTCGTCCCGTACGAGCGGACCTGTCCACCCGGAGGCTCCAACTCCCACCATCGCCGGATGAACCGGACGCGTCTTTCGAGGAAGGAGTCCGTTCATGGCGCCGAGCTGTCCGATCGAGTGATCGAGTGGAGGCAGTCGGTGCGATCTTCGAGGCAATCGAGTTCTTCGTTGCTGGAGCGAAGGTCAAGCTAATCTTCGGCCCGCACGACCTTGACGCCATTCGAGCGGCTGTCGCTGGGGTAGCGCTAGCGGAGGAGCAACGGGAGCGACTCGCGGACGTCATCGGGAGAGCAAATGAGCCGCCATTGCTCGCCAAGATTCGGGCATCCCTGGCGCAATACGTGGTTCCATACTCCGAAGCCGAACTCGCTGCGCTGTGGCGCCTCCGGAAGTTCCGAAACCACGCTCAGCACGGCAAGACTCGCAAGCCACCGGTGGAGTCGGATCTCGATCTCGCAAAGGGGCTTGTGAATCGCATGCTCTCCTTCCGCGCTTGGCGGGCGGGGGGTTCTGTCTGAATCGTCGCGAGGGATGCGCGCGAAGCGCGCGGTCTCGCTGACCACAACGGACATAACCTCCATTATCGGAAGTAGTCTCGGCACCAGGGAGAGAGGCTGTGGAGATCGAAGCGGCCCGCCGGCGCTCGTGCACGGCGGGCCGCTCTGTGACGGCAAACAAACGCCCGGAGGAACCGCGACCCCGCATCGTTCGGCCGATCCGAGAATCGGTCGAGTCGTTCGGTTTCCGTGGCCCCTCCGGGCAAGACTGAATGTACTTCGCCGGCGCACCGGAGGCAACGTTGGTGTCCACATCTTCGCGTGTGGATTCGTCAGCCGTGCGGGTCGTCTCCACAGCCGTGAACACTTGCGGCCGCAAGTGTCCCACTTCCTTGGAGGAAAGAGAACGGGTGTTCTACTAGGAGCTGGCGTTTCGGATCCCGTCTGTGCCGGCGTCGGACAGCGGGTCCGCAGGGTCTTGCCTCGGAGTGGAGCCTGCTAACCGCAGTGCTGGCCGACTGATGTTGAACTGAGGGAGTGGAGGTCAGGTGCCAGGGACGGTCCCCTCCCCTGGCGATGATGGAAGCGGCGCCCGTGCCATCGCTGCAACAAACGAGAGTCCCGCACCCGACCGACTAGGATCCAATCGGCACAGCCTCGCGGATTTCGGCCAGCTGACTGCCCCCATAGAGAACGGTTCTCTGGAGGACGCGGAGCTGTCCCGACCCGAGCGGGGCGAAGACGCTGAATTCGTAGTCGGGCTTGACGAGGGTGACGAGCCACAACTTAGCGCCGGGTTCAAGTTGGACGGCTCCACTCCAACCCAGCCTCGCGATCTGGGCTGCGTCCACGATGCTCGTGCCATCGATGTCTTCCCAGCCGGTATAGAACGCCGCCGTCGGCCGGTGCCAGTCGTATAGCTTGATGCCGAGGCGCTGGGTCTCACCCGTCCGCCACAGGTAGTACTGGAGAGGGAAGTAAGTCTGAGCGTTGAGGGTGATGACTACGTCACCAGGGTGGACGAGCGCGGCGAGCTCCCGCGCCATCTGGCGGCCGGGCTCGACCGCCTCGTCGCTGCGAGACGCTTCGACTCCGCGAGCAGCCCCCACTGCCGTTACGGAAACGATTGGCAGGACGAGAAACATCGCCAGGAGTCCAGATGGTAGGCGTCCAGCGAACCTGAAGTGGAGGCCCAGATACCGCGCGGCCACCACGACAGTTGATGCTATCGCGATTGCCGCCGGCGGGAAGGCAGCTCCGAGGTAACGTGGATCGTAGATTGAATGGAGTTGCGAGTAGGCCCACACGACCGGCATCAGGCCGAAGCCAAACGCGATCGCAAGCGCAAGAAGGCGATCACGCCGAAGGCCCATGTTGATCGCTTCAGGTCTTGCGGTATCGCTCGACCCCTTTGAGCACAGGCCGAAGAGCTCCGCTGCGAGACCGACCAGCGCGCACGCTAAGGCCACTACAAGCACGAAGGAGGACAAGCCTCCCAGGTCGCCAGGAACCCACCCGCGCAGCGTAACCGCTATCGATCCGAGATCCGGACGAGGCGTCCAGAAAGCCTGACCGTTCAGCGCCACGGAAAGGAGGCTGGGTAGCCAGGGCGCAAGACTTGCCGTCCCGAGCACGACACATCCAGTTGCTAGCACGGCAACGCGGTTGCGGAGCCAGACCAATCCGATCAGGGCAAACGCTAACTGCATGCCCGCAGTCGGTATTCCGAGCGACATCGTCCAGACCTCGCCTGCAATCGCCAGGACGAGGCCTATCGCCGCACCCAGCTGGCGCCGTCCGGGCCACTCGGCCGAGTCAGCCATCAGAAGCCACAGGAGCCACCACGCGCTCGTGGAGAGGAAGGTTTCCAGGCTGTACATACGCGCGTCGCGTGAACTCATCACCAGGGCTGGCGATAGCGCGACGAGGGACCCCGCGACCAGGGCTCCTCCATTTCCTAGCGCATCGCGAGCCCATCGCCAGGTGACGACCACTGTCCCGAGTCCGGCCAAGACCGAGAGCGATCGGAGCGCTCCTTCGGAGTCACCGAACACCGTCATCCAGCACTTAAGAAGTAGCAGATAGAGGGGCGGGAACGTTTCGTGAGAGGCCAGCCTCAGCAGGTCAGCGAGCGATTGGTTCGCCAGATACCAGGAAGTCGCCTCATCGCGGAACAGCTGCGGCTCCCCAAGGTAGGCCGCCCGGACCACGATCCCCACCACGACGAGCGCTGCCAACGGCACCAAGCCGAGCAGGTCTTTGCGGGCCGGCCTCAGGTTCCACGGAGACGTGGGCCGGCTCGCCGGTAGGCCACCCCCAACAGGTGAGGATTCTTCACCCGCAGCGCGCTCGGGCGGATCGCTAGCCACGTCTCTGGGTCTGCCGTTGCCGGCGTTTTCCCAGGGTTGTGAGGCGCAGCGCCAGGACCAGGCGGAACGCCTCCATGAAGATGCCCATGCTCATCTTGGAGGTGCCGGCCCGGCGCTCCTCGAACGTGATCGGCGTTTCGACGATGCGTGCGCCGGCCAGCCGAGCGCGGAACGTCGTCTCGATCTGGAAGGCATAACCGCCGGCGTGGAGTCGGTCGAGATCTATCGATCGCAGCACGGGCGCCCGCCAGGCCTTGAAGCCGCCGGTGAGGTCGCGGTAGGGCATCAGAAGCACGACGCCGGCGAAGATGCTACCGCCGCGGCTGACCATCCGCCGGAGGATGTTCCAGCGCGGGATCTGCCCACCCTTGATGTAGCGCGAGCCGAGGACGAGGTCGGCTCTGTCCGACCGCAGCGGCTCGAGCATGGACGGCAGGAAGCGGACGGGATGGCTGAAGTCGGCGTCCATCTGGACGACGATGTCCGCGTCGCGACCCAGCAGGTCCTTGAAGGCCGCGACGTAGGCCTTCCCCAGGCCCTGTTTGGCGGTCCGGTGCAGCACGGAGATGGCGCTGTTGGCCGCGGCCATCTCGTCCGCCAGCTCGCCGGTGCCGTCCGGAGACCCGTCATCGACGATCAGGATGTGAGCGTCCGGAACTGCCGTGAGGATGGCATCGGTGATCGGGCCGACGTTCTCGCGCTCGTTGTAGGTCGGGACGATGACCCAGACGCTGGGGCTGGCGGGCGGCATGGACTTCCTTGTCATGCGGGGCGGGTTGCGGCCGAGAATACCGCCTGGCTCCCCTCCCCCGCTTGCCGCGCGGTCGTCAGGGGCCGCACCAACAGATCGCGCAGGCGGCCTTGCGCCCCCAAACGCCGCAATCCGGGCACAAAGAAGCGCCCAGAGGAACCAATGCGACCGTTCTGCGAGTTCGCGCGTACCGGTCGCTTTGACCTCCGCGAGCAAGGGATCCGAAGACTCCTCGCTCAAACGGCGGCCTGCGCGCCGGCCACTGCCGGACTTGCCACCAAACCCTCTACATTCCGCCTTCCGCGGCTTACGTTCTTCGCTCAGATCCAAGAACCGTTGCGGGCCCAAGAACCTTCACGGAGGCCGTTGCACCGTTTCCGTCGAAACCGCTGGTCTGGTGTGATCTCGCTGGCCCCTCCGGGCAAGACAGAATCTAGGCCCGGCAGCCCATCCGAGGAAGGGGCTTATCCACCAGTTTCGGCCGCGTGGCCGGTAGTTTTGGGAGTTGTCCACTCACTGCCAACACGGGCAGTGGTCGGGGCTCGGCGTCCTGTGTCTAGATGAGAACGGGTGTTCTAGAGTCAGGCCGTCAGGCAGGGGCCCCGTCGGAGTCCTGGATCGCCGCGCGCCAGCGGGCGGCCACGGCCTCTAGCTCACCTGCGAGTGGCGGGCTGACTCGGCCGGTGACCCTGACGTCGCCGGACCGATAGTCGAGCTCGACGGTGCCGCGCTCTCGCACGCGGGCCAGGAGCTCGCCGGCGCGGTACGGGATCGAGACGTCGACGTCCACCCACAGAGACGCCAGCAGGGCCGACAGCTCGGCCTTGAGAGTCTCCAGGCCGTAGCCCGTCACGGCCGAGATGAGGACCTGCCCGGCGATGGCCGGGGCGGGCGTGTCGCCGTCGCGCGCGGCCGCCTCTATGAGATCGGCCTTGTTGAAGGCCACGAGGCGTGGCTTCTCGCCCGCGCCGAGTTCCTCGAGGACGGTCTGGACGGTCGTCCGATGCTCGGCGAAGTGGCGGTCCGAGGCGTCGACGATCTCGAGGAGGACATCGGCGCGGGTGACCTCCTCCAGCGTGGCCCGGAAGGCGTCGACGAGCTGGTGGGGCAGCTTGTGGATGAAACCTACCGTGTCGGTCACGATCGCGGTCTGGCCCTCGCCGAGCTTGACCTGGCGGGACGTGGGATCCACCGTGGCGAAGAGCCGGTCTTCGGCCTTGACGACGACCTGCCCGACCAGGGCGTTGAGCAGCGTCGACTTGCCGGCGTTGGTGTAGCCGACGATGGCGACGGTCGGGATCAGGCGCCGGTCGCGGCCGCGGGCGGCGGTGCGGCGCTGTTCGCCCACGGCCTCCACTCGCTCCTTGAGCTTCTTGATGCGGTCGCGGACGATGCGCCGGTCGGTTTCGAGCTGGGATTCACCGGGGCCCCGGGTGCCGATGCCGCCGCCGGTTCGCGAGAGGTGGGTCCAGAGTCGGGTCAGGCGGGGCAGCTGGTACTCGAGCTGGGCCAGCTCGACCTGGAGGCGGCCTTCGTGGGTCTGGGCATGCTGGGCGAAGATGTCGAGGATCAGCCTGGATCGATCGATGACCTTGGTCTTGACGGCTTCCTCGAGGGCGCGCTGCTGGGCGGGCGACAGCTCGTCGTCCGTGACCAGGATCGTGTAGCCCGTCTCGGACTTCGCGGCCACGAGCTCGTCGACCTTGCCCTTGCCGACGTAGAAGTTGGGGTCGACATGGCGGCGGTTCTGCCATTCTGCCCCGACGACCTCCGCTCCCGCGGTGTCGGCCAGGCTCGCGAGCTCGCCGATCGACTCCTCGGCCGTCCAGCCGGGGTCCTCGCCGCAGTCCACCGCCACGAGAAAGGCGCGCTCAACCGGGGCCGTGAGATCGATCATGTCTCTTGTCATGCCGGCACAGGATACCGGAACGGCACGCACAGCCCCGTCAAGGGGCGAGGTATCTCAGAGTTGCAGCCAGGGCCGCGGCGGCGGGTAGATCCCGCGTCGCGTCCAGCCAGGTCACGTCGGGTTCGCGGCGGAACCAGGTGGCCTGGCGGCGGGCGAGCAGCACGTTGCGGCGGGCGTCCGCGGCGATGGCATCGTCCAGCGCGAGTCGCCCGTGGATGACCGCCAGCGACTCCGCGTAGCCGATCCCCGAGAAGCTGGGGAGCGTCGGGTCGAAGCGAGCGATCAGGCCACGAGTCTCGTCGACGAGCCCGGCGTCGAACTGGGCGCGGGCACGGGACGCGATCCGATCGCGGAGGACGGGCGGCTCGACTGCCAGGCCAAGCCACAGGACCGCCCGACCGTACCCCCGCGGCTGAGGGAGTGGCGCGTCGCCCTGCAGCCTAGCTATCTCGAGGGCGCGGACGACGCGGCGCGGGTTGCGGAGATCCAACCCTGCCGCGCGAGCCGGGGCGATGCGGCGCAGCTCGGCCACGAGCGCCGGCAGGCCTTCGGAGACGAGCGCCGCCTCCACCGCCGCCCGAACGACGGAGTCCCACGGCAGCTCGTCCACCGCCAGACCGCGCGCCACGGCGCGCAGGTAGAAGCCTGTGCCCCCAGCGAGGATCGCCACCGCCCGGCGATCGCCGATCCCGGCCAGGGCCTCCGTGGCGCACGCTACGAAGTCCGAGACGCTGAACGGCTGGTCCGGATCGACGAGATCGAGACCGTGGTGGGGGACGCGCGCTCGTTCGGCGGGGGTGGCCTTCGCCGTGCCGATGTCCATGCCCCTGTACACCTGGCGCGAATCGGCGGAGATAATCTCGGCGGCCACACCTCGAGCGGCGAGCGAGCCGGCGAGCTCGAGCGCGAGGGCGGTCTTGCCCGTGGCCGTGGCGCCGGCAAGCACGACGAGAGGCGGCAGACTCGTGTTCGTCACCCCGCGTTGGCGGCGGCGGCCCGCCCTCGGAGGGCGAACGGCCCCGCGTGGTCGATGCGGACCGTCACGGCGCGCCCTACGAGCCCAGGCTCGCCGGCCAGGTGGACGAGCTTGTTATGACGGGTACGGCCGGCCAGGGCGGCGCTCCCCTCCCCTGCCGTTCCGGCCAGAGCCGGGATGCCGGGGCCGGGCTCGTCCGCGTCGATTACATCGTCGTCGAGCGCCTTACGGCGCGGCGGCATGACCCGCTCGACCAGGACCTCGACGTCGCGCCCGAGCCAGCCCTGGTTGATCTCGAGCCCGATCTTCTCCTGGCACGCCAGGAGCTCGTTGAGGCGGCGGCGCTTGACGTCGGGCGGTACGTCGTCGGCCATGCGCAGCGCGGCGGTGCCGGGTCGGGGCGAGTACGCCGCGGCAAAGACGGTGTCGTACCGGATCTCCTCGAGCGCCCGCAGCGTCGACTCGAATTGCTCCTCGGTCTCGCCACAGAAACCGACGATGACGTCGGTGGAGACCGCGATCCCCGGCACTGCCTCGCGTATCCGCGCCAGCCGCTCCTTGTAGTGGGCCAGGGTGTACTGGCGGCCCATCCGCTGGAGCATCGAGTCGTCGCCCGACTGGATCGGCAGGTGGAGGTGCTCGGCGACGGATTCGCACGTCGCCATGGCATCGATCAGCCGGTCCGACAGGTCCCACGGGTGCGAGGTGATGAACCGCAACCGCGAGATCGCGGGTCGTCCGTCGGCGCCGCGGATGCCGTCGATGGCACACAGCAGCTCGGCCAGGTCGGGCCGGGACCGAAGATCCAGCCGCCGTCCGGCAGACCGTTCCGTGTCGATGTGGCTGAAGCGTTCCTCGGCCGGCAGGTCGTGGCCGTAGCTGTTGACGTTCTGGCCGAGGAGCGTCAGCTCGCTGTAGCCGGCGGCGGCGATCGTCCGCGCCTCGGCCACGATGTCGTCGAAGGGCCGGCTCCGCTCCGGGCCACGGCTGAAGGGCACGATGCAGTAGGTGCACGTCTTGTCGCAGCCGTAGACGATGGGCAGCCAGGCCGAGATGGTCGAGGAGCGGGCAACTCGGTTCTCGGCGAGCGCGCTCGACCGCGACGCGGCAAGACGATCGGCGGCGCTGACCGGCCGGCCGCCCAGAAAAGTGGTGGCGGCCGTGGAGACGGTCTGCAGCCCGATGGGCGCCTGGGCCGACACCAGGCCCAACCGGAGAGCCAGCTCGGGCTCCTCGTCTGGCCGCAGGAACATGTCGACCGCGGGGAATCGGTGCGCCAGCCCGGCCCGTTCCGCCTCCCGCACGCCGCAACCGGTCAGGACGACGCGCATCCCGGGCCGGTCGCGCTTGAGCCCGGCGAGCATCCCCTGGCGGCCGATCACCTTGGCCTCGGCGTGCTCTCGCACGGCGCAGGTATTGATGACGACGAGGTCGGCCGTCTCCATCGAAGGGGCCCGCGTACAGCCGGCGGCCAGCAGCTGGCCGGACATCTCCTCGGAGTCGCTCTGGTTCATCTGGCAGCCGAGCGTCCACATGAAGAAGCTCGGCAGGCTGTGGAGCTCGGGCCGGAACTCGAGAAGGCCGGCATCCACGGCCGGCGAGGCGGCGAGGCTGCCTGGCATTGGCAGGACGGTGAGGCCCGCGGCCAGGTCTTCGATCGATCTCGCGGTCATGAGGTCGTGGTTGCTCCTGCGGCCTGTTGGCTCGATTCTCGGCCCAGAGCCGCGAAAAGGGCAAATGCGTCGCTATCGGGGACAAAGAGCGCGGCGTGGGCCTGGGCGTAGCTCTCGCCATCGCCGTGGTAGTCGCTGCCGCCCGTAGGAACGAGCCTCAGGTCCGAAGCCAGCGGCGGCCATGTCCGCCGACCGTGCCGGCGTCGAAATGGCGGTAGTGGACCTCCAGGCCGCCCAGGCCGAAGCCCGCGAGCTCGGCGACGAGTGCCCGTCGCGCCGGGCCGTCCGCGAAGTGCGCCAGCGCGGGAAGGCCTCCGGCGGCGCGGATCGCCGCGATCGCGTCGCGAGGCCCCAGACCCTGGCGGGGCACGTACCCAGGTTTGCCGCGGGCGAGCAGCTCCTGCATCGCGGCGTCGACGGAGGGCGCGTGGCCGGCTTGGACCAGGAGTCGGGCAATCTGGGGGCGGCCGAGCGATGAGCCCGGAGCGGTCTGCAGAGCCTCGGCCTGGCGGTCTACGGGCAGGTCGAGCTCGCGCAGCCGGGCCACGATCAGCCCGAAGCGGACCGCCCGCGATTGCCTCTGTCTTCCGAGCGTAGCCTCGAACGCATCGTTCTCCGGATCCACGCCGAGACCCAGTATGTGGAGCTCGCCCTCCCAGAGCCGGTCGATGCCCGAAGCCACGCTGTTGATCTCAACCGCCGGCACGAGATCGAGCGGCAGCCGCGGCGCGCCTGGCGCGCTGAGTTCGCGAACTCCAGCCAGCGTGTCATGGTCGGCGAGGGCGAGGACGCGGACGCCGGCTTCGGCCGCCGCGTCGATCAAGACCCGGGGCTCCAGCACTCCGTCGGAGCGGCGGCTGTGGGTATGCAGATCGACGCGTGATGGATGCTCCGGCACGACCGGCGGCCCGCTCATCGCCCTGGTTGCGCGGTCCTTGAACCGGTAGGTCATCTCAGACTTCGACGATCCGCTGGATACGCTCGACGGCTACGGCGTGGCCGCTAACCGGATCCACGTCGATCAGGCACGCGTTGAAGACAACCGGGCCGTCGCCCACCACGAACCGTGTCGGGAGGCCGTTGATGAAGCGCGGCACTACCGTGGCCGGGTCGAAGCCGATGACGCTATGCACGGGACCAACCATGCCCAGGTCCGACTGATACGCGGTGCCCTTCGGCATGATCCGTTCGTCCGCCGTCGGCACGTGCGTGTGGGTCCCAACGACAGCACTCACGCGGCCGTCGAGGTAGATGCCGAAGGCGTTCTTCTCGCTGGTCAGCTCGCAATGGAAGTCGACGATGCGAACCTTTGGCAGCGGCTCGGAGGCCTGGTCGATCAGCCGGTCGAACTCGGTGAACGGGTTCTCGATCGGGGTCATGTAGGTTCGGCCCTGGAAGTTGAGGACGGCCAGCTCGGTCCCGTCCTCGGCGTGGAAGATGCCGCAGCCCCGACCGGGAACCCCGTCCGATCCGTAGTTGTGCGGACGCAGGATGCGCTCGTCGTGTTCGAGGACCTGATATATCTCCCGCTTGTCCCAGATGTGGTTGCCGGAGGTGATCACGTCCACGCCGGCCTTGAACATGGCCTCGGCCGTGGATTCGGTGAGACCCATGCCTCCCGCCACGTTCTCGCCGTTGGCGGTGACGAAGGCGATGTCGAGCTCATGCCGGAGCCCTGGCAGCAACGCCTCGACGGCCAGGCGACCGGGCTTGCCGATCAAGTCCCCGACCATCAGGATGCGACAGACTCGCCGACCGGCCCGGTCGGGCTGAGATGCGGCGCCGGTGGCTCCCAAGGCGGGCTACTTGGCGTATTCGACGGCCCGCGTCTCGCGGATCACCGTCACCTTGATCTGGCCCGGGTAGGTCAGGCTGGCCTCTATCTTCTTGACGACGTCCCGCGCGAGCCGAGTTGCGCTCACGTCGTCGATCTGTTCCGGCTTGACGAGAACGCGAACCTCGCGTCCGGCCTGGACGGCGAAGCTCCGCTCGACGCCCTCGAAGCTCTCCGCGATCGCCTGCAGGTCCTCGAGCCGGCGGACGTAGGTCTCCATCGATTCGCCACGCGCCCCGGGCCTCGACGCGCTGATGGCGTCCGCGACCTGGACGATGGGCGCTTCCTGTGAGGCGAACTCGACTTCCTGGTGGTGCGCGGCGATGGCGTTGACCACCTTGGGCGGAAGGTTGTGGCGCTGAGCGATCGCGGCCCCGATCTGGGCGTGCGGACCTTCTACTTCGTGGTCGATCGCCTTGCCCATGTCGTGCAGCAGGCCGCCCACCTTCGCCGCCTGAACGTCGGCACCGAGCTCCGCCGCGATGATCGCGGCCAGCCGGCTCGTCTCCACAGAGTGGACGAGCACGTTCTGGCCGTAGCTCGTGCGGTACTTGAGACGACCGAGCAGCTTGACGATCTCCGACGGGAGGGCCGGGACGCCGGCATCGTAGATCGCCTGTTCGCCGGCCTGGCGCATCACGAGATCGACCTCGGCACGGGCCTTGGCGACGACTTCCTCGATGCGGCCGGGATGGATCCGGCCGTCGGCCATCAGCTTGGTCAGCGCCAGGCGGGCGATCTCGCGCCGCACCGGGTCGAAGGCACTGATGACGACCGTCTCGGGCGTGTCGTCGATGATCAGGTCCACGCCGGTTGCTTGTTCGAGGGCGCGGATATTGCGGCCCTCACGGCCGATGATGCGGCCCTTCATCTCGTCGTTGGGCAGGTGCACCGTCGAGACGGTGTGCTCGGCGGTGTGATCCGCAGCGATGCGCTGCATCGTTGTGATGACGATCTCTCGAGCGCGTTCCTCCGCGTCTTCTCGAGCGTCGCGCTCGATCGACTTGGCGAGGCGGACGGCGTCTCGTTCGGCCTCTTCGCGGACGGCATCGAGCAGTTGCGCCTTGGCTTCCGTCGCCGACATGCCGCTCACTCGTTCGAGCGCGGCCACGTGCTCCTGCTGGGCCCGAGCGAGCTCCTGGCGGCTCTGCTCGAAGTCGCGCTCGCGATCGATGAGCTTGCGATCGCGCTGCTCGAGCGTGTCGGCGCGGAGATCGAGCTGCTCGTCGCGTGCGAGGAGCCTGCTCTCGAGAACAGTCAACTCGCCGCGTTTGGCTCGGGCTTCGTCTTCCGCCTCGCGCTGAAGCCGGAGCTTCTCGTCCTTGGCGGTGAGGATCAGTTCCTTCTGCTGCGTGCGTGCCTCGGCGACGATCCGAGCGGCCTTCTCCTGCGCGCTCTGGATGGCCTGATTGGCGACCAGGCCGCGGCCCAGGAAGCCAACGAACACGCCCACGGCAAGGGCGACCACAACGACTGTGGCCACAAGGGCGGTATCCATATTCACTTGCCTCCACCCGGCCGGCTGACGCGACCGGAGGTACGTAGAAACTAATAGGAGCGGCTCCCAACCCCGACCGTGCTCGCTCCCCGAGCGGACGGGTGAAGGCCGCGTTGTCGCTGATTCGAGCTTGCGCCGTCGGTTTCACCGGAAGAGCGGCGCGTTGTTCGTCTCGCCGCGTAGTCTACGGCGCCGGCAGGAATCCGGTGGCGCCGCGCCGGCACGGGCGCCGGCCGTTCCCAAGGCCGGACCGGGTCCGGCCTTAGTCAGTCGTCCTGCGTGGCCGGCTCTGCGATTCTGGCGCTGACCTCGCGACACACCTCGGGATCGAACCCGTTTCTGGCGAGCAGCGCATACGCGCGCTGGCGGCGCACGCGCGGATCGGCTATCCGGGCCAGACTCGCGCGGTTCTTGCCCAGAAGTCGCTCGGCAGCAGTCTCGTCGGCACTGACCGCAAGGAAGTCGCGGTCGGCCTCGTCGGCGCCCGCCCGGTCCCGATCGGCCAGGGCCCCGACGGCGACCTCGCGGTCGATCCCCTTGAGCGCAAGCTCGCGCCGCAAGGCCTGCGCACCCCTTGGCCTGGCCCGATCGCGCGACTCGACCCAGGCGCGCGCAAACGCCGCATCGTCGAGCATCCCGAGCTCCAGCAGTCTCGCGATCGCGGCCTCGATGAGAGGGTCCGGATATCTGGCCGTGCCCAGATGTCGGCGAACCTCCTGAACGGACCGCGACCGCAGCTCGAGGAAGCGCGCGGCAGCGTTCAGGACGACCTCGGGATCCGACTCGGCGGCGTGTCGCTCGAGGCGGGCCCGTCTCGCCTCGAGCCGATCGCGGCCACTCGGGCGGGGCATGGCCGGCTACTCGGCCTCTTCGATGCCCTCGACCGGAAGCGAGACCTCGGATATCTTGCCGCGGATCTGCTTCTCGACCTCGGCCGAGATGTCCGGGTTGTTCTTCAGAAACTCCTTGGCAGCCTCGCGTCCCTGGCCGAGCCTGGTCTCGCCGAAGGTGAACCACGCGCCGGTCTTGGTGACGATGCTCATCGCCACGCCGACGTCCAGCAGGCCCCCTTCGCGGGAGATCCCCTCGCCGAACATGATGTCGAACTCGGCCACGCGGAACGGCGGCGCGACCTTGTTCTTGACGACCTTTACGCGGACCCGGTTGCCTACCGAGTCGGTGCCCACCTTGATCGTTTCGACCCGCCGGATGTCCAGCCGGACGGTGGCGTAGAACTTGAGTGCTCGACCGCCGGGCGTTACCTCGGGGTTGCCGAACATCACGCCGATCTTCTCGCGCAGCTGGTTCGTGAACACAAGAGCCGTGTTCGATCGGTTGACGGCGCCGGCCAGCTTGCGCAGGGCTTGGCTCATGAGCCGCGCCTGGATGCCGACGAACGAATCGCCCATCTCGCCTTCGATCTCGGCTTTGGGGACCAGGGCCGCGACCGAGTCGAGGACGACGCAGTCCACGCCGCCCGAGCGGATCAGTGTCTCCGTGATCTGGAGGGCGTCCTCGCCGGTATCGGGCTGGCTGACGAGGAGTTCGTCGACGTTGACGCCGCAGGAGCGCGCATAACCCGGGTCCAGGGCGTGCTCGACGTCTATGAACGCGACGACCCCACCCTTCTTCTGGGCCTCGGCGAGGATGTGCTGGCAGAGAGTCGTCTTCCCCGACGACTCCGGACCGAAGATCTCCGTCATCCTGCCGCGCGGGATACCGCCGACGCCAAGCGCAAGGTCCAGGGCGATCGAGCCGGTCGGGATGACGTCCACAGCCTGGCGCTCGGACGAGCCGAGACGCATGATCGAGCCCCGCCCGAACTGCTTCTCGATCGCCAGGATGGCCGCTTCCACGGCCTTGGTCCTGTCGTTGCCGCCACCGGCGATTCCGCGGGCCTCGGTCCCTCGCTCGATCATCGCCACCTTGCTCTTCGCTCCTGACCTCTCCGGGATTGGCGGAGCGGTCGCCGGATGGCGTCCGCCCGCGAGCTAGCTTTCGGTCTCTTCGGTCCGCGGCTTGCGCTTGGGCTTCCAGACCTCGACGTTGGTCGGCGGCTCCAGCAAGGGCTGGATCTTGGTCTTCGCCGAAGCGTCCTTGGGCTTCTTCTTCTCTTGACGGTGGGGGCGGTCTCGACTGGCCATCTGTTTCGCCTCCGCGTACTACAGGCTACGGGTGGGCTCTTCATTCCGACTGCACTGCCAATGCACGCGAGCTTGACGGCTGCGCGCGCGCTCGGAGCTCAGGCAGGCGCGAGGTGAACGTGCCGGAGCGCAATGCGGAGCGGATTTCGGCCATGAAGTCTAGGGTGAAGGTCAGGTTGTGACAAGTCGCGAGGCGGTACGCGAGCAGCTCCTCGGCGCGGAAGAGGTGGGCCAGATAGGCCCTCGAGAAGTTGCGGCAAAGCGGGCAGCGGCAGCCTTCCTGCACGGGTCTCGGATCGTCTGCGAACTTCGCGTTGCGCATGTTGAGGCGGCCGCCAGGGATCCACAGCTGGCCGTTCCGGGCAACGCGAGCCGGCAGGACGCAGTCGAACATGTCCAGGCCGCGATGCACGGCCTCGAGCAGGTCCAGGGGCGAGCCAAGGCCCATGAGATAGCGGGGCCGTGGGTCGTCCCCCAGCAAACCCACGACGAGATCGAGTGTCGTTTCCCGCTGGGCAGGCGTCTCGTCCCCGGCCAGTCCGCCGATACAGATCCCATCGAACGGCAGGCCACCAACGATGCGCGTCGACTCGGCGCGGAGCTCCGGGTCGAGCCCGCCCTGGATGATTCCGAACACCGCCTGGTCGGGCCGGGTGTGGGCGGCCAGCGACCGCGCGGCCCAGCGATTCGATCTGGCCGTGGCCTCGGCAACGGCTGTGAGGCTTGTCGACGCCGGCGGGACGGGCTGGTCGAAGGCCACGGCGATGTCGGCGCCGAGCGCCTCCTGAACCTCGATAGAGAGCTCCGGCGTGAAGCGGTGGTACGAGCCGTCGAGATGGCTCTGGAAGGTGACGCCTTCGTCGTCGATCTTGCGGAGCTCGTCGAGCGAGACGACCTGGAAACCTCCGGAGTCCGTCAGGATCGGCCGGTCCCAGGCCATGAAGCGGTGCAGCCCACCGAGTCTGGCGATCCGCTCGTGGCCCGGCCGCAGGTAGAGGTGGTAAGTGTTTGACAGCACGATGGTGGCGCCGGCGGCGCGCAGGTCGTCCGGATCCAGCGCCTTGACCGTGGCATTCGTCCCCACCGGCATGAACTGCGGCGTCTCGACGACGCCGTGGGGCAGCGTCAGGCGACCGAGCCGGGCCCGGGTCGAGCCGTCCGGCGGCGGCGGCACCAGCACCTCGAATTGGGCAGGAGAAACGCGGCGCTCGCCGGCGCCGTTGGGGCCGTTCGACATCAGCGCGCTGGGAGGTCCGGGTCGGCTGTCCCGTCCCACAGGGCCGGCTGCTCCGCCTCTGCGCGCCGTGGAGGCGGAATCTCATAACCGAGGCGGGCGAGGTGCTGGCGAGCGCCGTCGGTGGCGATGCGGCCCTGGGGCGTGCGGTCCAGGAACCCGAGGCGCAGGAGGAATGGCTCGTATACGTCCTCGACCGTCTCGGGCTCCTCGGCCAGGACGGCCGCGAGCGCCTGGACGCCGACCGGCCCGCTGCCGAACTTCTGGACGATCGCCGCGAGCAGCTTACGGTCCGTCCCGTCGAGCCCTTCGTCGTCGATCTCGAGGGCGGCGAGCGCCTTGTCCGCGGTGCGGGCGTCCACGCGGCCGTCGCCGTTGATCTGGGCGTAGTCGCGGACGCGCCGCAGCAGGCGGTTGACGACGCGCGGCGTTCCCCTGCCCCGCCGAGCGATGGCGGTGGCGCCGTCCGAGTTGAGCTCCACGCCGAGCAGGCTGGCGGACCGCACCACGATCGCGGTCAGGTCTGCGATGTCGTAGAAGTCGAGCCTGTACGTGGCCCCGAAACGGTCGCGCAGCGGGCTGGAGATGCGGCCGGCGCGTGTGGTGGCGCCGACGATCGTGAACGGCTTGAGGCTCAGGCGCAGGCTTCGCGCCGACGGTCCCTTGCCAATCATCACGTCGAGGGCGAAGTCCTCCATGGCCGGATACAGGATTTCCTCCACTGCCCGGTTGAGGCGGTGGATCTCGTCGATGAAGAGGACGTCGCGCTCGTCGAGGGACGTCAGGATGGCCGCCAGGTCCCCTGCCCGCTCGATCGCCGGGCCGCTGGCGTAGCGGATGTTCGTGCCGAGCTCGCGGGCGATGATCGTGGCGAGGGTCGTCTTGCCCAAGCCGGGCGGACCGTGGAGCAGGACGTGATCCGCGGCATCCCCTCTCTGGCGGGCGGCGCCGAGCAGGATGGACAGGTTCGCCTTGAGCTCGCGCTGACCGATGTATTCGTCGAGCGTCTTGGGTCGCAACGTCCGGTCGACGGCGACCTCTACCTCATCTTCGACTGCCGGCGTGAGTATTCGCGAGATGTCGGTCACGGGCGCTCGCTCATGCGCAAATCATATCAGATCGAACGGGCGTTCTAGAGCCGTGCGATGCCAATACCGGCCGGCCCGGAACTGCGCTGCCATTGTCGCCGTCCGAGGCCTTGGAGGCGGGTGCTGTGGCTAGCGGTATGAAGTGGCTCGGGCTCCTAATGGTGTCGGCATCCATGGCCGCCGGCTGTGCCGTGGTTCCCGAGCCTTCGGCCTCGCAGGGAGAAGGCGCGAACGGGGCGGACTCGCCATGTCCCGCCGTCTCTGCTTCGTCTTGCGGCGGGGGCGACCTGTCGGTCGATCGAAGCCCCTATGTGATCGCCGGGATGCAGGTCCCCGGCTTCTTTCCCGACATGGGCCAGCCGGGGTGGCAAACGGATGACGTGGCCCTTCGCGACGTTGTCGTCGTCGGCAAGGTGATCGCGAAAGACGCCGGTTTCTTCGCTCAGGCCAGAGATGTCTTTACGCCCTTCACCGTCGATATCGACCGAGTCATCCGCGGGGAAGCCCGCGTGGGCCACACGAGCGTCGCCATCGAGGGCGGCACGGTGGGCTGCTACACGCTTCATGTGGACGTTGCGCCGGCGCTCGAACCCGGCACGCGCTACGTGTTCTTTCTGAGCGACGGCGTGGGGGGCCAGCTGGCGCCCGGGAACGTGTTCGATGCTTGGCCCATCGACGCCGACAACGTCGTCAGGACCCTTCAAGGCCCGATGCCGCTCGGAGCGTTGGTCGATAGGATCGATCGGCTCTCGGCCGTGCGGAGCTCCCCTACCCCCGCACCAACGTCCTGAGCGCCGCCTTCACTCGATCCTCCAGGCCCGGGCCGACCGTGAGGTCCGTCAACGCTTCTCGTGACGCCTGACGCGCCTCCCCGGCCGAGTAGCCGAGCGCGAGGAGCGCGGCCATCACTTCCGACTCGCCCGTGGCGGGCCCGCCCGCGGAGCCACCGGCCGCAACGCCCGCGGCCGCCACCTTTTCCTTGAGCTCGAGGACCACTCGTGCCGCCAGCTTCTTGCCCACGCCCGGCACGGCGGTCAGGAGCGCGAGGTCGTCCGAGAGGATCGCCAGCTGGAGGTCGCCCACGGCCCGCGATCCAACGATCCCGAGAGCCACCTTTGGTCCGACGCCCGTGACCGTGAGCAGCAGGCCGAAGAAACCCAGCTCTTCGGGCGTGCGGAAACCGTAGAGCGCCTGGAGGTCCTCACGCACCACGTGGTGTGTAAAGACCTTTAGCGAGCCCCCGACTGGAGTGGACGCAAGCACAGACGGCGCCGCGAAGACGCGATAGCCGACCCCTCCGACTTCCAGAATGAGTGAATCGGCGAAGACGGCACTGACGGTGCCGCCAAGTGAGGCGATCACGCCCCGGGCCCCTACGAAGCCGTCTTGGACTTGGGCTCGCGGACCGCGCGCCCGTCGAGGGGGACGCCCAGCCGCTCGCGGCGCAGGGCGTCTCGGACCGCCTTCTCGTAAGGGGTGACGCCGCCCGGCGCAGGCCTCAGGGCGGATCGGTCGAGTGCGCCGGTTGGGATGCGGCTGACCGATCGTTCGCGGTTCGCGACGCAGATCGCAATCGCCAGCGCGTCCGCGGCGTCGTCCGGTTCGGGCAATTCGGCCAACCCGAGGATCGCCTGTACCATCCGCCCCACCTGCGCCTTCGAGGCGGAACCGTGGCCCGCCGTGGCCACCTTGACCTCGTTGGGTGTGGCCTCGCGGATCTCCAGGTTGTGGAGTGCTGCGGCGAGAAGCACGACGCCCCTGGCCTGGCCGACGGCGAAGGCCGTTTGCACGTTCTTGGTGAAGAAGAGCCGCTCCACTCCGACGAGGGCGGGCGCGTGGAGCTCGATCAGGTCCGTGAGACTGAGATAGATCGACTCGAGCCGGTCGGGCAGCTCCATGCTCGAAGGCGTCGTGATGACGCCGTAGTCGATCGCGCGCAGTCGCGTGCCGGTCCGCTCTACGAGCCCGTAACCCAGCATCGCCGTTCCCGGGTCTATTCCCAGGATGATCACGCGCTGACCTCGGCCAGGATCTCTTCGGGGATGTCGAAGTTGGACGTGACGCGCTGGACGTCGTCGTGGTCTTCGAGGATCTCGATCAGCCTTAGCGCCTGCCGGGCCTTCGATGCATCGAGCTCGACGGTGTTCTTGGGAGTCATGCTTAGCTCGGCCGACTCGATCTTGACGCCGGCCGCCTCGAGAGCCCGGCGAACGGCCTCCAGGTCTGTGGGCCTGGTGTACACCTCGACCTGCTCGCCCGATGAGTCCACGTCGTCCGCGCCGGCATCGATGGCGAGGAGTTCCAGCTCTTCAGCGTTGCCGCCGGCGACGAGGATGATGACGCCGCGCTGCTCGAACTGCCAGGCGACGCTGCCGGGAGCGGCCAGCTGCCCACCGGCCTTTGTCAGCACCGAGCGAATGTCCGCCGCGGTCCGGTTCTTGTTGTCGGTGGCCGTCTCCACGAGGATCGCGACGCCGCCGGGGCCGTAGCCCTCGTACGTTATCTCCTCGAACTGCTCGCCCTCACCCCCGCCGGTCGCCTTCTCGACGGCCCGCTTGATCGTGTCGAGCGGCATGTTGATGGCGCGCGCTCGCTCGATGGCGAGGCGAAGTCGGAAGTTGCCGTCTGGGTCACCGCCGCCAGCTCTTGCGGCGACGCTGATCTCGCGGCCCATCTTGGTGAAGACGGCGCCGCGCTTGACATCGTTGGCGCCCTTCTGGCGCTTGATCTGAGACCACTTGGAATGTCCTGACATCGGCCGGAGTATACCGCCGAACGGTGACCCCGAGCCGGCACCTTGCCGGCTCAACCCGGGTGAGCTGGGCGCGATCGGTGGATTCGGGCAAGCGGCCGCGCCAAGGCCGTTCAGTCATAGGTGACTCAACCGGCCGACGGGGCAGCCCTTTGGGGTCACTCGCGCCTGTCCCGGGGTCAGTTCAGTCATGGGTGACTCAAGCTGCCAACGTGACGGCTCGGTCGGGCTGACTGCGTCCTCTCCGTGGCCCGTTCAGTCATAGGTGACTATCAGGCGGGCCAAGGTGCCGACCGTCCCACCCGGCGTCGCCCCCTCCTCGTCCGCGGGGATGAGCAGGGATATCATGGCCGGGCGGCGGCAGCCCCCTCGTCACGCCGCCTTGTCCGATGCGATCTGAGCCACCAGAGGATCGATGAGCAGATGACAACCAAGAGTGTCGACCTCCCCCACCTTCGCAGCGTCGTTTTGGCCGCCCACGCCGGTGCCGGCAAGACGACGCTGGCCGAGAGGCTTCTCTTTGACGCCGGGGCCATCACGCGGCTCGGCCGCGTGGACGACGCCACGGCCAGCCTTGACTACGAACCCGAGGAGCAGAAGCGCAAGCAGTCACTCACCCTCGCCGTAGCCAGCCTGGAGCACGAGGGAACCCGGATACAGCTCGTCGATACCCCCGGATACGCCGACTTCGGGGCCGAGGTGGTCGAGGGATTCGCTGCGACGGACGCGGCCGTCCTGCTGATCGACGCGTCGGGCGGCGTCGAGGCGGGCCTCGAGTCTGCGGTCGCGCTGGCTCGGGGGAACGGCCGCCCGGCGCTCTTCTTCATCAACAAGTGCGATCGCGAGAACGCGAACCCCGCGGCCGCCCTGGACGCGCTCCGGAAGGCCTTCGGCCAGAAGATCGCGCCGCTCCACGTCGCCATCGGTTCGGCCGATTCGTTCACCGGCTACGTGGACTTGCTGCACCGCAAGGCCTACCAGATGCAGGGCGGCAAGGAAATCGAGGTCGCCGTCCCGGCGAACCTGGCGGACGAGGTGGCCGCGCGCCGCGACCAGCTGCTCGAGGCGGCGTCCGAGGCCGACGACGACGTCATGACGAAGTACCTCGAGGGCGAGGAGATCACCGACGCGGAGTTCGAGACGTGCCTGCACAAGGCCATTCGATCCGGCATGGTGGCGCCGGTCATGGTCGGCAGCGCGTCGAAAGACATCGGCGTTCGGGCGCTGATCAGCGCGATGGTGCACTACCTGCCTTCACCTGCCGAGCTCGGTGAGTTCGTCACGACTGACTCGAAGGGCAAGGAAGTGAAGCTCGTTCCGGATGCGACGGGACCACTCGTAGCCCGCGTTTTCAAGACGACCGCCGACCCGTTCGTCGGCCGGCTCACCTACCTGCGGGTCCTCTCCGGGACGCTCCAGGGCCAAGGTCAAGGCTGGAACTCCACCCGGAACGAGGCCGAGCGCCTGGGCCAGCTGCTCCTGCTCCATGGCAAGGATCAGGAGACGGTCGGCCAGCTCCATGCCGGCGAGATCGGCGCCGTGGCCAAGCTGACCGTGACCGGGACGGGCGACACCCTGTGCTCCAGCCGCGATCAGGCCTATGTCCTCCCGGCACTCACCTTCCCGGTCCCGACGCTCCAGGTGGCAATCGAGCCGCAGACCAAGGCCGACCTCGACAAGATGGGCACGGCGCTCCAACGCATGCTCGAAGAGGAGCCGTCCGCGCGCGTCATCCGCAGCGAGACGGGCGAGCAGGTCCTCGTGGCGACGGGCGATGCCCACGTCGCGGTGCTTGGCGAGCGGCTCAAGCGCAAGTTCGGCGCGGCGATCGTCACCAAGACGCCGAGGGTTCCCTACAAGGAGACCATTCGCGGCAAGACCCAGAGTCACGGCCGATACAAGAAGCAGACGGGCGGCCACGGCATGTTCGGCGACGTCTGGATCGAGATCGAGCCGAACCACGGTGGGGGCGTCGAGTTCGCCGAGCATGTAGTCGGGGGCACGGTGCCCAAGAACTTCTTCCCGGGCGTCGAGAAGGGCATCCGCGAGGCGGCGGCCGAAGGCGTCCTGGCGGGCTACCCGCTCAGCGACTTCAAGGCAACCCTGTACGACGGCTCGTTCCACGCGGTCGACTCCAATGAGCTCTCGTTCAAGATCGCCGCTTCGATGGCACTCAAGCAGGGTGTCCTCGAGTGCAAGCCGGCCCTGATGGAGCCGATCATGACCGTCGAGATCCGGATCCCCGAGGCGTACATGGGTGACGTCAACCGCGACCTCAACGGTCGCCGAGGTCGCGTCCTGGGCATGGACACCAAGGACGGCATGCAGATCATCACGGCCAGCGTTCCCCAGGCCGAGCTGTTCACGTACGCCACGGAGCTGCGCTCGCTGACCGGCGGACGTGGCATGTTCACGGCCACGCTGGACCGCTACGAAGACGTGCCGCAGCACATCGCCGAGAAGGTGATCGAGGCCCACAAGAAGGCGCAGGAGGCCGCGCACAAGGAGTAGGCGCGCACGTCGAGTCGGCGCCCTGCCGACACGAGTAGCGGGTCCCATACCGGCTGGAAGGGCGGAACCGTCGTGCTAGGATAAAACCGACCGTTCGGTCGGTTTTGGATCGGAGCGCGGCGTTGAGTCCCAGGCGTGTCTCTATCGAGCCCACGGAGAAGAGCCGAGCCCGTCGGGACCAGATCCTCGATGCGGCTTTCACCACGTTCGCCCACCGCGGCTTCCGCGAGGCCTCGATGGACGAGATTGCCACGGCGGCCAACACCTCCAAGGGCGGGGTCTACTTCCACTTCCCAACAAAGGACACGATCTTCCGCGAACTGATGCGTACGACCGCCGACAGGCTGGCCGGCAAGGTCGAACGCGCGGTCGCAGCAGAGACGGACCCGATCGCCAGGGCCGAGGCCGGCATACGGACGGTGCTGCTGGCCTTCGCGGGCCACCGAACGACCGCCCGCCTTCTCCTCATCGACGCAGTTGCGGCCGGGCGCGCTTTCCAGACCGAGACCGCCATCATGCACGCCCGATTCGCAGGTCTCATCCGTGGGTACCTCGAGGAAGCCCAGGCCGCCGGCACCATTCCGGAGCTCGACGCCGAGACGACCGCGCGGGCCTGGTTCGGGGCGCTCAACGAGATCGTCTCGCGCTGGCTGCTCGAGGAGAAGCCGGGACGCCTCGAGGACTCGTACCCGGTCCTTCGCGCCGTGCTACTGCGCAGCGTGGGTGTATCGGAGGCGCGTATCGCGGCGGGCGATCCGGCGTGGCACGGCACGGCCGCCGTCCGGTCTCGGTGACCGTGACGGGCGGGGCCTCTGGCGCGGCCGCATCGACGCCCCGGCCGGTTGAGTCGGAGGGCACGGCGCCGCCGCCGATCTCGGCCGTGCTGAGGTCGCTGGCGGAGCGTGGGGACGGCGAGGGCGACAACGACGCCGCCGGCGGGCTGGTCAGCGCCACTTTCGGTCTGGGCTCGTCGCTGCCCCTCGATCCAGTCGATGTGTTCGCAGCTGCGTTGCGCTCGAACCTGGAACCGTTGCTCTGGCTGCAACCCGCCGATGGGCTCGCGATGGTTGGCGTCGGCCAGGCCTGGTCGATCCGAGCGTACGGCCCAGATCGCTTTCGCGCGATCGCAGATGGATGGGAACGGCTGCTCGCCGGCGCGCGGCTCCGCGGCAACGGCTCGGCGGGTCGCGGGCTCGGTCCTTTGCTGATCGGCGGCCTCGGCTTCACAGGTGAGCCGCCTGCGGACGCGGCGTGGTCGCCCTTCGGTGCCGCCTCGATGTCGGTGCCGGAGCTGCTGCTGCTCCAGACCCCCGCGGGCAGCTGGCTCACGACGTCCTTCAGGAGGCTCGGCAAGGCCAGCAGCTCGACACCCGGCGAACTCGAATTGCCCGATCGGCTGGACCGCATCTGGGCCGACCTCGTGGCTCAAGCGACTGCCGACGCTGCCTCTGCCGGGGCCGGAACCGACCGCGTACGCCTCACGATCGTCGCGGAGCATCCGGACCGCCGCACCTGGGACCGGCTGGTGGATCGCTTCGCCGGAGCCGTCGGGCGCGGCAGGTTGGACAAGGTGGTTCTGGCCAGGCGGCTCGATCTGACCTCAGCCGTGGATATCGACGCCGTCTCTGCCGTGCGAAGGCTGGCGACCGGCTCCCCCACCTCGACCACCTACGCGATCGTCCGCGGCGGCAGCGTCTTCCTCGGCGCGACGCCGGAGCGTCTGATCTCAACGCAGGGCAAGGACTTCCAGACCGTCGCCATCGCCGGATCGATCCGCCACGATGACGACGCCGCCGAGGAAGCAGCGCTGGCGGCCGAGCTGCTCTCCAGCGACAAAGACCGGGAGGAGCACGAGATCGTCGTGGAGATGCTTCGTACGATGCTCGAGCCGGCCGCGTCGGAGATCCACATTGCGGCCTCGCCGGTCGTGGCCGCCTTCGGGACGGTGCAGCACCTCGTGACCACGGTGACCGGGCGCCTCCGAAACCGGGCCGGCATCTTGAGCCTGGCCGGGCTCCTCCACCCGACCCCGGCGGTCGGCGGCGAGCCCCGGGCGCTCGCGCTGGAGCTCATCTCAGAACACGAGGGCTTCGAACGCGGCTGGTACGCCGGTCCGCTTGGCTGGGTCGGAGCCGACGGCGACGGTGAGTTCGTGGTGGCCCTGCGCTGCGCCGTCGTTTCAGGCCGCAATGCAGCGCTGTTTGCCGGCTGCGGCATCGTGGCCGACTCGGATCCCGGCCGCGAGTGGGAGGAGTCGAGGAACAAGATGCAGGTCGTGGCTTCCGCGCTGGGAGAGTTCCAGCCATGAACGGCATGCCGCCCGGTGCCAATTTGAACACCGTCGATCCGTTGCGAGCCTTCGTCGAAGAGCTGGCCCGGGCCGGCGTCGCCGAGGTCGTGATCTGCCCTGGATCGCGATCGACACCGCTCGCCCTGGCCCTGCACGCCCATCCCGAGCTGCGGTGTCGCGTCCTGCTCGACGAGCGCGCAGCGGGCTTCTTCGCACTGGGGATGGCCCGCGCCAGCCGCCGGCCGGTCGCCGTCCTGTGCACCTCTGGGACCGCGGCGGTGAACTTGACGCCGGCCGTCGTGGAGGCCTTCCACGGTCGGATCCCGCTCGTCCTGCTGACCGCCGACCGACCGCCCGAGCTTCGCGATCGCGGCGCAGCGCAGACGATCGACCAGGTTCGGCTCTACGGAACTCAAGTCAAGTGGTTCGTCGACGTGCCGGTTCTCGACGCCGCGCCGGATCTCCTCGCCCACGTTCGGTCTCTCGCCGGGCGGGCTGTTGCGACCTCGTTGGCGGCACCGCGCGGGCCCGTCCACTTGAACTTCCAGCTCAGGGAGCCGCTCATCCCTGATGGTCCGCTCGGGCCGCTGGCCGACGATCCTCACGACCGCGCGGTCCTTGCGGGGCCTGGTGTTCCCTTCATCGACGCGATCGCAGGCAGCGCCACTCTCTCGCCCGCTGAGCTGAGAAACCTGGCCGCGACGCTGGCGACGATCGAGCGCGGGCTGATCGTGGCAGGACCGCAGGAAGATCCGGCTTTCCCGGCTGCGGCGGCGCGGCTCGCCGCCACGACCGGTTACCCGATCCTCGCCGATCCTCTCTCGCAGGTGCGCGTGGGGCCGCACGACCGTTCTCACGTGATCGCCCGGGGCGACCTGATCACGCGGCCGGGGAGCTGGATCGAGGCCCATCGCCCGGAGATGGTGATCCGATTCGGCGCCATGCCCACCTCGAAGCCAATCCTGGAGATGCTCCGTCTGGTTCGACCGGCGCTGCTCGTCGTCGATGGCGGGGGCGGCTGGAGAGAATCCGCACTCCTGCCGGCGACCTTCATCCACGCCGACGAGGTCGCCGTTGCAGACGGCCTGGCTGACGTACTGGCTCGAACGGGCACGACGACGGCCGCAGAGTCGGCGTCGAGTTGGACAGCCGATTGGTTGGCAGCCGACCGGACCGCGAGCGACGCCCTGGCGGCCTGGCTTGATCGCCCGGCGGTTGCGGCAGAGCCTCTCGAGCCTCGCCCCTTCACGCTCCTCGCCGACCTGATGCCGGACGGTGGAGTGCTCTGGGCCGGCAGCTCGATGCCGGTGCGCGACATGGACGCTTACCTGGCAAGCGGACCGCGGGCGATCCGTTGCCACTCGAATCGCGGCGCGAACGGGATCGACGGGGTCGTGTCGAGCGCGCTCGGGGCCGCGGCGGCCGAGACCGGCGCAGTGGTCCTCGTCGTTGGCGACCTCTCGTTCCTCCACGACCTGACGGCGCTGGTTACCGCCCGGCTGAACGGGCTGTCCGCCACGATCGTCCTGGTCAACAACGACGGCGGTGGGATCTTCTCCTTCCTGCCGCAGGCGTCCACGGTCAATCCGGGCGTTGGGTTGCCGGAGGCCTACGAGGAGCTGTTCGGCACTCCGCACGGCGTTGATTTCGGGCCGGTCGTCCGCGCCCTCGGAGCCGAACATGCGTTGGTCGGGGCCGGCGACCTGCGTGCCGCCCTGGCCGAATCCATCGGAGCCGCGGGCGTCCGCGTCCTCGAGATCCGGACCGACCGAGCCAAGAACGTGGTCCTCCACCGCGAGGCGGCGGCCGCGGTTGCCGCCGGACTGGACGCGCTTCAGGGCGGAGAATCCCGGCCGTGAGCCTGCTACAGGTCGACGGCATTCGCTACGAGGTCCGCCTCGGAGGGAGTGGCCAGCCACTCCTGCTGCTGCACGGCTTCACCGGCCGGGGGGCGGCCTGGGCGCCTCACCTGCCGGCTCTGAGGCGGGTATCGACGACCATCCAGGTCGACCTGCTCGGCCACGGCCGGTCGGACGCACCGGCCGATCCGGCCCGGCATGCGGCCGCAAGACAGGCGGCGGATCTGGCCGAGATCCTCCGCCGAGTCGCCGGCCGGCCCGCCGACGTCATGGGCTATTCGTTCGGAGCCCGCGTCGCCCTGGCGCTCGCCATCGCCCAACCGTCGGCCGTCCGCCGGCTCGTCCTGGAGAGCCCGTCTGCCGGCATCGCCGATCCGTCCGAACGCGCAGCGCGGCGCGCTACCGATGAAACCCTCGCCGATGCGATCGAGCAGGACGGAATTTCCAATTTCGTAGCCCATTGGGAGAGCTTGCCGCTCTTCGCCACGCAGGCTGCGCTGCCGGATGCGACTCGGAGGCGACTCCACGCCGAGCGGCTTCGCAACAGCGCCCGCGGCCTGGCAGGAAGCCTTCGCGGCGCCGGACAGGGCGCCATGACTCCGCTGCACGACCGCCTTCGCGAGGTCGTGGCACCGACGCTCGTCGTCTGTGGCGCGTTGGACCCCGTTCGGGGGCGGGCGGAGTTCGTCGCGGCTCGCATTCCGGGCGCCCGGCTGGAAGTCGTCGACGACGCAGGCCACGCACCCCACCTCGAGTTCCCGGCCAGGTTCCGGGCCCTGGTCCTGCCCTTCATCACGGCGCCGGAGGCGTCGGCCACAATTCCAGTCCCCGAGGAGGTCGCCTGAATGGCCAGCATCACCTGGACGCAAGTCACCGAGTACAGCGACATCCTCTACGAGCATTCGGGCACTGGGATCGCTCGGGTGACCATCAATCGACCGCAGGTCCGCAACGCCTTCAGGCCGGAGACGGTTCAGCAGTTGATCGACGCCTTCTACCGGATCCGAGACGACGCCTCGATCGGCTGCGTTCTCCTGACCGGAGCGGGCGACGAAGCTTTCTGCGCCGGCGGCGATCAGAACGTCCGAGGCCAGGGTGGGTACGTTGGCGGCGACGGCATCGCTCGCCTCAACGTCCTCGACCTGCAACGGCAGATCCGTTCCCTGCCGATCCCCGTGATCGCCCTCGTGAACGGCTACGCCATCGGCGGCGGCCAGGTCCTGCACGTCGTCTGCGATCTGAGCATCGCCAGCGAAAACGCCATATTCGGGCAGGTCGGGCCGCGCGTCGGCAGCTTCGACGCCGGCTTCGGGGTCGGACTGCTGGCCCGCCTCGTAGGCGACAAGAAGGCCCGCGAGATCTGGTTCCTGTGCCGCCGGTACACGGCCCAGGAGGCGCTGGCGATGGGCCTCGTCAACAAGGTCGTCCCTCTACCCGAGTTGCAGGCCGAGGGCGTGGCCTGGGCGGACGAGATCCTGGCCATGAGCCCGACGGCCATCCGCTTCCTCAAGGCTTCGTTCCTCGCCGCGACCGACGGACTGGCCGGTCTGCAGGAGATGGCCGGCAACGCGACAGGTCTCTACTACACGACCGAGGAAGCAGCCGAAGGCTCGAAGGCCTTCCTCGAGAAGCGCAAGCCGGACTTCTCGCGCTTCCCACGGCGGCCATGAGCCTCGCATCGCTTCCGGGCTCTCGCACCTGGCTGCTGGCTATCCGCCCGGCGACTCTGCCGGCCTCGGTCAGCGGCGTCGTAGTCGGGCTGGGAGCGGCCCTGGCGACGGGCGCCGCGTTCCGCCTGGACACAGCTCTCGGGTGCCTGGCCGTGGCTCTCCTTCTGCAGGTTGCGGCCAACCTGGCCAACGACCTATCGGACTTCCGGAGAGGGGCCGACAATGCCGATCGGTTGGGCCCAACCAGGGTCGCGGCGGCCGGGCTGGTGACGGTTCGCCAGCTCCAGGCCGCGATCGTCCTGGTTCTGGCCGTCGCCGCCGTAGTCGGCCTGTGGCTGGCCATGGTCGGCGGGCCGGCGATCCTGGCGCTCGGCGCCGCCGCAATCCTCGCCCTGCTCGGCTACACGGGGGGTCCATTCCCTTACGGCTACCGCGGCCTGGGGGAGGTCTTCGTCTTCATCTTCTTCGGACTTGCGGCCGTCGTCGGAACCGCCGAACTCCAGTCGGGCCGGGTGGAAGCCCTGTACGCGCTGGCCGCGGTCCCAGTCGGCACTCTGACGACCGGCATCCTCGTGATCAACAACCTGCGCGACACGACGACTGACAGGGCGGCCGGCAAGCGGACGCTGGCCGTGACATTCGGCGAAGCCTTTGCCAGGGCCGAGTATGCCGCCTGTCTCATCCTCGCCTGGATCGTGCCAGTCGGGCTGGTGGCGGCGCGGTCGGCCGACATGGCGGTCGGTGCCGGGCCGACGGCGTTGCTGCCGCTCCTGACCGTCCCGGTGGCACTGCCGCTCCTGCGGACCGTCTACGGCGAAGGCGATCCGCGCCGGCTCAATCCGGTATTGCGAGGGACCGCCAGGCTGACGCTAGCCTTCGCGGTCCTCTTCGCGGTCGGCCTGGCGCTGGGCCGGTAGCGACGTGAACCGCGACCTGCCATCGGTCGCCCGGGCCGAGGCGTTCCACGTCTGCGTGCCGTTCCGGCGGCCGTTTGCGACGGCTCGAGGCATCGTCACGGTGCGCAGTTCGTGGATCCTGCGGTTGTGCGACAGCGAGGGCCGGGCCGGCTTAGGCGAGATCGCCCTGGATCCGTGCGCATCCAGCACTGAGGAGAGCCGCCTGGCAGGGGTCTTGCGTGAAGCGCTCGGGATCGTCGCGGCCGGACGGCTTCCGCACTGGAACCATCCCACCGATGCCGGGCCGGAATCGCGGGCGGTTCGAGCTGGCCTGGACGAGGCCGTGGAGGCGCTGGGGCGAGCCGCCCTGGCCGTCGCGCCGGACCCACGTCGAGCGGCATCCGTGGCCGTCAACGCAACGCTGGACGTCGTGGACCCTAGAGGGGCTGCCACAGCTGCCGCTCGGGCCGCCGCCGACGGCTTCCGTTGCATCAAGCTGAAGGTCGGCCCGGAGCCGGTGGCCCCCCTCGTCGACCGCGTCGCGGCCGTGAGGGCCGCCGTTGGCGCATCGGTTGGGCTCAGGCTCGATGCCAACTGCAGCTGGGGTCTTGCGATGGCGGTGGAGCGGCTTGATGCCCTCACGGCCTTCGAGATCGAGTATGTCGAGCAGCCGCTCGCGCTGGCGGACCTCGACGGCCACGCCCGGCTCCGGCGCGAATCCCCGATTCCGATAGCCCTGGACGAGTCCGTCTATTCCGACGCGGCCGCCGCCGCCATTCTCTCCGCCGATGCAGCCGACGTGCTGGTCGTCAAGCCGGCCCGGGTCGGCGGGCCGGCGGTGGTTCGAGAGATCGCTGCACGGGCTGCCGCTGCCGGCGTGCCGCTGGTACTGAGCACCTTCTTCGAGACCGGCGTCGGGACCGACGCGGCCGTTCGGGCTGCGGCTGGGCTCCCCCGAGTCGGGCCAGAACGCGCCCACGGTCTCGGCACCGCCGGCTTGCTGGTTCACGATCTTCTTCAGGTACCAACCCCGGTGGTAGGTGGCCGGATCGCGCTGCGGGAGATTGCCCTTGTCGACGAGGCGGCCCTCAAGCGTTACACGGTGGAGCAGATGGGACCCAACCCATGAGCCGCGACATCGGCTCGGGGCCCTCGATCCCCCTGCTGCCGTCGGCGGCACGCGTCAACGCGCTGGAACGGGCCGGCTCCCCGGCGATAATCGACGGGACGCTGAGCTGGACCTGGCGGGAACTGGACTCCCGAGCGGACGCGGTTGCCTCGGGATTGGCCGACGCCGGCATCACCCGGGGCAGCCGGGTCGCGCTACTTGCCCAGACGAGAGCCGCAGCCATCGCCTTCTTGTACGGCGCCGAGCGCGCCGGGGCCGCCGTCGTGCCGCTCAACGCACGGCTGGCCGCCGCCGAACTGAGCGGATTCCTGGCCGATACCGGCGTGACTGCCATTGTGGCGTCGCAGGAGATGTCCACTCGGGCTGGCCTGCTTGCTCGCCAGGTTCTCTCGCTGGAGGCGCTGGCGGAATGGCCCGCCGCCGCCATGCCGCAGCCGGGACTCGCTGTTCCAGGCGACCCGGCCGTCATCGTCGCCACCTCGGGCACGACGGGCAGGCCGAAGGCCGCCCTTCTCACTCACGGCCAGATGGCGGCAAGCGCCGCCGCCTGGAACGACTTCCTCCCGCAGGCGACCGGCTGGCTCACTTCACTATCGCTCGCCCATGTCGGTGGGCTCGGGATCGTCTGGCGAGCGGCCCTGTCTGGTGTACCGGCGGTAGTCCCGCCTACGGGCGACGCCGCCTCGCTCCTGCGCGCGGCGTCCCAGCCACGGGTCAGTCACGTCTCGGTAGTGGGGGTACAACTCGCCCGACTCCTGGACGAAGCCGGCGGCGGACCGGCCCCATCGAACTTGCGTGCCGTGTTGCTCGGAGGCGGCCCCATCGGCCCCGGCCTTGTCTCCAGGGCGCTGACTCTCGGATGGCCGATGGTCCCGACATACGGAATGACTGAGTCCGCCTCCGGCGTCACCGCCCTGGCGACGGCCGAAGCCGTAACCAGACCCGCCTCCTCAGGCAGACCGTTGCCCGGCGTTGAGCTGCGGATCGCGCATCCCTCGAGCGACGGCATCGGGGAGATCGAGGTCAGGGGGCCGAGCCTCTTCTCGGGTTACGTCGGCCGGCCGGCCGAAACCGCGGCCTCGTTCGACGCCGATGGCTGGTACCGGACCGGCGACCTCGGCAGCGTCGACACGGACGGCTACCTGGCAGTGGCGGATCGACGCCTGGACCTGATTATCTCCGGCGGCGAGAACGTCTACCCGGCCGAGGTCGAGGCGGTACTGACGAGCCACCCGGCCATCGCCGATGCTGGCGTCGCCGGCCGGCCGGACCGGACATGGGGCGCGGTCCCGGTCGCCGTCGTGACCATTCGCTCGGGCATGGCGGTCACGGACGAGGAGATCCTGGTCTACTGCCGCAGCCGGCTGGCCGGATTCAAAGCGCCAGTCGCCATCGTCCGTGTTCCGGAAGTACCCCGCCTGGGCACGGGCAAGCTGGACAGGCGGGCCGTCCGTCAGCTCCTGTCGATCGGAGAGACCGGCGCGCCAGGCGGAGTCAGGCCGCAGCCGACACCACCCGTCCGCTATCTGAACCGCCCGGACGGCGTCCGGGTCGCCTACCGGGTGCTTGGGGCTCCTCCGGTCGGTTTCGAAGACGGCGCAAGGCGGCCGGTCGTCCTGCTCCTGCATTCCACGCTGTCATCTGGATGGCAGCTGAAGGGGCTGGCCCGGCTGCTTGCGGCATGGGCGACCGTGATCTTGCCCGACAGACGCGGCAGCGGCGGCAGTCGTCTGCCAGATCCCGGGCCGGTCGACCTCGACGATCAGGTCGCCGACGTCATTGCACTCTTAGATGAAGTCGGCGCGGACCGCGTCACCGTCCTGGGTCATAGTTACGGAGCCATCGTGGCTCTCGCGCTCGCGCGCTCCCAGCCGGAACGGGTCGAAGCGGTGGTCGCATACGAGCCGTCGCTTCTGACCGTCTTGCCTCCCGGCGAACTGGGTACCCTCGCGGGCGTTGCACGAGCCGTGGTTTCGGCTCATGCGGCCGGCGGCGCCTCCGCTGCCGCCGAGGTCTTCCTGCGAGCCATCGGCGCCGTGGAGGCGCTGAGCGCAGCTTCGCCCTCCACGAGGGCCGCTCTTCTGCGCGAGGGCGACGGGGTGCTCGCGGATGTAGGCGCGATAGGCTCCGCGACCGTCGACCTGGCCGGCGTCGTCTGTCCTGTGGCTCTCGTAACCGGGGACGCAAGCGCGAGCTTCTATGCGTCGATCGCCGACGCGGCGTCCCGGTCGATGCCGCGAGCCGAGCGATTGAGGCTGCCCGGGTTAGGTCACGAGGCTCCGATCACGCAGCCGGCGGCGCTGGCCAAGTTGGTGCGCCGTGCGGCCACGGGCTCGCGGGTTCCGTAGCCGTCTGGTTCAACGCGCGGCAGCGGCTTGTCGGGCGATCAGCCGGCGCGATTCAGGCGGATCGCACTGGCCAGGTCCAGGCGGCCCTCGTAGATCGCGCGGCCGAGCACCGCACCGACGCAACCAATGGCCCGAACCGCCGAGACGTCCTCGAGCGACGCGATGCCCGCGGAGGCCACGATCTCGCCGAAACCGAGCCCCACCACACGCTCCAACAGGCCAAGGTTCGGCCCGGCGAGCAGGCCGTCACGCTCGATCGCAGTCACGATGAATGTTCGGGCGCCGCGAGCAGACAGTTCCGCAAGGGCATCCTCGACCGCCACACCCGACGCGCCCGGCACCCAGCCCTGACCCACGGCGATGCCATCGCGCACGTCAAGGGCTATGGCGATGCGATCGGGACCGAAACGGGCGACCAGCCGCTCGACCAGGCCCGGGTCACGAAGGGCGGCGGTGCCCAGGACCGCCCGTGCCGCGCCGGCCATCAGAACGGACTCCACCGCCGCCTCGTCCCGGAGCCCGCCGGCGACCTCGCAGGCCACCCGATCCCCCACCGCCGCCACGATTCTGCCCACGGCGCCGGTCTGGCGGCGAGCCCCGTTCCGCGCCCCGTCCAGGTCCACGACGTGGATCCATTCAGCCCCGGCAGCGGCGAAACGAAGCGCCACCTCGGCCGGATCGGCCCCGTAGATCGTCTCGCGCGCGAAGTCGCCCTCTGAGAGCCGCACGACCCTCCCGCCGCGAAGGTCGATTGCCGGCAGGAGTGCGAACCGCACCGGCTTACCAGGTTGCATGCGTTGTAGCATGCTACTATGCTACTACATGAGCACGAGCCGGGGAGCCGGAGAGACTGCCGCCAGTTGGAAGACCACGAGGAACGACGATGAGCGCAATGGAAGCCTGGCGCAACGAGGCCGTCCGAGAGCTGTTCGGGGCGATCCTGCGTCTGGAAACGCCCGACGAAGCCTCTGCCTTCTTCCGCGACCTTTGTACGTTGGGCGAGCTTCACGACATGGCCCAGCGCTGGGCGGTCGTCCGGCTCCTCGACGCCGGGATGCACTACGCCGAGATTTCGAGCCGGACCGGGGCCAGCACGGCGACGATAACCCGCATCGCCCAATGGCTCCACCACGGCGAGGGCGGGTATACCAGGGCGCTGGAACGGCTGCGAGACACCCAGGCACCCCCAACCGGTGAGTTGAGCCGATGACCCGACGCTTGAGGCTGGCCATCCCCAACAAAGGCCGGCTGGTCGAACCGACGGTCGCTCTCCTGCGCGATGCGGGGCTGATGTTCGAGGCCGGCGAGCGGGCGCTCGTGGCGCGTGTCCAGAACTTCGACCTGGACATCCTTTTCGTGCGCACCAACGACGTCGTCGAGTTCGTGAACGACGGCGTCGCCGAGCTCGGCGTCACCGGGCTCGATCTCGTGGCGGAGTCGGGCTCTGACGTGCCGCAGCTCCGCACTCTCGGCTACGGGAAATGCCGGCTTACCGTCGCGGTTCCAAACGACTCGCCCTTTCGGGCGGCCGAGGACCTGGCCGGGCTGCGTGTCGCCACGTCGCACATCTTCCTCACGAAGCGGTTCTTCGAGGGGCGATCGATCCCGGTCGACGTCATCCCTGTGTCGGGAGCGGCGGAAGTCGCGCCGCGGTTGGGTCTGGCCGAGGCCATAGTCGACCTCGTCTCCACAGGCTCGACGCTTGTCGTCAACGGCCTGAAGCCGATCGAAGAGGTGTTCGCCTCCGAGGCGGTCCTGCTGGCCAACAAGACCGCCCTGCGCGATCGGTCTGATGACATCGAGACCATCAGGACGATGCTCGGAGCGACGCTTGCGGCCCGCGACCGCAAGTACCTGATGATGAATGCGCCAAAGGCGAAACTCGCCGAGCTCGAGGACCTGCTGCCGGGTCTCGAGTCGCCTTCGATCATTCCGCTGGCGCACGAAGGCATGTGCGCCATCCACTCGGTCGTCGACGCCGATCAGGTCTGGTCGCTGCTGCCGCGCCTCAAAGCCGCCGGCGCCTCCGGCATTCTCATCCTGCCCATCGAGAAGCTCGTCTCATGAGCGGCTCACCCGTGACCCTCCGCCGGCTCGACCTGTCCCGCGCCGACTCGGACCCCGCGGTCACGGCCGAGATTCGCGCCCTCATGCGCCGCGGCGCGGTGCCAGACGGCCGCGTGCGCGAAGACGCGCGGGCGATCCTGGCCCGGGTGAAGTCGGGCGGCGATGCCGCGGTTCGCGCGGCCAACGCCAGGTTCGGTGGCGGACGCGCGGGCGGAGAGCTCATCGTCACGCGCGCCGAGATGGAGTCGGCACGAGATGCGCTATTGCCACGCATCCGGTCCGGCCTCGAGCAGATGATCGAGAACATCCGCCGCTTCGCTGAGACGGAGCTGCCGGAGACTCGGACCACGACCATCGTCCCGGGCGTCGAGATCGAGCGGCGCTGGGTCCCCCTGGCGCGTGTCGGCGTCTATGCACCGGGCGGTTCCGCCGCCTACCCCAGCTCACTGTTGATGGGCGTCGTTCCCGCCAGGGTCGCCGGAGTGGGCACGGTCGTCGTCACGTCGCCAGCCGACGCCGACGGCCGGCTCAACGCCACCCTTCTGGGTGCGGCCGGGCTCGTGGGTGTCGACACCTTCGTCGTTGCGGGTGGCGCGCAGGCAGTCGGGGCGCTCGCGTACGGCCTGCCGGAGGCGGGCGTTGCACCCGTGGACCGGATCGTCGGCCCCGGCAACGCCTGGGTGACAGCCGCCAAGCTGGAGGTCTTCGGCGAGTGCGGCATCGACCTCCCCGCCGGTCCCTCCGAGGTCATGGTCGTCGCCGACGCCACCGCCGATCCGATGCACGTCGCCTCGGACCTGCTCTCTCAGGCCGAGCACGGCCCCGACTCCCCTGCCCTTCTGGTCACCTGGGACGCCGCCTTCGCCGCCGCAGTGGAGGCGGAGCTCGACGTTCAGCTCGCCACGGCCGCGCGGCACGAGATCCTGCGGCGCTCCCTGGCTGCCTGTGGGCTCGTCGTGCTCGCGCCGGATCGCGACGCGGCAATCGCGTTCGTGAACGGCTACGCACCGGAACACCTCTCCGTGGTCGTGGACGACGTCGAGGAGGCCGTGGCGCGGCTGCGGAACGCGGGGTCGCTCTTCGTCGGCCCGTACGCGCCCGAGTCGGCCGGCGACTATGCGTCGGGCGCCAACCACGTCCTGCCGACGGGTGGGCTCGCCCGCTCCAGCGGCGCGCTCTCCACCGAGAGCTACGGCAAGTTCATCCAGGTTCAGCGGATCAGCCGCTCGGGCCTGGCAGCCATTCGCGAATCGGTCGAGGCCATCGCCGAGGCCGAGGGTCTGATCGCCCACAAAAGGGCCGTCGAGGTCCGGTTCGAGGGGACCGAATGAGCGCGCCTGTCCTGCCGACCTACGTGTGGGAGCCAACGACCAACTTCCTCGCGGCGAAGTACGACCTGCCCCGCGAATCGATCGTTCGGTTCGACGTCAACACTTCGCCGGTCCCGCCGGACCTGAGCGACGTGCTGGCCGGGTCGTTCGACCCGCCGCTGTGCGAATACCCGCCGAGCGACTATGCCGCGCTGGTCGCGGCCGCAGCCGCGGCATACGGAGTGGCGCCGAACGAGCTCCTGCCGACCGCCGGCGCCGACGAGGCCCTGGATCTGGTCGCGCGCGCCACGCTGCGCGAGGGCTCGGTCGCCGTCGTCGCCACGCCGACCTACGCGATGTACCGGATCGTCTCCGAACAGCGTGGTGCGAGCGTCGTGGCAGTGCCGCGTCTGGGTCCGGACGCGGCCTTCGGGCTCGACATCCCGGCCCTCGCCGTGGCTGCAAGGACAGCCGGGCTGGTATGGCTGTGCGAGCCTAACAATCCAACCGGAGCGTTCGAGCCACCCGAACGAATCGGCCAGCTGCTGGCGACGCTCGAGTCTGACGCCGCCCGTGAGGGCCGCATCCCGCCGGTCGTTGCCATCGACGAGGCCTACTCTGAGTTCGTGGGCCGCACCGTCCTCCCGCTTCGCCGCGACTACCCAAGGCTGGTCGTGGTCCGAACCCTGAGCAAGGCCCACGCGCTGGCGGGGGCACGGGTTGGGTTCGCGATCGCCCGGCCGGAGACGCTGGCGCCGATTGTCTCCTTCCGCGCCCCGGCTTCCGTGGGCACCGTATCGGCTGCCCTTGCCGCGGCCTCGCTTCGGCGGCCCGAGCTTGCCGCCGCGAACGTTGCCCGGATCGCCGTCCAGCGGGATCGACTGACGAGGGAGCTTGCCGCGCTCGGATGGCAGCCTTACCCATCGCAATCGAACTTCATCCTGGTCCGGTTCGGCTCACCGGCCGGCGCGGCCGCAGCTGCCGAGACGCTGCTTCGTCGAGGCCTCGTGCCACGCACGTTCGACGCGGATCACCCATTCGCAGACTGCCTCCGTCTGACCGTCCGGTCGACGCACGAGAACGATCGCCTAATCGAAGCAGCCACGGGGGTTCCCGCATGAGCAACCAGATCGGCTCGGTCCTCGCCTCTGGGGCGCGCTGGGCAACCGTGTCGCGGTCGACCCGCGAGACTCAGATCACGGTCACCCTCAAGCTCGACGGCACGGGCGAGACGGAGATCGAGACGGGAGTCGGGTTCTACGACCACCTGCTCAACTCGCTGGCCCACCACGCCCTGTTCGACCTGGAGATCAAGGCCACCGGCGACCTCGTGATCGATGAGCACCACACCGTCGAGGACGTGGCGCTGACCCTCGGCGCGGCGCTGGCCGAGGCTCTGGGCGATCGATCGGGCATCGTCCGTTTCGGCGATGCGGCCGTTCCGATGGACGAATCAGTTGCCACGGCCGTCGTCGACGTGGGCGGCCGGCCATATGCTATCGTGGACCTGCCGTTCCGCGGCAAGAGAGCCGGCAAGCTGCCGCTCGAGCTTATCGAGCACTCCCTCGAGTCATTCGCGCGGGCCGGCGGCGTGACTCTCAACGTCAAGGGTCGTGGCCGCAACGACCACCACCTCGCCGAGGCCGCCTTCAAGGCTCTCGGCCGGGCCTTGAGCGCGGCGGTTGCGATCGATCCGCGGCGGGTAGGGCCGGCCTCGACGAAGGGCTCGCTCGGATGAGCGGTGCGGTGAAGATCGCCGTTCTCGACTATGGCGCCGCGAACATGGTCAGCATCACCAGAGCCCTGGCCGCGGTCGGCGCGGAGGTCGGTGTGGCCGCGGACCCTTCCGGTATTGCCGGCGTGGACGCACTCGTCGTGCCCGGGGTCGGCGCCGCCAGACCGGCGATGGACCATCTTCGAGATCGTGGGTTGCTGGAGCCACTCCGCAGATGGGTCCACGACGGGAAGCCGTGCCTGGGGATCTGTCTCGGCTACCAGCTCCTGTTCGACATGAGCGACGAGGGCGAGGCTCCGACGCTCGGCCTGCTGCGCGGCCGAACGGTGGCACTGGTCGACGCGCCGACGCTGCCCCACATCGGCTGGAATTCGGTCGAAGTCGTGCGCGACCACCCGCTCTTCGACGGGATCGCCGACGGCTCGTACTTCTACTTCGTCCATTCGTACGCTCCAGCTCCCGTCGATCAGAACATCGTCCTGGCGACGACGACTCACGGCCGGCCATTCGCCAGCGCCGTGGCGCGCGGCGCGCTCTACGGGCTCCAGTTTCACCCGGAGAAGTCGTCCGATGCCGGCTTGCGACTGCTTGCCAACTTCGTGGGTCTCGTGGCGGCGGCCGCCGCTTCCGCGGCTGGCGCTCCGTCCGGAGTTGCCGGTCCGTCCGCGGCTGTCGGACCCTCGGCGGCGGGGGCAGCTTGATGCTGGCACGGCGGGTCATTCCGTGCCTCGACGTGGCCAATGGCCGCGTGGTGAAGGGAACCAAGTTCGTCAACCTGACCGACGAGGGCGACCCGGCGGAACTCGCCGAGCGCTACGCGCGCGAGGGCGCCGACGAGATCGTCTTCCTGGACATAACCGCGGCCCACGAACGGCGCGGCACGATGCTGGACGCCGTGCGCCGAACGGCGTCGCGGGCCTTCGTGCCACTTACCGTCGGCGGCGGCGTGCGCAGCGTTGAAGAGATGCGCGACGTGCTCCGGGCAGGCGCGGACAAGGTCTCGTTCAACACGGCGGCCGTAGCCGAGCCGGCGCTCCTGACAGCTTGCGCCGAGCGGTTTGGCAGCCAGGCGGTGGTCTGCGCCATAGACGCCCGGAGGCTGTCGGCGACCACGGCTGATACGGAGGCGCGCTGGGAAGTGGTCACCCACGGCGGTCGCTGCCCGACCGTGCTCGAGGCGGTAGCGTGGGCGATGCGCGTCGTCGAGCTGGGTGCCGGCGAGCTCCTCGTAACCTCCATGGACCGGGACGGAACCCGCAGCGGCTTCGATACGGAACTCCTCTCGGCCATCGCCACGCGTGTCCGAGTGCCCGTGATCGCATCCGGAGGCGCGGCCGGCCCGGAAGATTTCGTCGCCGCGGTCCGTGACGGCAAGGCCGACGCCGTGCTCGCGGCGTCGATCTTCCACCGCCGGACGCATTCGATAGCAGACGTAAAGGCGGCAATGGCGGCGGCCGGATTGCCGGTCCGCCTGAACGAGGCATCGGTCTCATGATCGGCAGGCAGGTTTCTGAAGAGAACGTGGCCTGGGGGCCAAGCGGGCTCGTCCCGGCGGTCGTGCAGGACGCCGTGGACGGCCGCGTCCTGATGGTCGCGTACGTCGATGCCGAGGCGCTCGCCGCCACGCTGGCCACGGGCGAGGTCCATTTCCACTCCAGGTCGCGCGCCAGGCTGTGGCGCAAAGGCGAGACGAGCGGGAACGTCCTGCGGCTGCTCGACGTCGAGCTCGACTGCGACGGCGACGCGCTGCTGTTCCAGGTCGACCCTACCGGCCCCACGTGCCATCGCAACACCCGCAGCTGCTTCGATGCGGCCCGAGCAAAGGCCACGCCGGCCATGGGGCAGGAAGCCGTTGCGGCCGCCCAGCCACCCGCGGCGCCAGGAGCCGCCGCGCCTCTTGCCGAGCAGGGCTTCGCGTGGCTCGAAACTCTTTGGGCGACTATCGATTCTCGCGCCGACGCCGATCCGGCCGCTTCCTACACAGCACGTCTGCTTGCCGCCGGCGTGGACGGCCCGTCGCGAAAGGTGGCCGAGGAGGCAACTGAGGTGTTGATGGCCGCCAAGGACGACGCCGTCGCCGCTGGCGAATCGCGGCCCGCGACTCGCGATGCGCTCGCCGGCGAGGTCGCCGATCTCCTGTATCACACCCTGGTTCTGCTCCGCGAACGCGGACTCCCGCCCGGAGCGGTAATCGCGCGCCTCCGCGAGCGCCACAAGGCCTAGCCCTTAAGGCGACCGATCCGCATGCTCTTCTTGCCGGCCCTCAGAACCAGATAGCGGCCGTCGATCGGGGCCGGGACGGCGTCCTCGGGCGCCCCGATCCGCTCGTCGTTGATCGTCAGCCCGCCCTGGGTGATGGCCCGGCGTGCTTCGCCGTTCGATGAATACTGGCCGCTCACGACGGCGATCCTGAGCGCACCCCCGGCCATGTCTTCGGGCGTGAACTCGAAGCTCTCGATCGCCTCGAAAAGGGCGGCCAACACTTCCGGATCGCGGATGGGATCCTTCGAAAATGCCGCCTCGCTGACCCGGACGGCCTTCCTGGCCTCGTCCTCGCCGTGCACCCGAGCAGTCAGGTCGTACCCGACCGCCTTCTGGGCGACGCGAGTCTCCGGGTGCGCCGCCTGCTCGGCCTCGAGATCCTCGATCCTCGCCCGGCTGAACAGGGTGAAGGTGCGCAGGTACTTGCCGACGTCGCGGTCGTCGCTGTCGAGCCAGTACTGGTAGAACGCAAACGGGCTGGTCTTTCCCGGATCGAGCCATACGCTCGTGCCGGCCGCGGTCTTGCCGAACTTCGCGCCGCCGTCGCTGGTCAGCAGCGGGTAGCTCATGCCGTAAGCGAGGTCCTGCCCGTCCCCCGCCCCGAGCTCCTTGCGGATGAGCTCGAGGCCCGCGGTGATGTTGCCCCACTGGTCGGCTCCGCCCATCTGAAGCTCCACACCAGCGGCGCGGTAGAGGTGCAGGAAGTCTGCCGCCTGAAGGAGCATGTAGCTGAACTCGGTAAAGCTCAGACCCGCGCCCAGGCGGATCTGGACCGAGTCCTTCGACAGCATGTACGGCACGGTCAGGTGCTTGCCGATGTCGCGCAGGAAGCGCAGCAGCGAGTACGAGCTTAGCCACTCGTAGTTGTCGACCACCTCGGCGCCGTTCGGGCCGTCGAAGTCGAGGAACCGCGTCAGCTGGCTCTGGATCCCGACGACGTTCTCCTCGACCGTCGGCCGGCTGAGTAGCAACCGCTCCGCCGAGCGCCCCGATGGATCGCCGATCATGGCCGTCCCGCCGCCGACGACGACGATCGGAGTACCACCGGCCCGCTGGAGATGGATCAACCCGAAGATCGGGACGAGGTGCCCGATATGGAGTGATGGGCCGGTCGGGTCGAACCCGTTGTAGCCCTTGATGGGCTCGCCGGTCGCGAACCGTTCCGCCAGTCCGTGGCTGGTCTGGTGGAGCATGCCCCGCCATCGCAGCTCGTCGAGCAGCCCCGGGAGCCCTGCAGCGACGGTCGGGCGGTCTGTCCCGTGGGTTTCGCCAGGCAGCGTCATCGGCGTAGTCCGCTCCTTCTCGTCACGCCGCAAGGCGTCTGCCCGTCCGAAGCCCCGGCGGGAGGGGGTGGATTGTCCGCCCACGTACCTATGCTATCTTGCGAGCCGCCATGCAGACCAGCCTCGCCCGGCGCGAACGCCGCCGCCGCCTCCACTCGGGCTCCCGCGGCCCCGCCGGTGGGACCGGCAGTCGCATTGCCGTAATACTGCCCCTCTTCCTTCTTGCGACCTTCTTCGGGCTGAGCCTGGTGGCCTTCGTCGGGACCGTCGAGGTCTATTCCTCGTACAGCAAGGACCTCCCGGACCCCAAGGTGGCTCTCGAAGGCATCAACTACAACCAGCAGACGGTCCTGTACGACCGGACCGGCACAGTCCAGCTGGCAGCCTTCGGCTCCGAGAACCGCCGGGTTCTCAAGTTCTCCGATATTCCGAACGTCGTGCTCGACACCACGACCAGCACGGAGGACAAGACCTTCTGGTCAAACACCGGCTTCGACCCGGCCGCAATCCTGTCGGCCGTCCGCGACGCCGTCTCCGGCACACCGCGCGGAGCCTCGACCATCACCCAGCAGCTTGTCAGGGCGTCGGCGGCAAAGATTCTGCCTCCTACCACGAGCACGATCGATCGGAAGATCAAGGAGATCATCCAGTCGGTCCGGCTGACGCAGGAATACCCCGGGCTCGGGGGCAAGCAGGCGATCATCACTGCGTATCTGAACCTCAACTTCTACGGCAACCAGAGCTACGGCGTCGCCGCGGCGGCCCAGGGCTACTTCGGGGTCACGGATCTGAGCAAGCTGACGATCGCCCAGGGCGCCATCCTGGCGGGCATTCTCCAGGCGCCATCTACCTACGACCTCGTGGCCAACTCCGTCCCGCAGGATGACGGGACCTACGTGGTGCCGCCTGACGCCCCGATCGTCCTGCGGCGCAACACGATCCTGGAGGACATGCGCCGCAACAACGACGAGGGTCTCCTGCAGGGCAAGTACGACGACTCGGCAATCGTGGCTGCCGAGTCCGAGCCGGTGATCCTCCACCCGGCGCCGCAGGCTCAGATGAAGGCTCCCCAATTCGACCTGATGGTGCGCCAGCAGCTTGCGGACCTGCTCTGCGGCCAGGGCACCGATCCGGCCGACTGCGAGGCCGTCGACACCGGGGGTTACAAAGTGGTCACGACCCTGGACTGGACGATGCAGCAATCGGCCGAGAAGTGGCTCAAGGCCTACGTCTTCGGCCCCAACCAGGCGACGCTGGCAGACGACATCAACTACCTGGCCGCGCTGGGGATCACCTCGAAGACCGATTCATACGACTACACGCGGATCCTCGGCCCGAGCTCGACCAGCAAGGTAGGTCTGAGGAGCGGGAACATCCATAATGGGGCATTGATCGCCCTCGATTACCGCACCGGGCAGGTCCTCGCATATGCGGGCAGTGCCGGCTTCTACGAGAAGCCGGTCAAGGATCCGGGCCAGACGGGCCAGAACTACTTCGACCCCGAGTACGACGTCCTCTCGTCCGGCAACGGCCGCCAGCCCGGCTCGTCGTTCAAGCCGATCGACTACTTGATAGGCATCCAGGACGGCTCGATTACGGCCGCCAGCATGTTCATGGACGTGGCGACAAATTTCGGCGGCGGCTACACCCCGCACGACGCCGACGGATATGAGCGTGGACCGGTTCGCCTGCGCGAGGCGCTCCAGTACTCGCTGAACATCCCGGCGGTCAAGGTAGCGGCGATCAACGGCGTCTCCCACGTCGTGTCGCGCGCCGAGGAATTCGGTCTGCAGTTCCCGAAGAACGTCAACCCGGGCGTCTCGATTGGGATCGGGACGGTGGAGGTCCATCCGGCCGACCTCGTTTCGGCCTACGGGGCCATCGCAGACGGCGGGGCACTGGTCCAGCGCGACATGATCCTTTCGATCACCTCCCCGAGTGGTAGTTCGGCGATTCCGTTGCAGGCCGCCACGGTGACCCACCCGTCGACGCCGGCGGCGACCTACGTCGTGACCAACATCCTGGCCGGCAACACCGATCCGGCTCAGAACAACTGGTGGAGCCAGTACAAGATCATGTCGGGCAACACCCGGCGACCGGCTACGCTGAAGACGGGGACGAGCGACCAGACGCAGGACCTGTTCGCCGTCGGTTACGTGGCGCCGCCGACCGATGCCAGTCAGCCGGCCATCGTTGCGGGCGTCTGGGCCGGGAACAGCGACAACGCCCCCGGCCACAGCGTGATGTCGCTCGAGATGGCCGCGCCGATCTGGCATGCCTTCATGTCCGAGGTCACGGCAGGAACGCCCGTTACCGACTTCAAGCAGCCCGCCGGGGTGACTTGGGCCACAGTCGACGCCAATAGCGGAATGCTCCCCGGCCCCTACACCGCCCAGACCGTTCGTGAAGTCTTCGTCGATGGCACCGTTCCCACGCAGGTGGATACGACGAAGGTGCCGGTGGACGTCGATACGGTCACGAATACGCTTTGGACGTACGACTGCCCCGGCATCAAGGACACGAAGGGCTACCTCGACCTGAGCCAGGTGGACGCGAATAATCCAACCTGGCAGCAATACGACGCGATCTGGATAGCCAGGGCGCAGCAAGGCGTCGGTAAGCGGGGTGGGCCCAACAACGGCGCCACGATGTATTTCTATGAGACCGGTTTCTGGACTCCGTTTGGGCAGACATGGGGAGCCCCGTTCCCGCCAACCACCTACTGCACCTCGAACACCGGGACGCCGCCGCCCACGCCCATTGCCACGCCGACTCCGGTGCCGACTCCGGTGCCGACTCCGGTGCCCACCGCCGCTCCAACGCCAACCCCGGCGCCGACCGCCGCCCCCACGCCCACGCCGGCGCAGACCGCTTCGCCTGCGGTGCTCGCGCCTTCGCCCACCTCCTCCGTGTTGGTCGCGCCGCTGACCCTGGCGTTCTTCCGCCCGAGGCGCGGTTCTCGCCACGGGCGCAACCCGAGGCGCTTGCGCCGAAGTTGACCGCCCGGCCCTAGTCGTCCGATCTGGCCCCGGGTGGAGAAGCCGCCGCCCCTCGTCCGACGAGAGTACGCGCCAGATCGAACGCGTCCCGGAGCTCCGGCAGGCGGAAGAGGACCGCCCAGGCGGCGTACACGACGACCCCCACGAACCCGGCAGCGGCTACGGTCGTGACCTCGGACACCATCGAAGAAGCACCCGCTCCAGGACCTCCAACGAACCTGGCCGTCAGAAAAGCCGCGGCCGACGCGACGCAGGCTCCTGCGAAGAAGGCGACCGAGTGCCGGGCTAGCGGCTTCAGGTCGAAGCCTATGCGTCTCTCCATCAGGGCGACGAGCATCGCCACCTCCGCCCACGCCCCCAGACCGATCGCCAGGGCGAGGCCCTCGAGGTGCATGAACGGGAACAGGACGATGGCCGCCACCACGTCGACCGCCACAGCCACCAGCGCTGCGGTCACGGGCGTTCTCGTGTCCTTGCCTGCATAGAAGATCGGGGCCATCAGGGCGATGAGGACGTGCGCCACGAGTCCCAGAAGGAAGACCTTGTAGACGGGCGCCATCGAGGCGGTGTCTTGCGCATTGGTAGCGCCGTGCTGGAACAAGAAGGCGATAGTCGGCGTCGCGAGAACGAGCATGAAGCCCGTGAGAGGGACGACAACGAAGAGCAGCAGCCGAAGCGACTGGTCGACCAGGCGGCTGAATCGTTCGTCGTCGCCGCGAGCCACCGCCCGAGATAGCGGCGGGAGAAGCACGATCCCAAGAGGAACGCCTATCAGACCGACCGGGATCTGGAGGGCGGTGAAGGCGCTCGTGTAGATGGTCAGCGGCCCGTTTTGCCCCAGGCTTGATGCGAAGAACGTGTTCACCAGGAAGACGAGCTGTGTCACCCCGAGCCCGAGGGCACGGGGCGCCATCAGCCAGAGTGTCTCGCGAACGGCGGGATCGTGGACGGCGATCGTCGGCCCGTACAGGCCTGCGCGGCGCACGGCGAAGGCCTGGGTGATCACGTGGCCGGCTGCACCGACGACCACGCCCAGGCCAAGGGCGTATATGCCCATGAACGGCGTCAGTGCCAGCGCGCAGACGATGATCGCCACGTTGTACACGTTGGGGGCCAGCGCAGGGGCACCGAAGATACCCACCGAGTTGAGCCCGGCGGTCATTACAGCTCCCACGGCGAGCAGGATCGGCGATAGGAGCATCAGCCGCGTGAGCAAGATCTCCATGTCCAGCTTGGCCGCGTCGGGCGTGGGAGCGATCAGCGCCACGATCGACGGTGCCGCCAGCCAGACGACCACCGCCAGTGGGATGAGCGCCAGGATCATCAGGTTGGCGATGGTCGCGATCAACCGCCGCGCGCGCTCGGGCTCGCCTCGGGCCAGCAACTCCGAAGCGACTGGGACGAGGGCCGAACCGACGGCTCCCGCTGCCACCAGCTGGAAGAGAGTGTCGGGGATCCGAAACGCGGCGTTGAAGGCGTCGAGCCGTCCGTCCCCGGTACCGAACTCGGCAAGGAATACCGATGTCCGCGCCCATCCGAGCAGCCGCGACAGCACCACTCCGGCCACGACCACGACTCCGGCGAGGGCAATCGCCCGGCCGCCGAGCCGGACCGAGGAACTCTCCGACAGGTCGGACGTGGCCGCTTCGCCGCTGAGGACGACGTCGCCGGCCACTGCTACCGGCGAGGGGAAGACTCCCCGCGAGTCGGCCGCCGCGCGCGGCTGAGACTGCGGCCGGGGGGGCTTTGCGAACGGGGCGGAGCCGCCGCGCAACCGTGCCGGTATGAGGTTCCGTGGCTGCCAACCGCGCGCTCGCGGCGATTCAGGCTCGTCATTCGGCGGGCTCGGGTCTCCGGCCGGGCTTGCGCGTCCTGTGGTCGCGGCCTCCGGACCCGGTTCGCGCCCATGCGCCGGCTCCCCTCGCAACGGCCCGTCGCCGCTCATCGGAACCTTCTGGCGAGCCGCCAGGTGGCTCCGAGGAGCGGATTCGGTGCGTATTCGTGGGCACGCACTCGGACCACGGGCCGGCCGCCGAAGCGTCGCTTGAACAGGTAGAGGTTCCAGAGCGGGTGCGTCTCATCCCTGGGCACGCCCGGCGACCCCTGAGTGTCGACCCCGCCCATGTCGTACGCACTGAACCCGGCTCCGGCCGCCCAGCGGATGATCTCCCACTGCAGCAGGTGGTTGGCCCGGGTCCGCTTCATGTCCGCGCCGTCACGCGAACCTGCCGCGAAGTACACGAGCAGCCGACCGCTATGCAGCAGCAGCGCTCCGGTGTCGCGGCCACCCAATCCGGCGAACCACAGGCTCGCCACCTCAGCCTCACCCAGACGGCGCCATTGCTCCACCTCGTAGTCGCGGGCGCGGACGATGAAGCCCTCGCGTTTGCCCGTGGCCGCGTGAATCTCGTAGAACTCCGCCAGGGCTCCCTCGCGGGCCGCCTCGTCGGCCATGTCGATCCGTTCGGTCGTGACTCCCAGGGAGACCGCCCGCTTCAGGTCTGCGGCCGTGGTGTGGCCCAGCAATTCGCGCTGGGCCGCCTCAGACGGCTCCAGGGGCACGATCATCGCCGTCCGCGACACCTGGACGTCTCGGGCGGCTAATCGGAAGCCTGCGCGTCGCAGCGCGGCAGCCGACCCACTCCCCTCCTCCCAGGCCGGGTCGACCGTCATGGTCATCGAATGGCGGTCGCGGGCGATCCGCTGCAGACCGGCCAGGGCCGCCGCCACCGCCTCCGGCGCCTGATCCAAGAGGACGGGGCCTCGTGGCGCGTAGTGGATCTGGTACCGCCCGAGCGGCCCGCCTCGGCGGCCCAGCAGAGGTCGTTCTTGGATCGATACGACGGCCACAGGAGCGCCCCCGAGTTCAACGGCGTAACGGAGCGGCGACCAGCCGAGGCCGCGCTTCAGCTCGCCCCAGGCGTGCGATTGGAACGCCTCGCCCATCGGGCTCCGAACCGCCAGGGCGTCCCAGGCGGACGGCTCCCAACCGCTCGCATCGACGACGTTCACATCCCCGGGTGCGTCAATCCGCGACTTGGGCCCCATGGCCAGGCTCAAAGACTCCTCCATTGAGAAGCACCGCAGGCCGGCGGCGCCCTCGGACGCGATTGTCGCATTCCGCGGCGCCATCTTGCCGATCCTCAGAGGATCACGATAGTGGCCCCGTCTCCACCCTCGCCCCTACCCCCCGGCCGCCATGACCTCACGAGTGGATGCGCCCCGGCGTGATCTCGAACGGCATCTCGCAGGGCGCCTGTTCCCATGCCGTGAATGACGGTCGCCTGGTCGAGCCCGGCGAGGGAGGCGTCGTCGAGGTATCGATCCAGTACTTCCAGCGCCTCCTGGACCTTGGCTCCGCGCAAGTCCAGAGACGAGGCCACCGTTCGAGCCCGTTCCAGCTGGAGCCGGGAAGCCGACGAAGGTGAACCGGCCGCAGCGCTTCCCCACCCGCGGACAGACCCGTTCCTCGCGGACGCCTGCCCTGCCGACTCTGACGACGCCGCTTCACCCCCGACCGCGGGCTCCAGATCTTCCACCGCCACGGTTATTCGCAGCCCGCCGGCCTCCAGTGTGGCTCTCCGTCCAGCCTTCTCGAGAGCGGCGATCCGGCCCTCGGCGCCGCCGGTTCTGGTGCGGGCTCGCATTCCGATGCGCCATACGACCGGCTCGGCCGAGGCCGGAGTGCGGACCGGTTCCAGCTCGACGGGCTCCGGGAGTCGCTCGAGCTGGGCATTCGCCCGCTGCATGTCTTCGTCGATGCTCTTCTGGGTAACGGTCTCCCGTTCCAGCTTGCGCCTGATGCCGCGCATTTCGGCCCGAACCTCGGTCACGAGCCGCTCGGCCTCGTCGCGAGCCGCCCTGACCGACTCTTCGCGCTCGCGCTTCGCCCGGCGCCGGTCGTCCTCTGCGTAGGCGAGAGCGGCCCGAGCGCGTTCCTCCGCCAGCCTGGCGGCGGCCAGCGCCTCGGTCGTCTCGAGCTGCGTCGCCTTGATGGAGGCGAGTGTCTCCTCGAAGGCCTGCTGTTCTTCCGTCAATCGCGAGCGTGCGTCGGCAACGATCGGGACGGGCAATCCCAGCCGCTCGGCGATGGCGAATGCCTGGCTCTGACCCGGCAGCCCGATCGTGAGCTTGTAAGTTGGCTGGAGCGTCTCGACGTCGAACTCGACGGAGGCATTGCGCGCCTGGGCCGTCGTGTGGGCGTACAGCTTGAGTTCGGCGTAGTGGGTCGTGGCGGCAACAAGCGCCCCCGACCGGATGAAGTAGTCGAGCAACGCCTGGGCCAGGGCCGAACCCTCGGTCGGGTCCGTTCCGGCGCCGAGCTCGTCGAGCAGGATCAGCTTGTTGGGTCCGGCCGCGGTGACGATCCGGACGATGGATCGCATATGCCCGCTGAAGGTGGAAAGCGATTGCGCGACCGACTGCTCGTCGCCGATGTCGGCGTAGACGTCGTCGAGGACGGGCAGCCGCGTACCGGCATCGGCCGGTACGTGAAGCCCAGATTGGTGCATCAGGCTCAGGAGACCGAGCGTCCGCAGCGCTACGGTCTTGCCGCCGGTGTTGGGTCCCGTGATCAGCAACGCGGTGTATTCGCCGCCGAGGCGGATGTCGACCGGCACCACCCGCCCAGAGAGCCCCGGGTGACGCGCGCCGAGGAGCACGATCTCCGGCCGATCGGCGATCTCGGCGGGGATGGCGTCCATCTCCTCAGCCAGACGAGCCTTGGCCGACCAGAAGTCGAAACGGGCCAGGGCGTCGAGGGTCTCGCGCAACTGTGCCGCCTGCCCGGCGACAAGCATCGACAACTCGTCGAGGATCCGCTCGATCTCGGCCCTCTCCGCAACCTGGGCCTCTCGCCAGGCGTTGCCGAGCTCCACCGCCACCAGAGGTTCGACGAACAAGGTCTGGCCGCTGCCCGACGCGTCGTGGACGATGCCCTTGACCCGACTCCGGGCGTCCGCCCGGATCGGTATCACGTACCGGCCGCCGCGGAGCGTGACGATCGGCTCCTGCAGCGAGCCCGCCAGCTCCCCGGAGTGGATGAACTGATCCAGGCGCCCCCGGAGCCGCTCGTAGGCGATGCGCACCGCGCGCCGGATCCCGCCCAGCCGCGGCGAGGCCGTGTCGAGCAGCTCGCCCGTCGGATCGAAGCTGCGCCCGAGCACGTTTCGCAGGCTCGGCAGTGAATGGATCTCTCGGGCCAGGTCCCGCAGCAGCGGCCGCCGGTCGCCGCTCAGTGCGTCGCCGAGTCTGGCTGCCGCCTCTAGGGTCGCCGCAACTTCGAGGAAGTGCATCGGGTCGAGGCGACCGCCGCGTGCGGCCCGCTCGATCCACGGCCCGATGTCCTTGCTGCCGCCAATGCCCGCGCCCGGATGAGCGGCCACGAATGCGCGGGTCTGCGACGTCTCCTCCAGACCCCTGGCCACGACGATCGAGTCTGTGGACGGCTCGAGTTCTTCGGCCAGACGGCGGCCCGGCGGAAACCCGGTCTGGTCGGCGAGCCTGCTCCGCACAAGCGGATACTCGAGCAACGACATCGAGCGCCGGTCGAGTTCGCCGCCTGAACCGGCCGGCGCCGCGTCACTCGAAGGTCCGCGCGCTCGATCGGCCGGAGGCGTCTCTCTGGCGGTCAACTTCTCACCCGCGGAGGGCCGGACCACGCTGTGGAGACGGACTCGTTACCCGGTACGAAGAAGCGCCATGGCCGGCTTCGCCACGGCTCGGGTGCGTAATCGACGCCGACTCGCGGACCGGCCTCGACTCGAAGAGGCTCATCCTCCGCGGCCAGCTCGATCCTCAGGTCGGAGTTCGGATCGCACAGGTCGATGCCGTCGTCGCTCCGGGTCACGGAGAATGCCGCGCAAACCAGGCCGGGGCCGGATGCAAGCCGCGCGACCGGCAGGGAATTGATGCGCCGCCGGGCCAGCTCCAAAGCCGCACGATCGCGTCCGTTGGCTGTGCGATCCGCAGATTGGAGCCTGGCCGCGAGCATCCCGTCGTGCCCTTGGACCGGTTCCACGGCCCGAATCAGCACGGCCGCCGCACAGCCCTCCGCCTCGGTGACGACGTTCAGACAGTTGTACATGCCGTAGACAAGGTACACGTAGGCAACTCCGGGCGGACCGAACATGACCGCGTTGCGTTTCGTCGGGCCGAATCGGGCGTGGGAGGCGAGGTCTTCCTGCCCGCCATAGGCCTCCAATTCGACAATTCGCGCGACGCGCGCCGCCGGACCAGACCCTCTGGTCAACCGCGCCCCGATGAGGTTGCGAGCCGCAATCTGCGCGTCCGCGGCGAGGAGCTGACGCGGGAACGATCGCGCACTCCTCGGCAACGGTTCGACCATCAGGGCAGCCGACGAGGTGACGCGCTCAGGGGAAGATCGATACCAGGTCGGACGGTAGCAGCATGGACAAGACGTGGATGAAGGGCGGCACCACGATGTCCCTGACCGCGCCGGTGATGTGCGACTGGTGGATGAGCATGTCCTGAGCCTGGCGGAGAAGCGTCACGTCACCCGATTGCGCAGTCGGCAGCGTATATGAGTTGAAGATCACGACTGCAAGGGTGAGCAGCAGGAAGCCTTGGAGCAGGCCGAGCATGCCGCCCGCGACGTCGTCGATGATCGGGTGCTGGGCCGAGATGTCTGTTCGCTTGTAGAAGCCCTGGATCACGATCGACAGTGCGACCGTTCCGACGGCGAAGATGCCCCCGAAGGCGATCAGCCGGTTGTACCCGAGATCGAATTGCGTCCAGTTCCGGGCCAGGAAGTCGCCCACGGGGTCGCGCAGGTTGGCCGCCAGCAGGAATGCAAAGAGAATCGCGATGATCCCAAGGATGCGGCGAATAGCCCCCTGCATCACTCCCAAGAAGAAGAAGGCGCACAGGCCGAAGACAACACCCAGATCGACCAGCGGCGCGCTTCGGATCGCTCCGACGATGTCCACCGCTCCTCCTCCGCGAGCAGGTTCCGCCGACTGTCCAGTCGAGCAGGCTCAGTTAGGTTAGCAGCGCCGGATACGGACTATCAACGCGCCAGAGGTACCCGAGGGGGCCAGGGTGCGGGCTAGCTTCGAATATGCGCCTTGAGATCGGCTTCAAGGCCGGTCCGCACCGCCGCCATGGCCTCATCGACCTCGATCTCGGTGAGGGTCCGATCGGCCGCGCCGAAGACCAGTCGGTAGGCGAGGCTCTTCTCGTCGACGGCCAGTGGGGCGCCGTGGTACACGTCGAAGAGGCGCACCCCGCGCAACAAGACCCCGGCGTGACGCCGGATGACGGCTTCGACCTCGGCCGAAACCCGCACCTCGGAGACGACGACGGCCAGGTCTCGCTCGACCTCTGGGAAGCGGCTGATCGGTTCCACGTGGATGGCCCGGGGCGCGCCTCCGACCAGGGCGTCGATCGCCAGCTCGGCCACGATGACCCGCGGCGCGCGCAAGTCCCACCCCTCGAGGGCATCCGGGTGGAGCTCGGCCACGCGCCCGATGATGGAGCGACCCTCGGACCTCGACTCGGCCACGAGGGCGCGACCGGGGTGGAAAGGAAAACCGCGGCCATCGGCCGCATAGGTCGGCGTCGGAAGAGTGAGCCGGGCGGCAAGCAGCTCCAGGATCCCTTTGGCATCGTCGAGGTCGTATGCGCGAGGCGGTCTGTTCCAGGCGGGTGGTTCTGCATTGCCCGTCAGCAGGAGCCCGAGCCTGGTCCATTCGCGCGGCCGGTCGCCCTCCCGGCCGTAACCCTTGCCGATCTCGAAGACGGCGAAGTCCTCCCGGCCTTGACGCTCGTTGGTGGCCAGCACGCTAAGGAGGCTGGCCGCGAGGTGCTGGCGCAGAACTGAATGCTGGCTGGACAGCGGGTTCGTTACGGCGATCGTGGCGCCGCCGGCAGGTTCGGCGAGTCCGAGATCGTCGTCGCCCGGCCATCGCAGCCGCGCCTCGTCCTGAGCGGCGACGAGGGCGTGGGTGACGACCTCGGTCAGGCGCGCTCCGGCGAGAGTCTCACGGATCGCGTCCCTGACCTGGACCGGCGAAGGACGGTATGCCGGCATCAGCGTGTCCGGCAGATGAGCCGGGGTGGTCTCGTAGCCCCGCACGCGGGCCACTTCCTCGGCCACGTCCGCTTCGACCTCGAGATCGCGGCGCCATGTCGGGATTACCGCGACGACCACCTCGTCGGCGCCCGATGCGACGGTCAGGGGCTTTGGATCGGCCGCGACGCGGATCTCGGCCCCGGCGGGTGCGGGCTCGGTCTCTACGCCGACGCGCGAGAGAAGGTTTCGCTGCTCCGCCGTGCTGATGTCCTCGCCCAGCAGCCTGCTGACTCGCGACGGCCGGAAAGCCAGCCACGACGGCTCGGGCTCGGTTGGCGCGGTATCGATGCGGCCCGCCGCGCACGATCCACCGGCCCAGGCCAGCGTGAGCTGCGCAATTCGGTCGGCGCCGATGCGAGCCAACCGGGACTCCTGACCCTTCTCGAATCGGAGGCTGGCCTCGGAACGAAGGGCGTAGCGGTGCCCGGTGCGACGGATGCTGACCGGATCGAAGATCGCCGACTCGACGGCGATCTCGGTCGTGGATTCGGTGATCTCGCTGCCGGCGCCGCCCATGACGCCCGCGATGCCGATGGGGCCCCGTGGGTCGGCGATGATCAGCGTGTCTGCCGTCAGCTCGCGGTCGACATGGTCGAGAGTCTCGAGCCGCTCGCCGGGCAGCGCGAGCCGGACGACGATCGTGCCGTCGTGAACCGCGGCCCCGTCGAAGGTGTGAGTGGGTTTGCCGAGCTCGAGCATGACGTAGTTGGATGCGTCGACGACGTTGCTGACGGGACGCATGCCGGCGGCCTGGAGCCGCATCTGGACCCAGTCCGGCGACGGGCCGATCTCGACGCCGCTTATCCATCGGCCGACGAAGCGGCTGCACAGCTCGGGGGCACGGACTTCAACCTTGAGGCGGTCACTGACAGGCCCGCCCGTCTCTTCGACCGCGATCTCCGGCCAGCGAACGACCGCGCCGGTGGCGGCCGCAACCTCTCTCGCAAGCCCAATGAGACACAGCGCGTCGCCACGGTTCGGCTTCACGTCCACGTCCAGGACGACGTCGCCATACAGGTCCGAGAGCTGCTCGCCGAGCTTCGTCCCCGGCGGGAGGATCAGGATCCCTTCGGCATCGGTCGTGATGTGGAGCTCGTCGCCCGAACAGAGCATGCCTTCTGAGGCGACGCCCATCTTCTCGGTCCGCTCGATGCGCCGATCGCCTGGCAGAACCGCGCCCGGCAGGGCGACCGGAACCCGCTGGCCGGGGGCGATGTTGTTGGCGCCACAGACGATGTGGAGCGGCTCCCCGGATCCGACATTTACGGTCGTGAGGTGCAGCCGGTCTGCATAAGGGTGCTTCTCGACCGTGAGCAGCTCCCCGACGACAACCCTTCGCCAGTCGGCGCCCCACGCCTCGATGCCCTTGACCTCCATGCCGAGCAGCGTCAATCGCTCAGCCAGTTGCTCGGGCGTCTGCTGGACGTCGACGTACTCGCGCAGCCAGCTGAGTGGAACTCTCATCGGAATTGCTCCAGGAAGCGCAGGTCGTTCTCCAGGTAGTAGCGAAGGTCGGGCACGGCGTGGCGCAGGTTGGAGATGCGCTCGACACCCATTCCGAAGGCAAACCCCTGGTAGCGCTCCGGGTCTATACCGCCGTACTGCAGGACGACCGGGTGGACCATGCCGGCGCCCAGGATCGTCATCCAGCCCGATTTCGAGCACGCCGGGCAACCGACGCCCCCGCAGACGACGCACTCGACGTCGAAGGCAACGGATGGCTCGGTGAACGGGTAGTAGCCCGGCCGGAAGCGCGTCTTGCGTGGACCGAACAGGGCGTGGGCGAACTCGTCGAGCAAACCCTTGAGATCCGCCATCGACGTTCCTTCGTCCACCATCAGGCCCTCGACCTGGAAGAACTCGAACCCGTGGCTGGCGTCGACGGCTTCGTAGCGGAAGCACCTGCCGGGCAGCAGAGCCCTGATCGGCGGCTTCGTGGACTGCATCACGCGGATCTGACCCGGGCTGGTGTGGGTCCGCAGCAGGTAGCCCGGGATGTCCACGTAGAGGGTGTCCCACAAGTCGCGCGCCGGATGGTCGGGGGGGATGTTGAGCATCTGGAAGTTGGTGAGATCGTCTTCGACCTCGGGCCCTTCGTAGACGACGAAGCCGAACTGGCCGAAGACCTCGGCGATGGCCGCGATCGTCTCCGGGATCGGATGAAGGGCGCCGCGCCCCACCGGGCGGCCGGGCAGCGTTACGTCCACCGTCTCGGAAGCAAGCCGGAGAGCCTGAACCTGGCCACGGAGTTCGACGCCGCGCGCGGCGAGCGCGCCTTTGACGGCCTCGCCGACGTCGTTGGCGATGGCGCCGACGCGCGGCCGGTCGCCGGCGGGCAGCGCTCCGATGCCACGCAGAACGGCCGTCAGGTCGCCCTTCTTGCCGAGATACTGGATCTGGAGAGCATCGAGGGCCGGCGGATCCGCCGCGGCCGCGATTTCCTCGAGCGCCCGCGCTTGCAGGCTTCGCAGATCGCCGCTCAGGCTTTCGAAGTCCACGGTGCCGTTCCTCACTCAATTGCGGGCCCGGCCCGCCCAGACCCCAGCTGCTGTGAATCTAGAACCCTCGACTCCGATCGTCCTGGCGGACGCCACGTCCTTCGGACGGGGACGAGTCGAGGGCTCGCGGTACCACCCCGCTTCCCGGCCTCACCCCGGCATTACCCGGATCAGGCAGGGCGCTCAAGGCCGCCGCCGCGCGGCGGCCGAGGCTCTCTATCGGGAGCCGACCGGCCTGCCTACATACCCGCGACGCGACATCGTGGCTTCAGCAGGCAGCTCGGGAGCGAACCGACGAGATCGATCCCGGGTGGGCTTTCAGTCTGCGCCCGACCCTCCCTGAGGGATCTGTCCTCGTCTTCTCTCCGTCACAGCCCGGTGTTCGAAGGACCCGGCCGTCTCCGGCCGCTTTGGACGCCTATGCCTTGCCGGCGAGGGCCACGATCTGGGCGAAGGCGGCCTGGTCGCGCACGGCGATGTCGGCCAGTATCTTCCGATCCAGCTCGATCTTGGCAGCCTTCAGGTTGGAGATCAGCTTGCCGTAGCTGACGCCATTGAGCCTGGCCGCGGCGTTGATCCGGATGATCCACAACTGGCGCATCTGGCGCTTGCGCTGCTTGCGGTCGCGAGTCGCGTAGGCCAGAGCGTGAAGCGCTGACTCGTGGGCTCGTCTGATCAGTCGGGAGTTGGTGCCGGATCGACCCTCGGCGGCGTCGAGAAGACGCTTGTGGCGGTGGTGGGCGGTTACGCCCCGCTTGACGCGTGCCATCGAAGGTCAGACTCCCAGGTATGGCAGCAGCCGGCGGACCTGAGCGAGCGACTCGCCGGTCACGATCGACTTGCCGTCGTAGCGGCGGGTTCGCCGCGACGACTTGAGTTCCAGGTGGTGCCCGCGCCAGGACCTGACGCGTACGGCCTTGCCACTGCCGGTGACCCCGATCCGCTTCGCGGTCCCTTTGTGGCTCTTCATCTTCGGCACTGTTTCACACTCCAGTCGACGCCGAGCCGGTATCCGGCTCGGGTCTCGGCGGCGCCGGTGGGGCCGGCGGGGCCTGGTTCGTTACGTCCTGCTCGGCATCGGCTTCGTCGCCTGCCTCGCCGGCGGGTCTGGCATGAGCCTTGGCCGTGGCCGACGGTGTCGGCTCGTGGACCTTCGGCTTGTGGGTAGAGGCGACGCTGATGTGCATCGACTTGCCCTCGAGCAGCGGAGGCCGCTCGACCACGCCGTGTTCCTTTATCTGCTCGGCGAACTTGTCGAGCAAGTCTCGCCCGATCTGCGGGTGGGTCAGCTCGCGACCCCGGAACTGGACGGAGATCTTGACGCGATCGCCGTCCTCCAGGAACTCGACGGCCCGCCTTACCTTCGTATCGAAGTCGCCGACGCCGATCTTCGGCTTTAGGCGAACTTCCTTGAAGGTTACAGAGCGCTGTTTTCGCTTTGCTTCTTTCTCACGCTTGGTCAGTTCGTACTTGTACTGACCGAAGTCGAGGAGCCGCGCCACGGGTGGACTTGCCAGTGGTGCGACCTCCACCAGGTCGAGCCCCCGCTCCTGCGCAAGCCGCATGGCATCTGCCGTTCGCATGACACCAAGCTGGCTACCGTCTTCGTCGACGACCCGAACTTCGAAAACACGGATCATCTGATTGATGCGCAGGTCTCGGCTAATGGCGAACCCCTTCTAAACGTGTTCGAGTTGCCGGCTATCCGGGATACGCGCCCCGAAAGCAGACGGGCGGCCCGAACCCGGCGCACGACTGCACCGGGTTCGTCGCCCGCGGGACTATAGCACAGCCATTTCGCGACCGGCAAACATCGCCGACCGCGCTCCCGAGTCCGAACTCGAACGCTTCCGCGCCATCCTAAGGGCGTCGGGCCGCGGTCTCTTCCGCGAGCCGATCGGCGAACGCCGACCACCCGACGCCGTTCTCCTGCTCCCCTGCCCGATTCCTGATTGCTACCGTGCGGGCCTCCACTTCGCGGTCTCCGAGGACCAGCATGTACGGCACCTTCTGCTCCTGAGCGAGGCGGATCTTGTTCTGCATCCGGCTATCCGAGCGATCCACCTCGACGCGAAGCTTTCGCGCCGTAAGGAGGCCGGCCAGCTCGTCCGCGGCCTCGGTATGCCGGTCTGCGATCGGGATCACCACGGCCTGGACCGGGGCGCACCAGACGGGGAACGCGCCGGCGAAGTGCTCGACCAGCACGCCGATGAAGCGCTCCAGCGAGCCGTAAATGGCGCGGTGGATAGCCACCGGCCGAACGTGCTCGCCGTTCTCGTCCACGTAGGTGAGGTCGAAGCGCTCGGGCAGCATCACCAGGTCCACCTGGATCGTGGCCGTCTGCCACTCGCGCCCGAGGGCGTCCTCCACCTGGATATCGATCTTGGGCGCGTAGAAGGCTCCGTCGCCTTCCTTCGTGCGGTAGCGCATGCCCGAGCTCTCGAGGGCCTCGCGCATGAACATCTCGGCGCGTTCCCACAACGCGGGGTCGCCGAGCGCCTTCTCAGGGCGCGTGCCAAACGTGAAGTGCGGCTCCAGCCCGAACCACGAGTAGGACGTGCGCACCTCGTCCAACAGGGCCTCGATCTCCGAGCCGATCTGGTTCGGCGCGACGTAGATGTGGGCATCGTCCGTGACGAAGTGGCGCACGCGCGTGAGCCCGGACAGCGTGCCGGACAGCTCGTTGCGGTGCAGCTTGCCGTACTCGGAGAGGCGCAGTGGCAGATCGCGGTACGAGCGGGTGCGGCTCTTGTAGATGAACGTGCTCTCGGGGCAGTTCATGGGCTTGAGGCTGAACGTCTGCTCCTCCGCCTCGATCAGGAACATGTGCTCGCGATAGAGGTCCCAGTGGCCGGACTGCTCCCACAGTTTCTTGGCTACCATCGGCGGCGTGTAGATCTCCTGGTAGCCGCGGCTCGCCTGCTGCTCGCGCATGGCGTTCTCGAGTGTCCGGTAGAGCGTCCAGCCCTTGGGGTGCCAGAACGCGGCCCCGGGCGAGACGTCGTGGAAGCTGTACAAATCCAGCTGCACGCCGAGCCGGCGGTGGTCGCGCCGCCTCGCCTCCTCGCGCCGATGGAGGTACGCGTCGAGCTCTTCCTGAGTCGACCAGACCGTGCCGTAGATGCGCTGCAGCATCGGCCGCTTCTCGGAGCCGCGCCAGTAGGCACCGGCGACGGTCATCAGCTTGAACGGCCCGATCTTGCCGGTGCTTTCGACGTGGGGTCCTTTGCACAGGTCGATGAACGCCCCGTGCTGGTAGGTCGAGATTGGCGGAAGCGGCGAGCCGCTCTCCTTCGACCGCGTGGCGAGGTCGTCGAGGATCTCGACCTTGAACGGCTGATGACGGGCTTCGAAGAATGCCCGGCCCTCGTCGAACGGGTCTTCCTTTCGAAGGAAGGCATGGTCCGCGGCAACCGACTTCCGCATACCGGCTTCGATTGCGGCCAGGTCGTCCGGGGTCAGGGGCCGGGGCAGGAGGAAGTCGTAGTAGAAGCCGTCGTCGATAGAGGGCCCGATACCGAGCTGGGCATCCGGGAAGATCTCGACCACTGCTTCCGCCATCACGTGCGCCGCGGAGTGCCGCATCGCATCCAGCTCGGTGTGAGCCCCGGCGTCTAGCAGTTCCTCGGCGGATCCCCGAACCGCGGCCTCGAAGTACTCCTCAGGTTCGCCGGGCGCTGCGGTCGCGCCTGGGGCTGCCGGTGCCTGGCTCTGATCATCGTCGCCCATGTCATCTCCCATGTCGCCGTCCACCGCTTCGTCGCTCGCGGCATAGATCTTCACAAACGCAAAGCCTCCCGTCCGACAGGACGAGAGGCTTCTCTCGCGGTTCCACCCGCCTTCGTGAGGTTCGGGGTTTCGTCCCCGAACGTCCACGCGCTCTTGGCCGCGCTAACGGGCGGATCCCGGACCGGTTAGCCGGTCGCTCACGGGTGGTGCCTTCGCCGGAGGGGATCGCCGTCGCTCCCAGCCACGAGGTGCGTGGCGACGGCTCTCTTAGATCTTCTCGACGTGACTTGTCCCGGTCGTCGCTTCGATTCTGCTGTTGGCCGGCGCCGCCTTGCGGCGGCCCCGAGTGGTGGGCGGTAGAGGACTTGAACCTCTGACCTCATGCATGTCAAGCATGCGCTCTAACCAACTGAGCTAACCGCCCGGCTGCGCGCCGCATCATAACGCATCCTCCGGCGCGCCAATTGGCGGCCTGTTCCCGGCGGGCCAAGCTGGTGCGCGGCTCAACTGGAGGCTGGCAGATGGGCCCAGCACAGCTGGAGATTCGCTCCCGGCTCGTTGTTCACGCGGGTGAAGACGACCATGTCGGCCGCGACCACCGGGCGCACGACCCCAAGTGGCGACGTCGGGTCATGCTTCTCGATGGCAAAGGACGCATTCGTCTGCAGGTCGTAGAGCTCGAAGATCGTGTCGTCCGGCAGCCAGGCCGCCACGAACCGGTTCCCCGCCGTCGCGTCGTTGACCTCGGCCTGGCCTCCGATGAACACCTGAGCTGTGGTTCGGGTCGACAGCGAGTAGCGCGTCAGCGAGCCGCGGTTCACTACGTTGTCGCCCGTGACGCTCTTCCAGATGACGGTATCGCCGCTGAGCACCGGCTCGGCCGAGTTTCCGTCCGTGTCGAGCCGGGTCGGCAGCAGCGGACCGGCGCCGATCTCGGCGAAATAGACGTGGAAGGCGGGCCGGTCGGCGGTGGCGCTGGGGGCCTTGTATTCGACCGTGCCGTATACGAGCCGGCCCGAGTCGTCCGCATTGGGAAACCAGTACTCCGTCCGGGTCGCGTCGGCGTCCGCCAGATTGCGAGCCGCACCGGTGCCAATCTCATAGCTGCGCAAGTAGTAGTGCGGGCCGCTCGCGGTCTGGTGGATTGCGCTCCAGACCAAGCGGGCGTCGGTCAGGGCGATCCACACCGGAGGAGCCGCCAGGCCATGCGGATCGTCCGAGTTGGAGTCCAACAGAACCGGAGCCCGGCCTGCAGCCGCGATGTACCAGAGTCGCCAGCCAGCCGATCCGTCTTCCCGGCCGTACGTCTCCTCGAAGGCGTACTTGCCGTGACGGACAGCGATCGGCATCAGCTGCGCCATTCGATCGGCGCCGCGGTAGATGAGAGTCGGCCCCGAGTCACCCGGGACGTAGCGATACAGATCCGGAGCGCCGTGCGCAGAATCGCCCCCCTTGGACCACACGATCTCGGTCCCATCTGTCGAGGTTCCGAGCAGGGGCGTGGTCCAGTCCTGGGGGATGAGGTGCACATCGAGCGCCGACGCGTCGCCCGAGTTCGATGCCGACGGCAGCGAGGTATCCGGGCGCGAGGCCGATGGACTCGATCCCGCACCCGAAGAACCTGGAGTGGGACCGGCGTTCGGCGAGCATGCCGAAACCAGCACATCTGCTACCAGGGCGACCAGTCCCACTCTCATGTCTCTCACCAGCCTACGTAGACCCCGGTCTTGTTCACGTTGGTCTTGCGGATCATCTGCCACATGTCGTATGCGGGATCCAGGCTCGCCGTTCCGGTGGCTCCCACCGCGCTGTCGGCGTAGTTGACCGTTGGCGTCCGGGTGTTATCCCAGACGCCAGTCCAGCCGTTCAACACGATGTAGTGGCCGGCGTACTGTGCGGCGGCGTTGCGCCAAGACGTCAGGAAGTAAGCGAAGCCGGGGTCCTTGGGTGCCACGCTCACGACCTGGGGCATGCTGTACTGATTGATGTCCGTTCTGAGTAAGGAGTGCCACACGGACCCGCCCTGGGCTATCTGGGTCGATGTCATTGCGGCGTATGTCCAGGACGCCGGAAGGTTGGGGCTGCCGGCATTGGCCTGGTTGAGGCCGTAGCTCTCTCTTGACCCGCTCGTGCCGGCCGTGGTTGTTTGGGTCCACGCGGTGATTTGCGACTGAGTCCACTTGTTGGACGACGCCGCCATCCGCCAGACGTAGTTGGAGACGACCTGTACCGTAGCCACGCCGCACCAGTAGCTTTGCTCCTGTCTGCGCGGCGTGATCGAGACCCAACCCCAATATCCGCTGCAACCGGCCGCCGGGCTCACGGCCGAAGGCGAGATGCCCGATGCGGTAAGAGTCTGGGCCGAGGCCGGGCACGCAGCCGGAGAAGCCCCGATGACCGAACCGGGGCGCCGCAGCTCCTTCTGTGCAAAGGCCAGCTTGTCTGCGCGCGCCTGCTGCTCCAGCGGCGTGAGGGCCACCTCGCTTGGGTCTGCGCTCGGGCTCACCGGCGGTCGAGCCGCGACGGGCAATGCCATCACGCCGGCCAGCGTGGCGCCGAACGCCAGTGCGAGAATCCCACTTCGAACCAGCCTGAACATGAGTGTCCTCCTCCCGAAATTCCTTCGAGGCGGCGGGATTCATCTCGGCGGGTTCGTGTGCTCGAAGCGAACGGGCTCTGGCGGATCGTCCCATCCACTCCCACGGGAAAGTGGATAGCCGGCGAGGCCTCCTTTCGACTCGCGGCGAGTGCCAACGGCGTTTTGGCCGCCCCCTCGGTTCTCTTCCCAAGGCGGCCGAAACGCGACGGACCGACTCTACGGGCCGCCGCTTAACTGCGGCTTATCGGGGACGTGGAACGCGGGCGGAAGGTGGTCAGCGCGTCCCGGACACGCTACCCGGCGTCGGACGCCTCGGCGCGAGAACGTCCGGGGTCCCCCACGCCATCGTGCTCCATCTTGGCGTAGCGAATCGAGCCTCTCCGAAATGCGAGATTCAGCAGCGCTCGGGGAACGACCGCCAGCCACAGGCCGCTGAAGATCGCGACCCTGAATCCCCGCCGGACTCTCTCCGCTCCGGTCAGGGCGTGACCATCCGGCCGGCGATCCCACCGCAGGGCGTCCCAACCTAGAAGACCGCTGATGCCAAGATACCCGGCCACCAGCGAGATGAGACTACGCCGGCGGCCGGTCAACACGGCTCCGGCCGCGGCCCCGAGCACGACCGGAGGCACCGCCAGCTGCCCGACGTAGGTGAGGAAGTCGAGGCGGGCGCCGACCGAAAGATAGGGGCTCTTGACCACGGCCGGACCGTGCTCGAAGGCCCGCCGGAAGGCACCCTCGGCCCAGCGCAGTCTCTGCCGCCACAGCCGATCGGTGGTCCGGACCGGCTCTTCCCACACTTCCGCGTCGATCGCCCAACAGACGCGCTCCCCGAAGCCGGCGGCGACCCTGCTCGACAGATCGATGTCTTCCGTCAACGCGGCAGCGCGCCAGCCGCCGGCCGCGGCGAGCAGGTCGCGCCGAACCATGATCCCGTTTCCACGAAACTCCGAGCAGCCGCCGAGAGCCCAGCGGCCGCGGTTGATCTCTCCGTCGAGGGTTTGCTCGTCGTCCTGAGCGCCGGCGAGCCAGCCGCTCTCCGCATCGAGTATCCGCCGCCGGGCGGTGACCGCCTTCGCGCCGGTCGCAAAGTAACCTGCCGCGCGCCGCAGAAACCACGGCTCCAGTCGGGCGTCGGCGTCGAGCACCACGATGACGTCGCCGGCGCAGGTGTCTGGCTGGACGGCCGAGAGCGCGGCGCCCTTGCCATCCGCGAGACCGGGCCCGCGGCGTTTGACTACACGGGTGACAGCCGCAATTCCCGCGTCGGCGGCGGCCCTCGCGACGGCGTCGGCTGTTCCGTCGGTCGAACGATCGTCGACGACGACCAGTTCGAACAAGGGTGAGCCGTCGGAAGACCGATAGTCCTGCCGAGCGACATCGGACACGAGCCGGCGGAGCACGCCCGCCTCGTCGCGGGCGGCGACGAGCACCGTGAAGGTGGGAGGCTTATCGGCCCGCGCAAGTGCATCCGCCGCATCGGCCACGCCTATCGGCGGCCGGCGCGATGCGAGGGCCACGGGTATCGCACAGCCGAGCGCAACGCCGGCGGTGATCAACGGAACCGCGGTTGCCAGTCGCCCCCTGGCGGAGAGAGCGCCGAGCGCGAACCCGCCGGCCAGGATGCCAATCGCGGCGGCGCGCCACGCGTTCGGCGTCACCGCCTCCTCCGACCCGGCAGCCGGCTCGCCGAGCGGCATCAGGAGGTCTCGCCGTCCTCGAGGGAGCGCCGCCTGGAGCGGCGAGATGGCTTTGCGCGCGCGGGGCCACCCGCTGACGGCGTCGGAGCCACGGTCGCGCCGCCCAGATCGCTCGGATGCGTGGCCGCGGTCATGGGGTCCACCGGGGCGCCGCTAGGCGTCGACGGAGCGCGGGCGGCATCTGCGAACGATAGCGATCGAGAATTGAGGACGCTGGCGATCCCCGATAGGCCGACGATGCCCCCTGCGACCAGGATGACAGGCTCGCGTCCGACCAAGTCCGCCAAGGGGGCGACAATGATGATCGGGGCGAGGCTGGCGATCGAGACAAGCATGCCGAGAACGCCGAAGACCCGGCCTCGGACGTCCTCGGGGAGCTCTTCCTGCAGCTGTGTCTGGGCCGAGATAGCCACGACGACATATGCGGCCCCCACCAGAAAGGCGATGCTCATGACCAGCGACAGCAGAGATACCACGCGGCTGGCTTCAACCACACCCGAGGAGGCGGCCCGATCTTCGAGGAAGGTAGATATTGGGCCTGAGTAAGCGAGCAGAGCCAGGAGAACGCCAATCCCGATCATGCCTGCTTCGATCGTGCGCCGGCGAGGCAGGTATCGACCGTACGAATTCAGGAAGAGGATGCCCATGACGATGCCGAGCCCCAGCGGCAGGACGATCAGGGCGAAGTCCTTCTCACCCAGACCCATCGTCTTCGTTGCGAAGCCGGGTCCGAGCGTGCCCAGGATGCCGACCAACGCACCGGTGATGCCAAGATAAGACAGCGACCAGCCGACGTTGCGGTGGTCTCGAATGTAGGTGATGCCCTCGACGAATTGGTTGAGCATCGTCTCGACGGCACGTTCGGCGTCGGCCACCGTCTGGCTGGCCCCCACGGCGCCAGAGCCTGCCGGAGGCGACGAAGGCAGGGTCCAGCAGAAGATCGCGGCCACAAAATAGAGCGCCGCGACGATGACGATGAGCAGCTGGCCGCTGGCGAGGGCAATCAAGAACGGCCCCAAGAGGGCGAAGCCCAGGGCGAAGGCCACGTTCATCGTCAAGGTGAAGAGCCCGTTCGCGGCAAGCAGCTGCGTCTTCGGCACCAGGAACGGGATCATCGACGCCTCGGCTGGACCGAAGAACGTCGTCACGGTCGATACGAGGACCATCAGCAGGTAGAGCATCAACAGGTTGTTGCCCACCAGGACGATAGCCAGGTACAAGAACCCCCTGAGAATGTTCGTCACTACCAGCATGTGCCGCTTGTCGACCCGATCGACAAAGACGCCGGCCAAGGCCGAGAAGACGATGGCCGGGACGAGGAAGCTCAGGAAGAGCGCCCCCACGGCGCTGTTCGAGTGGTAGGACGCGTTGATGATGATCGTCAGGCCGTAGATCACCATGTTGCCGCCGACCTGAGTGGAGAGCTGGGCCAGCCACAGCAGCAGGAATGGTCGATTGCGAAGGACCGCCATGCCACCTGGTTTTCCGGACCGACTCGGAGCACGCTTGCGCGCGGGTTCACCAGGAGGTCGGCGGCGCCTCGTGGAGATCGGGACGTTCATCGGCCGCCATCCCGGGTAGGGGCGCCCGAGTCACGCGGTAGCGGTGCGACGGCCTGGCTCATGGCCAGATCCCCTCGCGAGACGAAATCGGTCAGTCGTCGCTCCAGTGCTCGGCGTTCGATCAGAACATGGCGATCGCATCCGCGGCATCGAAGCCCGATGTCTGCGCCCAACCGGTCCACCAGCCACTCCCGGCTCCCACATGGGTGGGCTCGCCTCAGGCGGACGACGTCGCCGAGTCGGAACTCGACCACGTCTGGCTTGCCGACAGCCATTACGGCAGCCTGGACTGGAGGGATGCGATGGCTTCACCCATAACGGCCGCTCAATCTATCAGAGCCGAGTGCCCGCGTCCCGCCATTCCGAGCGGCCGGGCTCGGCAACGCGGGGGTGGTGAACGCCGAGCCGCGACACCAGACCACCAGGTCTACGGTCAGAACGGAGGGGGAGGCGGAGGCGGAGGCGGAGGCTGACCGGGCCGCTGGTACAAAACGATGGCGATGCCGAATAGCAGGACTCCGGCGGCGGCGATCAGGCCGGCCAGCAGGACCTGGACCGGGATTCCGGACGAAGCCACCGATCCAGTGGCGCCAGCCGGTGCCTCGGTCGCGGCCGTAGTCGGCCCGGCTGCGGGCGGTGCGGTGACCGTTACCCCGCCGGCGCTCGTCCACCCCGGGGGAACGGGCCCGGCTGGCGCCGCCTGCGGCCCGAAGGTCGGAGAGGAGGTGATCCCGTTCTGGGCCAGCCAGGCCTTGTCGACCGCCTCGGTGGTCACGCCGAAGGCAGTGGTGAAGGCCTCGTCATCGGAGGCGCCGGTGCCGTAGGCCTTGACCATCTTCGCAAACGCGGACTGACCGTATTTGCGGACCATGTAGTCGACCGCGGAGACCGACTCCGCATAGGCGAGGTAGAAGCGATCGCTCTCGGTCGGGAACTGCCCCGTCAGCGCGCTGAGTGGCATCAGCGTCTTCGACCTGGCAGCGGAGGAGACGAGCCCGCGGTCACTGCTGTCGTAGCCCTGTGACAGGTAGACGGCGAGGCCTTCGTTGAGCCATCGCGGCGGCGCATGGTAGGGGTTCCCGGTGCCGTCGTCGAAGACGACGTGGGTCAGCTCGTGCGGAACGACTGTGCTCGCATACGAGAGCTGGTCCGGCGGGACGAGCGCGAACAGGGTCCGCGTCGTGGTGTTCGCCTCGCCGCCGACGTTGTCTCGCGTGCCGGGTCCCAGTGCGTCGTAGAACGATTGCTGGTCAGCGTAGACAAAGAAGTCGATGGGCTGCGTCTCGGTCACGCCGAGGAACTGGGCCGACTTCGAGATCCCGCTCTCGCCCATCGCCAGGGCCTGCTGGGCGAAACTCGTCGAGCCCGAATACCAGTGAAGGGTCACGAGCTTGCCCGGCAGCGTCTGCCAGTGGAAGCGGTCGTCCTGGTAGGTGACGTGGATGGTTGGGCCCTGCTGGGTGGATCCATCGGAGAACACGACCTGGAAGTAAGCCGTCACCTGCGTGTTGGGCTGGATCTGGCCGCTCGAGGTGTCGAACGTGTACGTGAGGGCCGTCGCCGATGCGCCCGCCCCGGTCAGCGTGACGATGCTAGGCCCCACGTCGCCCGGTAGCGAGAGGACGATATCGGCTTCGCTGAAGCTCGAGCCGCTCACCGGTTGCGTGAAGACGATGCCCTTGGCGAACGTGGACGAAGACGTCGGCGTCCCGAACGTGACCGACGCGCCGAAGGCCGGCCCAGCGAGCGCCATCAGCCCGAGGAGAGCGCAGGCCGCCGCCGCCGCGACCCGACCGCCGATGGAGCTTCGCTGCCGGCTCATGAGCCAGCCGCCCAGGCCAGGCCGGCGTAGCGCACCAGCCCCTGGCCGTTCGGCTGCGCGCCGAGCAGACCCTTCGCCGCCAGCGAGTAGCCGGCCCCGTAGTCGACCGGGATGACCGGGGCCTGGTCTAGCACGATCGACTGCGCCTGATCGAAGGCCTGCTGCATCGACGTGGGATCGGCGGCGGCGAGAGCCTTGGCGATGGCGGTGTCGAACTCGGACGAGCTCCAACGGCCGAAGTTGTTCGTCTTGCCCGAACCGAGCAGCAGACCGAGGAAATCGTTGGCGCCCGGATAGTCCGCAACCCAGTCCATTTCCCAGAATGCCGGCGGGCTCGCCAGGAGCTGCTGGTTGTACGTCGACCAGTCCTCGATCACATAGTCGATGTCGATGCCCAGGTTGTCGTGGAGCTGGCGGATTATCGCGCCGTCCAGAGTCGCGCCTCCGGTGACCAGGGTGATCTTCGGGAAGCCGACCCCGTTCGGGAAGCCTGCAGCTGCCAGCTCCGACTTGGCCTGCGTCAGGTCGAACTTGGGCCCGTAGTCACTGGTGCTGTGGCCCGGCACGCCGGCCGGAACCATGCCCGTGGCCGGAACCTCGAGCGGGTTGGACAGCAGCGCGACGATGCGGTCCCAGTTGATGCCCATCTCGAAGGCACGCCGGACATGGACGTTGTTGAACGGCGCCTTGGTCGTGTTGAAGCCGTAGAACTCGACCGAAGGAGACGGCTCGATGCGGAGCGACGGTCCAAGGGTGGAGTCGTAGGCGATCCACGAGGCGTCGTACAGCGAGATCGGCGTGTAATCGAGATTCCCGGCCTGGAACTCCGAGACGGGGCTCTTTCCGCCGATGCTGCTCAGCAGGTGGATCGTGGTTATCGGCGGCGTACCGGCCCAGTAGTGCGTGTTCGCTGTCAGTGTCGTCTCGGTCTGGGTGAGGGCCGACACGACGTATGCCCCGCTTCCGACGAAAGTCCCCGGCTCGAGCAGGGCCGGGTTCGAGTCCAGCCGTGACGGCACGACGGCGAGCGTCGAGCACGAAACGATCGACGGCAAGTCCGCGTCCGGGCTCAGAAGATCGACCTCGACGTCCGTGGCGTCCGTCGCCTTGAGGCCGACGCCCGAAACCTGGCCGCTGCCCTCGCGATAGGCCCGAGCACCCACGACGCCGTCGAGCAGCGAGGCAAGCTGGCTCGGCTGCCTCGGATTTAGCACCCTCATCCAGCTCGACACGACGTCGCCGGCGGCAAGCGCCGAACCATCGGAGAAGGTCAGCCCAGACCGAAGATGGAAGGTGACTGTCTTGCCGCCGTTGCTCGAGGTCCAACTGGCCGCGAGGGCGGGCTGGACGCGCCCGGAGACATCGATCGACGTAAGTGACTCGAAGACCTGCGAGACGATCTGGGCGCTGCCCGCGTCGGACTGGACGGCCGGGTCCAGAGAGGCCGCCGAGGGGCCGAGGATGGTCATGCTCGTGCGGGCGGCGGCAGTCGCCAGAGGGTGCCAGGCCGCGATCGCCGCGACGACCACGGCCAGCGCAACGGCGCCGCAGACGACGAGAAGCCGCCGCGGGCGATCCCTTCGCGACGCGTGGTCGATGGGCGAGTGATAGGCACCGATCATCGGATCGGTCCGGTGGGGGCAGCACCCGAATAGCCTGACTCTGGCATGGCGGGAGTATAGGTTCGTCCCGCCCGGGTCGCCGTCATGGCGGAGATGGCGTCCCGTTCGCGCCAGAGCTTCCCAGGGCTCGGTCAGTCGCGACGGTGGTGTCCGGGACCGGTGGCGGCCCGCTCGGGCCGGCCCTCCCCCGCCACGGAGACGGGTTCCTCGTGGTGCCGTTCCGAGTCGTCGTGGGGATGGGTATGGGCCATCGAACCATGCTCGTGGAGGTGTTCGTGGATCAGGTTGGCCCGGATGAGAAGCTCACGATCGGCCAGGATCGCGGCCGGGACGCCGTCTGCGACGATCTGCCCCTGCTCGCTCAGGACGACTACCCGGTCGGCGATGAGCGGCACGATGTCGAGCTCGTGCGTGGCCACCACGAGCGTCCGGCCGGCGTTGCCGAGTCGCTGGATCAGGTCGACCAGAACCCACTTCGTGCGCGGGTCGAGGGAGGCCGTGGGCTCGTCGAGCAGGACGACCTCCGGCCTGAGCGAGAGCACCGAAGCGATCGCCGCCCTCTTCTTCTCACCACCCGACAGCTCGAAGGGGGCGCGGTCCGCCAGGTGGGCAATCCCCATCTCCGCCATCGCAGCGTCGCATCGCTCCCGCACCTCGTCACCGCTGAGACCGAGCTGGAGCGGCCCGAAGGCGACGTCGTCGAGCACGGTGGCGCTGAAGAGCTGGATGTCCGGGTCCTGGAACACCAGCCCGACCTCGCGGTGGAAACGGAACCCGTCTTCACCCGCGGCCACCGCCGCAACGTCGCGGCCGAGAGCCCGAATGCTGCCATGCGTTGGACCCACGACGCCGTCGAGGAGCTTGAGGAGCGTCGACTTGCCGCTGCCGTTTGCCCCCAGCAATGCCACTCGCTCGCCCCGCCAGATCCGGAGGTCTACGCCGTCGAGCGCGACCTGCCGGCCCGCGTAGCGGAAGCCGACGTCGTGGAGCTCGAAGAGTGGCTCTCCAGGCCCGACCGGCGCGGCCGCCACCGCTCGTTCGAGGGCTGCCTCGTTCATGGCAGAACTCGCCCGGTCAGCGCGACCGTCACCGCGAGCGCGAGGACTCCCGCCAGCGCGACCAGATCGGGGGCGCGCAATCGGTACGTCGAATAGCTGCGGACCTCGCCGTCGAAGCCACGCGCGAGCATGGCCGCATAGACGTCGTTGCTCATCTTGAAGGCTCGACTCATGAGGTTGCCCATGGTGCCGGTGATCCAGCGCCGCTGCTCGGCGCCGCTGGTCCGGCCCACCACGCGGCTCTTGCGCGCCAGCAGGATGCCGTTCGCGGTGTGCAGGAACAGGAAGATGTAGCGATAGGTCATCGAGAGGACGAGCACGAAGACCTGCGGCACCTTTAGCGCCCGGAGGCTCTTGAGCACATCGGCCCACGGCGTCGTGACGACCAGCATCACGGCCAGCGATACGGAGACCCCGACGCGGCTGACGAAGAGAGCCGCCCCGGCCAGGCCGTTCCAGGAAGGCGCCAGATGCGCCGGCCCGATGGCCAGATCGAAGAGCCGTGGCCCCGGGACGAAGAAGATCGCGGGCACCACGACGATCCCGGCGAAGAACGGAATGCCGAGCCAGACGCGCTTGACGAAGAAGCCGAACGGGATGCGGCTGGCGCGGGCGGCGGCGAGCGTGGCACCGTACAGGAGCGCCAGGCCGACCATCGACGTCGTAAGGCTCGCCGCCAGGATGGCGATCAGCGTGCCCACCATCTTTGCCCGCGGGTCGCGCCGCTGGAGCCAGCCGTCGGAGCGGGCGTGCTGCTCGGTGAAGATCGCGTGCTCGACGTTCCCGGTGATGCCGCCGACCGTCTTCTCGAGCCAGCCGATCCGCCCCTCGCGTGCGGCCGGACCGACCGCGCTGCTCGCCGTGGTCATGGCCGCGCTCCCTCGGCCCGCGTCTCGGCCGGGCCGGCGCCGCGCAGCAACCTGGCTATGCCGTAGACGGCGCCGCCGACCAGCAGGATGCCTACCATGCCTGAGATCTCGTAGCCGATGGCGGCGTGCCATAGCGGCGCCTTTGCCGCGGAGAAGAACGGCAGCGGCAGGTCGTATCCTGCGAGCGGGGCGCTGAAGACACCGGAGAGACTCTGGAGGCCGGACGGCACATAGCCGAAGGCCGCCTCGACGTCGGTCGCCTTTCCCTCGCCGTAGGCAAACCCGGGTGCGATGAGGCCCAGCGGTGCTACGACGGCGATCGCCACGAAGGCCGTGCCGACACGTTTGAGGGCCCGAGGGAGTAGCAGGTAGGCGGCCGGAACGATCACGATACCCATCACTGCGGTCACCAGGAGCATCGCCCCCACTGACGGCCAGTCCACCCGCGACCAATCCACGTTGAAGATGCGAGCCGGGTTCCCGCCGCCGGCGATGAGCCCGACGACGACAAGAACGACGGCGCCCGCGGCCACCGCGGCAGCCACAGGGCGCCAGATCGACCGCCGCTGGACGGCATCCTCGGCGGGTGCGTCCGGCGCGAAGACGCGGCGCAGGCTGGTCAGATACTCGGGGTGCCGGCGTTGCAGATACGCGACCCCCAGGCCGGTGATGAGCGCCTCGACTATCGATGCCCCCAGGGCGTGAGCGGCCACCATGGCCGGTATCGCTTCCGACAAGCCGTACGGGCTGTACAGGGCATGGCCGCTCTGCGAGAAGAAGACCGGCTCGATGCCCAGCTCTATGCCGACCGCCAGGGCCGCGACAGTGATCCCGACGTAGGCGCCGATGCCCGCGGCGACGGCTCGACGGGTCGAGAGCACAGGAGATCCGGCCGCCAGCAGTCGATAGGTCGCGTAGCCGACGAACGGCAGCAGGATCCCCATGTTCAGGCAATTGGCGAATATCGCCAGGACTCCCCCGTCACCGAAGAAGAGCGCCTGCAGGATCAACGCGGTGCTGACCGCGATCGCGGCCGCCCACGGCCCCAGCACGACCGCGATCAACGTCCCCCCTACTCCGTGGGCGGTCGTGCCGCCGGGGACCGGGACGTTGAACATCATCACCGTGAAGCTGAGTGCCGAGAAGATCGCCAGCAGCGGCACGGTCCGGTTGTTGAGGACGCGCTTGACCTTCTGCGTCGCGACCGCCCAAACCGGCACGGTTGGGACTGCCAGCGCAAGCGAGACGGCCGGGGCGAGGTAGCCATCGGGAATGTGCAACCCAACTCCTCCTGTGCCGTCAGACGATACATTGCGCTATTGCAACACGTTGCGCTAGGCTGAAGTCTACGCCTCTGCTCCAATTCGCCCAATCGTGCAGAGAGAAGGACCATCAGGTGCCACAGGAATCTACGAGTAGCATCGCGGGGACGCCGGAAGCGAGCCCGTGGGACGGAATTGCCGGTCGTCTACGGGCGGGCGGCCTGCGCTGGACCCCGCAGCGACGCACGCTCGTCGAAGTTCTACGCGAGCAGAACGGCCACGTCACGGCCAGCGAGCTGATCGCCCGATGCCGACAGCGGGACTCAACCACGACCCCGTCCACCGTCTACCGGACCCTCGACGTGCTCGAGGACTTCGGCCTAGTGAAACATGGCCACGGCCCGGACGGCCGCGACGAGTACCACGTCCTGCCGAACCAGGTCCACGGCCACGTCTATTGCGTGGCCTGCGGCAAGGCCTGGGAGGTACGCCCCGAAGTCGGGGCGGCCATCGTCGCGGCTCTCTCCGAGGACCTGGGGTTCACGGTCGATCTCTCGCACGTCACGATTTCGGGCCGCTGCGAAGGCTGCCACGAGTAGCCGCCGAGCTGTCAGCCGCCCGGTTCGGCGCCCAGCGGGCGCGCCACGCTCGCCTCAGTCGTCGACCGGGATCACGAGCAGCCACTTCCCGTCGCGATCGGGGTAGTGGCCCTCCGGCCGCTTCCAGCCGATGTAGTTGTGGGCCATCGCGGCCATGTCCCGGAAGGTGTCCGGGCCGAGGGTCTGGCCCCAGATGTTGCTGACCCGCGGGTAGAACGGGTCGACGATGTACGCGCCCGACAACTTGAAGCTGTCCGGGAAGAGCAGCGGGTCCGAGTCGGCCTTGAACCCTGTCATCACCCAGGAATGCGCGCCCCACCACGTCAGGAGGCCGACGGGCCGGAGGGTCTCGCTGAGCGCCAGAGCCGCGTCCTTCATCGCCTGATCGAACGTCGAGTCGACGACGAGCTTGTACTTGCCGGCTCCGAACCTGGCCATCGTGAGCGCCCAACCGCCCGGGCCAAAGCCGCCGTTGTAGCTGTCCTGCCTCGTCGTGAGCGAGACGAGCGCGGCGCCGATCTGCTGCTGCCAGGTGCTCGAGAGATCGATGGCGGGACCAATGATGTTGAGCATGTTCTGGATTGCGCCGGCCATGCAGTACTCACGGCCGATCTGCGACACGAAGGTGCCCGGCCGATACACGTCGATCTCGAACGCAGTCCGCGTCGGGCTTGGAACCGGCGTCATCTCAGGCGACGGCGTGGGTGCCGGCGATGGGCTTTGGCTGGGTGTTTGGACCGCCGCGGTAACGGGGACGGAACGGGCGGCGAGCGGCGACGGCGTCGTGGAGCCGGCATGGGCTGCCGGTGCGACGATCATGACGGAGGTCCAGCCCACCGCGACCATGACCGCGCAAAACCCGGCATAGACCAGGGCCCTGCCACTGGGCCGAGTCCCTCGTCGCTGCCATCGGGTCATCTGCCGACGTTCCTCCGGAGTCGCTGTGCGCCGTCGCGACGCGGGCGAATGACGCCCTCAGGAGCGACCAGGTGACGGGCACGCCGATCGCGTCGGGAAGATACGGCGACCGCCCGGGTCGCCGCATTCGTTCCCGGCTCCCGGCAAACAGCTCGGCGCCGACAAGCGCGCGACGCCATCAAGTGGCACCGCCCGCGCGCAGCGACGCAAGAGCTGCCCAGCCGGCGATCAGCATGCCGGCGACGAAGACCGGCCATGGGAATTGCCCGGGCATCCCGCCAGCGAGCAGTGCCGGCGCGTTCGCGGTGAAGCTGACCACGACGACGATGCCGCCCGCCACCGCCACCAACGCTCGAGCCCGACCCACCTGGAGCGCGTCTCCCTCGGCCGCCTGGCGCGCGGCTGCCAGCCCGAACATCACAAGAGCGACGCTCACCGCCATCGGCGCCCAGACCGGCCCGGCCCAGGGTACTGGCAGCACGAAGAGCACGTCCCAGGTGTTCGGTGAATGCGGCCAGCCGATGAAGACCCACAGCCAGATGTAGTAGAAGACGTCCCACACGCCGAAGGCGACGGCCGTCCAGGCCAATCGATCAATCCAGCGGCGGCCGACCAGGACACCGACGGCAGCCAGCATCACCAGCGTCGCGAACTCCCGTCCAACCTCGATCGCGGCCAGGTTTCCGGCCAGCTCGGTGCCCTGAAGCGGGAAGAGCGCGTCCGGGCTAATGCCGAGAGCACGCTGCAGGTAGACCACCACTGCCGACTCGAGGTAGGCCATGGCAACCGCGAAGACGACAACGGTGACCGCGGCAGTTCGAAAGCGCATGGGCGTACTCCGCTGGGCTCGATTCTCCGACAGCCTACCCTCGATCGGGCCGAGGCCGCAGCGAACGGGGATAGACGCGCCGGCTCCCTCGCCGCTCCTAAGTCCGATCGGAGTCGGCTCAGAGCCCGTAGGCCAGCCGGCCGGCGATAGTGTTGCGGACAAATACTGCGGTGTTCTGGCAGTGGCTCCGGTAGCGGTCTTCCATCCAGAACATGATCCCAAAGCCCATCCGCTCGGCGACGTTCACGACCACCTGGCGCCCATGACCATAGTCGAGCACCCGCACCGCGATCTCGATGGGCAGCCACTTCACCGGGCACCACGCTCCGCCGACTATCCTCATCTTCAGCTGCGATCCGAGCTTGGCGTTCAATTCGTAGCCCGAGATGGTCGGCGTCGAGCCCATTTCGGTGAGCGTTCGGCGCGCCGCCTCCACGCAATCAGCCGGCCCGAACGGAAGCGCGGCAGTTTCCTGAAAGTAGAAACGCGGCATCGGACCCTCAGCGAGCAAGTGGTGGCGCCCCCGGCCGGACTCGAACCGACGACGCCCGCCTTAGGACGGCGGCGCTCTATCCACTGAGCTACGGGGGCCCGGCGCGATGTTACAGCGTCACGGGCGCGGTGCGGCGTTGGCAGGTCGACGGGGCTCGGTCTTCACGCGTTTCCAATACCAGTTGCGTTGAGCGCTAGATTGGCCCGGCGGGCCGCTGGTTTCGCCTCCGCGACCGGACGGCTGTCTCTCCCGCGGTAGGGTTACGCGGCTGCAACCCGGCGGGCGTCCGAATCCGCGCCTGGCGCAAACACCATTGGAATTGCGCGAGGACGCGCCGGGCGCCGCTCATCGCCAACTCAGACGATCGGCTCGAACCTGAAGCGATCGCGGTCGCGAACCATGCGGCCGACGGGATGAAACGGCTCGTGCGAGAGGACGACAGTCCAGCCCTCGTCCGCCGCCCGGCCGAACAACCCGACTTTGACCGAGACCGAGTCGAGCGGGAAGTCGTCGAAGGCCGTCACCCACTTTGGGTTGGCGCTCCACGGCCGCATGCACAGATCGCCGAAGAAGCCGAGGGTTCGGTCCCGGCCGCGAACCACGACGCCCTGGTGACCGGCCGAGTGCCCGCCCGTGGGTATGACCGAGACGCCGGGCAAGATCTCGACTTCGCCGTCGGCGGCCGACTCTAGACCCAGGTCCCGGATGAGGCGCAGCTCCGGCTGGTCGTAGCTGGCCACGAGACGCGGATTCTCTCCGAGCGCTATCTCCCACTCCGCCCGTTGAGCGATGAACCGGGCGCGTGGGAAGGCCCGCGATCCGTCGGCGCGGAGCACTCCGCCGGCGTGGTCGTAGTGGAGGTGGCTCACGGCGACAGCGTCGACCGAGTCTGGCGCGAAGCCGGCGGCTTCGAGAGCCGGCACGATCCACGGCCCCTCGTAGGCCCGCATCGCCCGGCCCTTGTCGTTGATGCGGTCGCCGATACCGGTCTCGACCAGCGCCCGCCCTGACGGCGTCTCGACCAGCAGGCAGTTGAGTGCCTGGAGCAACCGCTGGTCGGCGTCGATCTCGTCGGCGACGAGCCCATTCCACATCATCCGCGGCACCACGCCGAGCAGCGCACCGGCATCCGAGCGGAACCGCCCCGCCTGGATCAGCGCGACGCGGGTGCCGCCGCCGAGCTCAGCCGACCAGTGGACCGCCTCGTTGAGGGTCGTCATCGGGTCGGGGTCTCGGGTTCGACGACGCCGCGGCGCCCGCCCCGGAAGTCCTCGAAGAATGCCGACGCAGTCGGCTCCGACTGGCCCTGGTACTTGGAACCCAGGCCGGCTGAGCCGTACGGTCGGTCGACCGGACCCGACATCTCGAAGAAGCTGATCTGGCCGATCTTCATCCCGAAATAGAGCGCGATCGGCAGCTTGGCGACGTTCGACAGTTCGAGCGTGAGCTTGCCCTTCCAGCCCGGGTCGACATAACCGGCCGTCGAGTGGATCAGCAGGCCGAGCCTGCCAAGCGACGACTTGCCCTCGAGCCGCGCCACCAGATCGTCCGGCAGCTCGACCCATTCGAGCGTCTGGCCCAGCACGAACTCGCCAGGATGGAGCATGAACGGCTCGTCGTCGGCGATGCTGAGCAGCTCGGTCAAGTCCGGCTGAGGCGACCGGACGTCGATATACGCGTACCGGTTGTTGTGGAAGACCCGGAAGCTGCGGTCGAGGTGCAGGTCGATCGAGGACGGCTGGAGGTCGGCCTCGTCGTAAGGATCGACCTTGACTCGTCCGCCGGCTAGCGCTGCGGCGATGGCGCGGTCGGACAGGACGCTCATTTGACCGTGGCTCCACTCTCTCTCTGGGCGTAGAGGTTGTCGACTTCGCGCTTGAGCGTCTCGATGTCCTCGAAGCTCTGGTAGACGCTCGCGAAGCGGATGTAGGCGATCTGGTCGAGGGCCCGCAGCTTGTCCATGGCCAGCTTGCCGATCTCGGAGGAGTCCACCTCGGTCGCTCCGCCGGAGCGCAGCTGAGCCTCGATCTGGTCGGCCGTCTGTTCCGCGGCATCGTCCGGCAGAGGGCGTCTCGTGAGCGCCTTGCGGAACCCCGACACGAGCTTCTCGCGGTCGAACTCCTGGCGGGAGCCGTCGCGCTTGACCACGATCAGGCGCGGCGCCTCGATGCGCTCGTAGGTCGTGAACCGCGCGCCACACGTCTCGCATTCGCGGCGCCGGCGGATGCTCGCCTCGTCGAGATCGCGCGAATCGACGACCCGCGTCTCCCTTTCGCCGCACCGCGGACAACGCATCGGCTGACTCCTCAGGCCAGGACTCGTGGCTCGGAGCGAGGATATCACCGCTCGAGACGCGGCCCGGCTGAGCCGCTCTAGCGGATCCGACCCTGCCGTCGAGCCTGGGCCTGCGGGCCGTCGGCGGCGGCGGCGGCCGCTATGCCGTCGCCCACGGCGCGGATCGCCTCGCGCGCATGGAGAAGGTTGAGGTAGCCGCGCTTCACTGACGTCTCACCCTCGCCGATGTGCTCGGCAGTCTCCAGGAGAATCTGCTGCCGGCCGTGCTCGATCAGCTCGACGGCCCGCTGGGCCCGCTCGATCTCGGGGCGAAGGCCGCCGCCCGGCGGGTGCGGCACAACCTTGTCGACGCTCTCGGCCTCCTCGGCATATCGACGCAGGGCGTCTGCGGAAGCCTCGAGGCTGGCCGCGCTGGCCTCCGGTCGCTCCTTCTTGCGTCGCAGATCGTCGACTATCGTCGAGAGCTCGCCGATCGAAACGTCGGCCCTGCGGGCCAGGTCGACTGCCGCGCGGTCATGCTGGGCATCGCGGCGAAGCTGGCCGCCCACGACGAATATGCGCCACAGCAGGACGACGATTGGGACGCCCAGGGCGAAGAAGATGGCGAGTGGCAGCAGAACGTCTAGCGACACCGGCTCAGGACCTCAGCCACGGCGGCTCGAATCCCGCCCATGAACCGGGCAAGGTGGCGGGATCTGCGCCGGCGATGACTTCACTCTCGCTTCACTCTAGCGCCTGTCGAAGCGAACGGCGAGCGGTGTCGACTAGGGAGTTCGTTTACGTGGGGCCGGCCGGAAGTTCTGGGCGCGGGGAGTGTGGACGATGCGGCCGGCCACGCGGACACCCTTTGGCGGCCGCATGGCCTCGATCGGCTCGTTGGGCCTTCGCCACTCGTCGGACTCGCCGCCCGAGCTCGAGACGAGCCGGAGGGACCTTACGAAGGCCCCTGGGTCGATGTCGCGCACCATGTCATAGACCGTCAGAGCGGCGACCGCGGCGACCGTCAGGGCCTCCATCTCGACGCCCGCCTGCCCGACGGCCGCCGTCTCCGAGCGGATCCGTATGGCGCTCCTGGCTCGGTCGGGAGAGGCGTTGACGACCAGGGCGGTGAGCCCGGCCGGGTGAACGAGCGGGATCAGATCGGCGGCGCGCTTGCCGGCCATGACCCCGGCCAGCTCGGCCACGCTCAATACGTCGCCCTTAGGGATTGCCCCGTCCACGATCGCGCTCAGCGTCTCCTGAGCCATCGCGACCTCGGCCTCGGCGACCGCCCGATGCGGCATCACGGGACCTTCGCTGATGTCCGCCATGCGCGGCCTCCTCGTTCGATCGAAGTGGGTGGACCGGCGGCGCTCGGCGCGACTCCCCTCGTCGAAGACGCCGCTCTCCCCCGGCCTACCGTCGCGGACCACGGTCGATGCCCTCCAGCGCCGGATCAGCGGCCACGGAACCGCCCCCGTCTGACCTTACCGAGGGCGATCAACTCGCGCTGCCGCTCCTCGGCCTTCTCGTGAACGATCCGCGCAGCCGATCGCCGGGTCATGAGCAAGGTCCCGGGGCCGGCGGCAGCGACCACCAGGGCGTCGAGGCCGCTCCGCTCGAGGGTCTCGAGGCCCGCCCACAGATCCGCGTCGCCGGTCATGCTGGGCACGTCCTCGATCTTGACCATTGCATCCTCGGTCCGGGTCTTGGGCCAGATCCGCCGCGGTATGCGCCGTATCTGGGCCGTCCCGATCAGCCCGAGCAGCTCGGAGCCACGCTCGACCAGCGCCGCGGCACCGAGGCGATCCGCCAGGTACTCCCCGGCGAAGACGTCGAGGGTCAGCTGCGGCGGCACACGCGCCGGGTCGGCGTCCTCGGCGTCGCTGACGTGGAGTCCGGCCACCAGGCCCCGGAGCAAGCTGCGCTTGTCCATCAACCGGCTCGAGCCGACCATGAGCCAGCCCGCGACGAGCAGGCAAAGGCCCACCAGGAGGTCGACGAAGGCAAGCGACACCACGGCCGAACCGATCAGTAGCAGGCCCAAATAGCGTCCCACTCGAATGGTCGCGGCCGTCGCCGCTTCTTCCTTGCCCGTCCGTTGCCACACGAGTGCGTGAAAGGCCCGAGCGCCATCGAGCGGATACCCCGGCACGAGATTGACGAGGCACAGCATGAGGTTGAACACGGCCACCATGACCGCGACGAACTGGACGGCCTGGACGGCGGCCGGCGCCTGATCGATGCTGACCGGGCCAAAGGAGAGGGCCACGGCTAGCGCGCCCGCGACGATCGCGACGACGAGACTGAGGGCCGAGCCGGCAATCGCGATTCGGAACTCCTCGCCGGCCGTCTTTGGCTTCACCTCCATGACATAGGGGCCGCCAAGCAGCTGGACCACCACGACCGGTACCTGCCGCCCGTTCCGGCGGGCGACCTTGACGTGGGCGAGCTCGTGGGCCATGACGGACGCGAGGACGAGAGCCGCAACCGCAATCGACGAACCCCAGGCCAGCCCCGCCGGCCACATCGCCGCCGTGCCGTCGGTCAGATCGACGCCAAAGACCACGGCTATGAAGGCCAGGATCGGGATCCAGGTCCAGTGGACGCGAACTTCGGTCCCGAAGATCCGGCCGAGCGTCAAACCCGTCACGATGCCACCGCCGCCACGGGGACGGCCGCTTCGGGCTCGCGGCCGAGCCGGCCTCCGAGCCAGGCCACGGCCAGGGCCAGGACAAAGACGGCCGCGGCTATTGCGACGCTGGTCTCAGACCAGAACTGATCGGGAAACAGCTGTACGAGCCTCTCCGTTCGCGGGTCGAACGCGTAGGTGCCGGGCGGAAAGAAGAGCTCGTGGAAGAGCTCGAAGGCCCGGTCGAAGAAGAGGGCGAAGGCCAGACCGACGACGACCACGCCGACGGCGAGCACTCGAGCCCCGAGAGCCGCGGCCCGCCAGAACCAGCGCCGCCCGCGGCTGGCCACCCCCACGCCGGCGAGAAGGATACCCGCGGCGAGGGCTACCAGGCCCAGGTCCACCAGCACTGTGCGCACGTCGACCATGTGACCGCGTTCGCGTTCGTCGAGCACGGGGACGCCGTTCGCCGCTACGGCGAAGCTCGGCGGGCCGAACACGAGGTCGGACAGGATGCTGCCCGTGATCTGGTTGACCTGTGTCGGCGTGTAGCCGGTCAAACCCGCCACATCGCTGCGACCCTGGTCGAAGGCGACCCAGATCGGGTTGAGGAAGAGCAGCACGGCGACGGCAACGATTACGCAGGGCGTAGCTACCGCGGCCACGACCGACGCGAGTCTTTCGGCGATCAAGTAGTTCACGCGGTCATCGTACCGCCTGGGGGCTCTGAGACCGGCCGGACCCGGACGAAGCCTCTCAGACCGGAGCCTCGAGAGCTGCGGCCTCGCGCCGAACGATGCTCCAGACGAGCTCCAGGTCCGAATCGAGAGTCCGCAGGCTGGAGATCGCGATCCGGATCGCGAACCGGCCGTTCAATTTCGTGTGGGACAGGAAGGTCTGGCCGGTGCGGTTGATCGAATCCATCAGCTTCACGTTCAGCTCTTCGAGTCTCGCGGCGATGGCAGGCTCGTCCTCGCGTCCGATCAATCCGGCCGGCCGGTACCGGAAGCAGACGGTCGAGAACGGCACCGGCGCCATCAGCTCGAAGTCGGGTTCGGCCTCGATCCAGGCGGTCAGGCGAGCCGCCATCTCGAGATGATTTGCGACGCGCCTTCTCAGCCCTTCGAGCCCGAAGTAGCGCAGGTGGATCCACAGCTTGAGGGCTCGCAAACGCCGTCCCAGCGTGGGCGTGTATTCGTTGTAGTCGCGGATCGGGCCTTCTCGATCGAGCGTGCGCAAGTACTCCGGGACGAGGCTGAAGGCATCACGCAGGACCGCCATGCGTCGGGTCAGTAGCAACGAGGCGTCGACCGGAGTGAACCACCACTTGTGCGGGTTGGTGACGATCGAATCGGCTTCCTCCCAGCCATCGAACGACGCGCGCAACTCCGGGATGATCGCGACAACGCCGGCGTAGGCGGCATCGACGTGGAGCCAGATGCCCTCCCGGCGGGCGATGGACGCCATTGCCTTGATCGGGTCGCGCGATGTGCTCGAGGTCGTGCCGATCGTGCCGACGAGGGCGATCGGCCGCACGCCGGCGGCCTTATCCGCGGCGATCGCCTCCTCGAGGGCATCGATGCGCAGCTCGAAACGGTCGTTGGTGGTGATCTTGGCCACGCCGGCCCGGCCCAGACCCAGGGTCATGCAGGCCTTCTCGATCGAGGAATGGGCTTCCGCCGAGGCATAGACACGCAGCTGCGGGACGTCGGGACGTCCTGGTAGACCTTCCTTCGCGGCGTCGAAACCGGCCGCCTGGCGTGCCGCAGCGAGCGCCAGCATCGACGAGGTCGATGCCGTGTCGGTGATCAGGCCGTCGAACTCGGCCGGCAGGCCCAACGCCTGGCGCATCCAGTCGACGACGACGCCTTCGAGCTCCGTTCCGACAGGGCTGGTCCGCCACAGCATCGCGTTTGCGTTGAGAACGGCAGTGAGCATCTCGCCGATGATGCCCGGACTCGATGCCGAGCTGCCGAAGTAGGCCATGAAGCGCGGATGCTGCCAGTGGGTGACGTTCGGTTCGACGAGGCGCTGGTAGTCAGCCAGGATCGTCTCGATCGGCTCCGGTGATTCGGGCGGAGTGGCCGGGAACAGCGGCCGCAGGGTCCCGGGCTCGATCGGAGGCATTACCGGGCGGTCGCCCACCCCCGCGAGGTAGTCGGCCATGATGTCGACTGCCGCATGGGCGGCGGCGCGGAAGCTCTCGGTGTCCATGTCGGCCAGGCCGGACCGCTGCTGAGCGTCGATCTCAGGTGCAGCGGGCATTGCGCCGGCCGGTGTTTCTGTCCCTTCGCGAATCATCTACTCACTCGTCTTGGGTCGCGCGAAACCGGCGAAGTCGCAGGCCGCGGGTCATCCGAGTGTACGCCCGTCGCCGTCGCCGGGCGAACCGGCGATATCAGGCGATCGGCTGGCCGGCCAGGGCCTCCGAGATCATCGAGCTGGCGGCCGAGATGGGAATTGCGAACGATATGCCCTGTGCGGTGCTAGATGACGCGGTGACGACCCCAACAACATTTCCGCTGCCGTCGATGAGCGGCCCGCCGCTGTTCCCGGCATTGACGGATGCGTCCGTCTGGATCAGGCCTGTCAGCGTCTCGTTCTCGACCGTGATCGTCCGGTCCAGGCCGGAGACTATGCCGGCCGTGGCCGAGTCCGCGTACTCGCCGAGTGGATCGCCTATGGCAGCGACGGTCTGGCCGACAGCCAGCGTGGTGGAGTTGCCGAGCGTGGCCGCCGTGAGACCGGTGGCACTGACTTTCACGATGGCAAGGTCGGTCGTGCTGGATGTGCCGTAAACAGTACCTGCCACGGTTTGCCCGTCCGGCAGCGTCACCTCGATCGAGGTTGCGCCGCTCACGACGTGAGCGTTGGTGAGGATCACGCCGTTGGAGCCGACGATGATCCCGTTGCCGACCCCGCTGACTGACTGGCCGAAGCCGGCGGCCGAGTCCGTGACGTTGATCGTGACGACGCTCGCCTTCGCCTTGGCTATAGCGTCGACGAGAGAGCCCGACGTCGCGCTGGACAGCGTGACTCCGGTCGCCACGCCAGATGCGGAGGCCGCCGACGCGGCGTTGCTGGCGAGCGCCGTCGTCAGAGCGAGCGTCGTGCCCGACGAAACGATGCCGCCGACCATCGCGGCGGCGACGATGAGCGGGATCGGACCGCCGAGTCGTCCGAGGCGGCGGCGCGGGCCAAACGCGGCGGGCGGCGGGGCATTGAGTGCCGTCTCCGGCGGCGAACTCTCCGGGAGATCGAGGATCGGCTCCGGCAGGCTCCACTCGCTGGGTGTTGCAAGGGATTCGAACTGCAAGGGATCGTTTGCCGGTCCGGACTGGCTGTTCATGGTGGGCGTCCTTTCGAACGGTGGAGGCGGTTCAGGGGCCGGGGTAGCGACGTCCTGTCGAGGCGCCCCAGATGACGACCAGTCTCCCGCCGCGTGCCTTTCGATCCGGTTACCCCGGCTACCGCCCACCCATCAGCCCATTCGGGAAGTTCGCCGGCCGGAAACGCGTCGCGACAGACCCGGAATCAGAAGGCCCTCGGAGTCGCCTCCGGGGGCCTTTTCACGTTCGGAAGATGGTCGGGGCGGAGCGATTCGAACGCTCGGCCTCCTGAACCCCATTCAGGTGCGCTACCAGGCTGCGCCACGCCCCGACGCCGGCAAGGATACCAGACCCCGCCACCGCCACTCCCCCATCGATCGGGCCGGGCTGCGGCCTAACCCTGGGGGTTGCGGCGGCCGCCGGTGCTCCGCTTGGAGCCGCTGGTTCCCCTTCTCGCGTCCTGGTGAACAGGCGTGGAACGTGGGCCGGGCCTAGCCGACCCGCCACCGCCTCGCGGTCGCGAAGCACCGTGGCCCGACCTGCTCCGGCCGTCAGAATCGACCGACCGACCGCTGGCTCGCTCGCGGAAGACGAGTCGCAGAGGGGTGCCGTCGAAACCGAACTCGGACCGCAGCTGGTTCTCGAGGAAGCGCTTGTAGCTGAAGTGGATCTGCGCGGCATGGCGGGCGAAGAAGACGAAGGTCGGCGGCGCGACCGCGACCTGGGTCGCGTAGAAGATCTTGGGCGGGCCGAGCTTGCCGGTTGGCGGAGCCCGGCGCAGTCCGGCGGCCCCGATGACGCGGTTTAGCTCAGGGGTCGCGATTCGCTTGCGGCGTTCGCCCCAGACGTCCACGGCAAGCTCGAGCACGCGGCCGACGCGCTGGCCCGTCTTGGCGCTGATCGAAACCACCGGCGCGAAATCGAGGAATGGCACTTCTCGCCGCATCGACACTACATACTCGTCGAAGCTGTGGTCGGTCTTCTCGGCGAGGAGGTCCCACTTGTTGAGGGCGAGCACCAGGCCGCGGCCCTCTTCGGCGACGAAGCCGGCGACGTGGGCATCCTGGGCAGTCAAACCCTCGAACGCATCGACGACGAGGACCGCGACGTCGGCCCGCTCGATGGCCTTGAGAGCGCGCAGCGTCGAGTAACGCTCGGCGGCCTGGCCGCTCGCGACCTTGCCCGGCCGCTTGATGCCTGCGGTGTCGATCAGGACGATCTCGCTCCGACCCCAAGTCACATGCGTGTCTATGGCATCACGGGTCGTGCCGGGAATGTCGCTGACGATCGCCCGGTCCTCGCCGAGCAGCGAGTTCAGCAGGCTCGACTTGCCCACGTTTGGCCGGCCGACCAGCGCGATCGAAACCGACTGCTCATCCTCCTCGAAGGCCAGAGGCAGGTCCGACCCGCCTTGCGCGGCCATCTCGATCGCCTCGGCGTCGCCATCGAGGATGTGCGAGAGTCGACCGGCGGCCATGTCGCGAGCCCACTCGTCGGCTTCCGCCTCGCGGCGCTTGCGTGCGATCTCCCGTTCGCTCTCGGGCGGCAGCGCCCACACGACGGCGTCGAGCATGTCCGCCACGCCGCGGCCGTGGGCGGCACTGATGGGGTACGTCTCCTCCCAGCCGAGCCCGTAGAACTCGGCGGCTTCGAGCTCCCGCTTGTCGTTGTCGGCCTTGTTGGCGGCCACCAGGACGGGTGCCTTGGCAGTTCGAAGAAGGTCAGCCGCCTCGTAGTCGGCCGGGGTCGGTCCCGAGATCGAGTCGACGACTAAAAGGATGAGATCGGCCTCGCCGATGGCCAGCCTCGCCTGCTCCTGAACCTTCTCCTCGATTGGATCGCCGGGGTGAACCTCGAGTCCGCCGGTGTCGACCACGATGAAGCGGCGGCCGTTCCACTCGGCGTCGCCGTAGATCCGGTCGCGTGTGGTCCGGGCGCGGTCCTCGACGATTGCCGTGCGATGGCCGACGATTCGGTTGAACAGGGTGCTCTTGCCGACGTTCGGGCGCCCGACGACGGCGACGATGGGAAGTGGGGTCACCCGGGGATTATGACCTATCCGGCCACGGCCTCCGGAAGACTCGTCGTTCGACCGGCCGGAGTGGCCGCGACGGCGAGTGCGGCCGTGGCAAGTTCCTCGGCGCGAGCGGCGGCATGCGCCGTCCCGGCGAGCCGCAGGATTCGCTCGGCCACGCAGCGCAGATCCTCGATCGGCGTGGAGGTGCCGCCCGTGACCCCGACGACTGATGCGCCCTCGAACACGGAGGCGTCGGTGAGGTCCTCCTCCGACTCGATCTGGATCGCGGTCGTGCCGACGATCCCGCAGAGCCGCGTCAATTCCTTGGTGTTGGCGCTCGACCGGCCGCCCACCACAACCATGAGATCGACCTCACGCGCGGCCTCGACAGTGTCCTCCTGGCGTCTGATCGTGACCGGGCAGACCGTGTTGACGATCTTGAGCTCATGGCACCGCCCGACCATGAACGCCGCCAGCCGCTCGAACTTCCAGGGGGGCTGCGTGCTCTGGCTGAGCAGCGCCATCTTCTTGCGGCGCGGAATCTTCTGCCAGTCCTCTTCCTCGTCGACGACGATCGCGTCCGGCGCAAAGCCGAGCAGCCCGACCACTTCGGGATGCCGCGGGGTGCCGAGGAGCACGATCGAGTAACCCTCGTCGACGAGGCGGGTAATCTCGCGCTGCTCCTGTATCACCCAGGTGCAGGTGCCGTCGATTACGTCGAGCCCGCGCGCCTCGGCGCGCGCCAGAACCTCCGGCCGGACGCCGTGCGCTCTGATGACGACCGCCGCGCCCTCGCAAACCTCGTCGAGCGTGTCGACGGTCTCGATCCCCTGCGCCTGGAGGGCGCTGATCACACCTTCGTTGTGAACGACCTGGCCTAGCGTGTGCGTCCGCTTGCCGGCCGCTGCGGCCTCCTTGGCCCTGTCGATCGCCTCGCGAACGCCGTAGCAGAACCCGGTGCGCCGCGCGATGCGGACTTCTCGAACATTACCCATTGCGCTTAAGTATCCCACGAGAGGGATTCAAGGTCGGAGATCCGGCTCTGGCGCAAGCGCATATACGCCCTGCTGCTCGGGCGGAAGCAGCTTAGCGACGTGGCGCATCAGCTCGATCGTGGCCAGCCGCAGCGATTCGCGACGATCGGTCCCCGTCGGCATGGTCAGGGTGAACGTCTCCCCCACCCTGACGATCATCCGCCGGCCCGGCCGCGGCAGGAGCTTGCCCTTTGGCCAGAACTTGTGCGAGCCGACGAACGCGATCGGCAAGATCGGTGCGCCGCTCCGGACGGCCAGCACCGTGGCGCCTTCCTTGGCCACCTGCAACGCACCCGAGGGCGACCGAGTCCCTTCGGGGAAGATCGCGAGCACGCGCCCCTCGTCGAGGACAACTCTGGCCAGCCTGAACGCCTCCAGGTCGCCGGCGCCGCGTCGGACGCCGAAGACGCCGTTCTGCTTCATCGCCCAGCCGACCAATGGCCAGCGCAGGGCCTCTTCCTTCCCGAGCCACCCCATCGGCCGCCCCATCACCGGAACGACGAACGCAATGAGCAGCATCCCGTCCGCGTTCGAGCAGTGATTGCAGATGACCAGAACTGGGCCCGACTCGGGGATGTTCTCGAGTCCCTCGACCGTCACGCGGGTCGTGCAGGCGGCGGCGAGTCGGAGGACGGCACCGGAAAAGCGCGGGAAGATCGGCAGCTTCCTACGAGCCACGCCGTCTTCCTTCGGCGTTGCGGATCGCACGGACCACCGCCGCCACGGTCTGGTCGAACGTGTTGCCGTCGGTATGGATGACGATCGCGTCCGCGGCGGCGCTCAGTGGCGCCGTCTCGCGGCTGGAGTCGATCGAGTCGCGCCGGATGATATCGAGCAGGATCTGCCCGGCCTCGCTCTGGTCCGTGGTCTTGCGCTGCCAGGCACGCCGCCGGGCCCGCTCCTCGGCGGACGCGTCGAGGTAGATCTTCACGTCCGCGTCGGGAAGGATGACCGTCCCGATGTCGCGGCCGGCCATGATGATCCCGCCCTCGATCGCGAGCTCGCGCTGCCGCGGGATGAGGGCCACCCGCAACTCCGGCACCTTCGAGTAGGCGGAGACTTCGCGATCGACGGCGGGGCCGCAGACCTCGGCGGTCACGTCCCGGCCCGCGGCGCTTACCCGCCGCAAACGGCCGCGCTTGTCGGCGATGAGCGCCACCTCCGCAACCAGCGGGAGGAGGCTCGTGACTTGCGTTGTGGCGACCGACCGATCCAGGGCCAGCCAGGTCACCGCTCGGTAGAGAAGCCCGGTGTCGCAGAAGCGGTAGCGCAGCCGTCGCGCGGCCTCGGCGCCGACGGTGCTCTTGCCGCTCGAGCTGGGACCGTCCACGGCCACGACCAGGCGCCCATCCGAGCTCGGTGAAGGTTCGGGATTCGGATCGGTGGTCACGACTCGCAGGATACATTGGCCGGAGCGGGCCTACGACCTGCCGGAAGCTACTCAGACTCCAGCTCAGTCGGCCCGGCGGCCGAACCCGCGGCTGAACCGGCGGCCGGAGGAGGGGCTTTTGGCCGCGACCGCTTCTCGACGCGGGTGCCATTCTCGGCTCTTGCGCACGATGCCAGCAGGCTGACTTCGTGGTGAGTCAGGCGGCGGGCCTGTCCGGCGGCGAGATCGGTCAGCTTGAGTGTTCCCACCCTCACCCGCACCAGCCTCCGGACCGGCATGCCGACCGCGTCGAACATGCGCCTGATCTGGCGCTTCCAGCCCTGAGCCAGGACGACCCTGTACCAGCGCAACTCCGAGTGGGGCGGCGCGACGAGCGCCATCAGGTTGCGGACCTGGGCCGGTGTCGTGTCGTCGAGGACGTCGATCCGGGCCAGGCCCTCCTCGAGCTCGATCCCGCCCCGCAGTGCGGCCTTCTGGAGCTTGCTGACCGAGCGATCCAGGCCAACCATGTACTCGCGCTCGACACCGTAGCGCGGATGGAGGATCAGCTCCGCCCAGGCCCCGTCGTCCGTGAAGAGCAGCAGCCCTTCCGATTCCTCGTCCAGCCGACCCACCGGGTAGAGCCTCGTTCCGCTCAAGGCTTCCTGCGGCAGCAACTCCATCACCGTCCGGTCCGCGTGGCGGTCGCGGACCGTGGAAACGACGCCGGCGGGTTTGTTCAGGGCCCAGTAGGACCGCCGCCCGACGCGTGCCGGCAGAGGATTGCCGTCGACCTCGACCCGTTGCATCTCCGGGTCCACCTGCTCGCCGATGATGGCGACACGTCCGTCGACGGTGACTCGCCTGGCACGGATCAGCTCCTCTCCGCCACGCCGCGAAGAGATACCGGCCGCGGCGATGACCTTCTGGATCCGCTCGCGTGTCACTCCTCCGACCCCCGGACGGTCGCGCCGGGCGACGGGTCCGCGCGGCCGCCATCGTCCGGTTCGGCAAAGAGCCGCTCGGCCACAACGGGCTCGAGCGGCGGCAGCTCCTCAAGGCTCATCAGCCCGAATCGCTCGAGGAAGTCAAACCCGGTCCCGAAGAGGATCGGCCGGCCCGGCGCCTCGGAGCGCCCGAGCTCGACGACCAGGCGCCGATGCAGCAAGGTGCGAAGTGTGTAGTCCGAGTCGACGCCTCGAATCCGCTCGATGGTCGCGCGCGTGCACGGCTGCCGGTGGGCAACGATCGCCAGGGTCTCCAGGGACGGCGTCGAGAGCCGGGGGGCATCGGCGCCGACGTACCGGGCGATCAGCCGTCCCGCCTCCGGCGCGGTGGCCAGCTCGACGCGCTCCCCCGACTCGACCAATCTGATGCCTCGCTCGGCGAGGCTGACCTGCAGGTCGCCGATCCGGGCATCGACCGTCCCGCGATCCACGCCGGCGAGTTGCGCGATCTCGGCCCTCGCCAGCGGCCGCTCGGCCACGAAGAGCATCGCCTCCAGCTGGACTTCGGTCAGCTCGCCCGGAGAGGAGTCGGTCGTGACGCCGGCCGCGCCTGCCTCAGCGGCGTCCTCGGCGCCCACCGCGTATTCGCCGGCGGTTTCGAGCGTTTCATCCGTGTCGAGGTTCAAGCGAACGACTCCAGGCTCTCGTCGATTTCGGTCTCGGTGACTGCGGTCTCGTCCACGCGACGAGCCACGATCGGCCCCCAGGGCTCCGCCTGCTCGAGGGTGATCTCACGCCGCTTGGACAGCTCGAGCATCGCCAGGAACGTTACCGCGACCACGACTCTGTCGCGCACGCCACCCAGCAGCTCCTGCAGGACGACCGTATCCGAGCCGCGTAGCGCCTCGCGGATGACTGCCGTTCGCTCGGCCAGGGTGATGGTTCTGGCCAGCATCTCCACCGGCTGCGGGGCGGGTGGAATGACCACCGCAAGGCGTGAGAGCGCCTTCGTCAGCGCGCTCGGTGGCAGCGGCGGCCGCTCAGGCGGTCGGGCGCCAGCACGCCCCGCGCTAGCCGCCACCTCCGCGTCTCGCCGGAAGAGGCGGTGGACGTCGAGGCGCTCGCCGAGCGCCAGGCCCGCGTCACGGAAACGACGATACTCGAGAAGCCTTGCTCGCAGCTCCGCCTCGGGGTCGGGCTCGTCGTCGAGCGGAATGGCCGAGCTCTTCGGCGGGCGTGGCAGGATCGCCCGGCTCTTGATCAGAATCAGCTGCGCGGCCACGGCCACGAAGGCGGACACGCTGCTCAGGCGATCGCCCTCGAGCGTCGCCAGCGCGTCGAGATAAGCCTCGGCCAGGCCGCCGAGCGGGACAGTCAGGACATCGAGCTGGCGCGCCTCGATCACTGCGAGAAGCAGCGCCAGGGGCCCGTCGAAGGCTTCGAGCTTGACGTGAGTCGCGCTCTGCGGCCCGTCGCCGAATGCCACGGCCGGGGCCATGCCGGGGCGCGGCATCGCCCCGATTCGGCCATTGGCAGATGCTCTGCCTCTGGTCGGAGTCGGTGGCGTCATCAGTTGGCCTCGTCGGCGTCGCGCAACAGCCGTCCGGCGTCGTCCGTGGGTGTCTCCTGGTTTCGTATCAAATCGATCGTTCGAGGCGTACAGCCGGCCCCCGCGGCCATGTCGGCCGACAGCAATGCATGGTCGCGCAATCTGGCGAATCCCGTTGCGAATGTCGGCAGACGGCCGCTCTCTCGCCAGATCCACTGGCCGTAACGCTGCCCAAGAGACCAGACCACGCGATGCACGAGCCGGACTTTCGGACCCTTGCCGCAGTCGTGGAGCAGCCCGGCTATCAGGAGGTCCGAGTCCGTCACGCCCACGGCTCGAAGGTGTGCCACGACGTCGAGGCCGTGGCGCCGGTCCGCCATGGGCATGCCGTCGAACAACGAGAGTTGCGGCAGCGTGAGCCACCCACTCAGCTCGGCTCGCTCGCCTTCGTCCACGTGGCCGTGGACATAGCCCCACGTCCTATTGATCCTGGCCGACCACCAGCTCCGTGCCAACGTCTGGGGTTATCCGACCGGGACGCCGATGAGGAAGCTCGTGATCGGGTCGAGGATCGGGCCGATTATGCGTCCAATGAATAGCACGACCAGGATCAACAGCATCAGCGAGTACTGGTTCATGAAGTTCCGCAGTTCGTGCGCCGTCCTCGAATCGAGCACGTCGAAAAGGACGTGCGAGCCGTCGAGTGGTGGGATCGGGATCAGGTTGAACAGCATCAGGACGACGTTCAGCCGGATGCCGGTGAAGAAGACGAGCTGCACCATGTTGGCTGCAGAGGTGTTGTCCGGGTAGATCCCATTCGACCACAGAATCCGGAAACCGATTGCGAAGACGCAGGCGAGGGCCAGGTTCGAGAGAGGACCCGCGACGGCGACCATCGTGTCGGCATACCGGCCGCGCAGGTTGTACGGGTTGACCGGCGTCGGTTTCGCCCATCCAAAGCCGATGGCTCGGCCGCCCGATAGGGCGCCGAGCATGACGCTCACGATCAGCAATGTGCCCCCGACGGGATCGAAGTGCCTGACGGGATCGAGGCTCACGCGTCCGAAGAGCTTCGCCGTGCCGTCGCCTAACTTCCAGGCCGTGTATGCGTGCGCACATTCATGGACCGGCCCGCTGACGAGCACGAACAGTCCGATGAAGATGACCGCCGCGGCGAGATCCAGCGAAGTCAACGTAACCCTCGATTCCTTGACTCACCAAGAGGCCGGCGCCAATGCAATCATCGCTCGCACCGGAAGGGACTAGAGACGACCGAGCAACTCCGCCTTCTTGCTCTCGTACTCGGCCGGGGTGATGGCACCCGTGTCGCGGAGGTCGGCCAGCCTGGCCAGAGTTGCCGTCACGTCGTCGGAGCTCGAGCTTCGGGCCCCCGACGGAGCCGGAGCGGCCATGGGCCGCCTGACCCCATCTTCCAGCGTGTTCTTGGCGTTGAGCATCGCCTTCTTGAAGTCGACGACGCTGGCAAGCATCTGGTACTGGTCGATGGCCTCCTCGTTCGCGGTCAGGATCTCCAGATCGCCGTAGTGGAAGATGCGAGCCAGAAGGCCCTGCTTGAGGACGGCGTCGTTGATCTTGTCCAGTGAGCTGTCGCCCGCCTTCTTGTCCAGTAGACCTTCGACCTTGAGGACGCGCCGATTTGTGATGAAATACCCCTCGGCGCGCCAGGTCAGGTAGATGATGCCGATCCAGATCACGCCGATCAGCAAGACGATCGCCCAGATCGCCGTCCAGATCGTCGAGAAGACGTCGGTCAGGTGAACCTGGACCTGAACGAAGAACAGGACCAGGCCGAGCAGCACCAGGACGATCGGCCTGAGGCTGTCAGATAGCGGCGCCAGCCAGTGCTGTCGTGCGCTGTAGAGGATCTGCTCGTCCCTCGCCAGCAACGAATCCGCGTAGCTCATCCTCGTCTCCTTAGGCGCCCGTCCACCTGCGGGCAACTCCTACTCCGTCAAGCCCGTGGATGGGCACGAGCATATACGTCTTTGATCCGTTCGCCAGTCAGATGTGTGTACAACTGTGTCGTGTTGATGCTCGCATGTCCGAGCAGCTCCTGAACGATGCGCAGGTCGGCCCCACCTTCGAGAAGGTGCGTCGCGAATGAGTGGCGCAGCGTGTGCGGACTGATGCCCTCCTTGAGTCCGATCGCCCGGGCCACGGCTACCAGCATCTCCCACGCCCGGCGCCGGTCCAGCCGATCGCCGCGAACCGAGAGGAAGAGCGGGCCGCCGTGGTGCCGATCGCCGCGCCATTTCTCGAGCCAGCCCGGCCGTACCTCCGCCACGTATCGCCGCAGCCAACCGACCGCAACCTCACCGACGGGCACCTGACGTTCGCGGTCGCCCTTGCCGACGACGCGTACCAACCCGGACGTGAGGTCGATGTCGTCGCTGTCGAGCCCGACCGCCTCCGATATGCGCAGGCCCGACGCGTAGAGCAGCTCAAGCAGCGCGCGGTCCCGAATCCCGACCGGAGTGTCGTCAGTACGAGATTCGAGCAGCCTGCCAACCTCCTCGACCGAAAGCACTTCGGGCAGGAGCCGGGGCTGGCGCGGCAGGTCGAAGCGGCCGGCGAAGTCGGCTTCGATCAGGCCTTCCGAGTAGCAGAAGCGGTAGAACCCGCGGATTGACGCGGCTCGCCGCCGCAACGTAGTGGGTCGCAAAGCGGCCCGACCGCCCCGCCCGGGCCCACCGAGCACGCTCAGGTAGTGGACGGGCGTCTCGACCGCAGCGTCCCAGGTCGCTGACGCGCCGCGACTCGCGGCGAAATCGAGCAGATCGGCCCGATACGCCGTCAGCGTCGCCTCGGCCAGTCCCCGCTCCACCCTGAGGTACATCAGGAAGCTCTCGATCGCGGCCGCCAGCCGACCCGGTGCGCCCGACGAGGTTCCCGCCGCGGCGCTCATGGTCACCTGACTCGCGCTGTCAGGCGCCAAGCTTCGGCCCGATCCAGCAGCTCGTCCGCGCTCGCTCGTGCGGCCGCGCCGCCCTCGGCTCCGGCGAGCATCTGGGCCAGCTCGTCGACCCGTTCCGAGCCATCCACACGGCGGACCTCCGTGACGGTGCGACCGTCACGCTGGTGCTTCTCAATCCGGAACTGCGCGTCGGCGTAGGCGGCGATCTGACCAAGGTGTGTGACGCACAGAACCTGGTGCGTCCGCGCCAGCTCCCAGAGGGAGCGGCCGACGGGTTCCGCGCTGCGGCCGCCGATGCCGGCATCGATCTCGTCGAATACCAGCGTCGGCGTGTGATCCGCCTCGGCCAGGATCTGCTTGATCGCCAGGGCCACTCGGGACAGCTCGCCGCCTGAGGCGATGCGCGCCAGTGGCCGGGCCGGCTCACCCGGGTTCGGCGCGATCAGAAATGTCACTGTGTCGATGCCGCTGGCATCGAAGGCGGCGCGCATGCCGTCGAGATCGACGGCCGGTTCAGACGGCCCCGCGGCCCGTCGCGCGACGTCAACGGTGAAGCTCGTATGTCGAAAGCCCAGACCGCCCAGCGCCTCCTCCACGGCGCCTGCGAGCTGATTGGCGGCCGCGGCGCGCCCGCGCGACAGCTCCTGGCCTGCGGCCGCCACGACCACCAGCAGCCTGGCGGCCTCGGCCTGACGCTCTTCGCGCGAGGCATCGAGAGCCCGCAGGCGGTCCGCCTCGGCCGCCGCGCGCTCGCCATAGGCGATCACGGCCGCCTCGCTCTCACCGTATTTCCGCTCCAGCGAGTAGATCAGGGAGAGCCGCTCCTCCATCGCCGCCAGCGCGGATGGGTCGTGTTCGACGGTCTCGGCGAGGCCGCGAGCCTCGGCGGCGGCATCATCGAGCTCCGCCGCAAGGCCGAGCAGCCGCTCGGCTACGGGTTCGTAGCGTTCGTCGACGCGCGCCAATTCTCGCGCGCGCTGAGCGGCCTGGGCGGTGGCTTCGCGCGCACCGCTCCCCTCCCCGGCCAGTGCCTCGTAGATCTCGGCGCTGTTTCGGGCGATCGCCTCGGCGTGCTGCGCCGCGGCGAGCCTGGCCACGATCTCCGGCGACTCACCGATACGCAGCTTGGCGCCGGCGATCTCCCCGGCCTGATGGTCCTGGAGCTCGAGCCGGCGCGCCAGCTCTCGCGGGTCGAGGGCCAGCTCGGCGAGGGCCGCCTGGTTCGTACGCCACGCGTCGACGGCGGCGGCCATCGCCGCGCGCTGGCCTTCCAACCGTCCGAAGGCGTCGAGCAGCTCGCGCTGCCAGCGCTCGTCGAGAAGGCGCTGCTGTTCGTGTTGGCCGTGGATCTCGACCAGTCGCCCGGCCACGTCGGCCAGGCGTGCCGCCGTGACCGTCTCGTCATCCATGCGCGCCGTCGATCGCCCGACCGCCGAAACCTCCCGGACGCAGATCAGCGGCTCGGGCAGCCTGTCGAAGAGCGCCTCGACCCTGGCCGTCTCCGAACCGTGTCGAACGAGCGACGTGTCGGCGCGGGCTCCGACGGCGAGACCCAGGGCATCTATCAGAAGGCTCTTGCCAGCCCCGGTCTCGCCCGTGAGGACGTTCAGCCCCGGCTCGAACGAGATCCGCAGCTTCTCGATGAGCGCGAGGTCGCGGACCGTGAGCTCGGCCAGACGTCCCGCGGCCATCGGACCGGAGACTGGTTCCGAGCCCTGCGGCGGCTGGCCCGTGGACTCGGCCTCAGCCGTTTCGGTCATGACGGGAGCAGTTCGGACTTCTGGCGCAGCAGATCCCAGAACGGGATGGCGCCCCGCGGCTCGATCAACCGGATGGGCCGGCCCATCTCGCAAACCGACACCACGTCCCCGATGGCCAGGCGGCGGTCTTCGCGCCCGTCGACGCTCATGAGCACATCGTAGGCGTCAACGACGCGGCAGCGGACGGTATGGCGGGGACTCACCACGACGGACCGGATCGCCGACAGGTAGCCGGCGATCGAAGTGACGACCAGGTTCCGACTGGTGGGATCGACGATCGGGCCCCCGGCCGAGAACGAGTAGCCGGTCGAACCGGTTGGGCTCGAGACGACCAGGCCGTCCGCGGTAAACGTGGCCAGGTGCGAAGGACCAATCTCGACTTCGATACGGCACACCCGCGCCATCGAGCCTCTTGCGACGGCGATCTCGTTCAGCGCGAAGAAGGTCTCGCCGGCTTCATCCCGACCGCCTGGATGGATCGTGGCCTGGAGCGCCATCCGGTTCTCGAGCCTGAAGTCGCCGTCGACGAGCTGAGCCAGGACGGCTTCGAGCCCTTCCGTCTCGACCTTGGAGAGGAACCCGACCTTGCCGAGGTTCACCCCGAGCAACGGCACGTCCACCTCGGCCACGGCTCGGGCCGCCCGCAGGAAAGTGCCGTCCCCGCCGAGTACAACGAGCGCGCCGGTATCCGGCAGCTGGGCGACGAGAGCGGCCAGCTCGCCCGCGGGAGCGGCCCAGTGGGTGATCCCTCGTAGATTGCACCAGCCTTCGGCTCGCTCGAGCAGGTCGAGTGCCGCCTCCTTGGTGGGGTTGTAGGCGAAGCCGATCCGATCGAGCTTCATACCAGGGCCAACTCCCCGAACTTGTCCGCCCACTCCGCGGGTAGCGGTGGCGGCTCGCCTTCGCGGGCGACGAACCCGGCCGGTACCTCGAGTTCGAGGAAGAACTCGCGGTTGCCCGCCGGTCCGGTCAGGGGCGAGGCCGCGGCATTGCGCAGCTTGAGCCCGATACCGAGCGCATAGCGAGCAACGGTCTCGAGTGTCTGACGATGCACTTCGGGATCGCGGACGACGCCGTCGCGGACCTGCTTGCGGCCGGCCTCGAACTGCGGCTTGACCAGCGCCACGATCTTCCCGCCGAGCGGCCCGAAGCATGTGGCCACCGGGCGAAGGATCCGGTCGAGCGAGATGAACGAAACGTCGACGACGGCGAGGTCAACCGTCGTCGGCAGGACGCCCGGTCCGAGGGCGCGGGCATTCGTTCGTTCCATAGATATCACCCGCGGATCGTGCCGGAGCGCCTCGGCCAGCTGGCCCCGACCGACGTCCACGGAATAGACCTTGCTGGCGTCGCGCTGGAGCAGCAGGTCCGTGAACCCGCCGGTCGACGACCCGACGTCGAGACACACCAGACCCACCGGCTCCACGCCGAAGACGTCGAGCGCGGCGCGGAGCTTGAGGCCGCCCCGTGACACGAACGGCGGAGGAGCCTCGACCTCGAGGGCGATCTTCGTCTCCACGAGATCGCCCGGTTTGCGGTCCGTGCGCGCCGCCGGACCCTCACCGACTCGCACGTGGCCACCCATCACCAGGGCCTGGGCGCGGGTTCTGGTCTCGGCCAGGCCGCGTTCGACGAGCAGCAGGTCGAGGCGCTGTCGAGTCGGACGGTCTGCGGCGGGGCTCATGCCTCAATCGTGGCACACCCGGCTCATCTCGTGCTGCGCCGGGGCGCGGGTCGGGCCGGAGCCGGAGCTAGCGTGACCGCGTTCGGCCGGATGCCGGAGCCGCCAGAGCCGCCGGAAGGCCTTGCGAACCCGGTGCACCGGGTGTCGACCGTAGCCGGCCCAGGGTTTCGCGTATCTGCTCGGCGATGCCGGCGGCGTCCAGCTTCAGGAGTTTGCGCAGCTGTTCGACCGAACCGTGTTCGACGAAGCGGTTCGCAGGGATGCCCACGATACGCACAGCCACGTCGCGATACGCAGCGTCGGCAAGGCGCGCTTCCTCCATCAGATCGAGGACGCCTGCCCCAAAGCCACCCGTGACGACACTCTCCTCGAGGGTCACGACCAGCGTCTTGCCGCGGGCCGCGTCGAGGATCAGCTGGCGATCCAGCGGCTTGGCGAAACGGGCGTTGAGCAGCCCGACCGACCAGCCGTCCGCGGCGAGGAGATCGGCCGCCTGCCGGCCTCGCTCGACGATCGGGCCGAAGCCGACGATCAGGACGTCGCGGCCGTCCCGGAGGATCTCGCCGATGCCGACCGGTAGAACCTCGGGGTCGCGAACCGGGACCCCGAAACCCGGGTCGCGCGGGTAATGCAGTGCGAACGGGTGGTCCTGAGCGAACGCCGTCCGAACCAGCGACCGCAGCTCCTGCTCGTCTTTGGGGCTGGCGATGACCATGCCGGGGAGCTGGAGCTGGCTCGGCAGCGTGAACATTCCCTGGTGACTCGTACCGTCCTCACCGACTAGCCCGGCACGGTCGACGGCGATTACCACCGGCAGATCGTTCTGGCAGACGTCATGGACCTCCTGGTCGAAGGCCCGCTGCAGGAACGTCGAATAGATGGCCACGACCGGCCGCTCGCCGGCGAGGGCCATGCCGGCCGATAGGCCGACGGCATGCTGCTCCGCGATCCCGACGTCGATGAACCTGTCGGGGAACTCCGCCTGGAAGAGGTGCAGCCCGGTTCCCGTGGGCATTCCGGCGGTCACGGCCACGATCCGCCGGTCGTGACGTGCCAGCTCGATCAGCTCACGGGCGAAGTAGTAAGTGTAGTTGGGGGGCCGTTTGGAGGCCGAGGCTCGGGCCGCCTCCGAGGGCGTTCCCATGTCGGCCGCGCCGGCCGATGCATTGCCGTTTCCCGCGGGTTCCACGGGCGCCTCATCGACGCCCCCGGGCTGCGGCATGGCGCTCTCCTGGCGAGCCAGCGCGGGGCCGCTCAAGGGGGAATGGGCCGCTGCGTGGAACTCCGGCGCCGCGCCTTCATCGGCGAGATCGGGCATCGGCGGCAACGCTGCCCCGTGGAAGCCGACCTGATCGCGCTCGGCGGGGCGGTAGCCGCGGCCCTTGTGCGTGCGGACGTGGACCAGGACTGGACCCGGCACGTCGAGTGCGGCCCGGAAGATGTGCTCGAGGCCGCGTCGGTTATGACCGGGAATGACGCCCAGATACGTGATGCCGAGGTCCTCGAAGAGCTGGCCGGGCTGGGCGAAGTTGACGACCATGCGCCGGATCCGGCGTGACAGCGTGAGGGCGGGCTGGCCGACGATCGGCAGCGACTCGACGATCCGATCGTAGGCGGTCTTGCTCTGCTTCCAGGCGCTCGACAGCTTGAGGGTCGAGAAGTACTGGCTGAACGCTCCGACCGTGGGGCTGATCGACATCGCGTTGTCGTTGAGAACGATCAGGAGTTGGGTCTGGCGATGGCCGATGTCGTTGAGCGCTTCGAGCGAAAGGCCGCTGATCAGCGCGGCGTCGCCCACCACCACCGCGATGCGCTCCATCGAGTGGCGCATATCACGTGCCGTGGCAAGGCCCTGGGCGATGGATAACCCTGTCCCGGCGTGACCCCCGTCGAAGACGTCGTGTTCCGACTCGGCGCGGCGTGGAAATCCGCCGATGCCGCCGAGCTGGCGCAGCGTCCCGAAACGCGGATAGCGTCCGGTCAGCAGCTTGTGGGCGTAGGCCTGATGGCCGGTATCCCAGACGATCTTGTCCCGAGGGGACTCGAGGACGCGGTGCAGAGCCAGCGTCAGCTCGACGACGCCGAGCGACGACCCGAGGTGACCGCCGGTTCGGGCGACTGTCGAGACGATGCATTCGCGGATCTCGTCGGCCAGCTCGTCCAGCTGGTCCTCGCTGAGGCCCCGAAGGTCGCTGGGACCCTGCAACGTGGGCAGGATTGCCAAATTCGTTTGCTCCTCGGCGGATCCCCCATCCGCGTGCTGCTGTTCGAGTCTTTCTCTAGAGGTGAGCGGTCCGGTGCTCATTTGTCTGCCGGGCAGCAGTCTACCGCGCTTGCGGCCAGGTGCTCGGGGCGCGTTGTGGACGGCCCAGTGCCGCCGATCGTGACCCTACTCCTGATCGGCCGTCGCCTCGGCGGCGCGAACGGCAACCGCCTCCAGGGCTCCGGAAGAGCGTTCCAGCAGCTTCTGGACGCGCAGCTCCGCCTCACCGAGCAAGGTGGCGCAGCGCTCGTGGAGGGCCACGCCGCGCTCATACAGCGCGATGGAGCGTTCGAGTGGCAGGCCGCCCTGCTCGAGCTCGGCCACCGTGCGCTGCAACTCGAGCAGCGCGTCGTCGAACGAGAGGGTGGCGACTGCGATCGCGGTCTGCACTCCCGGCTGGTCAGTCACCGCGATCCTCCTGCTCGTAGATGTTTTCGGCGGCGACGTGGTTCGGCGCCGCCGATGAAGCCGCCGCTACCGGCGCGGCGAGTCCGTCCGGGCCGCCGCTCGAGGCTCGAATCTCGATGAAGCGGTCCAGACGACGCCCGACGAGCATACCAAGCCGGACCGCGCCTGCGAATGCGAGGGCAGCCAGCCCGAGGAACGCGACGAGGAGCATGAGGATATCGATCACGCCGACCGAACCCCGGGCTCATCGCCCTCTACTCGCGCCGCAAGGTCGCCGCGGGCGACGGTGATGGCGAGCAGCTCCCCGGACGGAGCCTCGACGGGATCGCGCACGACGGCCCCGTCCGCGTCTCGTCGCACGATGGCATAGCCCCGATCCAGCGTGGCCTGCGGGCCGAGGGCGGCCAGTGCCGCGGCGCTCCGCTCCATGGCCGTCCGCCCCGCGGCGAGTCGCGAACTGATCGTTGGCGCGAGACGGGCGGCGAGGCCCGCGTCCAGGGCCCGCCGCCGCCCAACTTCGTCACGCAGACATCTGGTGGCGCGGTCCAGCAGGTAACCGGCGCGTTCGCGCGCGGCTGCGAGCTGGGCCGCCGGCTGGAGCCGATCGAGGGCTCGGCCTTCCGCGGCCAGCTCGTTTCGAGCCGCCAGCAGTGCCGCCGCGGCCCGAGCGCCGCCTCGTCGGGTCAGCTCGGCGATCCCGGAGGCGACCTCGATACGGTCCGGGACGACGAGCTCCGCCGCCGCAGACGGCGTGGCAGCCCTCACGTCGGCGGCGAAATCGGCGAGGGTCACATCCACCTCGTGACCGACGCCACAGACGACCGGCACCGGATGGGCCACCACGGCTCGAACGACCTTCTCGTCGTTGAACGACCAGAGGTCCTCGAGCGAACCGCCGCCTCGCGCCAGGATGACCACTGCCGGAGCCTCGTCGGGACGTCCCTCGACGCGGCATTTCTCACCCCAACGGGCGAGCCGATCCAGCGCAGCCACCACGCTCGCCGCCGCGCCGTCACCCTGAACCTGGCACGGCGCGAGAACGAGGCGCGCCAGCGGCCAACGGCGCGCAATCACGTGACAGATATCGTGCCAGACGGCGCCGGTGGCGCTGGTGGCAACGCCGATCACCGCGGGCCGGTACGGCAGCGGCCGCTTCCGGGCTGAGTCGAAAAGCCCCTCCGCCGCCAGACGCGCCTTGAGCCCCTCGAAGCGGAGTGCAAGATCGCCGAACCCGGCCGGCTGGACCGACGCCACGTACAGCTGGTAGACGCCCTGTGCCTCGAACAGGTCGACCCGCCCATGGACCACGACCCGGAGACCCGTTCGGGCCTCGAAGGGCGACGCCAGCCGGTCGTCACGGAAGAAGACGCAGGCAAGCTGGCTGCGCTCGTCCTTGAGCGTGAAGTAGCAGTGGCCGGCGGAGGAGACCGTGACCCGCCCGACTTCACCCTCCACCCATACGTCGCGCAGCCCCGGGTCGGAGCGGACGGCGTCACGGACGGCCCTGGTCACCTCGCTCACGCCCATGATCCGCAGCGCGAACTCAGTCTCGCCTGGGCCCGGGGACGGTGCCAGCGAACGCGGCTCCGGCGGTGTGGGGGTTGCGGGTTGCGAGGCACCAACCGGCCGCGTGGCGTCGCGGCCCGGCGAAGAAAGGCGCGAGGTCGCGCCCGTTTCCGGTTCGTCGATGGCGTCCCAGGCGGGCAGCGCCCAGTCCGGCGGTTCGGTGCGGCGCGCAGCTGGGCCTTCGCGTCCTTCGAGAGGGAGGTCGTCCCAGAGAGATTCGTTCTCCGGTGGGCCGGTTCGACCCATGTCTGGCGCTCCTCGGCCCGGTTCTCGACGCCGCTCGGGCTCGATCAGAGCCGGGTCTGGTACTCCCCGGTTCTCGTGTCGACGCGCACGGTGTCGCCTTCGCCGACGAAGATCGGCACCTGAATGGTCAGGCCCGTCTCGAGGCGAGCGGCCTTCCGAGCGCCGGTCTGGGTGTCGCCGGCGAACCCGGGCTCCGTTTCCACGACCTTGAGATCGACGGTGACCGGAAGCTCGACGCCGATCGTTTCCCCCTCGTAGCTGGTCCGATCGAGAAGCATGCTTTCCTTGAGGTAGTTCACGACGTCGTCCAGCTGGTCGGCGGTCACGCTGAACTGCTCGTAGCTCTCGGTCTCCATGAAATGGAAGTCGTCGCCGTCCCGGTAGAGGAACTGGATCTGACGGTGATCGAGCTGGACGCGCGGCCACCTGTCGCCGGCCTGGAAGGACCGCTCGACCGTCTGGCCGCGCTTGACGTTGCGCAGTTTGATGCGGACCTGGGCCGAGCCTCGCCCGATCTTCAGGTGGTGGTAGTCGAGGATCTGCCACAGGTCGCCATCGAGCTCGATGACCACACCCTTGTGCAGGTCGCTTGTCGAAATCATGGTGGCGGAGGGCTCCTCAGGATGCTGGCGGGACGCGTGCGGCCGTCCCTGCCTAAGCCCGATTGTAGCGGACGAACGAACCGAGACGTCTCCTCAGGTCGCGGTCCCTTGCTGACCGGCCCTCACGAGCCCCGCGACACGCCGAAGGACTTCGTCGCTGGTGTATGGCTTGGCGAGGTAGCTGATCCCGGGTTCGATGACCCCTCTGGCGGCGACGATCTCCTCGTTGTAGCCCGAGGCGTACAGCACGGGCGTCTCCGGCCTCCGGACCGCCATCGCCTGAGCCAGGTCTCGGCCGCTCATGCCCGGCAGAACGATGTCGGTGAACAGCAAGTCTATCGCTCCTCGGTGGCCGGCTTCGAGAAGAAGGGCCTCCTCCGCGGTGCCGGCCGCGATTACGGTGTAGCCAGCCTTCTCGAGGATGCGACACAAGAGCGCACGAACCCCGGCTTCATCCTCCACAACAAGAACCGTGCCCGCTCCGCGAGCCTCGGCAGCCACATCAGCTGTCAACGCCGCGCCGACGCGAGGGGCCGACGTCTTGGGCAGGTACAGCTCGAAAGTGGTGCCCACTCCTGGCTCGCTCGTGACGTCGATGTACCCGTTCGACTGCTCCATGATGCCGAGGACCGTGGACAGGCCAAGGCCCGTGCCCTTGCCCGGCCCTTTCGTGGTGAAGAATGGCTCGAAGGCGTGCATGAGCACATCCAGCGGCATGCCCGTCCCGGTATCGCGGATTCGGAACACCACATGCGGCCCCACGTGGGCGCCGACGTGCGCTCCGACGAATTCGGCGTCCAGCTCCGTCTCGTCGACCTCGATGTCGAGCCGCCCTCCCGAGGGCATGGCGTCGCGGGCGTTCAAGGCCAGGTTGACGAGCATCTGATCCAACTGACTTGGATCTGCGAGGACAGGCCCCAGGCCGGCCCGGGCCTGAACCACGACCTCGACGTCCTCACCGATCAGCCGGCGGAGCATAGGCGCGATGCCGGATACGACGGCCTGGGGATCGAGCGGAGTCGGGCTCAGGATCTGCCGCCTCGAGAACGCGAGGAGCTGAGCCGTGAGCTGGGTCGCCCGCGCGGCGGCCCGCTGGATCTGCGACACGTCCTGGGTCCGGGGATCCTCGGGACCGAGTTCCGCCTGCAGGATCTCGGCGTAGCCCGATATGGCCGTCAGAAGATTGTTGAAGTCATGCGCGATGCCGCCCGCAAGTCGCCCGATGGCCTCGAGCTTCTGCGATTGCATCAGTTGGGCCTCGAGCAACCGCTCCCTCGAAACGTCTCGACCGATGACAATGGTCCCGACCACCGTGCCGGAGGCGTCGCGGAGCGGGGTGATCGCGAGGTCCATGTCACGCTCACTACCGTCCTTGCGGCGGGCTCGCTGGTGGCCCGTCCAGGCGTTGCCCTCCAGGATGGCGTCGTTCATTGCCGCGGCACTTTCCGACGACTCTGAATCGGCGCGCAGGAAGTCCGGTCGCCTGCCCAGCACCTCTCGCATCTCGTAGCCGGTGATGTTCGTGAAGGCGGTGTTGGTATAGACGATCCGCCCGTCGCAGTCGGTTATGTCGACCGACTCGCCCGCCTGCTCGATCACCGCAGCCAGCCGATCGCGCTCGGCCTCCGTGGCGCGCCTCGTTTCTTCCCGGCCGATGACCTCGAGCTTGAACGAGATTTCGTCGACGATGTGTTGGAGCAACTCCACCTCGATCGCGCCGAAGGCATTGACCACAGACGCGTATACGTTCAGCGCCCCAATCGCCTTGCCTTCCACGACGAGTGGCAATGCCACCGCCGACTCGTAACCACGCTTCCGGACCTCGGGCTGCAAGGTCGTGAACATGGGATCGGTCAGTGGATCCGCGACCGCCACGGGTTCGCCCGTCCGGACGGCAGTCACTGTCATGCCGGAGCCGTTGGGCACGTCTCTGATGGTGAGGTGGAGATGATCGAGGTAGCCATCCACGTGACCGGCGGAGGCCACCGGAACGACATCGCCGCTCTCCGGATCCACGAGACCGATCCAGGCCATCCGAAAACCGCCTCGCTCCACGGCGATCCGGCACGCGTCCCGATAGAGCTCGTCGCGGTCGTCGATGCGAGTGATCGCTCTCAGGATCTCGGCCAGCGCGTCGCGCAAGCGCTCGCGGCGACGGGTCAGGTCGTCAGGATCTGAGCGTTCGGAAACGTCGAGGACCAGAGCCAGGTACCGCGGTTTGGGCTCGGACGAGTAACTCAGGCGTATCTCGATCGGTCTGGACTTCCCGTCCGGCATCCGCCTGCTCGTCTCGAAGAGGAGATGGTCCACAAGCCCCTCTCGCAGCCTGCGCAGCAGCGCCGCGGCATGCCGCATGGGCGGGCTGGTTACGAGGTCGCTCAGGGTGAGACTTGTGACATCTTCCGGGAGCTGAAAGCCGCGCCGAGCAGACCGATTGGCCTCGATGACGCACAAGTTGTCCGCATCGAGAACGAGGACGCCGGTAGGCGCGCGGTCGAGTAGCAACCGCAGGGCGGCGTCTCCCGCGGGCGAGAGACCAAGCGGCCACGAGGCTGGGGTCGGCTCGTTCAACTCACGATCCCCAAACGGCGATCGCACCAAGCGTCTCAGTGTAGTCAAGCATCGGATCCGCGCGCACGCGGACCACTCACTCAGACTCCGACGGCGAGGACATCTCGAGGGAACCCGGTGAGCAACTCCAGATCTCCGACCGAGCGATCGAAGACGACAAGGTCCTCGATCCGGACGCCCGTCTCACCGTCGAGGTAGATGCCGGGCTCGACGCTGAATACGGTGGGGCTCGGCAGCGGGTCATCCGGCGCGACGCGGCTCAGCGACGGCAGCTCGTGAGTGGCCAGACCGATGCCGTGACCCGTGCCATGGCCGAAATGCTCGCCATGACCCGCGTCGTCGATGACCCCGCGGGCGGCCGCGTCAACGGCCAGGCCACTCGGAGCCGGTTCTGCGGCGCCTCCGCTGAGCGCCGTCCGCAGCAAGTCGAGAGCGGCGGTCTGCGCGGCGGCCACGATGCGGTACACGTCCAGGTCGCGCTGAGTCGGCTCGCCGACGAAGAGGGTTCGGGTCATGTCGCTGCGGTAGCCGTCGACCAGCGCTCCGAAGTCGAAGAGCAGGACCTGACCGAGCCTGGCCTCGCTCGCGGAAGGCGAGCCGTGCGGCAGGGCCGCGTTCGGCCCGGCCAGGCAGGCGATGCCGAAGGCGAGGCTGTCCGCACCACCGGTTCTCATCTCCCATTCGAGCGCCAGGGCCAGCTCGCGCTCGGTCTGGCCGGGCTTGATGCGTCGCAGCAGCGCTGCGAGCGACCGATCGGCTACCGCGCACGCCGCCCTGATGCGTTCGATCTCGGCCGGCTCCTTGATCGCCCGCTGGGCCTCGACCCAGCCGGATGCCTCGACCAGCTCCACGCGCGGCGCCGCGCTCTCCAGCTGCCGCCACAGCTCGTGGCTGACCAGAGCCGATTCAACCGCCACGCGCCGCGCCCCCAGGCTCTTCATCAGCTCCGGCCAGATCGCCGCCAGGTCGTGGGTCGTGGCTTCGATCCGGGCCCCGGTCGCCTGGGCGCGGGCCTGCAGCCGGTACCGGCTATCTGCGAGGACCACGACCTCGTCGCCCGAAACCACGAACCGGCCTGAGTTGCCGGCGACGCGGTCCTCGCCGTCGTCAAGGGCGAAGCCGGTCAGGTATCGCATGTGCTCTGGTCTGATCCCGAAGTAGGCGTCGACCCCGTCCGCGGCCAGGCGGGCCCGCAATCGGGCCAGACGCGCCGGACGCGCCGCGGCGTCGGCCGCCGCCCACCGGATGCGGTCGGGAGCGTTCGGCGGCGCGGGAAAGTCGGCCGGATGAGGCAGATCGCGAACCGGTCTTGTCATGCCTTCATCCTAGCCTCCCCTGGAAGGCGACTACTGGGTGTACCCGTACTTCTTTAGATTCGCGTTCTGCTCGGCCTGGGTCTTGGCGAAGGCGTGGGTGCCGCTGCCATCGTTCTTCGCCAGGAAGTACAGGTAGCCGTCTGCGGTGTCGGGCGTCATTGCGGCCAGCAGCGACGGGGCGCTCGGCGAGCAGATCGGGCTCGGCGGCAAGCCTGCGTGGTGGTACGTGTTATAGGCCGCCAGGTCGCCCGGGAACACCACCTTGCTCAGCGGTAGGGTTGTCTTGATCGGATTCCAGAACGTGTACCCAACCCAAGTCTGGATCGGGTTTGAGCTCAGCCAGACCGAATCGTTGGCGTAGTTGAGCGTCGGGTCCGCGTCGAGCAGCCCCGTCGGCCACATCTTTGGATTCAAGCGGTTCACGTAGACGCCGGCGATGAGGGCACGGTCCGAATCGACCTTCGCCTCGGTCTCCACGAGGGCCGCGATCTGGACCTTCTGGTAGATCTGGTCGGGCGGCAACTCCAGAAGTGCCGGCGGCGCATGGCTGGCGAAGGCATCCAGCAGGTCCTGTACGAGCTGCAACGGCGTCGTGTTTGGAGGCACGTCGTACGTCGCGGGGAAGAGGAAACCTTCGAGCGAGGCGCCGGTCGGGAGCTTCAGCCATGGGTATTGTGCGACCAGGTCGGCGGGCGGATGGATCGCCAGGTCGTAGAACTGACTGACGTCCATCGTCAGGCGCGCAGTTGGATCGGCTGGGTTGGCCTCGAGTAGTTCGAGCTTGGCGACCATCTGCTCGATGCGCAGTCCCTCGCGGAAGGTGATCCGGACGGTCGGAGGAGCGACGGGTGGGGTCGTCAGGTTGGCGATGATCTGGTCGACCGTCATCGACCTCGAGACGACGTGCCGGCCGACCTGGAAGTTGAGCGTCGCGTTCTTCTCGATCGCCTCGAAGACGAAGGCTCGAGAATCCTTCAGCACTTCGGCCTGGACGAGCTGATCGGCGATCTGCCGTGGCGTGGAGCCGGTCGAGATGATGACCACCACGGCCCGCGTGTCGGTGGCGTCGATCGGCTGGCTGATGCTCCCCCAGAGCGTGCCGCGGACGATGTCCGAGACAAAGGGCAGCTTGAGCGCGGTCGGGTTGTCGGAGGCCCAGTCCACGATGCCGTTGGCGACGAAGGGTTTAGCGACGAAGTACAGGCCGCCGATGACGATGCTCGCCAGGACGGCCGCGAACAGGACGAACTGGAGGATCTGACCGAACCCGCCCGACCGACCCTCGCGGTAATCCCTCAACGGCTCGACAGGCGTGCCGTTGCGAGCCGTCGAGACTTCTTCTGCGTCCGGCGGGATGTAGTCGTCCCAGCCCGAGTCGACGACCGCCCGCCGGTTCGAATCCGGCGTCGGGCCATCGGTCCGGTCTGCTCTCGGCTTCCACCCGCCACGTAGGGTCATCAGGTTCTGCTCTCCAGGTTCTCGTCGGTCGCAGCGTCGAGCTCATCTTGCAGGATCAGGGCGGCCGCCTCCCTGTCCACTCGGGCTCGATACGCCTCTCGCTGCGCCGGGCTCGGCGGGCCGCCGGACCTGCCGCGCGCCGGCGGTCCGATGCGCCGCTCCGCCCGCTCGCTCGTCAAGCGCTCGTCCCGATACCGCAACGGTAGTCCGGTCGCGGACGCGATCGCTTCAGCCCATTCCCGTGTTCGAGTCGCTTGCGCGCCTTCGCCGCCGTCCATGTCCAGTGGCAATCCTACGACCAAGAGCCCGGCCGCCTGCTCCGCCGCGAGCCGCGATATCGTCGCGGCATCCTCTTCGACGGTCTTGCCGCGACTGAGCGTGGTGAATGGCGCCGCCGTGCGAGTGGAAAGGTCGCCCAACGCGACGCCAATCCTGCGCTCGCCCAGATCGATCCCTACGACGCGCCGAGCCTCCTCCGACTCGCGACCTCCAGGGCTCGGCATCAGCTTGGATTCGCGCTCGACGACGGTGCCCCGGTAGGTGCCGGCGAGGCCGAGGGCGATGGCAATGGCGAGGGCTGGGACGAGGGCGAGGCCGAGCCGCCGGGCGACGGCGAGCTGACCGGGGATGCGGACACGGACACTGCGCCCGTGGGAGTTGCGGCCGCCTTAGTCACGTGCGGAGTCGTGACGCCGCCGGCGGTGGACTGGACCGGGCCGAGGGACGCACCGGGTGCGGGTGACGCCGCTGGAACGACCAGCTGGACGTCGAGCCGGAAGTCGAAACTGGGCATTGTCGATGCCCAGCTCGGCGAGAGGGAGATGTCGGCTTTGCCATATCGCTCGAGGAACGCCCTGGCATCGGCGAGGGACTTGCCGATGATGCCGGCGCGAAGTTGGTCAACGTTGACGCTCGGCACCTGCACTGCCTCGACGACGACCGGCACCACGACATCCGCCTCCTGAACGCTGGGCGTGCCGACAGTTGCCGACTCCGATCCACTGACGATGGAGTAGCCGCTGCGGACCGACGCACGAATGCGCCGCATCGCCAGCTCCCGGATGGTGGCGATGTCGGCAATGGTTACGGTGCCGCTGTCCTGGCAGTCGAGCTGGAAGGAAGCCACGGCCTGGCCGACGAGCGTCTGCGGATCGGAGTTGCAGACCGCAACGCCGAGCTTCGCCGTCTGGTCGAACATGGTCGATCCCGACGGTACCGCGTCCGGTGCCTTCATGGCGTCCTGGAAGCTAGCGTCGAGCTGGGACAACAGGTTCGCCGCTGCCGCATCGATGTCGGACTGTTGGATCTCTGGCGTGACGGTGTGGGTTCCACCGGTCGTCGGGGCCTTGTTGGTTACGGGGTTTATGGAGTTGACCAGCTCGGAAACCAAAGCCGCAGGTACGCCGACGATTGCGTTGGCCGCCACGTTGCCCGACAGCCCTTTGTTGACGGCCACAATCGAGGCGTCTGCAGTGCCGGGTGTTACACGAAAACTCGGGACTGAAACCGTGGCCGCAGGCACCACGACTGTGACGGTCGTGATGAACGCCGTTCTGTCGGCAGTCGTGACCTTGGTGCCGCTCGCCACCCGTACCGATCCGCCGGTGTTGTAGCTCGTGAACGTGACCGTGCCAGACGCCGCTGTCTCCACCACGTTCTGGCCGGTCGCGTCAAAGGTGCCGGAGGCCTCGACCGGGAACGCCTTGCTCAGACCCGGGACTGTGCCGGCCTGGTCGTTGGCGGCCGCGACCGCAGGATCCACCTTGACGCTGAGCGTTATCGGTCCGACCGGATCGCCGCGCAGAGTCAGAACCACGCTGGCACTCGGATAGAAGAAGAAGGCGGCAGCGGCGAGCATCAGGATCAGGACCGCCCCGATCCCAACCAGCAGCGGCCGTGAGACTCGGGCCCACGCCATCCCACCCGCTCCGCCCGGAGCACCCGCGACCCGTGTCTTGGCAGGGGCGGCGGCCGGTCTTGCGGTCACGGCCGGCTCGTCAGGCGCCCCGGAGGCATCTCCGGATTGCCGCCCGGCGCCCCGCAACATCGCGGCCTCGGCCTTCTCGTAATCGCCGACGCTTGCATACACCCGCAGCTCGGCGGACCTGGCGACCGACTGGACAGTAGGATCGGCAGCAATGATCGCCAGCCGCTTGCCACGATGTCTGGCTTCCCGCGCCAGCAGCCGGAAGTTGATCCTCGACGTCGCCACGCGCGAACCTGCCGACAGCACCAGGGCAATGCGATCGTCCGAAGAGTCGCGGATGCGGGCCGCGGCCGATGTGATCTCGTCGTCGACGTCGAGGTAGTAGATGGCCATGCGCTACATCTTCATGGCTCGGAGGACGCGACGCAAAGCGACGTCCAGCGGATCTTCGTTGGTCTGCAGCTCGATGGCCTGATACGCCAGCCCGAGCGGCGTGACGTCCTGCTGGTCCACGAGCAGATGCGTGGCGTCGTGGATCCGCTCCACCTGTTCCGGCGCCATCACCAGGACCTCAGGCGTGCGGCTGAATGGCAGCCGTCTCCAGAACGACTCCTCACCCAGCGTCGCCCCGATCTCGGGCATGTGCGAACCACCGCCGCAGAGGTACACGCGCCCCGGCAGCAGGTCCCCCCCGGCCAGCTCGTCGAGCACGAGCTCCACCCCGGCGGCCCAGATGGCAACGTCGTCGGCGACGATCCTCGCCAACTCGTTGCGGCGGTCGACGGCCAAACCGCGGGCGTAGTCGAGCTTGATCTCCTCGGCCCGCGGGAACGGCAGATCCAGGCGATCCGCGATCGACTTGGTGAAGGCCCGCCCGCCCAGCGCAAACATGCGGGTGCCTTCGATCCCGCCCCCCCGCACCAGGGCCACGTCGGTGGTTCCGCCGCCGATGTCGATGAAGAGAGCGCCCGCTTGCCGCACCTGCTCGCTGGCGAGGACACGTGCCACCGCATACGGCTCGGCCACGATCTCGAGAAGCTCCAGCTCGAGCTGTTGCGCAACCGTCTGGAGGGCACCCAGATGGACGAGCGGCGCGAAGGCGTTGAAGACGCTGATCTTGACGTGGCGGCCCTGGAACCCGACCGGGTTGGTGACGGGATAGCCGTCGATCTGCGCGCCGGTGACCGCGGCATGTACCAGCCGGACGTCGACCCGGGCCAGGCCGGTCTCCCAGGTGATCGCCCGCTCGGCCTCGCGGAGCGCCTCTCGCTGGACGCCGTCGATCAGTCTCTGCAGCTCGGCGTCGGTGATCGGCGCATCCGACCGCTTGCGGTCCTGCGTGTGGGTAGTCGTGAAGCCCTTGACCAACTCTCCGGCGATCCCGATGACGCACTGGGCGGGCCGGAACCCGGCCATCTCCTCCGCTTCCTGGAGCGCGACCGAGCAGTTGTCGACGACGGCGTCGATGTCTGTGACTGTGCCGGACTGCATGTGCGCCAGGCCCTGTCGCTTGCGCCCGACGCCGCGGACGGTCCCCGATCCGGACTCGTCTATCTCGAACACGAGGGCCTTCACGAACTCGGTGCCGATGTCGAGCGCGGTGCAGGCAGCTAGAGCCGATTCCTCTTCGCGGCCCCAGATTCTGCGCCAGAACGCCACGGCCGCTCCCCTAGCTTTGGGCTCTATTCCCCGCGTTTCTAAGTGTATCCGCGATGGCAGCCATCGCCGCGGGTATCCCGTCCCTGCGACTGCCCATTCCCTGGGCCATTTCCGGGCGACCGCCGCCGCGGCCATCGAGAGACTTCATGGCGACTTTGACGAGCTCTCCGGCGGATATGCCACGGCCGACGAGATCGTCGCTGACCGTGACGAAGACTTGCGGCGCGTCGGCCTCGAACGCGACGGCGATGACCCCCGAGCCGAGAGCGGTCCGGATCTCCTTGACGAAGCCCTTCCACTGTTCGGGCGAGTCGAACGCGCCGACGTGGGAGACGAGCTTGATGCCGGGCGCAACCTCCATGGAGCCAGTGGCCAGATCGGCCGCCTTCGGCAATCCGCTGCCGCCAGCACGGAGCCGCCGGCGCGTCTCGCGCAGCTCCTCCTGGATGGCCGCGACACGCTCCGGAGCCGCGTCGACCGACGTGGCACCCACCGACTCGGCAATGCGGTCGAGGAGCCCGAGCCGTTCGCGCAGCAGGGCATCCGCCCCGTCTCCGGTCACGGCTTCGATTCGGCGGACGCCCGCTCCGATGCTCCGATCGGCGGTAATCACGAAACTGCCGACCTGTCCCGAGGCCGAGCAATGGGTGCCGCCGCAAAGCTCGAGCGAATAGCCCTCGACTCGGACCGTTCGCACGCGCTCCCCGTATTTCTCGTCGAAAAAGGCGTCGGCGCCGGCGGCGACGGCTTCGACCATGGCCTGGACCCTCGTGGTAACCGGGCGATTCTCACGCACGACGCGCCGGACCTCGTCCTCGATCGCCCGCTTCTCCTCGCCCGTCAGGGCCCTATCCAGGGGATAGTCGAACCGGAGGTACTCAGGCGCGACGAGCGAGCCGGCCTGGTGCGCCTCCGGCCCCACGACGTTACGAAGGGCGCGGTGCAGGAGATGCGTGGCCGTATGGTTGCGGATCGTTCGGGCCCGCCTCTCGGCATCGACTCGGGCAGTGACGGTCTCCCCCACCCGCAGCCGGCCGTGGAGCTGGCCGCGATGGACGAAGAGACCGGCGATCGGCTTCTGGGTGTCGTCGACGGAGAAGATGGCGCTTCCGCCGCCGGCTTCGTGGAGCTCACCCCGATCGCCGACCTGCCCGCCGCCCTCGCCGTAGAACGGAGTGGCGTCGAGGACCACTTCCGCTTCGCCGTGGCCGGTCAGCTCCTGGTACTCCATCCCGTCGCGCAGGATGGCGACGACGCGCCCCTCGGCTTCGGTGCCTTCGTAGCCGAGAAACCGCGTCTCGCCGGCTCGCCGCTGGATCGCCTGGTACAAGTCGCCGAGCTCGGCGTGGCGAGCGAGATCGGCCTTCGTGCCCTTCCGGCTTCGCTCTTTCTGCTCGGCCATCGCGGCGACGAAGCCTTCGCGATCGACGCGCACTCCGAACTCGGCGGCCATGTCGACGGTGAGATCGACCGGAAATCCGTACGTGTCGTGGAGTCGGAACGCGACGGTGCCCGGCAGGACCGGGGCGTCCTCGGGCAGGCTTTCGGGCCGGCGGCCGATCGACCGATTGAACGCGACCGCCATGCCCGCCACGGGTGCGCCAGCTTGGAGGACGCGCAACAGCTCGTTTTCCAGCTGGCCCGTGCCCGCTTCGAGGGTCCTCGCGAATTGGGCCTCTTCCTGCCTGATGACCTTGAGGATCCTGTCGCGCTGGTCGGCCAGATACGGATACGCGTCCTTCATGACGTCGATCACCACGCCCGCGGTCACCTCCATGAACGGCTCGCGGCGCCCCAGCAGGCGGCCGTGGCGGACGGCGCGGCGCAGGATTCGGCGGAGGACGTAGCCCCGGCCCTCGTTGGACGGCGCCACCCCATCGGCGACCAGGAAGGTTATTGCCCTGGCGTGGTCGGCGATCACCTGGTAGCTAAACCGCTCCGCCTCGAAAGCCTCAGGGTCGTGGCCGAGGAGATCGCGCATCGCGGCGTGGATCGGCGTGAAGAGGTCCGTGTCGTAGTTGGTCGGGACCTGCTGGATGACGCTGGTCAGCCGCTCGAGCCCCATCCCCGTGTCGACGGACAGCATCGGCAGCGGAACGCGAGTGCCGTCTGCGCGCTGCTCGAACTCCATGAAGACCAGGTTCCAGATCTCGAGCCAGCGCGGGCAGTGCTCGGAGTGGTCAGGTATGCAGTGCGGCCCTTCGCTGAACTGCGGTCCGCGATCGAAGTGGATCTCGGAGCACCGGCCGCACGGGCCGGTTTCGGCCATTCGCCAGAAGTTGGCGTCGTTGCCCGCTTCGACGTTGCCCCAGCGCGCGATGCGCTCCGGCGGCAACCCGATCTCGTCGTGCCAGACGTTGTAGGCCTCGTCGTCGTCCGAATAGACTGTGGCCGCGAGCCGCTCGCCCGGAATTCCAAACACCTCGGTCAGCAGCTCCCACGCCCAATGGATCGCTTCGCGCTTGAAGTAGTCGCCGAAGCTCCAGTTGCCAAGCATCTCGAAGAAGGTGTGGTGGCGCGGGGTGCGGCCGACCTCCTCGAAGTCGTTGTGCTTGCCGGCGACTCGCAGACAGCGCTGATAGTCGGCGGCCCGCACGTAGGAGCGCTTCTCACGCCCGGTCAGCACGTCCTTGAACTGGACCATGCCCGAGTTCGTAAAGAGCAGCGTCTGATCTCCGGCCGGCACAAGAGATGCGCTGGGCACTTCCGTGTGACCGCGCTGGGTGAAGAACTCGACGTAGCGACGGCGTACTTCGGCCGCAGTGAGGTAGGGAATCGGCAATTCAGGCATCGCGGCTAACAGTAGCAAACCCCATGGCCCGGATGCGGCCCCGCGGCAGTCAGGGGGATGGCCGTATCACGAACCCGAGCCAGGCCTCGTTGACGGAGCCGGCGAACCGCGTCTCTAGAACGTATCGGCCGGGCGGCCAGCCGCTCGCCGACGAGTCCAGCGGGTCGGCGATCGCACCCAGCGAACCCGGCGGCGGAACCAGCCGGGCGGCGGGTCGCCACAGTGTGGGATCGGCAGCCCCGGCGTCGAATTGCCAGAGCGTCGCGCTCCAACCGACGGCGGTTGGATCGGCCATGCTGGCCGGCAGGCAGAACCCGAGTCGATCGACGGCGTTCGATACCACCACAGTCAAAGGTATTGTGGAGCGCACCGGAGGCACATCCGAGTACTCGACCGTCGCGACGAGCCAGGATCGGATGGCCCGGCCGAACTCGACGTCGTCGGCCACGATCCGCCAGCCGTCGGGACTCTCGCACAGTGCCGAAGCCGTCTCCACGCCGGCTGCCGAGGCGGTCGGAGGGCCGGCCGAAACCCCTGCGACTGCCGTACGGGGCGAACCCGACGCTTCGGGCGGCCCCGCTCCTGTTCCCACCCACGGCTTGGCCACCGCGACCAGCACCAGCAGGACTGCGACCGCGACCCCGAGCCGCATCTGCCGGCCTACGCGGCCGAGGCGGACGAGCTCAACTTCGTTCGGGCTCACGCGCGCGGCCTTCCAGCTTCGGTGCCTACCTTAGGCGCCGCGGCCGGAGAACGACTGAGCGTTCGCGATCCGGTCGATCTCGGGCCACCCACCGCAACGGTTCGGCTCGACAGCCTCGCTAACGGCCTACCGGACCGATCTGGAGCACGGCTACGAGGCGAGTGCGGTGACGGACCGCGCTCGCCGGTGCCCGCCAGGTCCCTCACGGAGTGCCCGACTTCCCGCACCGTCGACCCACCACGCCAGGTTGTGGTTTGGTTTCGAGATGATCCGGACGAGGCGTCCGGGCGCACTTACGGATGGAGGTTGGTTGGCGCGCAGCGCGTCGGACGAGCCGCCCGGACTCATACACCCGAGATTTTGGGTGTCTTTCAGCAGGTTCTCAGCTGCCGTAGCCAGCATTCGAGGTTGGTTTGGCCAACTCTTTGCGGCTTCGGCTTGCGATCTGCCTTGCAGGCCGGTTGCGGAGGCGACCCCTTCTCTGGCAAATGAGGACCATCGAACATCTCTCCCGGGTAGCGGCGTTGCTGCCGCCTGGTGGCGCCCGAGCCAGCACTGCGAGACCAGTCAGGCGAGCCCAAAACGCCTGGACTATGTACAGCCGACTGTTCGGGGGCGCCTAGCCAAACACGCTAGTGGAGTCATGACCACTTGGACGCAACCGAACAGCGACCCGTAGCCAGGCGAGCACTCGACGGCATCGTCTGGCCGGCGCCTGACGCAGCGTCGCTTCCGCTGCTTCGACTCAGCGATCTCGTGCGGCTCCTCGCCGCCTTTTTCACGTTCGCGGCCGTATTCGAACTCTCCGGCAGGGCTCAGCACCCAGCTGGCACGATCGGCGTCGGGCTGTACGTGACCGTTGTCGATTCGATTGCTCCCGCCGCGGCCGCTGCCGTGGCGACCCTGGCCCTCTACCGTCCGCTGCGCGCGTTCATCCTGGTGCTGGCCCTTACGCCGCTCTGGAATACCGCCTACGTCTCATGGCAGATCGGTCCGGTGCAGGTCATCCTCCAGACCATCTTCGTGGTGACGCTGGCTGCGGGCGCGGTCATGAACCGGCCGAATGCAGGCACCTTCCTTTGGGCGGCGAGCGATCTTCGCAAGATCGCAAGAACGAAGGGCTTCGCGGCATTCAGGCTCGCCGAGGTCGCGACTGCGGGCTTCGTCGCGATCGCCGTGATCTCGACGCTCGCTTCACCCAACGTCACCCAAAGCGCGACCGTCCTCCTCCACGGCATCCTCGAGCCGATTGCGTTGGCCGTCATCCTCGTGGCGCTCCGTCCATCGCGACGAACCCTGATGCTCGTAGGAGTCGCCCTGGGCGTCTCCGTGGCCCTCGGCACGGTTCTCAACGTTCTGCAGGCGCTGCCGACGATGAAGTCGTTCGCCATCATCCAGGCCAACCGACTTCTCTTCGCCCGAGCGTCCTTCTATAACGTCGGGCTCTTCGCCGCGGTGATAGCGACGACCGCACCTCTGTTCGTGGCCGCTCTTGCGGCCCGTCGCTCTCTAGCTCTACCGCGATGGGCGACCAACCTGATGATCCTCGCCCTCGCTTTGGGCCTGGGCGGCCTCTTCTTCTCGCTTTCCAAGAGCGCCTGGATCGCCACCGCCGTCGGGACCGTCCTGCTGCTGTTGCTGCTCGTCAGAAGCTGGCGCCGACGTCTGACGGTCCTCCTCGCCAGCGCGGCCATATCCACGGTGTTCATTCCGTGGCCGGCATTCCTGCTTCAGGTCGTACCCAGCGTGGACCAGGGTTATCGGTCGACGATGGTCGCGCTCGTCGGCGAGAGCCGGTTCGACTCCTGGAATCCAGCCACGCTGGCCGGTCACGGGTCGATGGCGGAGCGCTTCTACGCGATCGACGGGGCCGTCCGGATGGCACTGGCCAACCCGATCCTCGGGGTGGGCCTCAACCAGTTCGGCGCCAACTACAAAGGCCCGCCGTACAGACCGCCACAGGCGCAAGACGTCCTGGACCATGCCCACTCCCTCTTTCCCGAGATCGCCGCCGAGCTCGGGCTCGCCGCCGCGGTGCTCGTTCTCCTCATCTACGCGGCCGTCCTCTGGGCCATGTGGCGGGTCTATCGGAGCGCACGAGACCAGCTCACGCGTCTTCTGGCGGCGGGCCTCATGGCCTCGATCGCGGCCTGGGTGGTCGTCGCGACCGCCTTCGGCTGCGACATCTATCGAGCGAGCCGCGACCTCTCATCTGACGTGGTCGTCTCCTGCATCGTGGTCGGCGCGGCCATCGCACTGGCTCGAATCGTCCAGGCCGAGCAGCCGCGGCCGTGGACGCCTTCGAGACTGAACGGGGTCGAGTAGTCCCCACTCAGGTCTTGCGACGCCGGCTCCATGAGCGGGAGCCGGCGATCGCGGCCCCAACAAGGGCACCCAACGCCAGGCCACGGGCAAATGCCAGCAGCCTGGCATCAGGTCCTGTAGAACTCGTTCTTGGAAAGAAGAGACGCCCCAGGAGCAGCGCGATCACTGGCGACGCTCCGTGGCGTCCGCCGGGCCCAGGATCGAGAGAACTTGTACGAAGCCGATGCCCGCCCATGCCACGACCGATGCTGAAATGACGTGGAAGTCGCCGATCCGGATCGGGTCTATGCCCAGCCGTCCGCCGGTGGCGTCACCTGCCCATGCCCCCAGTGCCGCGGCGATGAACAGGACGAAGAGCTCGGCTCCGCCGCGGCCGCGCAGGAACAGGTACAGGGCGGAGTGGAACCCCCCGACGAGGAGGGCCAGAACTGGAGCGGGGCCGACAGCCACGCAGCGAGTATAGGGAGCCGCTCAGCTCCCCGACTCGGCCGTCCTGACGATCCGCCCGCCGCCGAGGACCACGTCGCCGCGATAGAAGACGGCCGCCTGGCCGGGAGCAGCCGCCCACAGCGGCTCATCGGTCTCCACAGCCCAGCGCGAGCCACTCGCCGGCCGCACCGTGGCGGCGGCCGCCCGACCGCGATGGCGGATCTGGACCTCGGCCCGGAATGCATCGGACGGTCCGTCGGGGCGCTCGCCGGCGACGAACCGGACGTCATCGAGCTCGAAGCTCCGCGTCTCGAGATCCTGCCGCCTGCCGAGCTTGATCACGTTGGCGCCCGGGTCGATCTTCCAGACATAGCGCGGCTCGCCCAACGCCACTCCCGTTCCCTGCCGCTGGCCGACCGTGTAGGCCGCAGCCCCGGCATGCTCTCCCACCTGTCGCCCGTCGACGTCCAGCAGTGGGCCGGGCTCGGCCTTCCAGCCGGCCTTGTCCCTGAGCACGTCGCGGTAGTTGCCCCGCGGCACGAAGCAGATCTCCTGACTGTCCCGCTTGTCGGCGGTCGCGAGGCCGAGCGCCCGCGCCATATCGCGGACCTGCGGCTTGGCCATCTCCCCGAGCGGAAAGAGCGTGTGAGCCAACTCGGTCTGCCCGAGCCCATACAGGAAGTAGCTCTGGTCCTTGTCCCGATCCAGGCCGCGCAGCAGCCGGTAAGCGTCGGGCACCGTCCCGCTGGCTGACGGATCAGCGGCGCTGCCAGCGGAACCGGGAGCTGCGACGCGGGCGTAGTGGCCCGTGGCCACGGCATCGCACTCGTACATCAGCCGCGCGCGGCCCAGCAGCACCCCGAACTTGACGACGCTGTTGCAGTCGACGCATGGGCTCGGCGTGCGACCCTCCAGGTACGAGCGCATGAATGGCTGGAGAACCCCCTCGTCGAACTCGCGCTCGAGGTTCAGCACGTAGAAGGGAATGTCGAGCTGGGCGGCCACTCGCCGGGCATCCTCGGCCGCGTCGAGGGAGCAGCAACTCCGCTTGAACTCGGAGTAGCTGTCGGCCACGTCGCTCAGCCGCATCCAGACCCCGATGGCTTCGTGACCAGCGGCCTTGACCAGCGCGGCAGCCACGGACGAGTCCACGCCGCCTGACATCGCCACAAGGACACGGGTCTTCGACAGTACCGGTCCCGTCACCCGGCCGCGGCCTCCGCACCTGGACGCACAGAGCCGACAGCTTCCGGCGAACGGCCAAGCGCCGCCACCTTCTGGGCGTCGAGCCGGGCTGCCGCCTCGCGCTGATGGGCGATCGCGCGCACGATCAGATCGGCTGCCTGGCGGATCTCGTCAGCGGTTGTGGAACGGCCGAGCGAGAAGCGGAGCGCTCCCCTGGCCTCTTCATCCGGGTAACGCATGGCGCTGAGGACGTGGCTCACCTCGTTGGATCCGCTCACGCAGGCGGAGCCCGTGGAGCAGGCAAGCCCCGCCAGGTCGAGCGACATCGTCGCTGCGCTGCCGTCGATGCCGGCCGCGACGAACGACGCCATCCCCGGCAGGCGGTCGGTTGGGTGGCCGGTCAGCTCGACTCCATCCGTCGCGGAGACCGCGGCAACGAGCGAGTCACGCAAGGCACGCAGCCTGGTCGCCGTTTCCGTCCGCTCCGCTACTGCAAGTTCAAAGGCCGCGGCCAGTCCGACCGCCCCGGCCACGTCCTCGGTCCCGGCCCTGCGGTACCGCTCCTGCGACCCGCCGTGCTGCTGGGCGAGGACGTTAGTGCCATGGCGAACGAACAGCGCCCCGACGCCCTTGGGCCCCTCGAACTTGTGGGCCGCCACCGTTAGCAGGTCTACGTCGAGGGTGCTCACATCGATCGGCAGATACGGAGCCGCTTGAACCGCGTCCGTGTGAAACAGGATCCCCTTGTAACGCCGGACGCGGGCCGCGATCTCCTCTATCGGCTCGATCGTACCCACCTCGTTGTTGGCGAGCATGACGCTCACGAGGATCGTCTTGGGCGTGATCGCCGCCTCGACGTCGTCGGGAGAGACGCGACCGTACCGATCGACAGGCAGCTCGACGACCTCGAAGCCGAACTTCTCGAGATAGCGAACGGTGTGGCCGACTGAGTGGTGCTCGATGGAGGTGGTGATGATCCGGTGCCCGCGAGCTTTGCCCGCCCAGGCCGCGCCCTTGAGGGCGAGATTGTTTGCCTCCGTCCCGCCGGAGGTGAAGACGATCTCGCGCGGCGTCGCACCGATCGCCCGCGCGACCTTCTCGTGGGCTTCGTCGAGCCCGGCTCGCGAGCGCCGACCAAAGCCGTGGAGCGAAGAGGGATTGCCGAAATGCTCGGTCAGGTACGGCAGCATCGCCTCGAGGGCTTCGCGCCGCAGCGGCGTGGTGGCGGCGTGGTCGAGGTAGATCGGCATCGCCGAGATTGTACGCCGAGGACCCGGTGGGCCTCGGTTTCGAGGTTCGGGGACTATCGGCTGCGGATGGCCCTCATGTGGCGACGATCACTCCGAAGACCAACGATGATGCCGACGACGCCTCCCGCATACGACATGGCCCCAACTCCCCATTCAGTCTGGAAGCCGTACCCGCTCGGCCCCGACCAGGACGACATCAAGCCCACCGGCCCCACGCTCAAGCTCATCGAATGCACACCGGCCAACGACGCGGCGATTGCGACGCATCCGAACAACCCGACGGCTCCGAAGAAGACGAGCACCCAACCAAGGAGACCCCACCGGCAGACCTCGATGACCATCGCCCTCATTTCGTCCATCCCTCCGACTCGCACATGGGCTCTCTCGCCCACGAACTCGAAGCATAGACCGAGGAGGCGAGAATTCCGCCTAACGACCGGCTTCGCGATCCGCCAGCCGCTGCTCGTACTCGCGACCCGCCTGGCGCTTCCGGTCGTGGGCGGAAAGGATCCTCTTCCGCAGCCGGATCGACCTGGGCGTCACCTCAACGAGCTCGTCGGCGCCGATGAACTCGATTGCCGACTCCAGCGTCAGCTCACGCGCCGGAGTGAGGCGGATCGCCTCGTCGTGGGAGTGCGTCCGCATGTTCGTCAGCTTCTTCTCTTTGGTCGCGTTGACGTCCATGTCGTCGGATCGGGCGTTCTCGCCGATGATCATCCCCTCATAGACGTCCACGCCTGAGCCGATGAAGAGCTCCGATCGCTCCTGCAGGCTGTACAGGGCGTAGCCGTTGGAGGTGCCCTGCCGGTCGGCCACCAGGACGCCGCTCGTCCGATGGGTGACCTCGCCGGCCCAGGGACCGTAGCCCTCGCCGATCTGGTGCATCAGCGCCGTCCCGCGCGTCTCTGTCAGCAACTGGCCGCGGAAGCCGATCAGACCGCGGACCGGGATGACATATTCCATGCGGACCCGGCCGTCGGCGTCGGTGCTCATCTGTTCCAGGCGGCCCTTCCGGTCGGCCAGTGCGGCCTGGACCGAACCGATGAAGTCGGGCGGGATGTCTACGGTGATGCGCTCGTATGGCTCGTGGGTCTCGCCGCCGATCGTCCGCAGAATGACTTCGGGCCGGCTGGCCTGCAGCTCGTAGCCCTCGCGGCGCATCTGCTCGATCAGGATCGCCAGCTGCAGCTCGCCCCGGCCCAGGACCTCGAACGTGTCGGCCGAGTCTGTCGGTACGAACTGGATCGAGACGTTGCCGAGGACTTCCTTCTCGAGCCGGGCCTTGATGTGCCGGCTGGTGACATAGCGGCCCTCACGCCCCGAGAGCGGTGAAGTGTTCGCTCCAAACGTCATGCTCAGAGTTGGGGCATCGAGATCCAGACGTTGCATCGGCCTCGGGTCGCTCGGGTCGGTGATCGTGTCGCCGATCGTGACCTCGGGGATGCCGGCAACGGCCACGATGTCGCCGGGTCCCGCCTCCTCGATGTCGACCCGCTCGATGCCGTGGGCCGTCGTCAGGCTCGTTACCGTTCCGCTCAGGGTGACCGTGCGGCCAGGCTCGACCGAACCGGCGGCGTCCTCTTCCTCCTCGCGGACGATCACGATCCGTCCGCCCATCTTGATCGTGCCGTTCCAGACCCGGCCGACTGCCATCCGGCCCACGTAGTCGTTCGCCGAGAGGTTGGTGACGAGCAGCTGGAGGGGATGATCGGGGACGTAGCGCGGCGCTGGAGTGTGCTCGATCAGCAGCTCGAAGAGCGGCCGCAGGTCCGTGCCGGGGATCGACAGATCCATCGTCGCCGTTCCGGTCTTGGCGTTGGTGTAGACCACCGGAAAGTCGATCTGGTGCTCGTCCGCGCCGAGGTCCATGAACAGCTCGTAGACGTCGTCGAGGACCTCCGGCGAGCGCGCGTCCGACCGATCGATCTTGTTGATGGCGACGACGACGGGCAGGCGGTGCGACATCGCCTTCTGGAGGACGTAACGCGTCTGCGGCAGCGGGCCCTCGGCGGCGTCCACGAGCAGCAACACAGAGTCGACCATGTTCAGGCTGCGCTCGACCTCGCCGCCGAAATCGGCGTGGCCGGGTGTGTCGACGATGTTGAGCCGGATGCCGTCGTAGTCGACCGCCGTCTGCTTGGCGAGGATGGTGATCCCCTTCTCCCGCTCCAGGTCGTTGGAGTCCATCACCCGCTCTACGACGACTTGATTGGCCCGGAACGCGCCCGCCTGGCGGAGCATCGCGTCGACGAGCGTGGTCTTGCCATGGTCGACGTGGGCAACGATGGCGACGTTGCGGACGTCGGCCCGGATCGACGTGGCAGCGTCGACGGAGCGGACCTGGCCGGGGTGTTCGAATTCGAAGGGCGTGGCTGAACGAGGAGAGTCACTCATGGGCTGCGGAATTGTCGCACACACGGCGGATCAACGGCCGGACCCGGTCGAGCGAATGATCGCGGCGCCGGCCGTCCGGAGATACACTCCGCCAAGGAGGCTTCGATGACCGTCGCTGCTATCGTGCTCGTTCCCGATGCGGCCGCCGCCGTCGGAGACGCTGATGGCGTACCGGCTATCCGGCGTGTGGCGCACGCGGCCTGGGCCGGGGGCGCGCTGCCCATCGTCGTCGTCGCCGCCTCTCCCTTCGGGCCCCTCGCCGAGGCGGTCGCGGATTCGCCGGTCACGTTGGCTCGTCCCCCGGCGGAGGAGCCGCCCGGTATCGCCTGGTTCGTCAGTGGCCAGAAGGCCTCGCTATCGGCCGTGACCGAGACCACCGCCGGCCTGTTGTGGCCGTTCCGCTACGCCTGGGTAGACCCTGAGACGGTGACATCGCTCGTGGAGGCGCACGGGATGGCGCCCGAGGCAATCGTCCGGCCAGCCTTTGCCGGCCAGCCCGGATTCCCGATCCTGGTTCCGATCTCCCTCCTGAGCCGCCTCGAGAAGAGGACCGGACTCCACGGGGACGAGGCCGTGGCTTCGCTCATCGCCGAGGGCGTGCCCGTGCGCGTGCTCGAGCTCGGCGATCCGGGCATCGTCTACGACCTGGCCACGCCACGCTCGAGTCTGCCCGGCTACCAGGGACCGCCGCAGCCGGCGGCAGGCCCACCGCCGGAGTGGAATGCCGAGCTTGCCCCGCAGGCCCAGCGTTCCGGCGAGCCGGGGAGTTAGCGCTCGCCCCTTACTGGCTCGGTGGGGCCGCTGAGCTCGGCGATGCCTTTGGGCTGGGTCCGGGTGACCCGATCGCCTGCGGCACGCCCACTTCCGAGAACGTGTACGTGACCTCGATGTCGAGCAGCTTGGTGCCGTCGGTGGCCGAGTTGGACCCGGAGAACGTCGCCTCGACAGGCGCCCCCGACGGAGTCGCCCACACGTCCAGCAGGATCTTGTCGGGCTTGATCGGTATCCCCGACAGGTCCGTCATCGCCATCCGGCTCAGGTCGGGAGCCCACCAGCCGGTCGATTGCAGGTGGTTCAGGAGCTGGCCGTCCCGCATCTCCTGGCCGACGAGCTGCAGGTCCTGAGTCGAGTCCAGGGCGAAGATGGGGCAGATGACGAGGTAGGCCGACAACGAGGCGATGGCCTTCCACTTCCCCGCCGGGAGAATTCGCTGGTAGGTCTGCCCGTCGACGAGCCGAAGTTCCTGTGACGTGCCGAATGCCTGGAGAGTTCCCTGCTGGTTGCCGCCCGAGACCTGCCCATCGAATTTGACTGCGATCGACTGGGCGTGACCGAGAACCTTGCTGCTCAGCTGGACCCGGCTGTCGACGGTCACGTGGGCGCTCAGATTCGGGTCTTCCAGCTGAGCGAGCGTCGATGCGACGGCAGGCGGGAGAGTCAGCGTCGGTGTCGGCGACGTCGTTACGGCCGGGAAGATGACCGGCGCCTTCGTAGGACTGCTGCCGCCAGGTGCCCCGAGCCCCACGAGGATGGCGACGACGACCGCCGTAACGATCAGAGCCGCCCCGGCCGTGACCCACAGACGAGTGTTGTTCCGGCGTGGTGCCGGGGCAGGCGCAGGTGCGGCCGGCACCGGCACGAACTCGGTGCCCGCGTAGCGCTCGACGTAGAGGCCCTCCAAAGCCCTAGGCTGCGAGACAGGTGGCAGGTAGGCCGTGCCGCACTTTGGGCACGCCCCCTCGGCCTCTTCGAAGACTTCGAAGCATCGAGAGCACCTGACCATTCCTTCCGCCATCGATCGTCTCCGCGCTCGCTCAGCTCCCGCCTATGTCGTGTCTTCGCCGCCCGCCGGTTACTGCCCTGGATCGGCCTCGGCCTCGGCCTTGCCGGCGTCAATGCCCACGTAGCGGAGCCCAAGCTCGGCGAACTGCTCGGGCTCGGGTGCTGCGGGCGCGGCAAGCATGAGATCCGTGCCGGATTGCGTCTTCGGGAACGCCATTACTTCGCGAATGTTGGTCTGATGCGCGAACAGCGCCGCCCAGCGATCGATCCCCATGGCGATCCCGCCGTGCGGCGGGGCGCCGTAGTCGAACGCCTCCAGGATGCCGCCGAACAGCTCGTGCATCTTCTCAAGCGAGTAGCCCTGGAGAGCGAAGCTCCGCTCCAGGAGCTCCCGCCGGTGGATGCGGACCGACCCGCCGCCCAGCTCCCAGCCGTTGAGGGCGATGTCGTACTGCATCGCTCGGGCCCGACCCGCCGGATCCGCCCGAGTGGGCTCATATGGATTCCCGGACGCGGTGACGAGCAGCTTCTCGTCCTCGGGCACGACGCCGCTGAACGGGTTATGGGTGGCGTCCCAGCGGCCGCGCACGGAGTCCCACTGGTACATCGGGAAGTGGTAGACCCAGCAGTAGGCCAGGACGTTTTCGTCGGCCAGCGCCAGCCGCATGCCGAGCTCCTGGCGGAGCCGACCCAGCACGTCGGCCACTACCTCGTACTCCGGGTCCGCGACGATCAGGATCAGGTCGCCCGGCTTCGCGGCCGCGGCATCGACGATCTCGGCGATCCGATCCTCGCCGAGGAACTTGGCAATCGGCGAATGGCCCGTGCCATCCGCTGCAACCGAGACGTGGGCCAGCCCCTTCGCTCCATAGCGGCGTGCGAACTGCGTCAGCTCGTCGATCGCGGAGCGGCTGGCGTCGCCCATCCCCGGCGCGGCAATCGCCTTGATACGCCCGCCGGCCGCGACGGTCTCGTCGAAGACCCGGAAACCTGTGCTCTCGACGCCAAGAGCCGGCGCGAGGTCCACGAGCTCCATGCCGAAGCGCAGGTCCGGCTTGTCGGACCCGTAACGCTCGATGGCGTCGTGGTAGTCGATGCGCGGGAACGGCAGCTGCTGAATCGGCCTATCCGGCACGACGGCATGGCTGACCTCGACGATCATCGCCTCGACGAAGTCCATGACCCGGCCCTCGGTCACGAAGCTCATCTCGAGGTCAAGCTGGGTGAACTCGGGCTGGCGGTCGCCCCGCAGGTCCTCGTCGCGGAAGCAGCGCGCGATCTGGAAGTAGCGGTCCATGCCCGCCACCATCAGCAGCTGCTTGAGCTGCTGGGGGCTCTGGGGCAGCGCATACACCGAGCCCGGTTGGAGCCGGCTGGGAACGATGAAGTCGCGGGCCCCCTCCGGCGTCGACTTGAGCAATATCGGGGTCTCGATCTCGATGAAGCCCGCCCGATGGTGCGCTTCCCGGATCGCCCGGACCAGCTCCGAGCGGAGCAGCAGCCGATCGAGCAAGGGCTTGCGGCGGATGTCGAGATACCGATACCGCAACCGCAGACTCTCGTCGACCGGGGCGTCCGGCTCGTTGATGTAGAAGGGCGGCGTCTGCGCTTCATTGAGGATCTCGACCGATTTCGCCTGAACCTCGATTTCGCCGGTGGCCAGCTTCGAGTTCTCGGTCCCGGGCAGGCGGCGCGAGACGGTGCCGCGGACCTCCAGGACGAACTCATTGCGGACGCGGTTCGAGACCTCGGTGGCTACAGCCGCTTCGGCGGCGTTCACGACGACCTGGGTCAGACCGTAGCGGTCCCTGAGATCGATGAAGATGAGCCCGCCATAGTCGCGCCGGCGATGAACCCAGCCGGCGATCCGGACCTCCCGCCCGGCGTCGGAGCCGCGCAGCTCGCCGCACGTGGCGTCGCGATACGGGGTGACGGCGCTGAACGCTGCTTCGGGCGATGTGGACGGGCTGCTGGGCTCACTCATGCCACGCATCGTAGCGGAACGCGGAACACCAGTGGACGAGGTAGCTCGGGCAGCGGCTAGCTCGGCGACGGCGAACACCCAGCTCCATCGCCTATGGAACCCGGCCCCCATCGGAAGCTCGCGACCATCACCTCGGCGCGCGCCAGCTGCGCCGGGTCGCTCGCATGGACCTCCACAAAGATGTTGTTGTTCTGACCGAACTCGTTGCCGGGGACGCGAATCTCCCATGTGATAACCGCGTTGTTGACGACCTTTCGGACCGCCAGGTCCCCGAACGTGGCGTTGGCCCGCGTGTCTCCTTGACAGGGCACGAATGGGCCGCCCCACCAACGGAAGACCTTCACGAGAATCTGCCCGGGCGCCACGGAGACCGTGTCTGGACAGGCGACTCCGCTGCTGAGGTTGCAGCCATCCTGCCAGGTGCCATCCCCGAGGACAGCCAGAACGTATTCGATCTGAGCGCCGTACCCGCCGGACCGAACCGGCCAATCCGCCGGGTAGTCGAACGACTCCTGCCCATCGTTGAAGTGTCCGGGCGTGCCAGGCAAGCTCGGCGCCGGGCCAGTCGGCGTCACCTGCGACCCGGTGCAGGCGGCCGCGAGGACAAGGCAAATCGCGACGGCAGCCACGCCCACGGCTCGTCTCTTGTACGACATGACCCGCCCCCGACCGTGCGATCCACCCACGGCGCGCGCCGTTCGCTCAGGGTACGCGCAGGCTCCGTCTTCGGACCATTTTGGAGAAGCAGTCGTCAGCCGTGGTGGTGACTTTTGGCCGCGCGGGCAAGTTCTCGGGCTAGGTCGGCGAGCGGCACCAGTCGCTGAGTGCCCGCCTCGAGATCCTTGAGCTGGACGTTACCCTCGGCCAGCTCGTCGCCGATGATGATTGCGAAGTGGGCGTGCTCTTTCGACGCCGTCTCGAGCTGGCGGCCAAGCTTGCGCGGCGCGAGCTCGACACGAACCGAGAGCCCCTCGGCGCGGAGGAGCGACGCCACTCGAAGCCGGGAAACCGTGTCGGCGGGATCAGCGCCAACGACGACGGCCAGCGGCGAAGTCTCGCCGATCGCCGCGGCCCCGGACTCGTCGATCGCCAGCAGGACCCGGTCCAGACCGAGCGCGAACCCGATCGCAGGCGTCGGGCGTCCGCCCAACAGCTCGACCAGGCCGTCATATCGGCCGCCTCCGCCCAGGGCCTGCTGCTGGCCCTCTGCCCCGCGGCGGTAATACTCGAACGCGGTGCGGGCGTAATAGTCGAGGCCCCGCACCAGGTTCGGCTCGATACGATAAGTGACGCCAACTGCGTCCAGATGGGCTCGGACGGCTTCGAAGTGCGCGGCGCATGCGTCGCACAGGCATTCGGAGATCTTCGGCGCGGCCGCGACCAGCGCGGTCATCGCCGGATCCTTGGAGTCCAGCAACCGCAGCGGGTTGAGCTCCAGGCGGCGCCGCTCCAGCTCCGGCAGCTCACTTTCGTGGCGGGCGAAGTACGCCTTGAGCGTCGCGAGATACGGCGGCCGGCAGGCCGAGTCCCCGATCGAGTTGATCAGGACCTGAACGTCGGGCACGCCCGCCTCGCCATAGAACCGCCGACCCATCTCGATGACTTCGGCATCCACCGCCGGCCCGGCGTCGCCGATGGCCTCGGCGTCCCACTGCCAGAACTGGCGGAACCGTCCGGCCTGGGGTCGGTCGTACCGGAACATCGGACCCACGACACTCAGCTTCACCGGCTGAGGCCAGGTGTGCATCCCGTGCTGGACGTAGGCCCGCACGATCCCGGCCGTGGCCTCCGGTCGAAGTGCCCAAGATTCGGACTCCTCGGTACGGGGAGCGAGCCGGAACAGCTCCTTTTCGACCACATCGGTCGCCTCGCCGATGCCGCGCTCGAAGACGGAGGTCTGCTCGAAGAGTGGGATCTCCATCTCCCGGTAGCCGTACCGAACGGACAGAGATCGCGCTATCCCCTCGAGCCGGGCGAAATCCGCCCTGACATCGGGCAGCAGATCCCGGGTCCCTCTTGGCGCTCGATATGACGGCATGTTGGCTGGTCCTAGCGGTCGGAGTGGGCAGTCAACGAGATCCGGGAGGAGTCCGGGCGTTGACGCCCTCGTCGATTGACCTGTCAGGCCACTACGTTTTCCGTGTCGGTCTCTTCCTTCAGGGCCGACGCAAGGCACGAGAAGAAACGCCGCACGGCCATGGCGATCGACCGCTTCGTGACGCCGCCCTCGACCGACACGTAATACTCGAAGAAGAACTTCCCGTTGTCCGAAACGGAAACCCGGATCAGCTTGATCTGGTCGTTGACGCGGTTGACGTACGCGAGCTTGGCGGAGATAACGGCATCGTCGTTGGCGCCGAAGATCGCGTACACGGAGATCAGGCGTCCGTCGGGATCTGGTCGCAGATAGCAGCGGTAGTTGTCCTGCACGATGAGGTCACCGTCCCTGTCCACGGAGACCTCCATGTAGGCCTCTTCGAGCAGCTTCTTCAGAGAGTCGGTGCTGATTCCCTCGGGGTAGATCAACTCGTCTGACACGGAAACCTCCTTGTGACGGGCTCCCCCGGGCCTGCATCTCCCGGAGCGGCAACCGCGCGGACGGACAAACGACCGGCCACGTGACTATACCGGACCCGCGACCCCCGGAGGTGTCATCCGAGATCGCGCTGCACCGAGGTTACGTCCTTGAGCTGCTCGAGCCGGCTCATTACACGAGCGAGTTGGGCAACCGAGGCCACTTCGAGCGTGGCGCGAACCGTCGCAGTCCTGTCCGGGGTCACGGCGACGTTCGCGGCGACGATGTTGACCTTGGCCTCGGCCACGACCTGGCTGATGTCGGACAGCAGGCCGGTACGGTCGTAGGCCTCGAGCCGGATCGAGATCGGGTAGGTCTGCTGGACCTTGCTCTCCCATTCGGCCTCGATGAGCCGGGCCGTCTCGCGCTCACCCAGCACGGTCTGACAGTTCTTGAGATGGACCGTGACGCCCTTGCCACGGGTGATGAAGCCGATGATCGGGTCGCCCGGGATGGGATGGCAGCACTTTCCGAAGCGCACCAGCAGATCCCCTACCCCTTTGACCCGCACGCCGCCCTGTCGAGATGGGCTCGGCGGTGGAGCGGTCGGCGGCAGGGCGAGCTGGGCATCGTCGACAACCCCGAGGCGGGTGACGACCTGTTGCGCGCCGACGGCGCCGTAGCCAACCGCGGCGTAGAAGTCGTCGAGATTGTCGAACTTATAGAGCCTCGCGATCTCGAGGATTCGATCCCCGCCCACGGCTCCCAGACTCGTTCGAGCAAGCCGCCTCAACTCGCGCTCGAGCGAATCGCGACCGTGGGCGATGTTCTCGTCGCGTTCCTGGCGCTTGAACCATTGCCGGATCTTCTCGCGGGCATGGCTCGTCCTGACCAGGTTCATCCAGTCGCGCGACGGTCCGTGCTCGCCCTTCGTCGTGACGATCTCGACGATGTCGCCGTTCTGGAGCTTGTAGTCGAGCGGGACGAGCCGGTTGTTGATCTTGGCGCCGATGCAGCGATGGCCGATGTCGGTATGGATACGGTACGCAAAGTCGAGCGGCGTCGCGCCGGCCGGCAGGTCCTTGACCTCGCCCTTTGGCGTGAAGACGAACACCTGGTCCTGGAAGACGTCGAGCTTCACGCCCTCGACGAATTCGGTGGCGTCCGAAACGTCGCGCTGCCAGTCCATCACCTGGCGCAGCCAGGCCAGCTTGGCGTCGTACTCGCGGTCGGCTCGCGAGCCCTCCTTGTAGCGCCAGTGGGCGGCGATGCCGGCCTCGCTGACCTGATGCATCGAGTGAGTCCGAATCTGTATCTCGAGCGGCTGGCCCTCGAGCGCGATCACTGCGGTGTGGAGGCTCTGATACAGGTTGGGCTTGGGGACCGCGATGTAGTCGTCGAACTGGCCCGGGATCGGCCGCCACATGGAGTGGACCACGCCCAGCGCGGCGTAGCAGTCCTTGACTTCATCGACAAGGATCCGGATGGCGTAGACGTCGTAGATCTCGCCGATCTCCGCGCCCTTGCGTTGCATCTTCTTCCAGATGCTGTAGAGGTGCTTCGGGCGGCCCGATAGCTCGGCCTCGATGCCCGCCCGGGCGAGCTCCGGGCGAAGGGCGTCGATGGCCCGACGGATGAACGCTTCGCGGCCCTTGCGACGCGTGTCGAGCATTCTTGCGAGCTCCCGGTAGGCGTCGGGCTCGAGCGTCTTGAAGGCGAGGTCCTCGAGCTCCCACTTGACGCTCCAGATGCCGAGGCGCTCGGCGAGCGGCGCATAGATCTCGAGCGTCTGGCGGGCGATCCGGGTCTGCTTGTCCGACGGCAGCGCGTACAGGGTCCGCATGTTGTGGAGCCGGTCGGCCAGCTTGATCAGAACGACCCGGATGTCGTCGGCCATCGCCAGGAACATCTTCCGGATGTTCTCGGCCTGCTGTTCTTCGTGGCTGTGGGTGCTGAACTTGGACAGCTTCGTGACGCCGTCCACCAGCTGCGCGACCTCGGCCCCGAACCGCTCCTCGATGTCTGCAATGGTGAAGTCGGTGTCCTCGGGAACGTCGTGCAGGATGGCTGCCGTGACGGCTGTCGGATCGATGCCGATGTCGGCCAGGATCTGGGCCGCAGCCAGCGGGTGGGTTACGTAGGCCTCGCCAGTCACCCGCGTCTGGGTCCGGTGAGCCTGCTCAGCCAGCTCGAACGCCTCCCGCATCTGCCCCAGATCGGCTTGCGGGTAATGGTGGCCTACGGCGTCGCGGACATGCCGGAAGCGCGACTCGAGGGTCGGCAAGCCGGGCAGTCCGAGGCGCAACCGGTCCGCCAGAGGCAGCCGGGCAGCTCGGCGTTTGGGTTCCGTACCCCCCGCAGTTGCAGGAGGTACGGGAGGTTCGATCGACATCGGTTTGAGTCTAGCAGTCAATCCACGACCGGCCGCCTCGTGGAATGCCGCGCTAGAGGCCTAGCAGCGTCTGGATGTCGATCGTTCCGACCAGCGTGACGCCGCTCGCTCCGACGGCCACCGATGAGAGCTGGAACGGGTCGCCGTTGCCAGCTCCTATGAGGGTCACCGTTGGAAGCGAAGTGTCTACCGGCACGACCTCCAGAGTTCCGCCGGACGCGGCTCCGCCGCCTGGATCAGAGGGCTTGACGACCAGATGGGCTTGCTCGGTCGTGCCGTTGACGGCGATCGTCACCCCGTTCGGGGACGCGAACTTGACCGTCCCGACGAGTCCGGTCTGAGCCTTGAGCTGCGCCTGGGCGAGGCGCTGGGCCTCCGCGGTTGAAATCGTGAGCGTCGACTTGACCGCGGTGCCGGCTCCCGTGAGGGCGGCCGTCGAGATAGCTATCGGGTCGCCGTCTGGAGCCGGGACGCGGACGCCGGTGAGAGTCCCGGTGACGGTGCCCACGGTGCGGTCGAAGAGGGAGACGTCGCCGAGCGTGACGTCGAGGGTTGCCGCATTGAGGCCGCCGACACTGACCTGGCTCGAAGTGAGCCGAACCTTGTCGGCATGGCCGAGGAGGATCCGCGGTGGCAGGTTCGCAGACACCTCGACCTTTGTGTCTGTCCCGGTAAACCCGGCGGCATTGAGCGCGTTGGTGGCAAGCCAGCTGGCGCCAAACGGCAGGCCGAACCAGAGCAGCGCAAAGATGACGGCAACGGTGAGCAGAAGCTGGATCAGGCAGGACCGCAAACCTATCGCCTCCTCAGCGCCTGCGCGCCGCTACTCATTCCGATAGCCAAGGCGGCCGAGCGCCCCCACCGCTTCCGAACGCTCGTCCCAGGGCATTGGCCCGTCGGCCATGATTATCGTTTGTTCATGACCCTTGCCGGCCAGAAGCACCACGTCACCCGGTGCGGCACGCTCGAACGCGGCCTCTATGGCGGCTCGCCGGTCACCTATGCATAGCAGGTCCCGGCCCCTGAGCTTACCAGCAGCTTCGGCTCCGGCCGCGATTTCACCGAGTATTGCGGCGCTGTTCTCACCCCGCGGATCTTCGTCAGTGACGACGACCAGCCGGCAGCGCTCCCCCGCGACGAAACCCATCATCGGCCGCTTCTGGACGTCTCTCTCACCCGCCGATCCGAAGACGGCGATCAACCCGCCGCCCGGAACGGCGGCGGTGGCGAGGATGTCGAGCACTTTCTGCAGCGAGGCCGGCGAGTGCGCGTAGTCCACGACCACCGTGAAGGGCTGACCGCAGTCGATGCGCTCCATCCTTCCGGGCACTCCCGTCACCCGCCGCAGGCCTTCCCGAATCCGATCGGGTTCGAGCTCGAGCGCTTCCCCAAGGGCGACGGCCGCAAGTGCGTTGTGGACGTTGAAACTGCCGAACAGTCCGAGTTCAACCGAGCCGCTCCAGCGGGGAGTGGCTGCGTGGAACCGCAGCGGGCCGCGACCCTCCTCCGCGCCGGTGGCCCGCACGTCGACCTCTGGAGATTCTCCGTATGTCACGACCCGTGCGCCGGCTCGGTTCGCGGCGGCGACGAAGAGGGGCGCTGCGGCGTCGTCGGCATTGACGATCGCCGCGCGTGGCCAGACGCGGGGCAGACGCTTGGCCTCACGCTCGGCGCCAAGCCGCTCGAAGAGGCTCAGCTTTGCTTCTCGATACGCCTCGAAAGTGCCGTGCAGCTCAAGGTGTTCGTGCGTCAAGTTGGTGAAGATGGCCACGTCGTAGGCGATCTCCGCGACGCGGTTGAGCGCCAATCCATGCGAAGTCGTCTCGACGACGGCAGCGCTGTTGCCGGACCCGACCATGGCTCGCAGCATCCGTTGCAGCTGCGGCGCCTCGGGAGTCGTGACGTGCTCCGGGTTGGCCGATTGAAGGGGCCCCACCCTCAGCGCGGCCGTGGTGATGAAGCCGGTCGAGATGCCGGCGGCCTCCAGGACCGCCGCCGCCAGGAACGTGGTCGTCGTCTTTCCGTCCGTGCCGGTGACGCCCACGACCCCAAGCTCGCGGCTCGGGTCGCCGTACCACCACGCCGCCGCGGCGGCGAGCGCGATGCGCGAGTCGTCTACGACGATCTGGGTCAGTTCCGCGCCCGGAACCGGGCGTTCCACTATCGCGGCCGACGCTCCGAGCGCGGCGGCGGCAGCCACGAAGTCATGTCCGTCCGAATGGATGCCCGAGATGGCGACGAACATGGAGCCAGCGCTGACGCGACGCGAGTCGGAGGTCAAACCACGGACCAGGAGCGCGCCAGCGGCCGGCGCCGCTCGGCCTTCGCCGCTCGCCAGGGTCCCGGCTGGTACCACGCTCTGCAACCCGCCTAACGCCTCGAGCCGGGCAACCAGCTCACGCAGCGGGCGTGGGCCGGATGGCTCTGCGGCGGCCAGGGCCTCGGCGATCGCCTCCGCTGAGGTCCGCCCATCTGCGGCCTGGTCTGAAGGTGCGGATCCGCCTGCATCCCGACCGACACGGCGATCTGGGCTGGTCACTCCGAACTCTCGCCGCCCGGCGGGTGCGGGCGGCCGCGGACCTTGCGTATGCCGTGGCGCCAGGCCCCGATCCGGTCCTGCATTACCTGGGCGCCGTCGTAGGCCAGGCGTCCGGCTGGGTCCAGCACCAGGTCCCACGCTCCAACGTATTTGATCTCGCGCCCGCCGAACCCGGTCTTGAAGTGCTCGATCCCTTCGTGCGAGATGCCCCACATGTCGTAGCTGGTCGCGCCGGCGTTGCGCGACGTCCGGATCGCCTCCCATTTCAGGAGGTAATTGGCGCGGCACTCCCCGCCGGCCTCGGTCATCCCACCGTACGGCTCGATAACGCGATTCCCCACGCGTAGCAGGAAGAGCGTCGCCAGACCGACGCCGTCAGGGCCCTCTGCCATCAACAAGCGAGCCATGCCCAGCCTGGCAAAGGCGTGCCATACGCCCAGGTACGACTCGTAGGTCCGGATCACGAAGCCGGCCCGTTTCGCCGTCTCGCGATAGATCGAATAGAACTCCGGCAGACGATCGATCGTGGCATCCACGACGCGAATATCGCTCTTGCGGGCCTTGTTGACGTACTGGCGCCACTTCTTGCGGAGGTCTCCCCAGAGCGCGGTTTCGTCAGCCCGCAGGTCGATCTGCCGGGTGCGCGGCGGCTGTATCGGAGCTCCGACCCGCCAGCCCGAGCCTCGAAGCGCGTGGCGGAACTCACCGTCGAGGTCCGCCGGGCCGTTCAGCTCGATCTCCGGCTCGATCCGAACATGGGAGACGCGGACGGGGCTCGAAGCGACCGCCTCGCGCAGGGCTCCGGTGAACGCCTCGAGGACGAGCGGGTTCCAACGCTCGAAGACGGGGCCGCGGGGGGCGTAGGCGAAGACCCACGGGAACAGACGAGGCTTGCGGACCAGGATCTGGACCCCGAATGCGGTCTCCTGAGTCCTGGTATTGGGCTCGCCGTCGTCTCCACGGGTTACGACCTCATCGCCCGATATCGAGGGGTTCTCGCCGGAGCCGGAGACAGACCCAGACCCAGAGCCGCCGATCGCGGCGCCCATGAAGCGCAGCGGTGACCAGCCGTTGGGGGCCTTGACCTCCGCCCATGCGCTCGTCTGGAGGTATGAACCGGGGTCGGAGCGGGCGACGAAGCCATCCCACGCCGGCAGGTCGGGCGCCAGATCCACGAAGGACGCTCGCGTCGCGGCCGGGTCGCGGTCTCCCGCGTCGGTCGTGTCCTGCTCCGGCATCAGCTGGCCTCCACGTTCAGACGTCTCGGATCGAGCCCGCCTCGCTCCGATTCTAGCCGGGACCGCGCGGCCCGAGTCGGCCGGCGGTGGCCGCCAGCTTCGACTCGAGCTCGTACGGTCAGGAACCTGTCTCCGTTCCCGGCTCCGAGGCCCCTTGGACTGCACCCGAGTCGGCCGCCCCAGAAGCTGATCCACTCGGTCCGGGATTGGTCGGCAGGCTCGCACGCGGGTGCGAAGCAGTGTAGGCGGCACGAAGGCGGGCCGGCGAGACATGCGTGTAGAGCTGGGTCGTTGCCAGGCTCTCGTGCCCGAGCAGTTCCTGCACTACGCGAAGGTCGGCACCGCCGTCGAGCAGGTGCGTGGCAAAGCTGTGTCGCAACGTGTGCGGTGAGACACCTTCCGGCAACCCCGCCGCCACCCGGAGTCTCTCGAGCCGGTAGCGGATGCCCCTGACTCCGAGGGCGCCACCGACGTGGTTGAGAAACAGCACGCCTCGTTCGGCATCGTCCGAGCCGCGACGGAGGAGCGCTGCGGCCGGGGTGCGCACAGCTCCCCGATCGGCGCCTTGTGCCGCCGACCCGGCCATTGCCGCCCTCGACGCCAGGACCGGCCGGCCGGCCTCCAGGTAACGCGCCAGCGCAGCCCGCGCCGGCCGGCCGAGGAGCGATGCCCGCTCCTTGCGGCCCTTGCCTGTCACCCGGACTTCGCCACGTTTCAGGTCCACGGACCCGATCGTCAGCGAAGCCAGCTCGCTGATGCGCAGGCCAGCGGCGTAGGCCGTCTCGACGATGGCAACGTCACGCAATGCCAGCGCGTCCGCGAGCTCCGCGTGTGAGCCACCGTGGCTGGCGCCGCCCGCGGCGGCGGCCCCATGTTCCGAGACCTGGCCCGCCTCGGCCGCGGCCTCGATCAGCCGCTCCGTCTCCGCAATGGTCAGAACCTCCGGTAGACGCCGCGGCTGGCGTGGAGTCGCCAGGGCGGTAAGCGGGTTTCCGGCTGTCAAGCCTTCACGCGTCGTGAACCGGTAGAACGATCTCAACGCCGCCAGCCGTTGGGCCACGGTCCGCCTGCCATGCCCCTCCGCCAGCACGGCGAGGTACCCTCGCAACTCGCCTCGAGTCGGCGCGCGCCAGTCGCAACCGCCGTCCCGGACCCATTCGAGGTACGCGTCAAGGCCAGTCCGGTAGGAACGGATCGTGTTTGGCGATGAGCCGCGGGCCACGAGTGCCTGGAGGAAACGCTCGGCCGCTGCGGCCGCCGGCGCAGAATCTGGCGCGGAGCCCCCGGTCATCCCACTCGGCGAGTGCCGCCCGAACGCGCAGCGGTCGTCTTGCGCGGCGCGGATCGATGAGCGCCCGCGGCCGAACCACGGCCGCCTCGGCGGGGTCGACTCGACGAGGGTCGTGCCAACGCCGCGGGATCTGGCTCGCCGCCGGGGAGGCGCTTGCCCACCGGGTCATCGATACCCGCGAGTACTACCGCGGCACCGCATACCAGGCACATCGCCGACGTGCCGTTCAGACCAACCGGCCCATCGTCGGCGTCGTGCATCGCGCCGGTCGGCTCGTGCGAGGTCGTGAAACGACACGTCGGATAGCGCGAACAACCCCAGAACAGAGAGCCGGTCCGGCGCGCTCGCCGGGTTACGAGGTGGCCCTGATGACAGGTCGGGCACTTCACCTCGAAGGCGAGTGGAGCCGGAGGAGGCGGGCCATCCTTCTTTATGTAGTCGCACTCAGGATATCGGGAGCAGCCCATGAACGGCCCAAACCGGCCTCGCCGCTGAACGAGGACGCCGCCGTCGGTTGCGCCGCACTTGGGACAGGTCTCCGGGGTCGAGGGCTCGCCAGCACCGTCCTGCGTCCCCTCCCCCGCCGGCTTCGAGCCGTTGCCTGATGCGCCAGGCAGCTCTCGCGTCTCCTTGTGCTCGGGGTACTTCGAACAGGCCAGGAACTCGCCGTAGCGGCCCAGCCGGATGACCATCGGATGGCCCTCCGAGCAGACCTCGCTGGAGGGTCGAGTCGTGAAGTCGGCCCGTCGGAGCTCCTTCGTCTTCTCCTCGATGCGCGCCCGGAAGGGCGTATAGAAAGCGCGCACGACCGGGACCCAGGCGCGCTTGCCGTCCGCCACGTCGTCGAGCTCGTCTTCCATCCGGGCCGTGAACTCGAGATCGACGAACTCGCCGAAATGATCGACCAGCAGGTCGGTGACGACCTCGCCAACAACCTCGGGCTGAAGGCGACGTTCCCGGACCTTTACGTAACCACGGTCGAGGATCGTCGAGATCGTCGCCGCGTAGGTCGACGGGCGGCCGATGCCGTGCTCCTCGAGGGCCTTGATCAGGCTCGCTTCCGTGTAGCGAGGCGGCGGCTCGGTGAAGTGCTGCAGCGGCGCAACCGACTCGACGGCCGCGGCGTCGCCCTTCGCCAGCGCCGGGAGACGACACTCCGCCTCCTCCTCGAGGTCGTCCTGACCCTCGGTGTACACACGCGAGAAGCCGTCGAACGTCGTCCTCGTGGCATTTGCCCGCAGCTCGTAGCCATCGGCCGCGAGATCCGCGGTCGAGGTCTCCTGCTCCTTCGCCGCCATCTGGCTGGCGAGAGCCCGCTGCCAGATCAACCGGTAGAGGCGCGCTTCGTCGGTGCTGAGGCGCTTGGCGAGAGCATCCGGATCGCGGTGGAACGACGTCGGCCGGATCGCCTCGTGGGCTTCCTGGGCGTTCCGAGTCTTGGTCTTGAAGGCGCGGCCCCTCGGAGTTGTGTATTCCGGCCCGAAGCGCGCCTCGATGACTCTCGCCGCCTCGGCCATGGCACCGCTCGACAGCGCGACGGAGTCGGTGCGCATGTACGTGATCAGGCCGACCTGCCCCTCGTCCGTCTCCATGCCTTCGTAGAGTCGCTGTGCGGCGCTCATCGTCCGCTTCGGCGAGAAGCCGAGCTTGCGGCTCGCCTCCTGCTGCAGGCTCGAGGTAGTGAAGGGTGGCGCAGGCGTCCGGTTGGTCTTCTTGACTGAGACGTCGGTGACGATCGGCCGGCTGGACCTGATGGCAGCGGCATGGCGTTCGGCGGTCTCGCCGTCGCCGATGTCTGGCTTCTTGCCGCCGACACGGACGAGGTCCGCCTCGAACGTATCGCCGTTGGGCGCAACGAGCACGGCCTTGAGCGTCCAGTACTCGCGTGCGGTGAAGGCGCGAATCTCGCGCTCGCGGTCGACCACGAGCCGGACCGCGACCGACTGGACGCGGCCCGCCGACAGGCCCGCCCGAACCTTGCGCCACAGCAGCGGACTCAACGTGTATCCGACCAGACGATCGACGACGCGGCGCGCCTGCTGGGCATCGACGAGGTTTCGGTCGATCGAGCGCGGCTCCGCGAAAGCGCGCTTGATGGCCGATTCCGTGATCTCGGAGAAGGTCACCCGCCGGGTGCGCTCCGGGGCGAGTTCGATGGCCTCGGCCACGTGCCAGGCGATGGCCTCGCCCTCGCGATCCAGGTCTGTGGCCAGATAGATGAGGTCTGCCTTGGCGGCGGCCTTCTGGATCGCAGACAGCTGCCTCTTGCGATCGGCGACCACCTCGTACACCGGGGCGAAGTCGTTGTCCACGTCGACGCCAAGCTGGTTCTTGCCAGGGTTCTCCGGCAGGTCGCGGACGTGGCCGTAGGATGCGAGCACGGTGTAGCCCGGTCCGAGATATCGCTCGATCGTCTTCGCCTTCGCCGGCGACTCGACGATCACAAGGTTGCCGCTCATCCGCGGGAGTCTAGCATCAGCCACTAACCCGACCAATTGCGGCGCCTGCGAGCGGTGGCATAGGAAGGCGTCGCGTCGCGGGGCGCGACAGCCGCGCTCTCCGGCAACGGGTGCGTTCAGACCTCACGAATGCGCCGGAGCAGCTCGTCGTCGAGATCCGTGCCATCCGCCGGCTCAGCTCGCGCGGCCGCGTCGGCTTCGTCGCCGGTTTCCTCTCTGCCCATCAGCCGCCCAAGCCTCGCCAACCCTTCTACCGGCCCCTCGACGGGCTCGGATGCCGTGGATCGATCAGGCGCTTCGGATGCCCTTTCGGCCGCAGCGGCATCCATCGACTCAAGGGGCATCTCGATGAAACGGATGTGGGCCAGGGGGATGATGAAAGTGGAATCAGCCCTATCGACGAAGAGGGGCTTCCCCCCGGCCATCGTCCGTACGTTCCGGCAGATCAAGGCGACGGCTGTGGGATCGGGCTCGGCCACCAGGTCCGCCCGGATGGACTGCTCATTGTGGATGTGGATGACGACGTCGCGGATCATTGGCAGGTGCGCTGGCTACACGATCGATTGGATTTGTCGCCGAGATTGGGCATCAGCCGTAGAAGTCGATCGAGACTCTCACGACTCCGTTTGACACCCAGACGCCGACACCGGCCTGGTTGAAGTACGGGTCCATGATGTTGTAATAGTGCTCGCATCTGCACCAGTACTCGTTCTGGTAGAAGATCTCGATGTCGATCATCCCGCCCCGTCCCGCCGAGGATGGCGAGGCGATGTTCTCGCCCCACGACCCGCCGCAGTAGCCGCCCCAGTTGCACAGCCGCCAGTGTGCGTCGTGGTAGGCGTAGTGGTCCAGGATCCGGCGATCGGCCATGAACTTGGCGTACGGCCGGGAGACCAGGTTCGAGATGCGGGTGTTGAGCGTTAGCCGCCCCTGGGCCGGCAGAGTGTGGTGGGTTTCGGTGGTGCAGGTTCCGCTTGTGGTCACCCAACCGCCGGTTCGAGTGCAGTTCATGAGGTTCATGTAGTAGACCTCGGACGCGTGGTAAGGCGCGCTCGCCGAAGCCACGCCGCCCCCACCGATGACCGTGGACCGCGGCGGCGAGATCTTGAAGGTGGCGCTCGCGGCGATGCCTAGGTGGAGGCCGTCTTGGGATTTGGCGGCGGTACCGACCCGCGCCACCACCGTGTTGCCGACCTTGAACGAGTAGCGGGGCGTCAGAACCAGGACCGTGTCGCCCTCGGCCCAGTAGGTGCTGCCCGCGACCGCCCTGCCGTTGACCGTCACGGAGAAGGCAGCCGCCGTTGACTTCTCGTCCATCGGGACGGTGAACCGAACGGAGACCGGCTGGTTCGTGTCGTATGCCGCGGTTCCGTCCTGCGGCCTGAACCGGACTACGGCCGGCGACGTCATCGTGAGAACCTGCAGCGGGGCAACAGGCTGGAGGTTCGCGCCGGACGAGTCCGTCCCTCCGGCAGCCATGCTCAACAGGTAGGTCATGTTGGACGCCAGCGCGGTCTTGGGCGTCATCGTGAAGACCTGAGAGGCCGCGTCAGTCGGGTCATCCCCGACCAGCGTGAACGGCACCTGGGGGCTGATTCCGAACCGAAGCAGAACCGTCGACAACTTCACTGGACGCGTGAAGGTGATCTGGAAGGTCGTCGACGGGGAGACCAGGCCTTTGCTGCTCTGCGTTGCGGAGATCGTGCCCGCCGTCGGCGCCCCGGATTGGAACGAGGTGTGGATCTCGTTCGCCAGGCTCAACCCCTCCTGGTCGCTCGCGGCGCCAGTGATGTCCACGGAATAGGTCGTGTCAGGAGCCCAATATGGGTTCGGCGCAAGGGACAGGACCTGAGCCGTTGCGTCCCACTGGAAGGCCACGTTGATCTGGGGCGTTACCGTCAGCGCGTTCTCGACCGAGGTCTCGTTCATCGGCTTGGTGAACCTCACCTGGAACGGCGCATCGAATGGGAGATTCGTTCCGGTCCGGCCGGCGACGGCCTGCGGAGCCAGCGGCGCGAACGTCGGCGGCGCCCCACCTGCGACCTGCTTTGCCGGCAAACCGAGCAACAAACCGCTGACCAGGATCGCAACCGCGGCTCCCACCATCAGGAGCTGGATGGGCCCGGCCTTCGCTACCCTCTCTGGCGACGTCCGCCGAATCACCGACGCCACGTAGATGAAGGCGATAAAGGGGAGGGCCACCACAGCGGCCGCAATCTTCCGCAAACAGCTGTCTCCTGTGGCGGTGGGAGGATGGTCCCGAGTCGACGACTTGGCCGAGCGTAACACCCCCCGGCTGGATCGGGCAAATGGGGCGGCGTCGGACCCAAGGCCTACGGCGAGGGCCGGAACCGCGGCGGTTGGGCTCGCCGGCGAGTCAGCGCCGCCGACCCTGGGACACGGCCGCCGAGGCTCCGGACCACCTTGCGAGCTCGCCGCGAGGCGCGTAGCGGCCGTACGAGCCCACCACCAATCCCCTCAACTCGAGCAGCGTCAGCGCGCTCAAGATGGCGGCATCGGGCAGCGCGGTTCGCAACGAGAGCTGGTCTGCTGTTGCCGGGCCACGCTCGAGCTCTTCCGCAAGACTGCGCTCCACGGGACCCAGCGAGGCCAGCACCGCAGCCCGGCCTGCGCCCCGTGCGGACGACAATGGGGCGCTCCCACGGGTCGGCGCGACGCCGGCACGAGCAGGCACGTCGGGTGCGGGCACACCCCCGGCCGCGAACTCGAGCTGCAGGTCCTCGATCAGCTCGGCGACGCCACACACCACACGAGCCTGTCCAGGGAAGCTTCGAAGGAAGCCGAGGCATCCCGCGCTGGCAGGAGCATCCAGCGGGCCGGGCACCAGGAAGCACTCCCTGCCCTGCTCGAGGGCCCAGCCTGCCGTGATCAGCGCCCCGCTGCGCCTGCCTGCTTCGACCACGACGGTTGCATCAGATAGACCGCTAATGAGGCGGTTCCGTCGCGGGAAGGTCCCGCGGCTGGGGCTCGTTTCGGGAGTCAGTTCCGAGACGATAGCGCCACCGGCATCGACGATCGCGTCCGCCAGGCGCTCGTGAGCCTTCGGAAAGAGGCGCGCATGGCCGCCGCCCAACACCGCCACGGTCCGACCGCCTTCGCCAACGACCGCGGCGTGCGCGGCGCCGTCTATCCCGACCGCCAGCCCCGAGACGACCACGGCTCCGGTTCTCGCGATCGCCGAGCCAATCCAACCGGCGATCAGCCGACCCTTGTCGGTGGGCCAGCGTGTGCCGACCACGGCAACCGCATCGGCTACGGAGAGAGCGGCCGGCGAGCCGCGTACGAATAGGAGCGGTGGCGGCAATTCCACTCCTCTCAACCGGTCCGGATAGTCCGGGTCGTCGAGCGTCACGACCGTGAGCCCGAGCGACCGCACCTTCTCCAGGGCCGATGCGCCATTCCCGGCGGCCTCGCAGATCCGAGCCGAGAGCTCCTCGCCGATAACCGGCCGGTGCCGGGCTCCGGTTGTGCCAGCCGGCGAGGCTTCGGTCCCAACCGGCGCGCAGCCGTCGAACACGATCGGAGCCCAGCCTCCATCGGGAAAGACGGCCACGTCCGCCAGCGCCTCCCGCAGACGGGCGGGACCACCCGGACCGCCGGCCACCTCGAGCACGGCCCGAGCCGATCCGAAGGCTCGCAGCAACGCGCCGAAACTGACCGGTCCCAACCCGGACACAGAGAGCAGCACGACCCAGGCGTCGCGCTCGAGATCGCTCTCCTGCTTCTGGAGAGCGGCCGCACCCGGAACTGAGGGCAAGCCCGGGCTGGGCTGGTGCGAGCCGTGCGGCTCCGGTTGCATTGCCCCCGATACAGACGCGGACTCTATGCCGGCGGCCCGGATCGGGACGCTCTCGGACACACGACGGGGCACGATCGGCCCCAGGCTCTGCACTCCCAGCATGGCTCAGCTCACCGCCTCGAAACCGACGCGCCGCCCGGACGGGGACCGGAACCGGGCCGCCTCGTCGAGGTGCGGCTGCTCGACCCGTGGCGAGCCCGCCAGGTCCGCACAGGTCCGCGCGACGCGCAGAAGCCGCTCGATGCCCCGGGCGCTCCAGCCCTCGAGTTCAGCCAGGCGGACCGCGTGCGCCTGCTCGATCGGCCCCAGAGCACACGCCGAGCGAAGGGCCCGCCCACTCATACGAGCGTTCGGTCGTCCACCTCGTTCCAGCCCCGTGAGGCGAGCCTCCAGGATGCGGGCCGCAACGGTAGCGGTTCCCTCGGGCGCCGCCGCGGTTACGTAGTCACCGGGCTCCACCCGCGGCATGTGAACCCAGAGGTCGATGCGATCCCGCAGCGGCCCCGAAATGCGCCCTGCGTATCGCTCGACGACGACCGGCTGGCACCGACAACGGCCGTCCCCCTCCCCAGCGTGTCCGCACGGGCACGGGTTCATACGTGAACTACACCACCGTGCGCCGCGTGATCGAGTTGCCGGTGGGCCGCCAGAAGAACCAGGCCCGAGCCAACACCCTGGTTGCGGGCGCCTCATGAGCACCATGGAGGCCCGCCATGGGGCTTGACCACGAGCACACTCGGTACTACTCGGCCCGACCGAGGCGGGTGCCGCCAGAGTTCTGCACCGACGAGCTCCTCGAGGAGTGCAGCCTTCTGGCCGCCCTCACCCTGTATCGGATCATCAGCCAGGCCGACGACCAGGGCCGGCTGCCTGGTTCGCCCAAGTACGTCCGAGCACTCTGCTTTGGCATGCGGCCCAAGGTAAGTGAAGCCGCCGTCGCCGCTGCCATCGGCGAACTCGTGGCAGCAAGGTTCCTGATCCGGTATGAGTCACGAGAGCGGATGTTCCTCCAAGTCGATCGCTGGCTCGATCTCCAGGGCAAGTGGGGACGTCATTCCTACGCCAGCCGCTACCCCGCACCGGCAGGCTGGACCACGGACTGGGTGAGTGCGAAGAGCGAGCCAGATGCGATCGAACTGCACGCAGATGACGAGCAGGGAGCGAGCGAACTGCACACCCCCGTCTCTATCGCTCCCACCGTCTCTTCCACTCCCGCGGTCCCTTCCTCGTTCTCTTCCTCACTCCCTCCCACAGGTCGTGTTAATGCCGCGCCTCGAAATGGCGGTTGGGGATCAGTAGGAGACGTTCTGCGTCACGTAGCGGAGGGTGCGCGCGCCCACGAAGACCGAGCAACGGCCAGGTTCGAACCGCCGAGGAGGCCCTGAGCGATGACTCCCCTGCCCTCTCTGACCGTCGAAGCAGTCGCGATCGATCTGCTGCGACCGGACCCGGCCAACCCGCGACGGATCGGCGACGAGGAACTCGACTCCCTGGAGCGGAGCATCCGCGAGTTCGGCTTCGTCCAGCCGGTCCTGGCTCGCAGGGAAGACGGCACCGTCATCGGCGGCCACCAACGTCTGGTCGCGGCTCGCAGGCTCGGCCTCACCACTGTGCCAGTCACGTACCTCGATCTATCTATAGAGCAGGCTCGGCTGCTGAACCTTGCGCTCAACAAGATCTCCGGCTCCTGGGACGAGCAACTCCTCGCCAGACTCCTGGCCGACCTCCAGACGAGCGTCGACCTATCCCTGTCGGGCTTCGGCGAGGACGAGATCCGCGACCTGCTCCGCTCCCTTGAGACCCGCGAAAAGGCCGAACGCTCCGAGGACTTCGACCTCGACTCAGCCCTCGAAGACGCGGCCCGAGGTCCTCGCTCCAAGCCCGGCGATCTGTGGGCATTGGGCGAGCATCGGCTCCTCTGCGGCGACGCCACCAAGCCCGAAGACGTCGAGCGGTTGCTCGGCGGAACCAGAGCGGCAATGGCGTTTACCGACCCGCCATATAACGTCAGCCTCGGCGACCACGGCGGGCAGCAGCGCGGCTCCCGGAGGAGACGGATCGCCAATGACTCGATGGACCCGATCGCTTGGGAGGTCTTCGTCCGGGCCTGGGCTCGGACTCTCCTCGCCTCGGTTGAAGGCGCGATCTACTGCTGCATGAGCAGCAAGGAGATGCCGCTCCTGTCGCGAGTCCTGGCTGAGGAAGGCGGCCATTGGTCCGACACGATCATCTGGCGCAAGGACCGCTTCGTCCTAGGACGCGCCGACTACCAGCGAGCATACGAGCCGATCTGGTTCGGCTGGCGAGAGGGATCAAGCCACGACTGGTGCGGGGATAGGGATCAGGACGACGTCTGGGAGATCAACAGACCCTCGGACGCACCCCTCCATCCGACGATGAAGCCCCTTCCATTAATGGAGCGCGCGATCTCCAACAGCTCGAAGCCTGGCGACTTGGTCCTCGATCTCTTCGCAAGCTCTGGATCGACCCTGATCGCGTGCGAGCGGACCGGCCGGCGCTGCGCCGCCCTCGAACTCGATCCTCGATACGCCGACGTGGTGCTGACTCGGTGGGAGCGCTTTAGCGGGTCGGTCGCGGAGCGGCTCGATGACTAGGACGACCCGGCCGACCAAGAGAAGTGGCTCGGTATCGCTCCAGCTCCTCGGTGGTGACGACGTAGGTCTTGCCGAAGAGTTGAGCCTTCATCCGGCCGAGCTGGACCTGGTGGCGCAGGGTCGCGTGAGCGATCCCGAGTTCGGCGGCAGCCTCAGCGAGGGTGAGCATCGCCTAGGCCTCTGCCCCGTCGCTCTCGGCCATGAGGTCCGTCTCGATCTCGCTGAGCCAGCCCTCCATCGACTGGCCACCACCCTCGTCAGATCCGTTCCCGACCTGGTAGGCATCGAGGCGGTAGGTGCTGTAACCGGCGTGGCGAAGGGTCCGCTGGAACTCCGTCCAGCGATCGGTCCACTCGCGCCACGCCTCGCGCACCTCTTCGAGCTCGTCGCGCAGCTCTTCGGCCGTGTCGGTGTCCATCCTGGTCGTCATGTCGGAGTCTCCTCTGCCCGCCTCGAAGCTCTACGAGCCGCTGACCCCGAAGCCCAGGGCCCGTGCGATCAGCTCGCCGGCCGAGACTTGCGTGAGGCAGAAGCCGTGGATGTGAACGCGCACGTTCGCGGGCGTCGCGTCAAGGACAACCTGATCCCTGGTAGAGATGAGTTCGCCCCAGGGCAGCACGATCATTCCGTTACCGCAGACCACGCAGACCTCCTGGCTGCGGACCAGCGTTCCCGCCAGGGCGGGGTCCACGCCGCTGGCCGCGAGAGCCTGGGTCATCTTGTTCTGGGTTTCGCCGTTCATCGGGGTCTCCTCTTGGGTGGCTGTGCTCCCTCACATACACGCTCGGTACCGGCCAGATTACAAGTCGGAAGACGGCGGTGCGCCAATGGCTAGAAGCGTCCCGGCCACGAGCCCTTCTGTGGGGCTGACACCGTCCAGGTCGGCCAATCCGCCAACCCGCAGCCGATCGGCGCACACGAGAGCCGTGTCGGGCTCCAGCGCCAGGAAGGCGGCCCTGCGCGAGCTTCTCGCCGCGACCCTAGAGCTGTCTGGCCGTGCGATTGACACTGGGGCAGACTGCTGGGCTGTCCGCTATCTCGAGACTGTCCGTGGGTTCAAGCCACCGCCTCCGCCGATGAGCCCGGCCGAACAGATCAAGCTCGCCGAGACTCAGGCCGACCAGATAGTGGGCGTCACCAGAGCCGTCCTCGAAGGGCTCGATCTCTCCGACGCCGACTACACGCGCGGCATCGACATCGCCATCAAGGAGCTGCGGGCGTCCTCGTCCCAAGGCTGGGAGCCGCTGTGAAACCCCTTCGACTCCCCTCCCCAACCCGACACCATGGCGAGATCGTGACCCGCGGGCCCTTGTCCCCGACCGCCTTCCCGGCGGTCGTTGATAACCATTGGTAATCCGATGGTAATCAAACGCCGCTGCGCCTACGCCAAGGCCGATGGGGAACCCTGTGCGATGGCGCCATTGCACGACCGACCCTACTGCTTCGCCCACGACCCCGAGCGAGCCGCCGAGGCCGCCGAGGCTCGCCGTCTGGGTGGGCTGCGCCGGCGCAAGGAAGGCACGATCGCGGTTGCCTACGACCTACCCGGACTCGACTCCGTGGCAGGCATCCGTCGGCTACTGGAGATCGTGGTCACCGACGGAGTAGGCCTGGATAACGGCATCCCACGCCTGAGAGCCCTCATCTCGACCGCGGTGGCTGCGACCAACCTTCTCAAGGTCGGCGAGTTCGAGGAGCGTCTGGCTGCTCTCGAAGCCGCTGTTGGCCACGGGCACTCCGACGAAGGCGACGCCGCCTTCCCAGCCGAGTTCCCGACCGAGGCGAAGCGATGACCCTGGATCGACGGCTGGACAAGATCGATGAAGCCCTCTCCCCAACGCAGCTCGTCCTGCGCTGGCTGGCCGAGGCTCACAGCTACGGGGATCTCGTGCCTTACGTGAACTCGCTCCTGGCCGGGGACCCACCCGTGGCTCCTCTTGATCGTCTTGCTCGCGAGGCAGTCCACGGCGCCCGGACAGCCATGCGCGGCAAGCGGCCAGAGATGGTCGACGCCGCGGTCCGGAGCGCCCTGCGCGAGACGGTCTTTCGGTACGAGCTCGTGCTCCGCATCAACGTTGTGGCGCACGAGCTTCTCGATCAAGAGGAGCTCATCGCGGCGCTCTTCGCCTCGCAGCTCGCCATGCTTCTTGGCGAGACTCCCGACAAGGGGGTTGGGGGCGACTCTCACCTGCGCCGCCTCGAGCTATGCCGCCGCCTGACTCTCCTTCGAGTCAACGAGCTGCTCGCATCGCGGGAGGCCCGCTCAAGCGTCGAGGCACGCTACCTCGGGGGACACTCAACCCTCTTCCCGGACGTTGCCGCCGCGTTCGAGGCGCAGCTGAGAACCAGTCAGGAGATCGCGATCTCAGCGTGGCGTGCAGCCGAGATCGATGGCGTCGATCCGCCGCCGCCCGAAGATCCCGATACGGTAGAGGTCCGGGCAGGAGAACTCGTCGCCGACCTCGTGGAACCCGCCCGCTCCGAGACTCTCGACAAGCTCGGAGAAGGAAGACAGGCGCTAGACATCGCTGCCGGGTGGGTGCGAAACAAGCTCGCGTACACCAGCGGTCCGTTGACCTCGCCCTCTACCCTTGCAAGCGTGAAAGAGAGACGACCCTGAGCGACAAGAGCCGAATCGAGTGGACCGACGCCACGTGGAACCCGGTGACCGGCTGTTCCAAGGTCTCACCTGGGTGCGCCCATTGCTATGCGGAAACCTTGAGCCTGCGCTTCGGTTGGAGCCAGAGGCCTTGGCTACCCCAGTACGCCGCGGAGAACGTCGTGCTACATCCAGAGCGACTGGACCAGCCGCTGCGATGGCGTCAACCTCGGCGGGTTTTCGTTAACTCCATGAGCGATTTGTTCCACGAACTCGTCCCGGACGCTTTCGTCCATGAAGTGTTCGATCGCATGGCCGAGGCTAGTTGGCACTCGTACCAGATCCTCACAAAGCGGCCCGAGAGGATGGCTGCGGTCGTTGGCGCCTACTACGTGCAACGGCCCGGAACGCAGCCGCTGCCGAACGTTTGGCTCGGCACCTCCATCGAGAATGACCGCTGGACTGGAAGAGCTGACGCCCTTAGGGCAACGCCGGCTGCCATCCGCTTCATCAGCGCTGAGCCCATCCTCGGGCCGCTCCCCTCACTTGACCTAACCGCAATCGATTGGCTGATCGTCGGGGGCGAGTCCGGAGCGGGCGCACGGCCTATGGATGCCGCATGGGCCTGCGACCTTCGGGATTACGCGCTGGTGACCAGAACCGCCTTCTTCTTCAAGCAGTGGGGAGGCCGGACCCCGAAAGCCCGAGGCCGGGCGCTCGACGGGCGTACGTGGGACGAGATGCCCCTAGCCCGACTGGCGGCCCTCAGCGAAGACTCGGAGCTCGATCTTGTCGCCGAGTCGGTCGATTCCGTCCCATGCGATCTCGTCGGGAAAGGTGCCGAAGACGAACTTGGGGCGGGGGCGGGCGTCCTCGTGGAGGCGTGACGACCACTCGACCACGCCTCGTTCCCTGAGAAACAGAAGCACCTGATGGGTGTCGGGCTGGCCGAGGTTCAGACCCAATAGGTGCTGGTAGATCTGGGAGTAGTTGACATTTCGAGCGCCGGCGAAGGGTCGCAGCTGGTTTATCGCCCGGTTGATGGCCGACCGCCTCTCCATTCGCAACGCGACCTCGATCAGACGGGCGTCGAACCTCGCTGCAGCTGCCTTGAAGGCTTGCAGCCACTTCTCCGTTCCCTTCGGGCTGCCGCAACCCTGGGCAATCGCTCTGTTCGCGTGCGTCGCGTTGAAGACGATTCTCTGGACCGACGTGTACGGGAATAGGTGGTCGCGCGCCAACGTGAGTCGATACAGCTCAAGAAGCGCAACGACATCAAGGTCGCCGGTGGGACCGTAACAAGCTCGCCATGACGTCTCGTCGCCGAAGAAGCGGCTTACCGCCCGCGCATTCTCGAGTTGCGCGCAGCGGAGCAGGGCTTGAACGTCGAAGCTCAGCAGCAGCTCCGTTCGCCGGCGGTCGCCGAATTGGCGAACCAGCTCGTACGAGACCTCGATGCCATCTGGGTCCAGCAGCGCCAGGCTTGGAGCACCACGACTTTCGGTGAGCAGCTCAGGCGCTCTCTCATCCGCGGTGCCGTCGAGGATCAGGTAATCGATGAGCCCGTCGTACCGGGTCATGGCCGCATACAGAAGGGCGCGGGTCGGTTCGTCCTTCTCAACGAATCGAAGATGAACCACTACCGGGCGGCCTCGCTCCTGGAGGGAGCTCTGGACCACAAGTGCCGCGTCCGCGGCTACGACCGGGGAGCCGCCTACTCCATCACGGTACTCACCGGGGCCGGCAAAGAGATCTAGCACGAACAGGTCGCGAACGCCCGGAGACTGTCCAAGGATTCGGAGCCACTCGGGAAGGTAAGCCTGATAGGCTGCGAGCTTGATCTGGGTTTGCGGTCGATCCCCTACCAGCCGCTCGCGGGCGGGCACCTTCCGACCCGACGGTCCAGGCGGGCTGGCCCATGGAAACACGTCTTGGGCAGGGGACGCGCGCTGCTTCGGCATTGGCCAGGACGACCAGTTAAGGACCCGCGATCGACGGACCAACGCTCGTGTCCGTCACGCTCAAGGGACACGTATGGTACTGCGCCGCGAACCCACGTGATTCACCTGAGAAGTGGCTCGGATTGCCGACACGATGACTCCATCGTGGAGAGCCGCTCGCGAAGGCCGAGTCGATGCCTAAGACGGACGGCGAGGCCACGCACCCTTGCCCTCCGCCCAGTGGAGGCCGGAGCCCGCAGTCGCAGTATGATCGGCAGGCTCGACCGGAGGCGGCATGTCGCGGATCATCGTCTACACGGGCAAGGGCGGCGTTGGTAAGACGAGCGTCGCTGCTGCCACGGGCCTCCTCGCCGCGGAACGCGGGTACCGCACGATCGTGCTCTCGACGGATGCAGCCCACAGCCTCGCGGACTCCTTTGACGTACCGCTGGGCCCCGAGCCCACGCTCGTCGGGCCGAACCTGTGGGGCCAGGAATCCGAGGTCTCGCACAACATCGCCAAGTACTGGGGGACCGTCCAGTCGTACGTCTCAAGCGTCTTCCAGTGGCGTGGTCTCGACGAGGTGATGGCCGATGAGATGAGCGTGCTGCCCGGCATGGACGAGCTGGCCAGCCTGCTCTGGATCGCCGAGCACCACGACAAGGGCGCGTACGACGTTATCGTGGTCGACGCGGCCCCGACCGGCGAGACCCTGCGCCTTCTCTCGCTTCCGGAAGTCGGCAAGTGGTGGATTGAGAAGATCTACCCGATCCAGCGCCGCATCGCCCAGGTGACCGGCCCGATCGTCGGGAGAGTGCTCGGCATGCCGATGCCGAGCAACGCCGTCTACTCGTCGGGCGAGGAGCTGTTCGGGCGCCTGGAGCACATGCACGACCTGCTGGCCGACCCCGAGCTGACATCGATCCGGCTCGTGCTGAACCTCGAGAAGATGGTCATAAAGGAGGCGCAGCGCGCGTTCACGTACTTCAACCTGTATGGCTACCCCACCGACCTCGTCATCTGCAACCGCATCGTCCCCGACGACGCCGGGCCCTACTTCGAAGCCTGGCGCCGGGCGCAGGCGCGGTATTGGCCCGAGGTGCAGGCGAACTTCGAGCCCATTCCGATCCGCCGCGCCCCGTTCTTCGAGCACGAGGTTGTCGGAATGCCGATGCTGCGCGAGCTAGGCGCGGCCGTGTTCGAGGGCGAGGACCCGACCGCCTTCTACTACCGTGGTCACCCGTACAAGGTCCGCCGCGAGGACGGCGCATTCGTCCTCTCGCTCGAGTTGCCTTTCACCTCTAAGGACGAGGTCCGGCTCCACCGCAACGGCGACGAGCTAGTGGTGCAGGTGGGATGGTGGCGGCGCAACCTCATCCTGCCGCGTACGCTGGTGGATCTACCCACGGCGGGCGCGGGGTTCGAGGATCACGTCCTCAAGGTCAGGTTCGCGGCGGGGCCGCACAGTCAGGCAGGAGCGTCAAAGCGATGACCGATCTAGAAGCACGGCTCGCGGAGCTCGAGCAGCGGCTTGCCGCCGTGGAGGCACGCGAGGAAAGCGAGCCCACAGGGCTCGTGGGGCTGTGGCGAGAGTTGTTCCCACCGCAGGTCCGGAAGCACATGCGGGCGGCGCGAAAGGAGCAGCTCCTCGCGGCGCGGGCGTTCCTCGACCATCGGATCGAGCGACTCGAGAAGGAGCCGGCAGAGTCGCTGCCCCGCCGGGAGAGCATCCCCCTCGAGTAGGGCCCGGTCGCCCGGTCGCGCGCATAAGCGGTGAGTCCGGTCGGGACCAACCCAAACCCCGCACGATGGCAGAATAGCGACCCGCTTACCGCGAGCAGGGCGACTCGCTGGCCGCGGCCAAGCTCAGATCACGACCCAACTAGGTTGCGGTGGCGGAGCGCGTATGCCCGGTCGGCCAGCGCGGTGCCCGCGAGCAGGAGCGACGCCGGACCAAAGATCACCGCCAAGAACATCCAGCTGCGCGCATCCACCCCGAGCGGTGTCGGGGCGGGCGCGTGAGCAAAGGCCTCGGAACAGCCACACGCCGAAGCCATGATGAATAGGGGCAGCGACACGAACCCCAGGACCAGCCAGATCCAGCCCAGGCTGTTGACCCCGAACCGCCGGCCTCTTCCCCACAAGCCTCGCGCCGGATAGAGCGCGAGGGCCGCAGCCAGGACGCCCGCGACAATGAAGAAGGAGCCTGCGTATGGGTTGGACTCGATCGAGTAGTCCGCGAGAGCAGTTAGGCCGGTCAGGATCGCAAGTGCTGCCGCGGCGAGGGCGAGCGCGGCACGGATGAAGTCGAACAGAGGGGGCCGCTCGATCTCGACAGGCCTCTCGTCGCCGACGACGTGGCGGACGGTCGATACCACCGCCACGAGCGCGACGGCGACCAAGAAGCAGATCGCAGCCAGCACGACCAGAGTCGCGATCATTGACGGTCCCTCAGCGAGCCCGTCCGGCCGCTCCGTGCAGCCGCCCCCGGTGCCCGACGATGAATCTGCGCCCCCAGGTCCGCCGATACAAGGGTTGGACTGACCTAGTGCCGTTGCCTGCCCGGGTCAACCCAGGGGCCCTCGGCTCCGAGCGAGCTACCAACGTGACCGAGCCGGATGGGTCGAGAATCGCTGACGGATCCTGATCCACTCGCGGCTCGAGAAGGTCCGGCGCAAAGTAGGTGCTCGCGCCAGGCCCACGCTATGGCTGCATAGGGGAACCAAAGGATCACACTAGCCAAGACCGCACCTCACGAGAGGGACGCCGAGGCCCCCGACGCAGCCGCTCGAGCGGCGGGAATACGCCGGGATCGGCGGCGACTATCGGAGCGGGGGCGGGCCCTCGACTGAGGCCGCCCATGCCGGGGCAGTGAAAGGGCCCCCGGTCGCCCGGGGGCCCTTTCGATCACTGCGTTGCGGGTCAGTAGCCGGCAAGCGCCGGCACGAACCGGGCCGCGTCGATCGTGCCCACGCCGCTGGCAAGGTCGTAGCCCCGGCCGGCGTTGTAGCCGACGACCGTGTAGGTGTTGCCATCACTGTTGGTGAACGGCCCGAAGGTGTTGTTGCCCTTGGTCACGTCCACGATGCCCGACTTGTGCTCGCCGAGCAACTCGTAGAGCTGCGGGTTGAGCAAGCCAAGTCGATGGTGGGCTACCTGGTCGGCCAACGCCACGACGCCCGCGAACTCGGGCGAGGACTCGCTGGTACCCCCAAAGATGTGGTAGCCAACGTGGCCGGGCAGGAACGTGTAGTAGACCACGACGCCGCCATCGACCGCCGCGCTCATGCTGATATCGGGCGTGCCGCGCTTGCCGTCGACGACCTTCCGAACCCCGTCCTGGAAGTCAGGGCGGGAGAAGACCGACGAGACACCGCCGCCGCCGGCGCCGTAGCCGTCGTTCCAAACAACGTCAGGTGCGAGCCGGTTGCCGGCATCGTCGAGAGTGAGCTGCGTGCCGCCGATCGACGTCACCAGCGGGTCGCTCGACGGCCACGAGTTGACTCGGAACGTGTACAGATCGCTCACGTTGAGCTGGTAGTCCGTTGCGCCGGCGTCGCCGGAGGCGCCAAGAACGGTCACATGGTGGTTGTAGGCGTTGAAGTAGGCGCTCCGCAGGTCGAGCAGCGATGCCTTGCTGGGGAACGTGTTCTCGGTGGCACCGAAGCTCTGGGAGATCACGTCGGCCATGTTGTGGTTGATGACGTAGTTCTCGGCCTTGACGATCTCCGGGAAGCCGGTCACGCCCTCGGTCTCGCTGACCGGGGTCTCGACCAGGAGGATCTTCGCGCGCGGCGCGAAGACGTGCGACCACTCGACATCAAGGGTCGTCTCCTCGGCCCAGCCGACCATGTCGCTGTTGGTCGGGTCGAATGCGGGGATCGGGCCGGCCGGCGCGATGATCTTCAGGCTCGGGTCCTGCAGTCCGAAGGTCTGGTCGAAGACGTGCAGGTCGTTGGCGATCGTCGGCGAACCGAACGCGTCGACGATGGCGATGGTCTGGCCGCGCCCGTCGATGCCGTCGTTGAACAGCGGGGCGAGGTCATACGCCTTGACGAATTGCGCCGGCTGGTAGCAGTGGATCCCGTACAGCGCCAGGCATTGAGAAGTGGTTGGCGGATAGGACAGGTTGCCCACCTGGGGGACATTCTGGAGCAGCGGTCGGGCGGCCACGACCGGCGACGTGGTCACTCCCGCGAGCAGCGCCGCAGCAGCGACGGCCACGGCCAGCTGGCTCGCGAGCAGCCGCCGCACCCTTGCTCGGCCAGAATTGCCGGAACCCGTACGACTCAAGGCAAACATTGGCACCTCCCCGGGACGCAGAGCGATCCGCGGGTCGGTCTCGCCAGTGGCTCGGCGCGGTCCCGGCGGCCGGTTGTTTGGGCCGCGCGTCAGAGCCTCCCTCGCACCGGGCAATCGTAGCCACGGCGGCATCGTGGGACAACAACATCAAACCGGACTAAACCAGCCAAGAGCTACCCACGGCACGGAGCACCGGCCCCCGACGCAGCCGGCCTGGCTGTCACGACGTAGCCGACCAGCGGAGCGGGGCCTAAGCATGGAAACGCCCGCCACGGCGGGGGGTAGTGGCGGGCGTTTCAGAGTATCGAGCCGGTGGAAGTCTAGGCCCTGTTGGTTCGAGACGTGCAGTTCTCCAAAGGTCCTCGCCGCGGACCTATTGGTCTCGGGGTCGCGCCACCCGCGATGATCTGCCAGGGCTCCACGGCGACGGTGGACGGGACCGGCGCCAGCGGTTCGGCTATGTCGTCCATTCATCCGCGGATCACCAGTTGTCCCGCGATGTCCGGTCACCGACAGCCGCCTCCAGACGAGAGCGGGTGTTAGATCGGGTATCAGACCCGAAGGTTGCCAGGCCCCGACGCACCGCTCGACTGGCCGCCAGACAAGGCCGCGCCAGAAGCCGCCCCGAGCCAGAGCCCGCCCGACGATCTTGTTCTTGGCCCGACGGGCGATCCAGTCGGCTCTCCCTGGCACCCTCAGCCTAGCGACCCGAGGTGGCCTGGCTATGGCCCGCCTGGTGCGCGGGCCTGATCCACTGGTACCAGAGCGAGGCCCTCAACGGAGCGGCCCGCCGCCGGAGGGCCGCGCGGGCCTGAGAGTCGCATGCCACGTTTGGCTGGCACCTGACCGGTCGCTCGTGGCCGTTCAGTTCACGATCGCTGGATCGTGCGCTCATGGCCGGAGCGGCGGCGGCCGCGTCTTGACAGCTAGCTCCCGGTGCGCTCGCTGGCCGACACCTCAAAGGCCATCAGCCGCCGGGCTTGGAGGCGGAACCTGTAGCTGACTATCGCTCCGTCACTGCCTCTGGACACAAGCCGGAATTCCTTCTCTCCCGCAAGCACCGTCGCACCCCTCCACCGCCCGTACCGAAGAGCGAAGGCCCCAAGAACAAGCCCCAGAGCGGTACGCGCGGCTCGGTAGCCGCTCGGAACGACAATCACCCCGGCCTTTCTCACGTCACGCGGGCTCCGATGGATCCACCTCTCGTTCTTGTCCGCTGTCAGAAGGACCCGGTCAAGCATGGTAGCCCGCTCAAACACGTCTTCGTCCTCGTGGCCGCCTACCCCTGCTGAAGCCGCGGTCACGCAGTTGACGCCCGCCGCCGTCAGATCCGTCACGAGGCCCGCGGGAACGTTCTCGTCTACGAGGAGCTTGAGCGCTGGAGGAAGACCAGCGGCGGAGCGCAACAGGTCATCCGTCACCTCAAACCACTGTTCAGGCTCGCGCGTCATCGCCATGTCGTCCTCGGCTGGACCTGAGTGTTCGCCCTATCCGAGCAACACCAACTCGCCTGGGCGGTGTCCGCATATGCCCGCCCATATGAGGATGCAGGCGACGGGCGTGATCCGCCGGAACACCGCCTCACCTCGTCGCTGCCCATAGACCGCCGCCGCGATGTGGCCTTCGACAGAGTCTAGAGACAATGCATCGTCGCCCAACCGGGGCCCCATGGCGTTGCCGCGATCGGCGCGGCCTCCGTTGCGACCGAGCAGAGCCACCGTCTCCTCGAACACTGCCCACGGCAACAGCGGCTGCTTGTCGAGGTTGTCGACCCGGATTCCCTCGGCGGTAATCTCGGCAGTGAAGATTCGGCCACCCCTGAGGAGGGGTATTCGGGCCGTCGGCCCCGCCACTTCAAATCGGCGCTTGATCCTGTCAACAACGGATGTGGCATCCACAACATCGTCCCTGTGACGCTCAAAGGCCGGGGCGCGAACGACCGAAGGAAGCGCGATTGCCCGGGGCACGTCAGCTGAGGAGTACTCCGAACCTCGCCTGCGGACTTCCGCTGATCGGCCAGGAACGTCCGTGGCAACGACGGGAGATTCGTCGGCCGGAGGCCCTCCCAAACCGACGATTCCAGATCTGCGAGGAGCCCTCGGGTTAGGGCGCGGCCGGGGTCCGAGTGCCATGTCGTACAGACGGCCGTAGGCCAAATGCCTGAACCGAGGTGAGACCGCCTGGTCCAGCGGACCGTTCCGCAATTCAAAGGCAGCGATGTCTTCAGCCACGTCCTCCATGATCTCAACCCAGGCCGCGCACGTCGCCGTTCGGCCAGCACCGATCTGCTTGCGGACGTTCGAGTCAAATGCGGGGCCGATCCTTCCTTCGGTCAGCAGAAGAACCGCTTTGGTGATTCCAACGCAGGACGCGGTTCCGTCTGAGGGAAGGGCCGAGAAGAGGGCCCAAAGATCCGCCAGGGCCTGGCTCTGCTGGGCCGTTCTATGGGCGACCGTCAACAACGTCAGATCGCCCAGCCTATCCAGCGGCTCCGCCGCCAATTCGAGCAAGTCCTCAAGGAAGGGCGCTTTGTGCTGAGCTTCCGACCTGATCCGACGCATTGGCCACGGTCGGGTTGCCTGCCATTTCCGCAGGATCTGCCCGAACAGTCTCGCCTTGGCCTGGGGCTTCACAGCAAGCCAGGCGTCCCAGTCGGTGACGTACCTCGCGTCGAAGCCATCCACGGCGTCCCGGAACTCCTCGGGCGTCTTCCGCCTGATCGCGTGAACGGACATCTGCAACTCCTCAGGCCGATGCCCTTGCCGGGCCGATCCGCCCTGGGCTGATCATCCCACCCCGCCCCAAGTCCACACGAGCTGCTCATCGTGTCGGCGGCGCTAACCACCTACCCCTCTGCTGCCTCACGGGCGAGGTTGAGCTCCAACAGCCGCCCCAGAACGTCATCTGGCCCAATTTCCGTTGGCCAGCCGTAAGCCGCTAGCG
>Ga0208457_1000063_pt1 | contig 154618 bp, 130 predicted proteins | sample June2015DPH_10_1_FD_185513 | JGI IMG/M metagenome (GOLD analysis project Ga0208457, IMG submission 185513) | Peatland microbial communities from SPRUCE experiment site at the Marcell Experimental Forest, Minnesota, USA - June2015DPH_10_150... | ecosystem: Environmental > Terrestrial > Soil >... | reverse complement strand
CGACTTTCCTTGATATTGACAATACTGACGAGCGGGTTGGAGGGGTTGATCAGATAAAGGCGCATGCGGTGGACTTGTTCATGGACAGAGTCTGCTCTTCCTCCTCGCTCTTCTTTATTATCGACCCAACAAAAAATGGAACAGGGCAAGGCTATTCAGTGAAGATTATATTGTCATTGTATATCAGTGGTACGCTCTACGTCAACTATTGGGATTTCTGTTTTCGCAGATCCAAAACGCCTTTGCCACTCTCCGGTTGCGACAAGCCAACGAGGGACGTAAATTGTCCTTATCACGCTTCGAAGGAGGTCCCGATGGAAAATTTCGTTATATGGTTCGAACTTCCGGTGACGGACATGGAACGGGCGAAGAAATTCTATTCTTATGTCTTTCAGCTCGACATAGAAGTTCAGGACCTCGGCGATAAGCCCTATGGGTTTTTCCCCATGCGCGGTTACGGGAATAGCGGCGCGCTGGTGAAACACATGGATTTTCAACCTTCGGCGAAGGCGGCCACAATTTACCTGAACGGCGGTCGGGATCTATCGGATCCATTGAGCCGTGTCGAGGCTGCCGGCGGCAAGATACTGGTCCCCAAGACGATGATAAGCAAGGAAATGGGATACTACGCCTTGTTTCTCGACACCGAGGGGAATAGGGTGGGACTCCACTCGATGACGTAAGGCAAAGGAGAAACCGATGAAAACAAAAGTGGGTTTGTGGATTGACCACAGGAGGGCCAATATCGTGATGGTGACGGACAAAGGGGAAGAGATGGGACTGATAGTATCGAAAGCTGAAAAACAACCGCGCCGTTCCGGTGATTCCCCTCTTAGGGGTCCCTACGATCCACACCAGGTACCAGCGCAGGACAGCCTCCAGAGAACGCTTACGGAGCATCTCAACATTTACTACGACGCGGTGATTGCGTCTATTCGCGATGCAGAGTCTATCCTAATATTTGGTCCTGGTGAGGCAAAGGGCGAACTGAAAGAACGTCTTGAAAAAAAAGGCCTTGGCGGGCGCATCGTAGGCATGGAAACAGTTGATAAGATGACGGATCGTCAGATTGCGGCCAAAGTTCGCCAGCACTTTCCGAGTAGCGTCCGGCAGTAGGATGTTGTGGAGGGCTTCCGGAAGCAAAAGGGGGACGCTGGAGTCCCCCTTTATTGGTTACCTCTCTGAGACTGAGACTTGCCTGTTAGTACATGCCTTCCATTCCACCCCCCGGCGGCATAGGGGGATAAGGGGACTTTTCCTTCGGCTTCTCGGCGATCATGGCTTCCGTCGTCAAGAGCAATGACGCGACGGAAGAGGCGTTCTGCAGGGCAGTGCGGGCAACCTTCGTCGGATCGATGATACCCGCCTCCTGCATGTCGTCGACGTAGACCTCCTTGGCTGCGTCGAAGCCAAAACCGCCCTTGCCGTGCTTCACCTTTTCAATGACGATAGAGCCGTCATGGCCGGCATTCATGGCAATCCAGCGCGTCGGCTCTTCGAGCGCCCTCTTCACGATCTGCACGCCGAACTGTCGCTCCCCTTCGAGCTTCAGGGTGTTCAGCTTCTCGATGGCCCTGATAAAGGCTACGCCGCCGCCGGGGATGATACCTTCCTCGACTGCCGCCTTCGTTGCGTTGAGAGCGTCCTCAACACGGGCCTTCTTCTCTTTCATCTCTGTCTCTGTTGCTGCGCCGACGTTGATAACAGCCACACCGCCAACCAGCTTCGCGAGCCTTTCCTGGAGCTTCTCACGGTCATAGTCGGAGGTGGTCTCTTCGATCTGGGTCCTTATCTGTTTTACCCGGCCTTCGATATCCTTCTTGTTGCCGGCGCCGTCCACGATAGTCGTGTTGTCTTTATCGATGGTAATCCTCTTTGCGGAACCGAGGTCCTTAACGCTGATGCTCTCGAGTTTAATGCCAAGTTCCTCGGATACTACCTGGCCGCCGGTGAGGATCGCGATATCCTCGAGCATGGCCTTTCTTCTGTCGCCAAAGCCCGGAGCCTTCACCGCGGCGACCTTCAGGGTCCCCCTCAACTTGTTCACCACGAGGGTTGCCAGGGCCTCACCCTCGACGTCCTCAGATATGATCAAAAGGCTCTTTCCCATCTTGGCGACCTGCTCCAGAACGGGCAGGAGGTCTTTCATGCTGCTGATCTTTTTCTCGTTGATGAGGATGACCGGCTCTTCGAGGACAACCTCCATCTTTTCGGGGTTAGTCACGAAGTAGGGAGAAATATAGCCCTTATCGAACTGCATGCCCTCGACGATATCGAGCGTGGTCTCCATGCTCTTCGCCTCTTCTACCGTGATGACCCCTTCTTTTCCCACCTTGCCCATGGCCTCCGCGATAATGCTGCCGATCGTCTCATCGTTATTTGCCGAGATGGTCCCTACCTGGGCTATCTCTTTCTGGTCCTTCGTCGGCTTCGAGAGTTTTTTCAGCTCTTCGACTACCACCTCGACCGCCTTTTCGATGCCCCGCTTCAGCTCCATGGGGCTGTTTCCTGCAGCCACCAGCTTCGCCCCTTCCCGGTAAATCGCCTGGGCAAGCACCGTTGCAGTGGTCGTGCCGTCACCGGCGACATCCGATGTTTTGCTAGCCACTTCTTTCACCATCTGGGCGCCCATGTTCTCGAACTTGTCTTCCAGCTCTATCTCCTTGGCCACTGTCACACCGTCCTTTGTGATGGTCGGAGAGCCGAATGATTTATCCAGTATGACGTTTCTCCCCCTGGGCCCCAATGTGACCCTTACCGCGTCGGCAAGGGCATTTACCCCCTTGAGGAGCGATTCCCTTGCTTTCTGATCGTACAGAATTTCTTTTGCCATGTTATCTCCTTCTCTCTAATCTTCGATTATGGCGAGAATATCGTCTTCCCTGACGATGAGGTGCTCCTCGTCGTCAATTTTTATATCCGTTCCCGAGTACTTGCCGAAGAGGATCTTGTCGCCCACCTTCACTTCAGGCGCCACTCTCTGTCCCTTCTCCGTCATCCTGCCGGCCCCGACGGCGACCACGCGCCCCTCCTGGGGTTTCTCCTTGGCGGCGTCCGGAATGATGATGCCTCCCTTTGTCTTCTCCCCCTCCTCGAGCCTCTTGATAACCACTCTGTCATGTAACGGTTTGAACTTCATTGTTTCACACTCCTTTCCCTGTTTTGGCAGTCTGCACTAAGATACGGTGGTCTCAGGCAACGAAAGATCTGCTGACGCCTTCAGTTGATCTCTCTCCTTATCCACATGTTTGGGATGGAACCGCTCCCTCTTGAAGCGTTGGAGTGATCCTCACCGGATCCCCGTCAGCGGTGTGCCCTCCACCCTACGGCCCTCACCGGCGCACTTTAGTCTCTGAACCCCCACGACCTGGGCCGAATTAACGGAAATACCCGTTAGATATTGATAATAAAGGGGATTTGAGATGAGGAGACAAATCCCAATTATTGTCTCCATCTATTCCAGTATCTAGTTTAATATAAGCCCTATTATTGCCGTTGGCAACAAAGCCTTGTCCTTTCACGGTCTTCTATAAATCACACGGTGCGATCAGTGCTCCCATAGAACCGGGCTCATTTCGAGCGGTACCGCGAGGTCGGGGCACTCGGGAATGATCCGGGGCGTGAAATCGCTCGCGGGTCTGACGGCCTCGACTTGCGCGAAGCAGATGTAGGTGTTCCTGCTGCCCGGGACTTTGTCCCCATGCGTGAACGGGTGCCGGAAGGCTGGCCGCGGCGGGCGCTTCGGCATACAGCTCGACGAGCACGTCAGCGGGATCCAGGTCGCCGAAATCTACGGTCGCGCGAAAGTGATGGTACCCATCGTGCGTTTCAACGCGCACCTCGACAAAGGACATGGAGCGCCAGCCCTTCTGCAGCCTGCGCTGCCGGTTCGTTATTGCGACCCCAAGGGCCCCGTTGTTCGCACGACGGGAGTCATACCGAGTAGCGGCAGGCACATAATACTGATCCGTATACTCCCGGATCGCGCGATTTGCGGAAAAGCTGACGGTCAGGTGCGACATGCTCTCCCGCATCTTGCTTAGCCATTCTGCCGGAATGCCGTTTGCGTCACGCCTGTAGAACTGCGGGACAACCTCGTTTTCAAGCAAAGCGTACAGGGCTCCCGCCTCTGCCGCGTCCCATACGGGATCGCTGTCGTGCTCGCGCCCGTCGCCGAGGGCCCAGCCTACCTGGGGCGTGTATGCTTCAGCCCACCAGCCGTCGAGTTCCGAAAGATTGAGGCCTCCGTTGACCAATACCTTCATCCCGCTTGTTCCGCATGCCTCCCAGGGCCTTCGAGGGGTGTTGATCCAGACATCGACGCCACCCACGAGCTGCTCGGTGAGAAGCATATCGTAGTCGCTCAAGAATACGGCCCGGCCGCACACTTCGGGACGCCTGATAAACCGGATCCATTGACGGATCATGTCCTGGCCTTCGGAGTCCGCGGGATGCGCCTTGCCGGCGAGGATGAGCTGGACGGGGCGCTCGGGGTCCGTGAGAATACGGATCAACCGGTCGGGGTCGTGGAGAAGCAGTGTAGGCCGCTTGTAAGCGGCAAAGCGCCGGGCAAAACCGAGTGTCAGGGCCTCCGGGTCGAGGATATGCTGTTCCTGCACGGCTTTATCGGGTGGTATGCTGGAGATGGCCAGCTGGCGGGCATAGCGTGCGCGGCATACTCAACCAGTGTTGCCCGCGAGGTTCGTCGCATGGCCCATAATTCTTCATCGGTGACGCGCCGGATCGCCTCTTCCGTCGCATGCGTCTCGTCCAGCCATCGGCCCTTGCCGCAGTGCTTTGTCCACAAAGCGTCGGAAGGGCTCGAATCCCACGTCGGCACATGTATCCCGTTCGTGACATGGCGTACGGGTATCTCGTCGGGTGGCCAGCCCGGAAAGAGCGGCTGGAAGATTGTGCGGCTCACCTCGCCGTGCAGGCGACTCACGCCGTTTACCGCGCCGCTCCCGCGAATGGCGAGATATGCCATATTGAAAGGTTCGTTTTCGTCATCAGGATTTTGCCTGCCTAGCGCCAGAAAATCGTGGAAAGAGATGTGCAGTCGATCCCGTGTATAGGCCCCGAGATAGTGCTCCATGACGTTCGGAGGGAAGCGGTCGAAACCGGCAGCCACCGGGGTGTGCGTCGTAAAGAGATTGCCCGACCTCGTGACCTGAAGGGCCACGTCGAAGGGATGGCCCGTAGTCTCCATGTAGCCCAACGCCCGCTCCAGCACCATGAAGGCTGAATGGCCCTCGTTCAGGTGGCACACTTCGGGATCGATCCCGAGCGCGCGGAGGAGCCGCCAGCCCCCGATACCCAGCACGATTTCCTGAACCAGGCGCACCTCAGGACCGCCGCCGTATAGCTGGCTCGTGATACCTCTCATCGTACGTGTTCACTACCCAGCAACCGATTGATCGGATTACGGATGGCGGGTCAGTGCTCCTTGTTCCGCTTCGAAAAAGGCAGGTAATCGAGGATTGTCGCCACGTACGTCTTGCCGTCCTTGAAAAAAAAGAAGAGAATGAAGGCCATGATAAAGAAGGTCACGAAAATATGGGCGACACTTCCCAGCCCGCCGGGAACTCGGTGGAGCAGCTCTTTCGAAAGGTTCGAAAGGGCGCCTACCACGTAGGCGAGTGCCTGTTGTTCATTAAGGCGGAAGACGGGCAAAACCCGATTGGCAAGGCCGTGAATTAAGGAATTATGGTATGCCGACCGCACCCCTTCCACGGTTAGACCGGCAGTCGCAAGGTCCTGGAGCTCCTCCACCAGGAGATAGGAAAGATAAGAAAGGGGCCCGAGAATAACGATCAAGACAACGGTGACCGTTGCCAGAGAGGCCAGAGCCTGGCGTCTGATATAGCGGAGGATGAAACTGTATACGGGATAGAAAACGATCGCGAATACCGCGGCCCACCTGCCGAAATATTGAATGGCTACGAGACACGGAGCATCTATTCGACGCCTCGACTATCGTTTGGTCCCCATCCACAAAGAGAATTCGTTTACCCATTCGTCTCCTTATCTTGTGTGAGGCAGCCTGGCTAAGGCCCCCTTTATGCCGGTTCTGCTCCCGCCCGCCGAAGGTTTTGCCCCGCTCCCCTGCTCACCGAGAATCGCGCGCAATATCTCTGAAACGGCGTCCTTATGTTCCGCCATGACGAGTTTTATCTGCCTGTCCTTGCCGGTAACGAGCTTGCCCAGGATGCTACCGTCCGTGTCGAGAAGACACCCGAGCAGCCGGGAGGCATGTGACCGCAAGAGCTGTTCAACATGCCGGTAAAAGCGTTCGGCGCCATCGTTCGCAAGAAGTATGAGCCGGGAAATCCGCTCGCCATGGGATACGTCGCTGCGTTCCCTGACATGCGCAATTCCCGTTTTTTCATTATTCAGTTTGTGTAAAGCCCCTTCGAACCCGCATCGCAAGCGACCCTTGAGCACGGCCGCCTGGAGCGCCTTCTTCAACGGGTCATTCATCGCGATCAGCGGAACATCAAGATTACCGCCGGACCAGAGCTTACATGTGCGCTCCGTTAATACGCGGCGGATGACATCGGTGCCATAGTCGGCCTCCAGCTGTCTGGGAAATCCCATATCGGAAAGGTTCATGACGCCACCGTCACTTCCACGAAATGCTCCCTCCGGTCATCAACAAGGCGTATTTCCTTCCCTTCTTGCAGGACCCCATCCAGGGAGATGGTCGCTGCCCTAACTTCTCCTGCGTGTCTTTGCCTGACCTTTACGTGGTACATGGTTTCACGGAAGCGGTAGCGCACCGTGAAGCCATCCCATTCAGCGGGGAGGCACGGCGTAAAAGACAGCTTGTCCGTACTTAACGTGAGGCCAAGGAGTGATTCGACGATAAGGCGGTACATCCACGCGGCCGATCCCGTGTACCATGTCCATCCGCCCCTACCCGTGTGCGGCGGGACTGCGTAGACGTCAGCCGCGACGACATAGGGCTCAACCTTATATCGTTCTATACCCTGTGCGGACTTCCCGTGGTTCACCGGATTGATCATGGCGAGAAGTTCCCATGCCCGCCGGCTGTCACCAAGTGCCGCAAATGCCATGGCCGCCCAGATCGCCCCGTGGGTGTACTGCCCGCCGTTTTCCCTCACGCCGGGAGGATAGCCTTTGATGTAGCCCGGATTCAGGCCGGATTTGTCAAAGGGCGGGTCCAGAAGCTGGACGAGGGCGTCGTCCCGGCGAACCAGATGCTTATCGACCGCGTCCATTGCCATCCGGGAACGGGCGGCATCACCCACACCCGACAGCACGGACCAGCTTTGCGCTATCGAGTCGATCCGGCATTCAGGGTTGAGCGCCGAGCCGAGGGGGGTGCCGTCATCGAAGTAGGCGCGGCGATACCACTCCCCGTCCCATCCATTCTGTTCGATGCTGAGGCGGAGCCTGTCGGCCTCGCTCTCGCACCTCTTACTGAAATCGAGGTCGCCCTTGAGCCGCGCGACTCGGGAGAAGCGGCCAAGCACTTCGCACGTGAAGAACGCGAGCCAGACACTCTCGCCTTTGCCTTCCCGGCCCACCATGTTCATGCCGTCGTTCCAGTCGCCAGAACCGATGAAGGGAAGGCCGTGCTCACCTTCCTTGAGGCCCCTTTGAATGGCACGCACACAATGATTGTAGAGGCTGGCCGTCTTCCCTGACCTGCCCGGAAGGTCATAGTAAGAGTCCTCCTCCGCATTGACCGGGCGTCCTTTGATGAAGTGAACCGATTCGTCCAGTACCCCTGTGTCGCCGGTACCCTGGACGTAGCGGCACGTTGCGAGGGGAAGCCAGAGGAAATCATCGGAACAGTGGGTGCGCACTCCCCTGCCGGCCGGCGGGTGCCACCAATGCTGGACATCTCCCTCTGAGAACTGGCGGCCCGCGCAGACGAGCAGGTGTTCACGCACGAGGCCCGGCTCGGCGTGGATGAGGGCCATGATGTCCTGCAACTGGTCGCGGAAGCCGAAGGCACCACCAGACTGGTAGTAGCCGCTTCGCCCCCAGAGACGACAGGCGAGCGTCTGGTACAGGAGCCAGCCGTTGGCAAGGAAGTTGACGGACCGGTCGGGTGTCTCCACCTGCACCGCGCCGAGCGTGTGATTCCAGTAGCGCCATATTCCGCCGAGTGCCTCTCTTGCAGCAACAGAGTCACAGAAGCGACGGGCGAGGCGGGCTGCGTCATCGGCATTCTGCCCCGAGCCGAGGGTGAAGACGACCTCACGTTCTTCTCCGTCGTCGAGATCAAAGGCCAGTTGTATTGCGCCGCACGGGTCGAGTGCGGCCCCGACCCTGCCGGATAAGTGTGAGCGGCTCATGGCTGCAGGGTGACTGAAGTCGCCGTTACGGCCAAGGAACTCAGTCCTGTCGCCGCTCACGGTCCGGGTGGCATGATCCACGTTGAAAAAGGCGACCCGATTGGCGAATTCCGTGTTGTAGGGATTGCGCGCCAGCAGCGCGCCCGTTTGAGGGTCAAACTCCGTTATGACGTGCATGACCGATTTGGGCCGCACGTCTCCCAGTACCCATTCCACGTATCCGGTCACGGAGAGCCGCCGCCGCCGGCCCGAACGGTTGCGCACCTTCAGGACGGTGAATTTGACGGGCTCGTCCATGGCCACGTACACCCACGTCTCAGAGCTGACTCCACGCTCGGTATGCTCGAACACCGTGTAGCCGAACCCGTGGCGGGTGACGTAAGGCGTGGCACCCCGGGCGGGGAGTGGCATGGGAGACCAGAAATGGCCCCGCTCTTCGTCGCGAAGGTAAAAGGCCTCCCCTCCGGAATCGCTCACGGGATCGTTGTGCCAGGGTGTGAGGCGGAACTCATGGGCATTCTCGCTCCACGTATAGGCAGGACCGTTCTCCGAGACTACCGTGCCAAAGCAAGGGTTTGCGAGCACGTTTATCCACGGCGAAGGCGTTACCTGATCGACGCCTGTTGAAATGACATACTCCCGACCGTCCGGCGTAAACCCCCCTAACCCGTTGAAGAACATCAGGTCCTCGCGGGGCATGGGCGCTATGGCGGGCGGGAGGGGGCGATGCGTGCGGGTCGGAGCCAGGACGGGCACTGTCGGCTCCGCAGGCCCCCGGCGGTCTATCTGTTCCGCGAGCGTTCCCAGGCTGTCGCTGATGATGACCCGGGCGACGGCCTGGAAGAGAAGTCTGTCTTCCTCGGCTATCTGGTCGGCGGGCCTTACGAAGATGCCGCCGGGCCGGCCCTGCAGGTTAGCGTCAGCGCCTGCGGCAATGAGCCCCATGATCTGATCGTGCAGCGCTTGCCGGTAACCTGCATGGTCTTCGTTCCAGATCACCAGGTCTACGGCCAGTCCGTTGAGCCGCCAATATGCGTGGGCCTGGATAAGCTGACTCACCAGCGCGATATTTGCCTGGTCCTCAATGCGAAGAAGTACGATCGGGAGGTCGCCGGAGATGGAATAACCCCAAAGGCCCGATTGACCCCGGAGGTTCTTGAGGAGGACGCCGGGGGCAGCGCGAAGCACTGAATTGGCATAGAGAATAGAAGCCGCAAGTCGCCCATAGAGCTGCACGTCGGCCTCTGTCGCGTTGATTTGCCGCAGGAGCACCTGGCTATGGGTCCATGCCAACTCGAAAACGCGGTCAGCAAGGTGGCGGTCCTGGTATTTTCCGACCAGTCGCATGCAGACATCGCGGGTTTCGCCTACACCGGTGACTATGTTGACCGTTGCCGATGTGGCGGGATCGAGGGTCATGCGACACCGGATGGCGAGGATGGGGTCGAGCACCGGTCCTTCACTACCGGAGAGGGGAGCGAGATTACTCATTGCAACGGGTGCGGCAGCAGTCTTTCCGCGGCCGATAAATCGCATGCGGTCGGTCTCATAGGACATCTCACCTGTGTCCGCCCCATGGACCGCCATCACGTGAAACATCCACGGCGGTTGCTCGTCAACGGAACGGGGTCGGCGGGTTGCTATGATCGCGCTCTGTGGCCTGATGATCTCGGTTTGAACGAAGAGATTACTAAAGGCCGGGTGGAGTGCGTCTGCGGCGGGCGTCGCGAGGACGACTTCGGCGTAGCTCGTGATGTCGATCGTTCGTGGCGTCTCCGAACGGTTGGTAATGGTGATCCGCCGCAGCTCGGCATCATCCTCGGGCGATACCGCGATCTCCGTATGGGTGCTGATGCCTTCATCCCGACGGCGGAACTCCGCCCGCCCTTCCGAGAATATCGCCTCGTACCCTTTGGACGCCCTCTGGACCGGCTGGTAAGCTGCCGACCAATAGACGCCGCTTCCCACATCACGGATGTAGCAGAAGGCGCCCCAATTGTCCAGGGTCGTATCTTCACGCCAGCGGGTCACCGCTATGTCTTTCCATCGACTATAGCCGCCGCCTGCGTTGGTGATCATCACGTGGTATCTGCCGTTCGACAGGAGTTGCACCTCCGGTGCGGGCGTATGGGGGGTCGAGTAAACGCGTACCGGCTTCTCCTCTGCAAGATGTGTTGCCTGATGCGTCTGGGATAGCTCCGAGACGTGCGAGTAGAAGGCCGTGGCCTTTGGCAGCCGCTCCTGAAGCAACAGCATTGTCGCCTGGAACGCAGGATCCGACTCGAATCTTTTTTGCATGGGCCGGTCGAGCAGCAGATAGGCGAGGGAGAGGAAGCTCATGCCTTGGTGATGTGCCATGAAGGACCGAACCACGGAGTTCGAGCGGCCCAGGGGCAGGTGGGCCTTGGTGTAATCGACGGCATCATAAAAACCGTACTTGCCGAGAATTCCCTTGGAGGCCAACGCCTCGAGGTTCCTGGCTGCCTCCTCGGGCGCCACCATGAGCGCCAATGCCGAGGCGTAAGGGGCAATGACCAGGTCCCCGGCGAGCCCCCGTTTGAGTCCCAGGCCGGGCACGCCAAAAGCGGAATACTGGTAGTTGAGATGACCGTCGATCATGTTGTAGCACGATTCTGAAATACCCCACGGCACCCCTCGCTTCTTTCCGTAGTCGATCTGGCTTGCGACAGCCGCCTTGCAAGTCTGGTCGAGGAGCGTGTGCTCATAGGTCGGCATAAGGATGAGCGGCATCAGGTATTCGAACATGGAGCCGCTCCAGGACAGGAGAATCGGCTCTCCACCGTCGACGGTGAGGAGGCGGCCTAGTGCGAACCAGCTTTCCTGAGGCAGTTGTCCCAGTGCAATGGCAACGAAACTACTGAGCCGCGCCTCGGACGCCAGGAGGTCGTAGTAACTCTCATCCCTCCGGCTGTTGCTCACGTTGTAGCCGATGGTCAGGAGACGGCGTGCCCTGTCATAGAGGAATTCCCATTCCATGTGGCAGGCGAGTTCTCCGGAAAGGAGCGCAAGGTCAACGAGTGCGGCAATTCGTTCCCTTGCGATCAGGCTTGACTTGGTGACGAGCTCCGCGAATGCATCAAGTTCATGTTGCTCCTCGGCCGTCCCAAAAGGCCCTGCCTGTTCCCCGAACCGCGGCAGCAGTCGATCCTCAAGGCAGGCCAGTTGGCGGAGCGTCGGGATAGCGTTGAGGTGCGGAGAGTCCTTGAGCACTGATTTAGGCACCGAGGGGAGTTGAGCCCATGGAGCACACAGGGTCAGTTCATCGAGGGCAGCCCGGCACTGGGCCGTAAAGGCGCGGGCCCACCGTAGAGCATCGCTGTCAGGGGCAGAGTCAAGACTGAGGACCACCTCCGTGGCAGAGGCTGTCAGGCGGTCGATGCTTTTTTTCACGGTCATGAGCGTTGAATCCGGCGAAAAAGCGCGTGCCGACTCCAGGTCCTCCTCCATCTGGCCGATGGCGGCAGGCTTACGTGCGCCAACAGCATCCGAAAGCACCATCAGCGTGTCCCCAAGACCGTCGAAGAGCCGTGCTCCCAGCAGTTTCTCATCGGGCAGCGCGAGCAATCCCGCCCGCAGGGTGAGAAGGCTTGCGGCCAGGTTCCCGCTGTCAACGGACGAAACATACATGGGCAGCAGGGGCTTGAGGGATTCCGTGTCGTACCAGTTGTAAAAGTGGCCCCGGTGCCGCTCCAGGCCCGCCATCGTGTGCAAGGCCTTGTCCGTGCGTTCGATGAACTGGCCGACGGGAATATAGCCGAAGTCGCAAGCCGACAGATTCGCAAGCAGGGCAAGTCCCATGTTGGTGGGCGATGTCCTGTGCGCAACTGCCGCAACCGGCTCTTCCTGGTAATTGTCGGGTGGCAGCCAATGATCGTCAGGACCGACGAAGGCCTCGAAGAAGGCCCAGGTTTTGCGGGAAAGCTTCCGCAAGAAAACGATCTGATCCTCTGCCAGCCGTGATCTCCGGGGACCGAGGGGCTTGCTGATCCACCAGGCGACGACGGGAGAGATAAACCATAGGCTTAAGATTGGTAGGGCTGCGGGCAGGGCGACAGGTCTTGCATGCAGGAGATAACCCGCCGCCACACCGGCAATGACGGGCGCTATCCACATGCTTTGCCAGGACCCGGCGAGGTCCGTCCGGCTGCTCCGGTCCGCCTCCCCCGAAGGGTTCCATTCCAAAAGACCCCTGCCCGAGACCAGAATTCGCCACAGGGTGTGCAGAATGGCAGCCCCGCTGAAAAATGCCTCATGAGGCAGACAAAGAAGCACGAAGATCGCCTGGGTGACGCTTCTGCCGGCGGACCGGGCCGCACCGGCGAGGTGTTGCCCCATGAGCACGTCCTCGGGTTTCTTCAGGATCTCCATGAGAGAGGCAACCAATGAAGGAATCAGCACGATGCCGAAGATCGATGCAGTCCAGAACCATGGGGATGGCAGCGCGGTCCAGCCGGCGAGCGCGAGAAGTGTCAATGTCGGCGACACAAGACTGCGCCGAAGGTTGTCAAGGATCTTCCAGCGCGACAACGGGGTGAGCGGGTTCTTCCGGAAACGCGCATTGAGGCCGGGAACGCCGGGGAACAGCCATCTCACAAGCTGCCAATCGCCCCTGATCCAGCGCCGGCGGCGACTTACGTCAGCGCCGTACCGCGACGGGTACTCTTCGTACAGTTGCACGTCGCTGATGAGCCCTGAGCGCAGATAACACCCTTCGATAAGATCATGGCTCAGAATACGGTTTTCGGGGAAACGTTCCCTGAGCACCTGCTCGAAGGCGTCAACGTCGTAGATGCCCTTGCCGATAAATGAGCCTTCGCCGAAGAGATCCTGGTAGACATCGGAGACGACGCGGGTGTAAGGATCGATACCGGCATCACTACCCCACATACGGGCATAGCGAGACCGGTTCGTGCCGGGCAGGCTTATCGCCACCCGTGGCTGAAGAATGCCGTATCCGCTCACGATGCGCCCCTTATCTGCGTCGTAGAGAGGGAGATTGAGGGGGTGGGCCATTGCCCCCACAAGCTGCCGCGCCGAATCGCGTGGAAGCTCCGTATCCGTGTCGAGGGTGATGACATATCTGACGTTCGATAGCGCTTCGGTATTGCCGACGATTAGGGAGAATCCGTCGCCTGCGCCTCCGCGGAGAAGGGCATTCAACTCCGCGAGCTTCCCCCGCTTCCTCTCGTAGCCCATCCAGGCTCGCTCCTGCAGGTTCCATTGACGGGGGCGGTGAAACAGGAAAAAGAGATCGCCCGCCCGGCCCCTGTATTTTTCGTTCAACGCCTCTATGCCTTGCCGGGCCAGTGACAGGAGCGTTTCATCCCCGGTCGGTTTCTCCTCGGAGTCGTCCCGGAAGTCGGTAAGCAGGCCGAACTGGAGGTTGTCGTCCCGGTTTGCCAGGAACCGGACTTCCAGGGCATCGGAGAGACGTCCGATATGTTCGCGGCTCGTCAGCATGGTGGGGACCACGACCAGAGTGGACGATTCAGGAGGAATCCCCCTGGAGAAGTCCATTCGCGGCAGCGGATGGGGTGTGACAAGACGTGTCGTAAAGAGATTGACCAGTGCTATGGCGAGTGAGCCTACCGAGAAAAGCGAGAGAACGCCGACGATCCATAACAGCGGGCCGCGCATGCCGTGAGAGCCGGTCTCTGCGACCATGCCGGCGGCGAAGACCAGCGCAAGTGAGAGAATCGAGCCCAGATAGACCGGCAAAGAAAAGCGGCGGCCGGTGCTTCTCACGATGTCGATGACGGACGACCTGACCCGGACGCGGGCTTCGAGCTGTGGCAGCCCTTCATCGATGAGGTAGAAACCCACATGTCTCGCCCGGTCGTCACCGTTTGTTCCGGTGGCAGCTTCCCCGGCGAGACCGATCGAAACACGTGCCACCTCGTCTTCGACAAGTCCGCTCTTCTTTGCTATCTCCTCCACTACATGACGGTATCTATCGCGGGTGGCAAAATCCATTCCGCCATAGACTCCGGCGGGGTCCTCCAGCAGGGTCCGCTCGACGGTGCTCATTCGTTCGACGAACTCGCGCCAGTCCATGGCGCTCAGAAAGCGCAGGCTCCCGATGCTGTTGCTCATGGAAAGCTGGTCGGCCGCCTGTTGCTGGTTTTCCGCTTGGACCAACTGTTCGATCGTCAGGTACGACTCGGAAAGTTGCTGTTCCAGCCAGGTAAGGGGGAGCGCAAGAGGGGCGCCATGTCCCTGGAGGCGGCGGGAAAATTCCGCAACAAAGGAACTGACCATCGGTGGGTTCGACCTGGCCATGTCGGCAACTGTCAGGATCAGGCTCTTCGGGTCCTTTTCTGCCGTCTCCGTTATTTTATCAGCCCAGTAATCGGCGCGGTTCCGGTCGATCCTGTCGGCGGCGATCCGCGTTGCAATCCGCCTGAGATTCTCGATCAATGCCAGACGGAGCATGATGGGAATTGCCCATAGCTCGCCCAGCCGCAGCGTGGCAACTGTCTGATAGGAGGCAACGAAGCTGCCGAGACTTTCCGGGTCCACCCGGCCATCGCCATGGGAAATCGTCTCCAGGGCAATGTCGTATACGCGGGGAAGCCCCCTCGACGGGCCATCTTTGAGGCGGGGCAGTCCCTTGGCGTATCCCTTCGGCAGGAGCCTCTTTGCCGCCCGTACTTGTTCCTCGATAAGATAGAAGTTGTCGAGCAGCCATTCTCCGGCCGGAGTGATTCTGCGGCTTGCCTTCACGGCTTCAGCCACCAGATGGCGGACTTCAAGAAGGACGGCTTCGTTTGCAGCAAGCCTTGCCAACAACCTTTCCGGGGCATGATCTTCGCCCAAGGCGTGCAGGGCCGCAAGGGTCCTGCCGTGCTGTTCCATCTGAGAGGCGCTGAACAGGTCCGACCGTAGCGGAGCATCCTCGGCGCCCTTTTGCGTGAGCGCGCTCCTATGGATGATGGTCCTTAAAGGGGGGAAGTTCCCGAGACTGGTTTTTGAGAAGCGCGTCACGATAAAGCTCCCTTGCGGAAACGACCAGGGCTAAATGAAGGGAAGTGCGATTACAATCGCTGCTTTGGCTCCCCGCTCTCGTGCGATGGGGCAGTTTCGCCTCTGGGCAGGGTTGATGACGATACCACGATAGTCTACACCTTGGCCGTTGATCTTACCACTCTCATCTTAGGAGTGAGCTCTTCCCTGTCGTGTTCTCTTCTGCGGCTCATTCTTCACGTAGTCCATTATGACAGCTCTCCTGATGTCCTCTCCCACATGGTAGCCTCCTCCTTACTCGTGCGCAATGAAAATTATTCGACTCTGATTTGAGGAAAAACTCACGAGTGTGAGACTTTGTAGTTTTCTATCGCTTTGTTGGTCCCGTCGACTGTTGCAAATTCATCAAGCAGGGCCTTCACCATTTGCAGTTTGCCTTTTTGCTCTAACGGCAATTCGGCGCCGGTTTTGCATTTGACGACCATTATCGGCCCATTGATCTGCACGAGCTCCGCATCATAGTGAACTAAGAATTCAAGGTAACTCTTCGTGCGCGATGGCTTTTCTTTCGCACGCATGAACGTCCTCCTCGAGAGAAATTGGCCGTTGAAGTTTTTTGCATTTGTGCTGTTTTCCATATGTGGCACTCCTTGCCCGGGTCCATTGTTTGGCATCGTATTCACGACCACTATGCGGGACGGCCGTTTGGAGCCTACAACAGTACCTTTCTTCTGTTGGGGGTTTACTGACAGCCCCCGAGCCTCGGACGGCTTTTCAGGAATACGCAGAGGCGGTAGAACGTGGGTTGATTGGTGACAGCCACCAGCGGAACGTGTTCATTATATCACGATTGCCAAAGAAAAGCGCGTACCGCACGATTTGCCCTTCCGGCGAGACTTTCAATGTGCAAAGGCCTTCGTGAAGGGCAAGCCCCGGTCATTCCCCCTGGCTATTCCTTGAACGGATGGCGGTCTGGAGCCTGCTTCGGCGCGGGAAGCACGGCCAGGATGCTCGGGATGGCGAGATTAAGGACCGAGCTCCGGTGGCGCACGTAGTCGTACATCGCTTCAGGCTTGGCGCCGATCTGGGCTTTCGGTCCGAGGGCCGTGCGGCCCAGGACGACGCGCGACGCTCGCATCTCGATTGCCTGGGCCACGCACGCATAGACGAGGGACACATAAAGCGGAAGGCCTCCGGCCGCCCCGGCCTTATCGAAGCCCATGTAGTAGCCAAAGGCGCTCTCCCCGTCCCGGATGAGCGTGATGAAGCCGAGGATCTTGCCGCCCTGCCTGGGACGGGCCACCACGGTGCGAAAATCGTTCTGATAATACCGTGCAAGGGCCGGAATCCAGTTTTCCCCGATAGTCGCCAGGCGCAGTTTCTTGCGATCGTGTACCTGGTGGTAGAGCCCGTAAATTTCAGCGGCGCCGGCCTCCACCTGCTCCGGAGTGATGCGCTCGAGCACGATTCCCGATTCATCCAGGCTTTGTACGGTCTTCTTTATCCTGGTCCGATAGGCGGACTTCATGTCATTGAGGCAATCGTCGAAGCTAGCCCAGGATGGCTCCAGCTCGAGCACCATGTTCGGCTCCGTTTCGAAGCGGCGGAAATTGGAATTCCGCAGAGCTGCTCCCGCCCCGGCCTGCTCGTCCGTCAGGTCCTTTATCACCACCATGTCCGACTCGCCGAAGATTCTACTGGACCTTCTTATATGGTTAAGCGCTTCTACCACCGCCGGCCAGAGCCTCATTGGGTTTTCGCCTTCGGCGAAGGCTACGCCGTGCGGACCCGTCGAGAGCAGGTTCCCGCAGACTAAAAAGCGCAAGTGGACCCAGGCGACCGGGAGTTCCGCAGCACGCTCTGCCACCTTCAAGAGGTGCCGAAAGCGGCGCCAGAGGTTCGAGGCCACGTCGGGCCACAACTCCCCAGGGGCGGCCGGCGACGCAGCTTCCTCGCGGAAGGGCCACAGAAAGAGGTTGTCGTAGAGCAGGACCCGCTTGCGAAGCCGGCTGATGGAGCGCTGCGAAGCCTCTCCCAGGGAATGCCAAAAACCGGGCGTCCTTTCGGGAAGGCTCCCGGGGGACAGGTCCGCCACCCGAATCTCAAGGCTCTGCGCAACCACCGTAGCAACGGGCCGGTCACCTGCATATACGATGGCATAGTGCGTGGACAGGTTGCCGGGGAGGTGCTGTTCCAGAAGCCGAAGGAAGGGACGCGAGAGGAAGAGCCCCGAACGGGCCGCCACGCGGTCCCAATGATCGGGGTTCAGAAAACCGATGGAATCGGCGAGGGCAAAACGGAATTCGGCGGGGGCCATGGGATTTGATTTAGACATAAGCTTCCCCTCCTGCTGTGTCATTCAAGCGTGGGATGGTCTGACCTAGTACGTAAAAGTCTACCTTAGCTGGCTCTAGAAAACGACAATTCCTTGCAGAAGGCCATATCGATTCATCAACATTTCAACCGGTTATCAATTTTCTTTGTGGTAAGATAGGGGTTAGATGAAAGAGCAATTCATCGTGCAGGGATACGGTAAAGAGGCACTTCCATGAGGATTTCTTCATTAGCAGACAAAGACCTGTTGAACGTTGATTTGAAATCCCGCACCAAAGATACCGTAATTTCCGAGATTGCGGGATATATCGCCAACCGGAAGCGCATAAGCACTCAAAGCGAGATCATTGAAACAATAGGAGCTGGTGCGGCCGGCATCGGTGGCGGCGTAGCCATTCTGCACGCACGGATGGAGGAATTAAAAGAGGTGCTCTTTTTTGTAGGAGTCTCCAAACCGGGTATAGATTTCTCCTCAGCAGACGGAAAACCTGTTCGCCTGGTCATTCTTTTTATTACCCCCCTTACTGAAACGGAGACACATTTCAAAATCCTCTCCCAGATCGGCGGCCTGCTTAAAAGCAAAATATGGGTTGAAAAGCTCTTGTCCGCCCGCTCCAACGAAGAACTGTTTACGATCCTCCATATGGAGGGAATAGAAAAGGAAGGGTTTCTTGAACTTACCAAAGAGGAGGTTTACCAGGAACTCACCACGCGCGACACAGGACTTACGGAAACAGAGGCAGAAGAGCGCCTGAAAAGATATGGGCACAATGAGTTGAGAAGGGCAAAGGGCAAATCCCTGGTGCTTCGCCTGCTTTATAACTTTACCAACCTCTTGGCCATCCTCATGTGGGCAGGGAGCTTCCTTGCCTTTCTGATACATATGGCCGAGGTCGGCTGGGCGATTATTGCCGTGATCTTCATCAACGCCCTGTTCAGCTACTGGCAGGAATTTAAGGCCGAGAAGGCCATCGAGGCCCTGAAGAATTTAATCCCCTCCTTTGCCCGGGTCATCAGAAACGGAGAGGAAAAGAAAATTCTCTCTACGGATGTTGTCCCGGGAGACGTCGTCATTTTTGAGGAAGGGGACAATGTCCCGGCCGATGGCAGGCTCATCGAGGCCCAGGAATTGAGGGTGGATAACAGCGTATTCTCCGGTGAGTCGAGGCCGGTGCACAAGATACCGGAACCGGTCGGCGATGGGAAAGAGTTTATCTGGACGGAAATCCCAAACCTTGTTTTTGCCGGGACGAGCGCGGTATCCGGAGACGGAAAGGCAATCATTATCGCCACGGGGATGAGCACGGAAATAGGCAAAATCGCCTACCTCACCCAGTCGGTCAAAGAAGAATCAAGCCCCCTCCAGAAGGAGATAAACCGGCTCACCAAGTTGATTGCTCTGGGATCTGTCAGCCTGGGTATTGCATTCTTTTTGGTTGGCACGGTGTTCGCCAAAATGTCCCTTGTCGCTTCAGGGATATTTGCGATCGGCATCATCCTGGCGAATGTCCCGGAGGGCCTTCTTCCTACTGTCACCCTCTCCCTTGCGATGGCGGTCCAGCGGATGGCCAAGCGCCATGTCATCATCAAGAAACTTTCTTCGGTGGAAACCCTCGGATGCACCAATGTCATCTGCACTGACAAGACCGGGACGCTCACCACCAATCAGATCGACGTCCAAAAGGTTTGGCTTAACGATGAAATTATTGAAATTACAGGGACCGACTATGAGCCAAAGGGGACCTTTTCTTTCGGCGAGGGGAAAAGCATACCTCCTGAGTCGTTTAAGGAGGATACCCTCGAACTTCTGCTCCGCGCAAGTATGCTGTGCAGTACCGCCAGGCTTGTTCCTCCGTCGCAGACTCAGAAATTCTGGAGTATTATCGGCGACCCTACCGAGGGCGCCCTGCTGGTCCTGGCGGGAAAGGCCGGATTCGACACCGAGCGCGAACGGGAGCGCTATCCCCTGGTCAAACGGTTTCCTTTTGAATCCATGAGAAAGAGGATGACTTCCGTGCATAAAACGGAAGGGGGAAATCTACGCGCCTTTGTCAAAGGTTCTCCAAAAGAGGTTCTGGAGCTCTCCGACAAGATCGTCCTGGGCGAACGGGTTATCGATTTGACACCCGAAAAGCGGTCCCAAATCCTTGAGCGGATGGACGATTTTGCCGAGGAGGGATTGCGTGTCCTGGGGATCGCCTACCGTGATCTGACAGACGCCGAAGAGGTTATGGACTCCACGGCAGAGGCGATAGAAAAGCATTTGATTTTTGTCGGACTTGCTGCGATGCATGACCCTGCCCGGCCGGAAGTAAAGGGGGCCATCGAGAATTGTAGGAAGGCGGGCATCCGCGTGGTAATGGTGACCGGTGACTACGAGATAACGGCGTTTTCAATCGCGAGGCAGATCGGCATCGTCACGTCGGCTGATGCCGAGGTGATTACCGGAGCAAAGCTTTCGGAGATGCCTGACGATGAGTTAAAGGAAAAACTCAAGAAAGAGGTAATTTTCGCACGGGTCAATCCGGAACACAAATTCAGGATAGTCAGCGCCTATAAAGAATTGGGATATATCGTGGCGGTTACCGGGGACGGCGCCAATGATGCGCCGGCGCTCAAGCAGGCCGATATCGGCGTAGCCATGGGCATCAGGGGTTCCGATGTCGCGAAAGAAGCGGCAGCGATGATTTTGACCGACGATAACTTCGCGAGCATCGTGGCGGGCATTGAAGAAGGAAGGGCGGTCTTTGACAACATCAAGAAGTTTATTACCTATATTTTCGCCCACCTTGTACCGGAAGCCATTCCTTTCATTCTCTATGCGGTCTTTAGAATCCCTGCACCGATCACGGCCATGCAAATCCTGGCTATCGATTTGGGCACCGAGACACTACCGGCTCTTGCCCTCGGCACGGAAAGGTCGGAAGCGGGCGTCATGAATGTCCCCCCGCGGCCGAGAGGGAAAGGACTCGTTGACAGGACTCTTCTCTTCCGTGGATATGTCTTTTTGGGACTTCTGAACACGGCCGCTGTGTTGATAGCGTATTTTTGGATTCTTTACCAGGGCGGGTGGAGGCCGGGGACGCAACTTGAGCCAAACGAAACTACCTTCCTTAACCCGCTACATTTGAAGGCAATGACAATCGTCTTCGTCGGCATTGTGGTTATGCAGATTGCGAATGTCTTTGCATGCCGCAGTGAAACTCTCTCCGTCTTCAGGATAGGATTCTGGGGAAACAGGCTCATCTTCTGGGGAATCCTTTTTGAGCTGGTGTTTACGTGCGCTCTCGTATATATTCCCTCTTTCCAGCATATCTTCAACACTATTGGAATCGGATGGAATGAATGGGGGATGCTCTTTATCTTTATGCTCGCAATCTTTTCTTTGGAGGAATTAAGAAAAAGAATTTCGGCCAGATAATATACGTCCGAAATTTCTGTTGCTATATTTTATTTTTTGTACAATGCTCCGCTACGGGGGTAGCGTGATTTTTCAAGTGCAGGTCGGAGGTATGTCCTATGAATACGAACGATAAACAGCACCGTGCCATTCTCCGGCGGATCGCCCGGACGGCGATGCTTGAGAGGGGATTACTCCCTGACTTCTCGGTTGAGGCGCTCACCGAGCTTGCCGGGATTCCGGCTTCCGCCGCAACCGGCGAAGAGCAGGCTTGCGACCTCAGGGACCTTCTGTGGGCCTCCATCGACAACGATGACTCCCTTGACCTGGACCAACTTACCGTTGCCGAGGCGATGCCCGGAGATCAAACAAAGATTCTCGTCGCCGTGGCAGACGTGGACTCCATCGTCCGGAACGGCTCGGCAATCGACGACCACGCTCGCCACAACACTACCTCGGTATATACGGCTGCCGCGATTTTCCACATGCTTCCCGACCAACTTTCCACCAACCTCACGTCGCTGAACTTCGACGAGGACCGACCGGTGATCGTGATCGAAATGGTGATCGGCGCAGACGGATCGCTACAGGCCTCGGATATTTACCGGGCCCGTGTCCGCAATCATGCAAAGCTCGCGTATAACAGCGTCGCGGCATGGCTGGAAGGCAAAGGGACGGTGCCCGAGGCCATTGCCGCTGTAAACGGACTCGACGAGAACCTCCGCATCCAGGACAGGGCAGCACAAAGCATGATGAATCTTCGCCACCTGCACGGGGCCCTCAATCTTGAAACCGTTGAAGCAAGACCGGTATTTGACGGCAATGAGATCCGTGGGCTGGAAAAGGAGGAAAAGAACCGGGCAACCGAGATCATCGAGGATTTCATGATAGCCGCAAACGGTGTGACCGCACGGTATCTCTCGTCAAGGAAATTCCCTTCCCTCCGCCGCGTGGTGCGCACCCCAAAGCGATGGGAACGGATTGTCGCTCTCGCGGGGGAACGTGGCTTCACGCTGCCGCATGATCCGGCTGCTGCAGCGCTGGAGGAGTTTTTGACGAAAGAGAAGGCAGCCGATCCGCTGAGATTCTCCGACCTCTCCCTCTCCGTGATCAAGCTCATGGGACCGGGCGAATACGTTGCCGAGCTTCCCGGAGAGGCTGCCCCCGGACACTTTGGTCTCGCTGTCGCGGACTATGCCCACTCCACAGCCCCTAACCGCCGGTACCCGGACCTCATCACGCACAGGTTGCTGAAGGCCGCGATGGATCAACACCCCGCGCCCTATAAGAATGAAGACCTGGAGGCGTTAGGCAAGCACTGCACAGAACAGGAGAACGCAGCCAAAAAGGTCGAGCGGCAGGTCGGAAAATCGGCGGCGGCAATGCTGCTGGAGGCAAGAATCGGGGAGCGGTTCGATGCCATCGTCACCGGCGCGGCCCCCAAAGGCACGTGGGCCCGTATTCTCGACCCTCCTGTAGAAGGGAGACTGGTGCATGGCTTCGAAGGCGTCGACGTGGGCCAGAGGATTCGGGTGCAACTGATTCACACGGACGTGGAGCGGGGGTTCATCGACTTCAAGAGGGTTGGGTGATCAAGGCTGACCGAGGCGAGTACGGGAAAGTAAAATACCACAGGGGAGCCATAACGGTCGGCGGTGACATGGGAAAGAGCGCTTTGACGCCTCTATTTTGAAGAACTATTTTGCGTTTACCGTGAGTTCTTCTCCCGCAATTCGGATTTGATTAGTTCGGTGGAAACGCGGCGGCTTCTGAGGAGGGCGCAGAAATTGGGCCTTTGCATGCCCACCCTCTCTGCCGCGCGGGTTATGTTCCCATTGCATGCCTTGAGTGCCTGAATGAGAAAGGCGCTTTGCACCTGCCCGAACACGTCCTTCAAAAGATGCTTCTTGGCGGCATTGAGCTCTTCCAGATTTTGTGGGATCGGGTTCGACCAGAACAGGCTGTTCATCTGGAGATGGTCGAGTAGGTAGAACAAGTCTATGGTCGAGTTGTCAGAGAGAATAACTAGCCGTTCCACGACGTTTTTCAACTGGCGGACGTTACCCGGCCACTCGTAATTTGTGAGGGTCTCCATTGCCTCGTCAGAGAAACCATCGATCCGTTTCCCCGTTTTCAGACAGTAGAACTTGAGAAAGTGGTAGGCGAGTCTGGAGACGTCCTCCTTTCTCTCCCTGAGAGGAGGAATATGGATCGGGAAAACGTTCAGGCGGTAGAAGAGGTCCTCCCGGAACTTCCCATCCTGGACCATGCGTCTCATCTCTTTATTGCTGGCGGCAACGATCCGGACATCCGTGACGCGAGAGTGGCTAGCTCCCACCGGTTTGAATTCTCCCATTTCCACGACCCGCAGGAGTTTTCCCTGGATATCGAGGTTGAGGTTCGTCACTTCATCCATGAAAAGAGTGCCGCCGTGGGCTACTTCGAATATACCGGCCTTGTCCCTGGTCGCACCGGTAAAAGACCCTTTCACATGGCCAAAAAGCTCGCTTTCAAGCACGCCGGGCGAGAGAGTGCTGCAATCCACAGCGACGAACTGCCGGGAAGACCTCGGGCTGTGGGCGTGGATGGCCCTTGCGAACAGCTCCTTTCCTGTGCCGCTCTCCCCGAAGAGAAGCACTGTGGCATCCGTGGGGGCCACCCTCTTGACCTGGTCGAATATCGGGAGAATCTTGGGGCTGTCGCCCACGATGCCTTCAAAAGGCGCGCTTTTCGACAAATCCTTGCGAAGGCGACGGTTCTCCTCAACCAACAGGCTTTTTTCTATGGCCCGCTCTACCGTCCTCATGAGCGCTGCGTCGGTAAAGGGTTTTGACAGGTAGTCGTAAGCCCCCGATCTCATGGCGTCGACCGCGTTTTGAACGCTGGAGTAGCCCGTCATCACGATAACCTGGGTGTCTGCCTTCGCTTCGCGGACGGTCTTGAGGATCTCCATCCCCTCCAGGTCCGGCAGCTTCATGTCGAGCAGGATAAGGTCGTACGTGTTTCTTTCGACGGCCTTCATCCCTGCGCTGCCGGTGGTACAAATATGGACGGTGCGGTCTTTTCCCGAGAGCGTCAACTGGCATCCCTTGCAGATGGAAAGATCGTCGTCGATTACGAGTATCCTGGCCTGTCTCATTCTCTCTTCTGATGTCCTGAGCTCGGCGCCGGTGGGATAGGGAGCTCCACGGTAAATGTGCTGCCTTTTCCGGGGATGCTTGAAGCAAGAATGCCTCCTCCGTGCTTCTGAAGTATTCCGCACGTGATGGCCAGGCCGAGGCCGGTTCCCTTTTGCTTCGTGGAGAAGAAGGGCTCGAATATCTTCTCGAGATGCTCCTGGGAAATACCGCACCCGGTGTCGGAAACCTCCAGACATACCTTCGTCCCGTCCGGGCTTATGGAGCTCCTGACAGAGATGGTTCCTTCTTTTTCTATGGCTTCCAGGGCGTTAACGAAAAGATTGATCAGCACTTGCTCGATCTGTCCCATGTCGATCCATACCTTGGGCAGATCCGGCCGCAAGTCTTTTTCAAGCCGGATGTACCGCAGCCGGAACTCGTTTTCAAGTACGCGCTGGGCCTTCTCGACAACCTCGGCAACATCGGCAAGGACCATCAGCCGTTCGCTTTGCCTCGAAAATTCAAGAAGCTCCTCGATAATGCTCTTGCAGCGTACGGTCTCCTGCAGGACGATCTCGAGACCCTCCTTGACGATCCTCGCGTTTGAGGTCTTTTTGAGCAGGTTCGAACTGAAGAGCATGATGCTGCCCAGAGGATTATTGATCTCATGGGCTATGGCGGCTGCCATTCTCCCAAGAGCCGACAGCTTCTCCGTCTGAAAGGCCAATCGGTCGTACTGGGATTTCTGTATCTGGATGAGCCGGTCCCTTTCGATGAATGTCGCGCCTATTTCTGCAACCAGGGTGACAAAGTTGATCTCTTCCTCCGAGACTTCCCGCCGTTCCCTGAAATAGACGCGAATAGCGCCGAGGGTGCCCCCTCTCACGATCAAAGGTCCGTCGACGATCGTCCGTATTCCGTCCGCCCAAGCCTCCTGGGGGGCCACTACGCGGGGATCGTTGAGAACGTCCGATATGATGGAGATCTTGTCTCGCGCAAACCCTTCGTCAAGAATGCTGCCAATTTTGGGGAATGCTTTAGAGAGTAACCGGTCACTCAAGCCATAGGTAGCCACCAACTCCAGCTCATGGCTCTCGGTGTTATAAATCGCCATGAGGACCCCTATGGCATCGAGAGCTTCAGCCGCATTTTTTGCGAGGACATCGAGAACGTCTTTGATTTTGCAATTGATATGGAGCGAGGAACTGATGTCCCTCAGCGCACGGTAGAAACTTTCGAAATCTGTGTTCCTGTCCATTTCCAATGCTCTTTAATTCATGTGCAACGTAGTAATGCTTCTGTAAAGCATCCTCCGCCGGTCAACTGATCAAGAGCATGTTAACGCATATTCTTAAAATGGCCCCAGGACCGTATATGTCATTATAGGGTCATGTACTTATGGAATCAATAAGAAAAATTTATCTGCCACCTTTTATACCTATAGAAACTTATACGGCAAGTGCGGGCTGCGTGTCCTGTAAGAAGGGGACCGTTATCCGGAAGTGCCCGGAAATAATCAACTAAATGGCCGCCGGTCTCTTCTCGCTTGGCGGGCATGCCTTTTGCTTACTTGTATTTGCCAGAGGCCAAAGCGCGAAGGAGGAGAATCATGAACACTATGCAGGAAATGGGAAAAAACGGCGGGTCGATTCAGCGGCAACATATCCTTCTTGTCGAGGATGAGTTGAACCTGGCTAAGGGCCTTGCCATGGTAATGCGTGAGGAAGGCTACCGTGTGGACTTATCGGACACGGGGCGAGGGGCCATCGAGAAGTTGGGGAGAAGGCCGTTCGACCTTATGGTGACCGATCTGAAGCTACCCGACATCGACGGCTTGGACGTCATCCAGCACGCGCGCGAAAAGCGGCCGTCGACAAAGGTGGTCGTCATCACGGGCCATCCCTCCGTCTCTTCGGCGATCCAGGCAGTAAAGATGGGGGCCTCCGACTATCTTCGCAAACCCTTCACGGATGACGAATTCATGTTCTCCGTAAAGAATGTCTTCGCTCAGAGGCCGATAAAGTCGATGGAGCAAATCCTCACGGAGACCCAGAAGGAAAGACTCATCCAAAAGGAAGAGGTCGTTCGTGTGCTGGAGAGGGCGTCTCAGGACCAGGAGTTCTGGCTGGCGCTATTCAACACCGGTTCCGAGGCGCTACAAGGATATCGCCTCTCCTCCCAGGCCAAAGCCGCGATAGTTTCGGGAGACCTGGGATGGCTCCAGAGGCACGTCGGGGAGTTGACCGAGGAGCAGCTAAGATTCATTCACGCCCGGCTGCAGAGGGAAATCTGGTGATCAAACTCGGCTTTCCAGCGGCGTCGCCCAAGTAAGCGCCTTTTGCAATAGGAGAGGAAAAATGCATACGGAGCTGACAATCAACAGTAGACCAACTTGTCACGACCTGCCGGGAACGAGTATGGTCTTATCGGCGATGAGAAAGAGATTTCACGGAAGGGGCGACGAGCTTATTCCCATGCTTCAGGCGGCCCAGCGGGAGCTCGGTTTCCTGCCCGAGCAGGTTCTTCTCGAAATAGCCCGCTTCGCCGGCCTGACATCGGCAAAGGTGTATGGGACGGCCACCTTCTATTCGCAGTTTCGCCTCAAGCCCGTTGGGAAATACATCGTGCGGGTCTGCCGTGGTACCGCCTGTCACGTAAAGGGGTCCTACCGCATGCTGGGAGACATTCGGGACCACCTCAAGGTAGCGCCGGGAGAGACAACGCAAGACGGCCTCTTTACTCTTGAAACCGTTGCCTGCTTTGGCTCATGCGCACTGGCGCCGATTATAGTGGTTGACGATGCGGTCTACGGGAATGTGGGGCGGTCGAAGGCGCTGGCGCTCCTCGACGACATCCGTTCTCAGGAAAAGAAGCGCGTCTAAGCGACCCCACCGGCGGGATCGGAGATGATGCGCCCCGTTCTAAGCAGTGCTCGAAGGCCCCTTTAACGGGTCGACGCGTGGGGAGGTGGACATGGATTTCAGGCAGGCATTAGCCCGGGCAGAAGATAACTGGAACGCCCTCGACCATCTGGCCTATCCGCTCATACACGTCGGGATGGGGACCTGCGGCAAGGCAGCCGGCGCAGACGGCGTGTATGCAGCGGCGAAAGAGACGCTCGATCGGATGAAGCTCGAGGGGCGTATGCTCAAGGTGGGTTGTATCGGCATGTGCTATCTTGAGCCGATCATGGCCGTAAAGTGCCCGGGAGGGCCTTTCATCTACTACGGGAACCTGACGGCCGAAAAAACAGAGAAGATACTGACGGCCGGGCTTGGAGAGGGCGATCCGAAGTCCGAGTGGGCTTTCTGTACCATGGGGGAGAAATCGATCGACGGCATCGGCCGTTTCGAGGATTTGCCCATGATCAAACCCCAGGTACGGATCGCGTTGCGCAATTGCGGCATAATCGATCCCGAGGATATCGAGCACTATATGGCCAGAGGGGGCTACGGCGGACTGCAGAGGGCCCTCGGGATGAGCCGGGGAGACGTGATCGAGGAAATCAAGAACTCCGGCCTCAGGGGACGCGGCGGTGCAGGCTTTCCTACCGGTCTGAAGTGGGAGTCTGCAGCCAAGGCACCTGGAAAGACAAAGTACATCGTATGCAACGCCGATGAAGGCGACCCGGGAGCCTTCATGGACCGCTCGCTCCTCGAAGGGGACCCTCATGCCGTCCTGGAGGGCATGCTCATTGCGGCCTACGCCATAGGGTGCACCGAGGGCTTTATTTATATCCGCGCGGAGTACCCCCTCGCGATCAAGCGGCTGGAAAAAGCCCTCGGCCAGATGGCCGAATACGGTCTTGTCGGTCGCCGTATTCTGGGAAGCCGATTGGGCTTTCAGATACAGATCAAAGAAGGGGCAGGCGCCTTCGTATGCGGGGAGGAAACGGCCCTCATGGCTTCCATTGCCGGGGGGAGGGGAATGCCGCGCCCGCGGCCGCCTTACCCCGCCAATAAAGGGCTCTGGGGAAACCCCACCAATATCAACAACGTGGAAACCTTCGCCAACGTCTCGGCGATCCTTGCGCAGGGCGCGGCCTGGTTTGCAAGTTTCGGGACAGAGAAGAGCAAGGGGACCAAAACGTTTTCCCTGGCCGGTAAGGTGCAGCGCACGGGACTCATAGAGGTACCCATGGGTATGCGTCTGGGCGATATAATCGACGGAATCGGCGGGGGAGTGGCCGAAGGCAAGAAACTGAAGGCAGTGCAGACGGGAGGCCCTTCGGGAGGATGCATCCCCGCCGATCTTCTCGATCTACCGGTGGACTACGACGCCCTGGCAAAAGCAGGGTCTATCATGGGCTCCGGAGGCATGGTGGTGATGGACGAGGATACGTGCATGGTCGACATCCCCCGATATTTTCTTGCCTTCACAGCGGACGAATCCTGCGGCAAGTGCATGCCATGCCGTCTCGGGACACACCAGATGCTGGATGTGCTCAACGACATCTGCGACGGGAACGGTAAGGCGCAGGACATCGATGCCCTGGAGCTGGTGAGCGAAGCCGTAAATAAAGGTTCTCTTTGTGGTCTGGGGCAAACGTCCCCGAACCCGGTACTGACTACACTGCGCTACTTCCGGCAGGAATATGAGGCACATATCCATGAGGGGAAATGCCGGGCGGGGGTTTGTAAGGCCCTGTTCCATTACGAAATAGATGGAGAGACATGCACCGGCTGCGGGGCTTGTTCCCGCAAGTGCCCAGTTCAGGCGGTTACGGGCGAAAAAAAGAAACCCCATGCGATTGACCTGGAAAGGTGCACCAAGTGCGGCACGTGTCGTGATGCCTGTAAATTCCACGCGGTCCTTGTCTGCTAAGGCATCGAAGTGCCTTGCAGGGAAGGCTCCCGGTCTAACGAGAGGAAGCCGGTTCCTGGAGGGCCTTAAGGAGGTGAAACCCTTGAAAAAGGTAAGACTGAGCATTGACGGTCATCCGGTATCGGTTCCCGAAGGATCTGTCGTCCTTACCGCAATCCAAAGTGCGGGCGCATTCGTGCCGACTCTTTGTCACGATCCCGCCTTGAAACCCTTCGGGGCCTGCCGGTTGTGCATTGTTGAGATCGAAGGCATGCGGGGATTGCCTACCTCCTGCACTACGCCGGTAAGGGAAGGCATGATAGTTCGCACCGAGACGGAGGAGATCCGGAGGGTGAGAAGGACGATCGTGGAGCTGGCGATCGCGAATCATCCCGCCGATTGTCTCATCTGCGAAAAGAGCCAGCAGTGCGAACTTCTTAAGGTGGCCCGATACGTGGGCGCAAGACAAGGGACCGACGGGGGACTTCGCAGGGCAAAACTCAAGAACGGCAGGGACACGTCGAGCCCGGCCTTCGATTTTGACCCCAATAAGTGCATCCTCTGTGGGAAATGCGTGCGAACGTGCGACGAGATCTCGGGCGTCGGGGCCATCGACTTTGCCCATCGGGGCTACCAAACGGTGGTCACGCCTTTTGGAGGCAGGCAACTCGCCCAATCCGTATGCCAAAGCTGTGGCGAGTGCGTCGAGCACTGCCCGACCGGGGCCCTGATGGCAAAGGATATTCTAGTACCCGACAAAGAGGTGGAGACGATATGCCCTTACTGCGGGGTAGGCTGCTCTATTCTCGTAGGAGTTCGGTCCGGACGGATCGTACGAGCAAAAGGCAATGAAAAGAGCCCCGTCAACCGGGGGGAACTCTGCGTCAAGGGCCGGTTCGGCCTCGATTTCGTCAATCACAGGGATCGGCTCACCCGCCCCTTGATCCGGAGGGAAGATGTTCCCAAAGGAGCTTCAGGCGACATCACGGTACTATTCAGGGAAGCGGACTGGGATGAGGCCCTGGAGAGGGTAGCGAGAGGAATGGCAAACGTCATCGAAAGCAGCGGCCCCGAAGCGGCCGCCGTGCTCAGCTCGGCAAAGTGCACGAACGAAGAGAATTACGTCATCCAGAAGTTCGCCAGGGCGGCCTTGGGGACGAACAACGTAGACCACTGCGCCCGCCTCTGCCATGCGTCGACCGTTGCGGCAGCCCTGGCCGCCTTCGGCGACGGCGCCATGAGCAATTCGATCTCCGATGTCGATGAAGCCGACGTCCTGTTCGTTATAGGATCGAACACCACCGAATGCCACCCCATTATCGGACGAAGAATCAAGAGGGCCGTCAAAAACAACGGGGCAAAGCTCATAGTGGCCGATCCCCGCGCGATTGAATTGAGCGAGTCGGCCGAGGTCTATCTGAGCCATTTCCCGGGCACGGATATTGCGCTCCTCAACGGGATGATGAACCTGATCGTCGAGGAAGGTCTCTACGACACTGATTTTGTAGCAAACCGGTGCGAAGGCTTCGAGCCTTTTCTCGAATCGATTGGACGGTATGATCCTACGACAGTGGAGATGATCACGGGTGTCCCGGCAGACAAGATACGGCAGAGCGCCCGAATCTTCGGACGCGCAAAAAGGGCGATAATCCTCTATGGCATGGGCATTACGCAGCACACGACCGGATCCGACAACGTAAAGGCGGTTGCCAACCTCCTGATGCTCACGGGGAATCTCGGTCGAAAGGGAACGGGGTTCGCGCCCCTCCGGGGACAGAACAATGTCCAGGGCGCCTGCGACATGGGGGCCCTGCCGGTTTTCTTCCCGGGTTATCAGCGGGTCGACAATCCGGCCGTGAAGGAAGGGTTTGAAAGGGCGTGGGGGAAGAGCTTGAGCGCAAAGCCGGGGTTCACGGTGACGGAGATGGTCCGGGCCGCCCATGATGGGCAGCTTAAGGCCCTCTACGTGATCGGCGAGAATCCCCTGCTCAGCGAGCCCGATATAGACCATGCGAAAGAGGCCCTGTCGAGGTTGGAGACACTCGTCGTACAGGACATTTTCCTGACGGAAACGGCTCAATTGGCCGACGTGGTATTGCCTGCGGGGAGCTTCGCGGAAAAAGACGGGACTTTCACCAGCACGGAACGGAGGGTGCAGCGCGTACGCAAGGCCATGGACCCACCGGGGGCCGCGAAGGCGGATTGGGAGATCGTTGCGGCGCTGTCGGCCCGTCTCGGTTATATCATGAGCTACAGGAGCAGTGCTGAGATCATGACAGAAATAGCAAAGGTCACGCCCATCTACGGAGGGATAAGCCATGCCCGCCTCGAGAAGGGCAGCATTCAGTGGCCTTGTTGGGACTTCAGGCATCCAGGCAGCCCAATGCTACACAAAGACCAGTTCTCCCGTGGTCGTGGCAGGTTTCATGTGGTGCACGACGGACCGCCGGCGGAACTTCCCACTTCCGCTTATCCGATCATGCTGACCACGGGCCGGATGCTCGAGCATTTTCACACCGGAAGCATGAGCCACCGGTCGAGGGTGCTGGAAACCCTCGTTCCGGAAAGCCACGTCGAGATCAATCCTTTTGACGCGAACCGGCTTGGAATTGCAGAGGGTGACTCGATCTCCCTGACCTCCCGGAGAGGAAGGGTGAACACCAAGGCCAAGAAGACGGATCGCGTCAGGGAGGGGCAGGCATTCATGGCCTTTCACTGGGGAGAGGCTCCGGCGAACCGATTGACGAATCCGGTCCTTGACCCGCTGGCAAAAATCCCCGAATTCAAGGTTTCCTCTGTCAAGGCAATCCTGACCGTTCTCGAAAGGGCAGCAGAGGACAACCTTTTCCTCGCGGCCCTGTCCGACAATCCTGCCGGCGCCCTAGCGCTCTTCGACCTTACGCCCGAACACAGGGACGCGTTGGTCAATGGGGACATCGAATCGATTGAGAAGTGGGTGGGGCCCCTGGATGAACGGCTTCAAGCGTGGCTGAAGGAGCGGCTCACGCAGGAGAATTTCTCAAGAGCGCTGACGGAGGAAACAGGTCTGTAATCATGGGCAGGCGCTTATCTGGGACCGACCCTTCAAACGACCGCAGAAGCGATCCCCAGTCCCTTCACGATCCCCCGCGAGTCGATCAATCGGAAGGTTACCAGGTAGCTCCGCTTTTACAGGGGGTCACACACATGGCTTGAGTGTCCGACCTTTTGTGTGGCGCCTCCCTCTATTCAAACCTACCCGGGACAGCTCTTCGCCTTGGGAAGGTAGCGAATCTGGATGCGATCTGTAGCGTTTCTACTTTGCGTTGACACCAGAGCCGGCGTTCCATCTTGACAGGGACGCATCTTTTTGTTATTGAAATGAGCATAAGGCGATGTTGCTTGTGGGAGTGAGAACGTAAAAAAATGGCGGCAAGATTGGTTTATGATCCCTCGTCGGGCCCGCTGAAATACGCCTGCGCCGTGTCAGGGTCCGGCACCAACTACGAAAGGATATACGAGCGGGACCCGGATAAATATCATGTCGTATTCAGCAACGCCCCGGGCTGTGCCTGCGTAGAGAAAGCAAGAAGACGGGGCGTCCCGGTTGTCTCCCTTGACTCCGGTATATACTTCCGGCAGATGTGGGGGCTTGAGAGAGTTCCAAGGTACGGCATCGAGAGAAATGGTTACGACATGGCGATGATGACGCTCGTAGAGCAAACCATGAATGGCTCGCCGGACCTCATCTGCCTGGCTGGATACGATTTATGGATAGGGGATTGGATGCCTGGAAAGTACTATCCGCGCATTCTGAACGTCCATCCGGGTGATGCGACAAAATACACCGGCTTGGGATGGAGACCGACGGCTAAGGCGATTCTGGCCGGAGAAAGGAGCGTAAAGTCGACCGTTTTCTTTGTCGATAAGAGCGATGACGGCGGGCCCGTATTGATCCAGTCGGCGTCCCTTCAGCTTTCGAGGTGGGACAAGGAGCTGCGTGACATAAGAAGATTTATCGAGCGCACCAATGTGAAAACCCTCGAAGATTTCCGGAAAGCGGCGCAAGGGGAGGGCGGCGATCTTTACAAGTCGCTGCAAGACGTTTGCACGAGCATCCAGGAGACGCTCAGAGCAGAAGGGGACTGGCGGATATATCCTTTTGCCGTGCATGACCTAATTGCAAAAGGAAGGGTCGGGCTCGAAGGAAGGACGGTCTACATCGACGGCGTGCAAATGCCGGAGCAAGGGTGGCAGGTCGATACCTACGGATTTTCCGCTAGTATAAGCTAGGGAGAGGGCCTGGCGCGCCCCTTCCCTTTGCCGCCCGCGCTATTTCACCGGGCCGCACCAGGCCCTGGCGTTCTGGAACATTTTAATCCACGGGGATGCGCCGAGCGCCTCATTCAGGTAACCGGGCATCCATGCCCATTGCCATTTGAGAAACGTGCGCTCCGGGTGGGGCATCATCGCCAGATGGCGTCCATCCTTGGTGCAGAGGCCGGTAATCCCGTAGGGTGAGCCGTTCGGGTTAAAAGGATAGCTTTTCGGGACCTTCCCGTCAGCCCGGCCCTCGTCGTCGATGAAAACCAGTGAAACGAGCTTCCTGTCGATCACCTCGTCCAAAAGGGACGGGTCGGGGAAGTGGAGCCTGCCTTCGCCGTGTGCTACCCAGACCCCGAGCTCCGAGCCGGCCATGTCCGTGAGCATTATGGCAGGGCTTTCCATGATCCTGACGGTCACCCATCGCGATTCGAAACGGCCTGACAGGTTTCGAACAAACCGCGGCTGTCTGTCGTCGGAAATCCCCAGCCATGGCACCCATCCGAGGAGTGCAAAAAGCTGGCAGCCGTTGCAGACGCCCAGAGAGAAGGTGTCCGGCCGGTTATAAAAATCTTCGAACATCTTCCTCAGCTTTTCGTTGTACCTTATGGTTGCGGCCCAACCTTTGGCGCTCTCGGGGACATCTGCGTACGAAAACCCCCCTACTGCAACCAACCCCCTGAAGCCCTCAAGGCCGATCCGCCCGCTGATCAGGTCGGTCATAGTAACGTCCCATGGGGTGAATCCCGCCTGGAAGAAGGCCGATGTCATCTCACGGTCGCCGTTGCTTCCCTCTTCCCTGAGAATGGCTACTTTGGGCTTCTCTTTAAGCTCCAAAGCGCGGCCCGGCGTCGGTTCCGGCTTGAAAGTGACCGTATAACCGGGACCTTTACGGTCGAAGATATTTTTTCTTTCCTCCTCCGCGCAATCGGGGTTCATCTGAAGCCGCTCTATATGATAGGAGGTATCTTCCCACCACTGCCTGAGAAGGGGCATGGCCGACTCAAGGACCGTCCGGGCGTTATATGAGACAAGAATTTTCTTCTCCTCAGAGGTCTCTCCTATTACGGAGGAACGGACGCCAAAGGAATCGAGGGTCCGGACTACCCGCGGGACGTCACTCTCCTTGCACTCGATGACCGCGCCCAATTCTTCGGCAAAGAGCGTTTCCAGATCGGTCCACGGCCCCTCCATTCGAATGCTCAGGCCGCAGTTTCCCGCAAAGGCCATCTCCAATAATGTCGTGACGAGGCCGCCGTCACTCACGTCGTGCCCCGCGAGGATCAAGTCCTCCGAGATCAGCTTCTGGACTGCGTTGAATGCCGATTTGACCGTTTGAGGATCGTCCACATCGGGAGACTCGTTCCCGATCTGACCGTAGACCTGGGCGAGGGCCGAACCTCCGAGCCGGGGCTTATGCCCCGATATGTCGAGGAAAATCAGCCGGCTCTTACCCGGGCTCTTTATCTCCGGGGTGACGACCTTCGTGATATCGGGCACTGCGGCGTAGGCGGAGACAACGAGCTGGCGGGGCGACTTCACAATCTCATCTCCGACCTTGGTCGCCATCGAGAGGCTGTCCTTTCCTCCATCGACGGCGATACGCAGCTCCACCATGAGGTCCCGCATAGCGCATGCCGCATCGTAAAGAGCTGCCCCTTCTCCAGGCAGCTTAGGCGCCCACATCCAATTGGCCGAGCACTTGACCTCGTCGAGGCTGCCGATCTTCGCCCACATGATATTGGTGAGGGCCTCCCCGACCGCCATACGGGCGCCCGCTGTCGGGCTAACGAGCATCTTGATCGGCTGCTCCCCGACCGAAGTGGCCGCCCCCGTCAATCCGAAATGACTTTGGGCAATTACCGCAACGTCTCCGACCGTCAGTTGAAGAGGACCGCAACATTGCTGCTGCGCGATCAGGCCGGTCACGCTGCGATCGACCTTATTCGTGAGAAACCTCTTCGAGCCTACCGCGAGGTCGCGAAGCACCCGGGACAGTGCCTCCTCCACGGCCAGGTGGTCGGGTAGCCGCAAAGGTTCGAGCGATGAAGGCAGCCTCTCGTCCCTGAACGTTTTCTGCGGCATGTTGCCGAGGACCTTCGCCAGATTGAGGTTGACCGGCGTGGAATCGTCGCTCTCATCATGGACCACGAAGCGGCCGTCTCCCGTGACTGCCCCCAGAACCTCGCAATTCACTTTTTCTCTTTGGCACATGGCTTCGAAATCTGCGATCCTTTGGGGTCTGATCAGGAGGCCGCATCGCTCCTGGTATTCGGCTATCCATATTTTCAGCACCGAAAGAGTGGGGTCCCCCAGCCTGATCCGCCTTAGCTCGATCCTGCCCCCCGATTTCTCGACCAGCTCCTTGAGGACATTGGCCGGTCCCCCTGCCCCCTGGTCGTGAATGCTCGCGATGGGGTTATTTTCCCCCATCTCGATGCAAGCCCTGACAACGCGGTTCATCTTCTGCTCCATCTCTGCATCGCCGCGCTGCACGGCGTTGAAATCCAATTCCGCCTCGTTTTCGCCCTGGAGCTTGCTGGAGGCCGAACCCCCGCCCACACCGATGCTGTACGCCGGACCGCCTATTGCGACAATGAACATTCCTCTCAGGGCTTCGTCCTTTTCGATGTGCCTGCCATCTATCTGTCCTATGCCCCCGGTGAACATTACTTTCTTGATCCATCCCCACCGCTCGCCGCTTGATAGTTTTTGGTCAAAGGACCTCGTAAAGCCCAGCACGACCGGCTCGCCGAACTTGTTGCCGTAATCGCTTGCCCCGTCACTTGCCCCTATCTCGACCTCTAGAGAAGGAGCAAGGTTCGAGGGGTAAGCTAAATCCGCTGCTTCCCAAGGCAATTCATATCCCGGGATGAGCAGGTTTCCGGTGCAGTACCCTGCTGTTCCGGCAACGACCAAACCGCCTTTTCCAGTGGCCTGGACATCACGGATCCTTCCGCCGGTACCGGTCTCTGCACCGGGGAAAGGCGCGACCCCGGTCGGAAAATTGTGGGTCTCCGCGGTAAAGATGATATGGTAGGTCACCCTCTTCTTCTGAAAGGGCGCCGGTTTGCCCGGCTCTTCGGGAAGAACCGTCCAGCACTCGTATCCCCTGATCCCGCTCGAATTGTCCTTGAAGGCGATGATGGTGTTCGAAGGGTTGGCCCTTAAGGTCGATTTTACGACCTCCATAAGCGTCTCAGAGACGGGAACACCGTCGATGATCTGCTTTCCTTTGAAATAGCCGTGCCGCGAGTGCTCGCTGTTGGCGTTATCCAGGTCCCTTATTTCAACGATCGTAGGGTTTCGCCCTTCTTCCTCGACAAAGTAGTCGTAGTAGAGACGCTTGTCCCAGTCATCCATGGCAAGGCCCGGTACTTCAAGAAAAGCCTCGACCCCTTTTTCCAGCAAAGGCACCTCGAACACGGGCTCCGGCTGGGCCCCGGTCTCAAAAGTCTGCAAGGGATCGTCATACAGGCACTCCGTCATACGGTCGTGATTCTGTCGGACGAAGTCATCCCTGTCAACGCCCGGAGCAACCACGTACCGCCTCGAGCGTTCTATGCGCAACACCTTGTGGAGACCGATAGTGTGACAAATGGCTACGATATTTGTCGAAAAGGCCGTAGCAAAATTCATCCGCGGGCCGAGCTCGACCACGCGACCCCCGTCGGAACCGATCGGTTTCATCGATACGGTTTCAGGTATGAAACCGTTCGCCAGTAAGTGTCTCAGAAGCAAAAGCTCCTTCGAGTCCAGGGCTTCCGAAGTTTCCACATTGAAGCAGTATTCGAGGTTCTTATCTTTTTGCAGAAAAAGCTGTAACATCTTTCCCGACCTCTCCCGAAGTCATCATCGAATGATCCCTTCATGATCAAATGCTGCCTTTCTTCCCGACGAATGAGCCGACCGTCAGAAACAATACAGCAGCGGGTACTTTACCCTGGAGACGATACAGCCGGCCCGACGCACGTACATACTCTTGGCAGGCAGAAATTATGCCTCAGATTACATCGTTCCTCAAGGCCGTGTCAATAAGAGTCAATTGCTTCTGCCTGGGGCCCGGGATAGCGACATCGATCCGAAGGGCCCATCAATTTCTTCTTGACATAATATGCAACCCACTGGTAACGTGAAATGAAGAGGTATTACCAATTCCGTTTTTGGACTTACCAATATGGATGGTCTTCCTGTGAGCGACCCTTCCCCGCCTCTCGGAACCGGGAGGAGACACCAATTGATACGCCAGCAAATCAGGAACGCCATATTGGACGGGACAATGCAGCCGGGCGATAAGCTGCCGCCTGAGAGGGAGTTGTCGGCCAGGTTCGGGGCCAGCCGCATCGCCGTGAGGGAGGCCTTAAAGAGCCTGGAGGCATCCGGTCTCGTCGCCATCAAGCCCGGGTCCGGCGTCTTTGTCACCAGCGTTTCCTCCAAGACGATGAGCGATTCCCTCTATTCGATCGTCCGCATGCAGAAGACATCGATCAGCGAGGTCACAGAGGCGCGTCTTATAATGGAGCCGAACATCGCGAAGATCGCGTCCGAGAGGGGCACTGAGGCCGATTTCCAGAAACTGGAGGCCAACATACGGGAAACCCATCTCATCCTGAGCGGAAAGAGGTCCTCCACGCCGAAGAATATCGAGTTCCATTCCATCCTAGCCGAAATGACCCACAACACGTTGATAAAGCTGACAATGGGGTCGCTCTTCGACGTTCTGAACGCAATGTTCACGGACGCCTCTCGCAATTCCCGGAGAAGGCTGAGCATCTCCCGCAAGTCGCTCGACCAGCACAGGAAGATACTCAGGGCGCTCAGGGAGAGGGACTCCGAAAAGGTATACCGCCTCATGGTCGACCACATCGTCGAGATCCAGACGAGGCTTACAGAAGCAACATCGAGGTTCCGCTTGATACCTGATTAGGCGGATTCCTTCTTTAAGAAAAGGGGAGAGATATGGAGAAAATTCTCAAAGCGGCCTTCAGGATCAGCGAGTGGCTCGACATGGTAGCCGTCGGCGCGCTGACCTTCATGATGTCGCTGACTATGGCGGACGTGGTTTTCCGGTCCTTCGGCAGGCCCATCATCGGCACCTACGAGATAGTGAGCCTCTCCAGCGCGATCGCCATCGGCTTCGCTATTCCCCTTACGTCCTGGAAAAGAGGCCACGTCTACATGGACTTTATCATCGACCGGCTCCCCCGGAACGGGAAAACTCTGCTTGTCGTGGCGACGCGGGTCGTGGTAATCCTCCTTTTCATCTTCATCGGCACCAACCTCTTCATGCTCGCCCACGAGTACTACGCGTCCGGAGAGGTGTCGCAGACGATCAGGATGCCCATTTATCCCTTCGTATACGCCGTCGGCGTAGTCGCCTTCATCGAGTGCTACGTCATCCTTTGCGATATCCTGAAGGCGGTCTCCGGAGGTCACGATGAATGAGATCATCATAGGGATTGCGGGCATACTGGTGCTCCTTTTCCTCTTCGCTACAGGCATAGAGCTCGCGTTTGCCATGGCGATCGTCGGTTTTGTCGGGTTCGCCTACCTCGTCTCCTTCAAGGCCGCTCTCGACCTCTTGGGCCGGGACGTCTTCGAGGTCCTCTCAAATTACGCCTACACGGTGTTCCCCCTTTTCATCTTCATGGGGCAAATCGGCTTCAACACGGGCATAGCGGTGAGGTTGTACGACGGGGCGTACAAGTTCATCGGCCACGTCCCCGGAGGACTGGCCATAGCCACCGTTGCCGGCGCCACCGCTTTCAAGGCGATCTGTGGCTCGTCGACCGCCACCTCGGCCACTTTCGCGAGTGTCGCAGTGCCCCAGATGGACCGCTACAAGTACGACCGGAGGCTTTCCACAGGGATAGTCGCTTCGGTCGGCACCCTCGGATGCCTGATCCCCCCGAGCGTCTTTCTCATCATCCTGGGCATCCTCACGGAGCAGTCCATCGGCAGGCTTTTTCTCGCCGGCATCATTCCGGGCCTCCTCACGGCCGTCTTCTTCGTGCTCATAATATACGGCTGGGCGAAGATCAATCCCGATATCGCCCCGAAGGGTCCTCTCTTCACCTGGAAGGAGAGGGCCGCCTCCCTGCCCGAGAGCCTCTGGGTGCTGGTTATCTTTGTCCTGGTCGTGGGCGGCATAATGTGGGGGTTCTTCTCTCCCACCGAGGCAGCGAGCGTGGGAACCTTCGCGGTCCTTCTTCTCTCCGTAATAAAGAGGGACATGACCCTCAAGGTATACCTCAAATCGGCCAGAGACGGACTCCGCACGGCGTGCATGCTCCTCATGCTCATCGCCGGCTCAGCCGTGCTCGGCCACTTCATCGCGGCCACGAACATACCGAAAGTGATCGCGGACTGGGTCGTGACCCTTCCCATCAACCGTTACATAATCCTCATACTTATCACCATTGTCTACCAGCTCGGCGGGTCCTTTATCGATGACCTCGCCTTCGTGGTGCTCGCCACGCCGATCTTCTATCCTGCGGTGATGAAGCTGGGTTTCGACCCCATCTGGTTCTGTATGGTCATCGCGATCACCGTCATGATAGGGGTGATCATACCTCCCATGGCCATTTGCGTATTCGTAGTGAAGAACATAACGAAGGTCTCCTTCGGGGTCATCTACAAGGGGGTCTACCCTTTCCTGATAGCCCTTATCGTCGTGGGCGTTCTGCTCTTTCTCTTTCCGCAGATCGCCCTCTGGCTTCCTTCGGTCTTGATCGGGGGGTGAACGGGAAGAAGGTCGCCGGGATGTTAACTATCAAAGCCATACAGGGGGTGCTTATGAGATGTAGAGTCCTTTTATTCGTCTTTTTTGTCTTTTTTGCCGCGGTCCCGGTCTCAAAAGGTCACGCCGAGGCGGTCATCAAGCTGAAATACAGCACCTATTTCGTAGCTACTCATCAGGTGGCCGTGCTCAACCAACAGTTCTGTGAAGAGATCAAGAAGCGCACGAAGGGGAGGGTGGAAATCGCCTACCACCCGAGCGGAACCCTGCTCAGCGCCCCGAAGACCTACCAGGGCGTGGTGAGCGGGATCGCCGATATCGGCATGTCGAACATCTCTTACACGAGGGGGCGCTTCCCCGTTATTGAGCTGCTCGACTTGCCCCTCGGCTTTCCCAGCGCCTATGTGGCAACCCACGCGGACAACGATTTTTACAATCATTTCAGGCCAAAGGATTTCGACAGCGTGAAGGTCCTATACCTCCACGCGTGCCCGCCTTACGTCATCTATACGGCAAATAAGCCGGTGCGCACCCTGGAAGAGCTCAAAGGGCTCAAGATCGCGGGCAAAGGCCGCATTGCCGACACTCTTAAGGCCCTCGGCGCGGCCCCTGTGCCGCTGGAAACGGGCGATTACTACGAGTCTTTGAAGCGGGGGGTGGTCGACGGCGCCGCGAGTCCCATCAACACGCTCAAAGACTGGAAGCTCGGGGAGATCGCGAAATATGCGACGAACACCCAGAAGCTGGGCGCAGTCTACACGTTCTTCGTCGTGATGAACAAGGACAAATGGAACAGTTTGCCGGAGGACGTCAAGAAGGTCTTCGAGGCAGTGAGTGCAGAATGGATTGAGAAGACGGGCGAGGTGTGGGCGAAGACCGCCCGTGAGGGGGCGGAGTTCCTGCTGAAGCAGAAGGGACAGATAATCGACCTGACCGATCGGGAGTCCGTGAAGTGGCAGAAGGCGGTTGACCCGCTCATAAGCTCGTATACCAAAGAGATGGAGTCTCTCGGCCACAAGAAAAGCGAGACGGACGGCTACCTGAGATACATAAGGGAACGGATCGACTACTGGAGCAGGAAAGAGAAGGAAATGAAGTAAGGAGCGGGGCGGGCTGTAATCGGAAACGCCGGACCCACATTATATGAGGAGGTATTAAAAATGGAGTTGGGCTACAAGGACCTGAGGGAGTGGCTTGAGACCGTAAAGCAGATGGGCGAGCTGAAAATTGCGAAGAAAGTAGATCTCAAGGAGGACGTGGGGCGGATTGCCGAAATATCGGCGTCTACCGAGAAGGCGCCCGCGCTGATAATGGACGAATTCGAAGGCTACAAGAAGGGGCACAGAATCCTTTTGAACCCCTTCGGCTCCACCCGCCGGGTGGCCTTCAGCTACGGCTGCCCCCAGCTTGACGCGAGCCGCGTCGAATTGCTCGAATACTTCAAGAAGCGCCTTGAAAAACAGGTGCTGATCCCGCCTCGTTATGTCGAGTCCGGACCGGTGATGGAAAACGTGATGACGGGAGACGCCGTCGACCTGACCACCTTCCCGGTGCCCATCTGGCATTACAACGACGGCGGACCCTATATCGGGACCGGCTGCCTCGTCATTACCCGCGACCCGGATGAGGGGTGGGTCAATCTCGGGGTCTACCGCAATATGCTCCACGACGCAAAAACAGTGGGCTTCTATATCTCCTCCGGCCACCAGGGCTGGACCCACCGGCAGAAATACTTCAGCCGCGGGAAAGAGTGCCCGGTAGCGGTCTGCTTCGGGAGCGACCCCCTCCTTTTTACCTCCGGCATGACCGAGCTGCCCTGGGGCGTGTCCGAATATGACTGGGTCGGGGGGTGGAGGGGCGAGCCCGTGGACGTGATCAAGGGCCCCGTCACCGGCCTGCCGATCCCCGCAAACGCCGAGATCGTGATCGAAGGCTTCTCCTCGCCCGGGAAGGTCCGCTTTGAAGGTCCCTTCGGCGAATGGACGGGATACTATGCGTCGGGGGCGCGGGATGAGCCGTATATCGACGTCAAGGCGGTTTATTACAGGAACAACCCCATACTCCTCGGAATGCCGCCCGAAAAGCCCCCTTACGACGCGGACAAGGGACGGCAGTACATAAAGTCTGCGGTCCTCGTGCAGCAACTGACGCGGCAGGGTATCGCCGGCGTTACGAATGCGTGGTGCTACGGCCTCGGAGGCTGCCGCCTCTTCGTCGCGGTTTCGATCAAGCAGCAATACCCCGGCCACGCCCGTCAGGTGGGCCATGCGACATATACGAGCAACGTGGCGAACTACTGCGGGAGATACGTGGTAGTCACCGACGAAGACATCGACGTGACGGACCTCGACGAAGTGATGTGGGCCATCCTCACGCGGACGGACCCCGCCACCTCGATCGATTTCATCACCCGGGCCACCTCCACGCCCCTCGATCCGCGCATCTCGCCCGAAGACCGGGCAGCCGGCCGTTTCTTCAACTCGAGGGCGATCATCGATGCCACGAAGCCGTGGGAGTGGAGAGATAAGTTCCCCATGCCCGACCGGCCGGACCTGCAGTACAGGCAGGAAAGCCGCAAGAAATTCGGCCATCTCTTCGAGTTCTGATGAGGGAGGATATACTTCATGAAGATCGATATTTTTAATCACATCTTTCCAAAAGTATACTTCGACAAAATGGTAAAGGTAGCGCCGAAAGGAAAGGACATGCACAAGCGGGTGAGGGAGGTCCCCTCGATTGTCGACCTCGACGACCGTTTTCGGCGCATGGACGAGTTCGGCCAGGATTATAAGCAAGTTATCTGCCTTGGTTCCCCTCCGATAGAGGTCTTCGGGCCTCCCCCGGTTTCCACGGACATGGCGAGGCTGGCGAACGACGGCATGGCGGAGCTGGTCGGCAAATACCGCGACCGTTTCCCCGGCTTTATCGCGTCCCTGCCGATGAACGACCCGGAGGGCCTGCTTAAAGAAGCGAGGCGGGCCGTAAAGGAGCTGGGTGCCGTGGGGGTCCAGATATTTACCAACGTCCTGGGCAGTCCGCTGGATAAACCCGGAACCATGCCCCTTTTCGACCTCATGGCCGAGCTTGACCGGCCCGTCTGGCTGCACCCGGCCCGGGGCGCGGATTTTCCCGATTACAAGAGCGAGACAAAAAGCCACTACGAGATCTGGTGGACCCTGGGCTGGCCTTATGAGACGAGTGTCGCCATGGCGCACCTAGTCTTTGCCGGGGTTTTCGACAGGTTGCCCGATCTGAAGATCATTACCCACCATCTGGGCGGCATGATCCCCTATTTCGAAGGACGGGTCGGACCCGGATGGGACCAGCTCGGCGCCCGGACGTCGGACGTCGACTACACGTTGCTGCTCAAGCAGCTGAAGAAGCGCCCCATCGATTACTTTCACATGTTCTACGCTGACACGGCCGTCTTTGGCTCGGAAGCGGCCACCCTCTGCGGGCTCAAGTTCTTCGGCGCGGAAAAAGTGCTCTTCGCCTCCGATTCCCCCTTCGATCCTGAAAAGGGGTCGGCTTATATACGATGGACCATCGATATCATGGACAAGCTCCCGATCGGCGAAGAGGAGCGCTACGCCATCTACGAGGGTAATGCCCGAAGGTTGTTGAAGTTGTAACCGGTTCTTGCGCCGTCACGGCCCATCCGGTAGGACGAAGGGATGGGCCGGGCGGAGGTAGACACGGCGGCACCGGGAGTAGCTGCGGAAAATAGGCCAAGGACAGGGCGTCAGGCCTTCCTTTCCGGAAGTCCGGAAGGGAACCTACCCGTCAATCACTTGCCTGATGGTCCTGGCGATCTCCCTCTTCGTCATCGGTTTCATCGCGAACGCCTTGATGCCCGCCGCCTTTGCCTCGGGAGCATCGACGAGCTGGCTGAAGCCCGTGCACATGATTATGGGCATGTCGGCACGCAGGGCAAGGATCTCCCTGGCCAATTCAATACCAGTTATATCGGGCATGGTCTGGTCCGTAATGACGAGATCGAAGCGGCGGGGGTCTTCCTTTATCAGTGAGAGGGCCTCCCTGCTGCTTGTCCGGGACGTCACCTCGTAGCCCAGTTCCGCCAGGATGTCTTCCCCCATCTCGACGAGGGCCTCTTCGTCATCGATGAAGAGGATGCGCTCGTTGCCCCTGGGCAGCACGTCGTCGCCGACCGCGTCGGCTGTCGGTACTTCGGTGACCTTGGGGAAGTAAACGCTGAAAGTGGAACCCAGGCCCGGCTCGCTCTCGGCGGTAATGTGCCCGTTCGACTGCCTCACGATGCCATGGACCACGGAGAGGCCCAGACCCGTTCCTTCCCCGAGTTTCTTTGTGGTAAAGAAGGGGTCGAATATCTTATCGATGATACCGGGGGAGATACCCGTGCCGGTGTCGCGTACTACGACTTTCATGTAGAGTCCCGGCGTCATGCCGGCGGCATTTGCCCCGGACGGGGAGACGGCGAAGTCGGCCAGCTGGATGTCCAGATTGCCTCCCTTCTCCCGCATGGCATAGGCGGCGTTTGTGCACAGGTTCATAAGGACTTGTTGAATCTGTACGGGATCGCCTAATATGACGCCCGATTCGCTCTTGACGTTGACCCTGATGCTGATAGTCGTAGGCGTTGTAGCGCGCAAGAGTCTGGCCGTTTCCTTGACGATATCGGATAGCCGCAAGGGCTTTTTCTCCTGCTCGGTCTTTCGGCTGAAGGTGAGCATCTGCCTCACCAGTTCCCGGCCCCTCAAGGCTGCCTCCATGACTCTTTTCAGGTGGCGCTCCTCCCGGCTCCCTTTCCTCGAGTGTCCCGCGATAATTTCCGTAAAACCGATTATGGCTGCGAGAATGTTGTTGAAATCGTGGGCGATGCCTCCCGAAAGCGTGCCGAGGGCCTCCAGCTTCTGGACTTGACGGAGCTGCGCCTGGAGCTGCTCCCGCTCCTCGGTTTCGCGCATGAGTTGGTTGTAAGCGCTCTGCAGTTCCGCGGTCCTGTCCTTTACCCGCCCCTCCAGCTCGTCCCGGGCTGTCTTTACGGCCTCTTCATCCTTCATGCGGATCATCGCCACCGCCACCTGGTCGGCCACCGCCTTCATGAGGGAAAGGTCTTCGTCGCTGAATGTCTCCCTTCCACGGGTGCCGAAAGAGAGTGTACCCAAGACCAACCCGTCCGGCCCGAGCAAGGGATGGCACGCATAAGCCTTGATGCCGTACGACTTCACCAGATCGGTGCGAGGGTCCGGCGTGGTGGGGATTCGCTCCGCGACCATCCGGGGGGCCTCTCTTGCAACCCAGCCGCAGACTGCCACACCGTAGTCGAGCCATTCGATCTTCCCGGCCTCCTCCTCCGGAATGCCTGCATAGCCATTGAGTCTTAACCTCCCCGAAGCATCATCTGTCAGGAAATTGAAGAAAACTTGGCAGTCGAGATGTTCCATCACCTCCCTGCAGAGGGTGTTGACGAGCCTCTGGGGGTTGCGGCTTTGAAGCAGATCGCCCGCAGTATGGGCGAGCAGTTCGAACCGGCTGAGGCTGAGCTGGAGGTCGACCTCTGCCTGAGCGCGCATCCGTTCTTGCTCCAGCGTGTCCAGGGCATACGAGACATCTGCTGAGAGGGCCTCCAGCAGATCGATGCGCTCCGGGTCGAAGTCGGCGGGCTGCGCGGCATAAAGCGTAATGGCGCCCACCACCTTGCGTCGCACCCGAAGGGGGAAGGCGGCGGAAGCGCGGAAACCGTACCGGAGGGCCGCTTCCCTCCACGGCAAAGTAGCGGCGTTGGTGTCGAAATCGTCATTCACCACGGGCCGGTCCTCGCGGACGCAGGTACCGGTCGGTCCCTTACCCAAGTCGCCTTCTATTTCAATTCTAACCTCCTTAAGGTAATCTGCGGCCGGACCGCACGATGCAACCGGCACCACCCGCCCTTCCTTCACCTCACCGACCCAGACAAGCGGGAACTCACCCAATTCTGCTATAATGCGGCAGACCTCCCCGTACAATGACCCCTGATCGTCGGCGCGGACGATCGCCTCATTCACCCGGCTCAGCATTGCGTAGAGCCTGGTCACGCGGGCAACGCGCGTCTCCCGGAGCTTACGTTCGGTTATGTCCACCGCGTAAATGCGCGCCACTTCGAACTGCGGCAAAAGATGGATCGTTTCCTCAAAGACCCTGTCCCTTACCGGTACTTCACGGTGGAGGGTCGATACGTTCTTTTTGTCCCAGTTCTCGAGGATTCCCTGCAGGTCCCCGGGGAGGAAAATATCACAACCCTCGTTGCTCATCCCTACGCCTTTCAACGCGTCGAGTGTGCCGGGATTGCAGAAGGTGATCTTTCCGGAGGAATCGACTTCTATGACCGGGCTCGGGTTCGACTCCGGGAAAGAGGCTAGATGTTTCGCCCTTTCCTCGGCCCTCCTGCGCTCCGTTATGTCCCTGAAAACGAGCACGACGCCTATGATATTGCCGTCCCTGTCCCTTATGGGCGCCCCGCTGTCGTCGATGGGGACCTCCGTTCCGTCCTTTCTTATGAGGACCGTATGGTTGGCCAGGCCGACAATCATTCCTTCCCGGAGCACTTTTGCGACGGGGTCCTCGACCGTGTTGCGGCTCTGCTCGTTTATGATTTGAAAAACTTCGGTGACGGGCTTCCCGGCAGCCTCGCCGAGGGTCCAGCCCGTCAATTCCTCCGCTATGGCATTGACGAAGGCGATCCTGCCGGCATTATCGGTAGCGATGACGCCATCGCCGATGCTCGAAAGGGTGGTCGCCCAGCGCTCCTCGCTTTTTTGCAGGGCCTCCTCCGCTCGTTTTTGGTCGGTGACGTCGCGCACGACCGAGACCGAGCCTATGATGTGGCCGTTCCCGTCTCTAACCGGTGCGGCGCTCACCTGACGGTACCGCAGCTCGCCCGTCGCCGGGGTTCTGATGATCTCCTCTTCGTTTTTTACTACTTCTCCATTAAGCGCGCGCAGCGGCGGGGCTTCGTCCGCGGGACGGGGCGTGCGGTCCGGGCGGTAGACCTCCAGACTGGACGCCAGCTTCTCCCCGTGTATGTCGCCGGCCGCCTCAAAACCAAACTCCGGGAGGGCGGACGGGTTTGCCAGGGCGACCTTCTTGTCCGTATCGGTAAACCAGATTTCATCCTGAATGCTGTTCATGAGCGCCGACAGTCTGTCCTTCTCCTCCCGGACGGCGGCCGCCTGCCCGCGTATCCGCCGGTTGGCCGCCTGGATCTCGGAAAGTGACTGCTCGAGGCGGTCCCTGGCGTCGATAATTAGATGCACGACAATAGCGCCGACACCGATGTTGAAGAACGTCGTCCCGAATGTCGTCCAGCTTTCCCAGCCGGGAAGGGCCCCGGCGGGCAGGACCCACAATTGCTTGACCGTGTGGGCGGCGGCAAAGACCGCCGACATGCCCCATAGAGCGCGCCTATTACAGGTCCATACGCAGATCAAAAGGGGAATGGTGTAAGCAATAGGGAGGCTGTATCTCTCGAATACCCATAGGCGCAGCACCAGCCATAGGATAACAAGGGCTGCGGAGACGGCAAGCCCCACGAACCTGGAGGGTTTCGCCGGGAAAGAGAATCTATCAGTCGTCATGCCCCTCTCCTAGCTTTCGGAACACGCTTCGGCGTTCCCGTATAAGGTTGAGCAGCCCTAGGCGCTGCTCGCCTTTTCCCGTAATAAGAAAGCCTCCCGGCCTCACTACGTCGGCAAGGCGGGCAGAGGCGTCGAGGCCGGCCCTCGCAAGTATCGACCGGGCGCACTCCTCCTCGCCGAACCTCGAGTCCGCTGTGTCGGCGCTTCTACGTGTCCGGAACGCGGTCGACACCGGCTTGCTCCGGTTCTCTTCCAACAGGCTTCGCGAGCCTGAAAACCGGATAAAACTGAGATCGGGACCAGGGACCATTCTATTGCGCGCAAAAAAAGGGTTGTCAAAATTCGACGGGGAACAGTTTACCATAGACGGGGAGACACCTCAAAAGACTGCCCGGCCGGATCGCCTCACTGCATTCTTGTTTCTCCGCCGGTTTTTTATGACCCCCCGAACCCCCGAGACCGGGCGGGCTTTGCGGCCCGATCGAAGCCCCGGATGGCGGCAAGACACTCTTAATTGTTGCCCGCCGCCTGCCGTGGCCCGCCTATAAGGCGTACTGCTCGAGGTAACCCTCGATATACTCCCTTACGGACGCCTTTGTCCGGTAAACGCCGAAATGGCCCTCGCAGAGGATGTCGGCCTCAAGGGCAAGGAGCGCTTCCATGGAACGCCGCCAGGCTGATAAGTCGGCGCCGAATTCCGGAAGGAAAGGACCGTGTATGTCCTGGCCGAAAAGCACCCTCTCCTTCCCCCGGTCTCCGAAAACCGAGAGAGATCCGGGCGTATGCCCCGGCGTGTGGAGGCATACAAGCCTCGTGCCGTCGCTGAAGCTCAATGTCTCTTCGCCTTGTGCAATCTTCACGTCGACGGGCAGCGGGGAAAGGCGCAGACCGTACCAGGAAGCGCCGGTTCTCACCGGGTCGCCACGCTCCACTGCCGCGGCGTCGAGGGTGTGCATGAAGATCCTTACCCCGAACCGCTCCTTGAGGTACGCAGCCCCGCCTACGTGGTCGATGTGACAGTGGGTGAGGATGAGGGTGGACAGGTGCGAGGGATCGAGACCGAGAAGCTCGATGTTCCTCGCTATCCGGGCAGTATTGGCTCCCGATCCGCTGTCGATGAGGACAAGCTCCCCCGCGTCCACCAGGTAGACGGAGCAGTCCCTGCCGTCCGTCAGATCGGAGCTTCCCACGAGGTACACGCCGTCCGTTACTTTTTCCGGAGAGGGGGGAGCAAACATACAGGATGGTACCACGTTTCCGCTCTTTGGGGCAACCGGAGTTGCCTGTTCGGAAGGCCTATTTCTTTCCCCTTTCTTGTGATATTATGGTCATCATGAGAACAGGATAACCCCGGCTCCGCGCCGGGGATCGTCGCGCCGCGAGACCTGAAAGAGGCCGTGGCCGGGGTCAAGGAGGCAGCTAATGGGCAGTTGTCGGGACGTGTACGATTTTGCGGCCAAGGCAGGGGCTCTCGAAGGCTACGTGTACCCGAAGGAGATGGATGTTTCATACCTCCCGAAATGGATAGAGCACATAGTGCAGGGCTACCGCATGCTCCCCGAGGAAGTAAGGGAAGAGGTGCAGGACCTTTGCAACGCCACCATCGGCCGGGCGATACAATCGCTTCTTCCCGTTATCGGCGAGGATCACGATGCCGTAAAGAAGCTGAAAAGCATAGTGACGGATGAGCTGCCGTCATCACCGGATGACTTCAGGCGCAAGAATAGGATAAGTCGTGGGGGGAGGGACATCCCCATGCCGTAGGGACGGCAACCGAACGCCTTTTCCCGGTCCTGCTCCCCCGATCGGATATAGATTCTTTGCTTCCCATTCCGTCAACGGAAAGTGAGCCGGGCCGCACAGCCTGCATGGTATAATATTTGCGGAGAGGTCTAATATGGAAAAAGTAAGGCTCGGTAAAACGGGACTGGTCGTGACCGGCATAGGTTGGGGCGGCATCCCCATCCAACGGGTGGGAGAGGATGAGGCTGTTTCGGTCATCAGGGCGGTTGTCGAAATGGGCGTGGACCTCCTGGACACGGCCCGCGCTTACTCTAACAGCGAGCACAGGATAGGGCTCGCCCTGGAGGGAGTCCACAGGCCCGTTGTCCTCTCGACTAAGTCGCAGGTGAGGACGGCCCGTATCTACGACGAAGTGCATGAAAGCCTAAGGCAATTGAAGGTGAAGAAGATCGATATCTATCACCTCCACATGGTTCCAACCATGGAGGAATACGAAAAGGTTATGGCCTCCGGAGGGGCCTATGAGGGGCTCCTGCGCGCCCGGGACGAAGGGCTGATCGACCACATAGGGATGTCGAGCCACAATCTCGACGTACTGGCCCGCGCCGCCGAGGACCGCTCCGTCTCGGTCGTCATGGCCTGCTACAGCTTTCTGGAGCCCGACGCCGCCACCAGGTTGTTCCCTCTGGCAAAGGCCAACGACATAGGCGTCATAGCCATGAAACCTTTCTCCGGCGGGGTTATCGAGGATGCGGGTCCCGCGCTCAGGTTCGTCCTTTCGGCTGAGGGCATAGTGCCCATACCAGGCTCTGAGACCCTGGAGAAGGCCGGCGAGAACTGGAGGATCTTCTCCGAAGGGGGCGGCCTTACCGAAGACGACAAGGAGCGGATAGAAGCATTGCGAAAGGAGTATAACTACCGTTTCTGCAGAAGGTGCGATTACTGCCAGCCTTGCACGGAAGGGATATCCATACAACTTATTCTCGGGCTGAAATCTACGATCAAAAGGTTCGGCTCGCAGATGGGGGAGTTGGCCTGGATGACGGAAGCCATTGATAAGGGGCGGAAATGCACCGGATGCGGGGAGTGCCTGGCACGATGTCCTTACGGTTTGCCTATCCCGGACCTGATTAAGGAAAACATGTCCCTTTACGATAGCTTTAGGGCGATTTGACCCTCCGGGCCGCGAGTCGGTCCGGAACGCTTTCAAGGGTGAACTGAAACTCCAATACCTCGAGGGCGAGAAGTTCATCAGGGTCCGCTGGCGACGCGACTAAGAGGCATCGCCAGGACGGGTTCCGGGAAGAGCGCGAAAACCGGGGCCTCTATTTTTCTTTACCCTATTTCAGTTATTGCAATATACCCCTTTTTTAATAGGAGCACCTCCCATGGGCGCTCACAGGGTCGATTTTCATATTGCAGTTATGGGGTGACGTGATTGCATTGCAGCAACGGTGCGCAGAAATAACTTGAAAAATATCTCGCAACCGTCATATAATTCGTGGTTTTAATGAGAGCCCTGTTAATTCTCTGTCTCGCCTACATTCTTTTTATCCACGGTCTCGGGAGCACTTCATTGTGGGACCCGGACGAGCCCAGGCAGCCGATAATGGCCAGGGAAATGATGGAGCGAGGCGATTACGTACACCCTTACCTGAACGGGCTGCCCTATCTCGAAAAACCTCCCCTTCACCCATGGTTGATCACGGCCGCGGCAAGGCTTACAGGCAAGGTCGACGAAACGGCGTCGAGGATACCCTCTGCCGTGGCCGCCGCCCTTCTCCTACTCCTCACCTACTTCGTGGGCAGGAGGCTCGACCACGAGGTATCGGGCTTCCTTTCGGCCCTGATCTTGGCCACCAACTACCAGTTCCTCGGGAACGCCCGGGAATCGGTTATGGATATGACCTTTGCCATGTTTATAGGCGCAAGTATAATCCTGGGATATTTATGCATCGAGAAGGGACGGAAATGGCTGCTTCCCCTCGCCCTTCTGCCATGCGCAGCTGCTATCCTGACGAAAGGACCCGCAGGCCTGGTCTTACCGCTGGCCGTTCTGCTCCTTTACTCCCTCGCGACGAGGCGTCTCCGCAGCATGTTCCTCCCCATCGCGGCAGGCGGTTTGCTCTCTCTTGCCCTTGCCGCTATCTGGTTCCTGGCAGCGGGAAGGGCCTATGCCGAGGAATTTATCCTCCATCAGAACATCGCCCGCTACACGACCGGCTTCGACCACCTGGAGCCCTTCTGGTACTATTTCCATAAGCTCTTCGTCAACTTTCTGCCTTGGAGTCTGCTGCTCCCGTTCGCCGCCTTCTTCGCATTCAAGCGGAAGCTTTGGCTTCCTCTCATCTGGCTGGTTTTCACCTTCGCCTTCTTCGATATATCGAGGAGCAAGCGGGCCATTTACCTGCTTTCCTGCTACCCGGCCTGCGCCCTCCTGGTAGGCATCTATCTGAAAGAGCGATGGTACGCTCTGGCAGAGAAGGGGTGGACAAGGTTGCTCTTGTCCATTTTCGGTGTCGTCCTCGCCGTCGCCCCCTTGCTCCTCTTTCCCGCCCTTAGGCGCGTTCCCGTTCTCCAGCAAATGTTCGCGGGCCGCACGGTTTTGCTTTCTGCCCTGGTCGCTCTCCTTTTCGCCTGCGGCGTCTTCTTCACCCTTTCGGTTCTTGCCAGGGCGCCGGGGAAAAACTTCCTGGTCCTCTTCACGTACCTCGTGGTGCTCGGATTCGTCTACCACGCCCTCTGCATGCCGGCCCTGGATCGGAGCTCCAAATCGGTCCGCCTGATCGCGGACCAGGTGGGAAAGGTAGCGAAGGACACCGCCATATATACTTACGGCTTCAACTCTCCCGCTCTCATCTTCTATATGGGCAGGCCGATCAGGGCCATTTCGGGTCCTGACGATATCCTTTTGAAAAAAGATGATATAATAGTCATCGCCGAAGACAAGTACGGAAGCGCAGAGGCGCTCAAACCGCTATTTCCTCTGTCGAAGAAAGCACGCTACGAGCGGGACGAATACCTGATCTTAATGAGGGAAGATGGAAAGTAGGGTCGATATATCGGTTCTGGTGCCCATTCTCAACGAGGAGGAATCTCTGGAGGAATTGAACGAGCGGCTGGCAGCGGCCCTCGGATCCACCGGTAGGTCCTATGAGATCATCTATGTCAACGACGGCAGCTCGGACAGGACGCAGGAAATGCTCGAGTCCTTCCGTTTGAGGGACCGGAGGATCAAAGTTATCGAGTTCAACAGGAACTATGGGCAGCATATGGCGCTCTTTGCCGGTTTCGAACGTTCCTGCGGCAGGGTAGTCATCACCATTGACGCCGACCTGCAAAACCCGCCGGAGGAGATACCGAGGCTCGTGGCAAAGGCGGACGAGGGCTACGATGTGGTGGCCACTTACAGGAAGGGGAGAAGGGACTCGATCTTCCGCCGATGGCCGTCCTGGATCGTCAACAAGATCACCTCGCGCCTTGTAGGCGCCAAGCTCAGGGACTACGGCTGTATGTTGAGGGCTTACAGCCGGGAGGTAATCGATTCCATCAACCTGTGCCAGGAATCGTCGAGCTTCATCCCGGCCCTCGCCAATACGTACGCCAAGAGGATCGTCGAGATCGAGGTCGGCCACGTCGAGCGGAAGAGAGGCATCTCGAAGTACGGCCTCTTCCGTTTGCTGCGGCTCAATTTCGACCTGATGACGGGTTTTTCCCTTCTTCCCATACAGTTCATCGGCATTCTAGGCGTCTTCATCGCCTTCATGGGGCTGGTTTTCGCGGTCTTTCTGTTCGTCCGCCGGCTGATCGTGGGTCCCGAGTCGGAAGGCCTGTTCACTCTTTTTGCAATCGTCTTCTTTTTCATGGGCATCCAGATTTTCGCCCTCGGAATCATCGGAGAATATATCGGGAGGATTTTCCAGGAGGTACGGAGAAGGCCCAGGTTCATAGTGAAGAAGGAACTCCTCTGAAAGCGGTCGTCCTCGGCTACCACGAAATAGGATATGCCTGCCTGGAAGTCCTGCTCGAAAGCAGAATCTCCGTATCGGCCCTCTTCACCCACAAGGACGACCCGGACGAGGAGGTCTGGTTCCGCACGCCCCGGGCGCTGGCGGAAAAACACGGGATACCCGTTTTCGATCCCGACTCTTTGCGGGACCCAATCTGGATCGGGCGCATAAGGGACCTCTCCCCCGACTACCTATTCTCCTTCTATTACCGGAACTTGCTGCCCAGGGAGGTCCTCGACATACCTAAGATCGCCCCCCTCAACCTCCACGGCTCCCTTTTGCCGAAATTCCGGGGACGTTGTCCTGTCAACTGGGTGCTGATAGAGGGCGAAGAGCGGACCGGGGTAACCCTCCACGTGATGGAGGTAAAACCGGACGCCGGAGACATTGTGGCCCAGAGGGAAGTGGAGATCGCTTTCGAGGACACAGCCGGAAGCCTTGCGCTGAAACTCGCCTCCGCCGCCCGCGTCCTGCTCCGGGAAATCATGCCGCAGCTTGAGGCGGGCAGGCTCGGAAGAAGGCCCCAGGCAGGTCCTTCTTCCTACTACGGAGGCCGGAAGCCGGAGGACGGCGTCATCGACTGGAAAAAGAGCGCCACGGGCATTTACAATCTCATAAGGGCCGTCACCCACCCTTACCCCGGGGCTTACACTTTCTTGGGCGGCCGCAAGCTCTTCATCTGGAAGGCCCATCCAAGGCATGGAGAAGCAGAAGGGCCCCCCGGAACGGTGGTCTCGACAGACCCCCTTCTCATCAAGACGGGAGAGGGCCTTCTCCACGTCACTTCTCTGCAGGCGGAGGGCGAGGATGAAATGGGCGCAGAGCTCTTCCTCTCCCTCCACGGTCGCAATATGAAATCTTTGGGAGGTACGTTTTGAGAATACTCATACTCGGCATCAACGGGTTCATCGGAAACAGCCTGGCCAGCCACATTCTGGAGCAGACCGACTGGGACGTTTACGGCATGGACATACGGGACGACAAGCTGGATAAATGCCACGGCAACCGGTGCTTCCACTTCGTCGAGGGCGACATATCGATCAACAAGGAGTGGGTAGAGTACCACGTGAAGAAGTGCGACGTAGTTCTCCCCCTCGTGGCGATAGCCACACCCGCCACGTACGTCAGGGAGCCCCTCAAGGTATTCAGCCTCGACTTCGAGGAGAACCTGCAAATAGTGCGGCAGTGCGTGAAGTACAACAAGAGGTTGATCTTTCCTTCCACATCGGAGGTCTACGGCATGTGCCCCGACGAGGAATTCACGGAGGACGAAAGCCCCCTCGTGGTCGGACCCATCAACAAGCAGCGCTGGATCTACAGCGTGTCGAAGCAGCTCCTCGACAGGGTCATATGGGCGTACGGCTTCCAGAAGGGGCTTCGCTTTACCCTTTTTCGGCCTTTTAACTGGATAGGTCCGAAGCTCGACGACCTGACAATGGAGCCGGAGAAGGAAGGGAGCTCAAGGGTCGTAACCCAGTTCATCTCGAGCCTTATCCACGGCGAGGTCATCCGGCTCGTCGACGGGGGCGGGCAGAAGAGGTGCTTCACGTACGTCGATGACGGCATAGAAGGCCTGATGAAGATCATCGAGAACAGGGGCGATGTCTGCAACGGTGAGATCTTTAATCTGGGTAATCCGGGGAATGAGGCCACGATCCGGGATCTGGCTTACAAGCTCAGGGACATGTTCGTCGGCTACGCCAACAGCCAGAAAAAGAAGGTTTCCGAGATAATAGAGGTCTCGTCCGGCGATTTCTACGGCAAGGGGTATCAGGACATCGATCGCAGGGTCCCTTCTATCAGGAAGGCCCGGGAGCTTCTCGGGTGGGCGCCGCGCGTCGATCTCGATACCGCCCTCCAGAAGACCCTGGGGTATTATCTGGACTCGAAGCAATCGTCTAATGCCTAAAATCGTAGGGCTCGAGGTCCACGTCGATACCTTTCAGGGGATGCGGCAGGGGGTGAGACGCCTGCTGGACCTCTTCGACCGCTACGAGGTGCGGGCAAGCTTCTTCGTCCCCATGGGAAAAGACCATACGGGCCGGACCGTAAAAAGGGTTTTCACGAGGCCCGGTTTCCTCTCCAAGGCGCAAAGGGTGGGCGTGCTGGAGACCTACGGCCTTAAGACGCTGATGAGGGGGCTACTCCTGCCCGGTGCCGAGATCGCAAAGGGGAATCCGGACCTGCTCCGGGAGATACTGGCAAAGGGCCACGAGCTCGGCATCCACGGACTCGACCACGTTTATTGGCACGACCATATCAAGCATATGGACAGGCGGCGCACGGAAAAGACGCTTCAGACCGCAGTGGAAGTATTTGAAGGGCTCCTCGAAAGGAAACCGGTCTCGTTTGCCGCACCCGGCTGGATGATCAACGCCCACGCCCTCGCCTTCTTCGAAGAGCGCGGCTTTGCCTATACGAGCGATACGAGGGGATCGACCCCCTTTTATCCAAGGATGGCGGGAAGGACTTTCAAGGTGATCCAACTGCCCTCTACGCTGCCCACCCTTGACGAGATGGTCGGACTCGAGGGAAAAGACCAATCGCGGCTCGCCCGCTTCTTCGCGGACTTGCTCAAGGAAGGGGTCAACATCATGTCGGTCCATACGGAGCTCGAGGGCAATAGGTGGACACCCTTTCTCGCCTCTTTCATCGAGCATTGCAGGGAGCAGGATTACCGGTTCGAGACGCTCGGCGATATCGCCGCTCACGTAAAGGCCGAAGGGTCGCCTCCTACCTGTGAGTGCCTCTATGGGCTTGTACGGGGAAGAGCGGGCGAGGTTACCCTTCAGGGTCCGCCCGGCCCGCAATGAGGGGCTATGGCTCGACGGCTACTTCCCGAGGGGGCGTTAAATCTCCGTTCCGGGCGGGATTACGGCTCCTTTAGGTATTACCGTGATCCCGTCGCGAAACCAGTACTGTTCCGTCTGGCGGGCCCCTGCCCGCGGTTTTTCCTTGATCACCACGCCGTCTCCGATCCGGACGTTCTTGTCGATGATCGCCCGCTCGATGAGGCAGTTCCTCCCGATGCCCATGGGAGGCTCATCCCCGCCCTCGCGGCTTTCCGAGAGAAGCTGCTCCCCCTCGTAGAAGTCCTCTCCAAGGAGCACGACCTGATTGAGGGTAGTGCCCTCGCGGATTATACTGCGGACGCCGACCACGGAATCGACTACGCGGGCCCTTATGATACGGGAACCTTCGCAGAGGAGGCTGTCGCGAATCTCCGAGCCGATCACCCGGCTCGGCGGCAGGGGACGGGAGCGCGTATAGATCGGCCAGCGGGGCCCATAGAGGTCAAAGGGCGCCTCGAGCTTTCCAAGGCTGATATTCGCCTCGAAGAATGCCTCCACGGTACCGATGTCCCTCCAGTAGCCGGAAAAGGGATAAGCCACCACCCGCAGGCGGCTTATCGCCCATTCGAATATGCCCGTGCCGAAGTCGTCCGCGCTGTTCTCGCTGAGCGACTTTTTTAGAACTTCCGGCTTAAAGACGTAAATACCCATGGATCCGAGAGCGCCGTCCGGCGGGATATCAATCCCCTGCCTGAAGAGACCGGACGGAATGGGTAAGGAATCGATTATTCGCTCCTCCTGGGGCTTCTCCACGAAGCGCTGCACGACGCGCGACCCGTCGACGGCCACGAGCCCCATCCTTTTTGCCTCGGCCCTCGCTACAGGATAAACACAGATGGTTATGTCTGCGCCGCATTCCCTGTGCGACCTGATGAGATCGCCGAAATCCATGCGATAGAGCTGATCGCCCGAGAGGATGAGGATTTCGCTGGAACGGTAGTACATCGTATGGTTGAGGGTTGCCCGCACTGCATCCGCAGGCCCCTGAAACCAGTCGCTCCTCTGGTCGGTCTGTTCGGCGGCAAGGATGTCGACGAAACCGTCGGTGAACTCGTCGAAGCGGTATGTCTGCATGATGTGCCGGTGGAGGCTGGCCGACAGGAACTGGGTGAGTACGAAAACGCGCTTGATCCCCGAATTGATGCAGTTCGACAGGGGGATGTCGATAATACGGTACTTGCCCGCAAAGCCGACCGCAGGCTTGGCCCTCCTGAGCGTAAGCGGATAAAGCCTCGTCCCGCGGCCCCCGCCGAGAATAATAGCCGTTACGCCGTCCATCCGCCCTTCCTAAGACAATTGACCGGACCTGGCACCTTAGCCGGCCCGGTACATTTTGCCTTGAGATGACTTCCGCACCCGTCAGTCCCCCGCCGGCCCTCTTTGCGAATGCAAAAAAGGGGGGCCTCGACGAAAGCCCCCCTCTCTTCCATTCTTCGAGTACCTCCTAGTACATGCCTTCCATTCCGCCGCCTCCCGGAGGCATGGGAGGATAGGGCGACTTTTCCTTCGGCTTTTCGGCGACCATCGCCTCGGTGGTGAGCAGGAGCGAGGCAACGGAAGCCGCGTTCTGCAGCGCCGTCCTTGCGACCTTCGTCGGGTCTATGATACCCGCTTTCATCATGTCCTGCACGTACTCTTCCTTCGCCGCATCGAAGCCGAAATTGGCCTTGCCGTTCCTTACCTTCTCGACTATGATCGAGCCGTCGTGACCGGCGTTCTGGGCGATCCACCTTATCGGCTCCTCGAGGGCCTTCTTCACTATCTTTACGCCGAACTGCCGCTCGCCGTCCAGGCTCAACCCGTCGAGCTTGTCGATAGAGCGGATAAAGGCAACACCGCCGCCGGGGATGACGCCCTCTTCCACCGCCGCCTTAGTGGCGTTCAAGGCGTCCTCCACGCGGGCCTTCTTCTCCTTCATCTCCGTCTCTGTCGCTGCCCCCACGTTAATGACTGCAACACCGCCCACCAGTTTGGCCAGCCTCTCCTGGAGCTTCTCCCTGTCGTAGTCGGATGTCGTCTCCTCGATCTGGGTCCTGATCTGCTTCACCCGCGCCTCGATCTCCTTCTTCTCGCCCGCGCCGTCGACGATCGTCGTATTGTCCTTGTCGATGACTATGCGCTTCGCGTTGCCGAGGTCTTTTATACTTATGCTCTCGAGCTTTATGCCAAGCTCCTCGGAGACTACCTGGCCGCCCGTGAGGATCGCGATGTCCTCCAGCATGGCCTTCCTTCTGTCGCCGAACCCGGGCGCCTTCACCGCTGCGACCTTCAGGGTGCCTCTCAGCTTGTTAACGACGAGGGTGGCCAGCGCCTCGCCCTCGACATCCTCGGCTATCACCAGTAGGGACCTGCCCATCTTGGCCACCTGCTCCAGAATGGGGAGGAGGTCCTTCATGGTGCTTATCTTTTTCTCGTTGATCAGGATGACGGGCTCGTCGAGGACCGCTTCCATCTTGTCGGGGTTCGTTACGAAGTAAGGGGAGATGTAGCCCTTGTCGAACTGCATGCCCTCGACGATATCGAGGGTGGTCTCCATGCTCTTCGCCTCTTCCACCGTGATGACGCCCTCTTTCCCCACCTTGCTCATCGCCTCGGCGATGATATTGCCGATGGTCTCGTCGTTGTTTGCGGAGATGGTCCCGACCTGGGCGATCTCTTTCTGATCTTTCGTCGGCTTCGAGAGCTTCTTGAGCTCGTCGATCACGACCTCGACCGCCTTGTCGATACCCCTCTTCAGTTCCATGGGGTTGTGGCCTGCGGCGACCAGCTTCGCGCCTTCCTTGTAAATCGCCTGGGCGAGAACCGTGGCAGTGGTCGTACCGTCACCGGCCACGTCGGAGGTCTTGCTTGCCACCTCTTTGACCATCTGGGCGCCCATGTTCTCGAACTTGTCCTCCAGCTCCACCTCTTTGGCGACTGTAACGCCGTCCTTGGTCACTGTGGGCGAGCCGAAGGTCTTTTCCAGGATCACGTTGCGGCCCTTGGGGCCCAGGGTCACCTTTACCGCATCGGCAAGCGCGTTCACTCCCTTCAGGAGTGCTTCCCTTGCCTTCTGGTCGTATACTATCTCTTTAGCCATTATGAGCTCCTCCTTAGATATTAATCTTCGATTACGGCAAGAACGTCGTCTTCCCTGAGGATGAGATGCTCCTCGCCGTCGATCTTTATTTCCGTTCCCGAGTACTTGCCGAAGAGGATCTTGTCGCCGACCTTGACGGAAAGCGGAGACCTCTTGCCGCTCTCAAGGATCTTTCCGTCGCCTATCGCTATCACGCGCCCTTCCTGGGGCTTCTCCTTGGCCGCGTCGGGAATAATGATACCTCCCTTCGTCTTCTCCTCCTCTTCAATCCTCCTGATAACGAGTCTGTCCTGCAATGGTTTGACCTTCATCGTATCACGCTCCTTTCTTATTATTAAAAATAGCAATCTGCAAGAATGATTGCTAAAAATAATATAATGGGAGCCTTAGTTTTTTGTCAATAGCTGCGGGTCATTTTTTTTTGGAGGAGAGCCGGCCGGGTCATTCGGCGAAAAATGAGCGCCTGTTCGTCCCCGGCAGCATCAAGGGCCTGACCTGGCCGGAGCTGGCGACGTGGGCAGCGTAGTCACGGCGTCGGACAGGAGAGCGCCCTTCCTATCGTATCGACGAGCCGATCGATGCTTACCGGCTTCTGCACGAAGCTGGATATACCTAGACCGGCTGCCTCTTTTCTGGCCTGAGCTTCATCTCCCGTGAGGATAAGGACTGGCATTCCCGGCCTCGTCTGCAGGACACTTTCCGCAAGGGTAAGCCCCGACATTCGCCCCATGGACACGTCTGAAATAACGATATCGAACCTCTCGGGTTCGCGAACGAAGGCCGCAAGTGCTTCTTGCCCGTCTGTTGTTGCTTCGACCCGGTATCCCATCAACTCGAGCAACTCCCCGATGACTGCAAGGGTGGTCTCTTCATCGTCCACTAGCAGGATTCTCTCATTCATGCTTCTTCCCCTTGCTTGAGTCGTTGCATAACCAAAGACACCCGCCTCACATTCCCAAGCCGGTCCACGAGTCTGGGAGCCCAATAATCTTATCGTCACAAATCTCGGTACATTAAATGGCCGGCGCGAAGGGGGGCGGCGGGTTGCCCGCGCAGCGGGCCGCACGCTCCTCGGCGGCGGTACAACTCCGAAGGCTCGGCCGGTTCCGCAAACGCCGGAGTACGCCGGGCGAGAAGGCAATGAAGCGGATGCTTCTTCCGGCTGCCGCTCCCGACCGACGTTGACTATTCGGCTCTTATCCATTATCATATTGACATATGTTCGAGAAATTGCAGGAAAGACTTGACGTAATCTTCAAGAAAGTAAAGGGCTACGGAAAGCTCAGCGAGAGCAATATCAGGGATTCTCTGCGGGAGGTTCGAGTCGCCCTGCTCGAAGCCGACGTCAACTACAGGGTGGCCAAGGACTTTCTTGAGAAGGTGAAAGAAAAAGCCATGGGTGAAGAGGTCATGAATAGCATCACCCCCGGCCAGAAGTTTATCAAGATAGTCTATGACGAGCTCTGCGCCCTCCTGGGCGAGACGAACAAGCCCCTCGACGTGGCCGGCTCCCCGCCCGTCCCCGTGATGCTCCTCGGGCTGCAGGGTTCCGGGAAGACGACCACCGCAGGGAAGTTGGCGCTGTACTTGAGAAAAAAGGGGCGGAAGCCCCTTCTCGTTCCGACGGACGTTTATAGGCCTGCAGCGATCGAGCAGCTCGCAAAGATAGGGAGCCAGCTCGGCATAGAGGCCTTCACGCCCGCTGCCGGGACAAACCCGGTCGAGATTTGCCGGGACGCAAAAGCCTACGCGATGAAGAAGGGGTTCGACACCCTCATCGTCGATACCGCGGGCAGGCTCCATATAGATGAGGGGATGGTGCAGGAGCTCGTCCGGCAAAAGGACCTCCTCGCGCCCAGGGAGACGCTCCTCGTCGTCGACGCCATGACCGGGCAGGACGCGGTAAACATCGCGAAGTCCTTCGACGAGAAGGTTTCCATCGACGGAGTGATCCTTACGAAGCTCGACGGCGACGCGAGGGGTGGCGCCGCCCTCTCGGTCCGGGCCGCCACCGGCAAGTACATCAAGTTCATAGGCATCGGCGAGAAGCTCGATGCCCTGGAGGCGTTCCATCCGGATAGGATGGCGTCCCGTATCCTGGGCATGGGCGATGTGGTCTCCCTCGTGGAGAAGGCCCAGGAGGTGTTCGACGAGAAGAAGGCGAAGGAGCTCGAGCGGAAGCTGAGGAAGGACGAGTTCACGCTCGAAGACTTCAAGGAGCAGATCAAACAGGTCAAGAAGCTCGGGAGCATGGAATCGGTCATAGGGATGATGCCCGGCCTCGGGAAGCTCAAAGGGCTTGTAGACTTTTCGGAAGCGGAAGAAGGGATCAAGCACACGGAGGCGATCATAAACTCCATGACCGTGAAGGAGCGGCTCTATCCCCATCTTATCGACGGTTCCCGGAGGACCAGGATAGCGAAGGGAAGCGGCCTTCGCGTCCAGGACGTGAACGAGCTGTTGAAGCGGTATCTGGAGACGAAAAAAATGATCAGGAGATTTACGAAGGGAGGCATGAAGGGCCTCCCCAAACATCTATTCGGATAGGAGGCAAGGTTGGCGGTAAAATTCAGAATGACGCGGCACGGATCGAAGAAGAGACCCTATTACCGGATCGTCGTGGCGGATGAGAGATATCCGAGGGACGGAAAGTTCATAGAAATGGTGGGCACATATAACTGCCTGGCGGATCCTTTCGAGGTGCACCTTGACAAGGACAGAATAGCCGCCTGGTTCCAGAAAGGAGTGAAGCCGACAAAGACTGTCGAGGCTCTCTTTAAGCGGGAAGGGATTTTTAGCGGCGCAACACCAACACAATAATCCGTCGGAGGTGGAGCTTGCTGAAAGAACTGATCGAGTACATGGCGAAAGCGCTCGTGGACAATCCTGACCAGGTGAGGGTTTCCGAGATTGAGGGGGAGAGAACGTCGGTCATCGAATTGAACGTGGCCAAGGATGACCTGGGAAAGGTCATCGGCAAACAAGGGCGAACGGCCCGGGCCATGAGGACGATTCTTAGCGCAGCGTCCACCAAGGTAAAGAAGCGGGCCGTTCTCGAGATCATCGAGTAATGAGATTCATTCCGGTGGGGCAGGTAGCGGCCGCCCACGGGTTGAAAGGAGAGGTAAGGTTCAGGTACTACAACGAAGATGAGACGGCTTCCTTGCGGTATCCATCATTTTTCGTCGATGACAAGGGCGCAAAGATCCAGCTGAGGCCCGAAAAGCTAAGTCTGCGTAAAAACCGGTTCATAGTAAGATTTCAGGGCTTGGAGACGGCCGACGACGTTCGTTTCCTCGTGGGAAAAGAGATCTTCGTCAGAGAAGACGACCTTCCGCCCCTCGGGGAAGGCGAGTACTACGACTACCAGCTCATCGGCCTTTCCGCAATAACGGAAGACGGCAGGAAGGTCGGCATCGTGAGAGAAATCATGCATACGAAGGCGAGCGATATCCTGGTCATAGCAGGCAGGCGGGATGCGCTGATACCCATGACTGAAGACCACATCGCGAAGATCGACAGGGACAACGGGTTCATATGCGTCAGAGAGGAAGGACTCGTTGAATGATCTTCACTATCCTCACCCTGTTCCCCGCCATGTTCGAGTCCCCCTTGAAGGGCAGTCTCATAAACAAGGCGCGGGAAAAAGGTATCGTAGAATTTGACGTTATCAACATAAGAGACTTCGCTACGGACGTGCACCGCACCTGCGATGACGCCCCCTTCGGGGGCGGGGCAGGGATGGTGATGAAGGTGGAGCCCATTTATAAAGCCATGGAGGCAGTGCGAAGCAGACGGCCTGACGCCCGTTTCGTCCTCCTCACGCCCCATGGCAGGATCTTCGACCAGCAGACGGCCGCCCGGCTCGCGCGCGTCCCCCATCTTGCCCTTATCTGCGGACGCTACGAGGGCGTGGACGAGCGTGTCTCCCCCCTCGCGGATGAAGAAGTCTCCATCGGCGATTACGTGCTCTCGGGCGGAGAGGCCGCGGCCCTCGTAGTTATCGATGCCGTTTCCCGGCTGGTCCCGGGCGTGCTCGGCAACGAGGAGTCGCCTTCGGACGAGAGCTTCCACGAGGGTCTCATCGAGTACCCACAATACACGAGGCCGAGGGAATTCATGGGCGCTAATGTGCCCGATGTGCTCCTCTCGGGGAATCACGAAGAGATTCGGCGCTGGAGAAGGAAGGAATCGCTCAGGAGAACGATTCTCAGGAGGCCCGATCTCATGGAGCGCTTCCAGCCCACAGGCGAAGACGGCAAGCTCATACGACAGATCGTGGAAGAGATGGAATAACCGTGGGCGCCGTCTCCCTTGCCATAATTCATTACCCTGTCCTCGACAAGAGGGGGGATGTGGTAGCCACGAGCATCTCCAACCTGGAACTGCACGACGCAGCGAGATGTTGCATGACTTTCGGCGTGGAATTGTGCTATATTGTTACTCCTCTGGAGAGACAGAGGGGCATCGCGGAAAAGCTCCTCGATCACTGGAAAGAAGGTTACGGGCGCCGCTATAATCCGCATCGGGCGGAGGCGCTGGAAAAGCTTCGCATAAGGAAGACGGTCGCCGACGTGATGTCCGACTTTCAGGGAGGCGGCCCGGTTCTTATCGGCACGTCTTCCAGGAGAAGGGATGTTCCCCTCGGGTATGGCGAATTAAGAAAGTGGATCGACGCCGATCCGAGGCCTTTCTTGCTGATCTTCGGCACGGGTTGGGGACTGCCCGCCGAAATAGTTGGAGGCTGCGAAAGAACGCTGCTGCCGATCAAGGGACAGGGAGACTACAACCACCTGTCCTTGCGCGTCGCCATAGGCATCATCCTCGATAGGTTGTTCGGCGATCGGGATGAGGTTGCTGCTAGGAGGGGAAGATGAACGAGACTATCGACCTGATTGAAAAAGAACACATGAGGCTCGACCTCATCGACGTGGCCGTGGGGGACAGCGTCAAGGTCTTCACGAAGATCTACGAGGGCGAAAAGGAAAGGGTACAGATGTTCGAAGGCGTGGTGATTGGGAAGAGGGGCGGCAACACCAGGGCGACCTTCACCGTCCGGAAGGTCTCATACGGGGTAGGTGTAGAGAAAACCTTTCCCAAGCATTCACCCCTTATCGAGCGCATCGAGGTGCTGAGCAAGGCGAAGGTGCGGAGGGGCAAGCTGTACTATCTTAGGAACCTTAAGGGCAAAGCGGCAAAACTTAAAGAAAAAAGGGATTAGTGAACTGCCGGCTGACAGGGATGGTGGCAGGTCTTGACGAGGCCGGACGGGCGCCTCTCGCTGGTCCGGTTGTCTCATCGTGCGTGGTCTGGAAAGGCCTGCCCAGCCCGCGTGAGCCGGTCAACGATTCAAAGCTGCTCACGGAAAAACAGAGGCAACATCTCTTCCAATGGATCCTTGAAAACGCTTACAAGGTGGCGGTAGGGGTTGCCAGTTCCGAAGAGATAGAAAAGTTGAATATCCACCATGCCACGCTTCTTTCCATGGAGCGGGCAGTGCGCGGCACTTCGCTCGCGCCCGAGCTCATCCTCGTGGACGGGCTCTTTCCCTTGGAAAACTCGGACCACCGGTCGAAGCCCGTCGTCAAGGGGGACCGCAAGTGCTTCTATATAGCTTGCGCCTCCATCGTGGCAAAGGTGGTAAGGGACCGGCTCATGGTCGTCTATGATGCCGACTATCCGCAGTACCAATGGAAGAAGAACAAAGGCTATCCCACCGTCGAGCACAGGCAGGCCATCGAGGCCTTCGGCCTAACCCCCATCCACAGGAAGACCTTCGGGGGCGTAAAGGAGCACGTCCGTGGGTAACCGCGAAGAGGGCCTGGCAGGCGAGGAGATGGCGATCAAGACTTTGAAGCGAAAGGGTTACAAGATAATCGAGAGGAATTACAGAAGCAGGCTCGGTGAGATAGATGTGATCGCCGAGGAAGGCGAATGTCTCGTTTTCGTTGAGGTGAAGAAGAGAAACACGGGTCTCTTCGGAGAGGCAGTCTGCTCGATCGATGATCGGAAGAAAAAACATCTCGTCAAGGCCGCCCTCTTTTACCTGAAGACGCACGACGGCTTCAACAGGTCCGTCCGCTTCGACGTGATAGGCATAGACTCCAAGCGGATCAAGCTCGTCAAGAACGCGTTTCTGGTGGAAGAGCATGGATGAGCGCATCCTGACAATGCTGGCGCGCGTCGCAGACGGCGCGATGTCCGTTCAAGCGGCCTTCGAGGAGCTGAAGGACATTCCGTACCAGGACCTCATGCACACGAAAATAGACCTCCACAGGCAGCTCAGGAAGGGCGTCCAGGAGGTGATCTTCGGCGAGGGCAAGACCTTCGAGCAGATCTGCGAGATCGTCCGTTGCATGAGGGAGAAGGGGGTCGATGTCCTCGCTACGAGGATCGACTCCGAGAAGGGGACCCGGCTCGTCGCTTCCTTTCCGGACGGCGCCTACGAGGAAAAGGCGCGGTGCTTCATGATAAGGAAAGATACGTCCGTAAAGGGCAAGGGCACAATCCTTGTCGTCTCCGCCGGTACAAGCGACATCCCCGTGGCTGAAGAGGCCTACCTGGTCTCCACCTTCTTCGGCAACGCGACGGAGCGGCTCTACGACGTGGGCGTCGCCGGCATACACCGCCTTTTCCAAAACATGGACCTTTTGAAGAAGGCCCGGGTGGTCATCGTTGCGGCGGGCATGGAAGGGGCGCTCCCCTCCATCGTAGCAGGCATCGTGGGCGTTCCTGTGATCGCCGTTCCGACGAGCATCGGGTACGGGGCGAGCCTGGGCGGCTTCTCGGCCCTTCTCGCCATGCTCAACTCATGTTCGACCGTTGCCACCTTCAACATCGACAACGGCTTCGGCGCAGCGTATTTCGCAACTCTCATCAACCGCCTATGAAGATACTCTACTTAGATCCCGTCCTGGGCATAAGCGGCGACATGACAATCAGCGCTCTCCTCGACGCCGGATGCCCTTTCCAGGTGCTTTCGGACATGCTCGCCCGGCTGCCTGTCGGCATGCCTTCCATAAAACCGGAAAAAAAGCGCAGGGGCGCGGTAGAGGGGACCCATCTTCTCATGGGCCCATCCGACATCCACCTTTCAGTCGACCAAATGCGGCAGATGATAGATGGCCTCGAGGCGGAACCACGGGTGAAGGCGGACGCGGCTGCAATCCTCGATGTCATCGTCGAGGCGGAGTCGAAGGTGCACGGCGTGCCCGGGGAGGCGATGCATTTTCACGAGCTCTCCCATATAGACACCCTCATCGATATCCTCTGCGTCGCCCGGGCCGTGGCCTATTTCTCCATAGACAACGTGTTTTCAGGCCCTATACCGGTCGGCAGGGGCTTCGTGAAGACGGCCCACGGAATAATGCCCAACCCCCCTCCCGCCACTACCGAGCTGCTTTCCGGCTTCAAAGTGGTCTTCATGGATGAAGAGCTGGAGCTGACTACCCCGACGGGGGCGGCGATCGTCCGGCACTATGTAAAGAGCCAGGCCCGTATACCCTTCACGATTCTCCGCCATGGCTGCGGTTTCGGGACTTTCGAAACGGAGCGGCCGAACGTTCTGCGCGTCTTTGTCGGCGAGACCGGAGAGACCGTTCTCGACGAAGAGGTGTGGGTCATAGAAGCGGACATGGACGACATGGAGACGGAGTACATGGGGGCCGTGGCCGACAGGATTCGAGAGCGCGGCGCCCTCGACGTCCTCTACTTCCCCGTGCAGATGAAAAAGGGCAGGTCGGGCTTGCGCCTTTCCGTCCTCACCCCCCTTTCCAGAATCGGCGAACTGACGGACGCGGTTTTTCAGGAAACGTCTACCTTCGGCCTGCGGCTCAGGCAGGAGTTCCGGACCGTCCTCGTCAGGAAGGAAGAGGTGAGGCAAACATCCCTCGGTCCGGTCAAAGTAAAGCAGGCTTACGACCGGTCGGGGCGGCCCGTGAAAACCCACCTCGAGTTCGAAGAGGTGAAGAGGATTGCCGACGAGCAAAAAAAGCCGTACCGCGAGCTACTGGAGGCCCTTAAGAAAGAACTTTAGGTCCTCGAAGAGACCGGGCTTGACCGCCCGGTCTATTTTTTTCAGCATGTCCGCCTTCATGTACTTCAACTGGGCAAGCCACAGGTGATCGTCCACCTCGATGTAAAGGAACTTTCCGGTCACCCGCGCAGGCGTCGTGTGGGCCGCTACATGCTCCCCCACGATCTGCCCCCACTCGGAAAAAACCCTGTAGGCCTCGATGTCGCCCCTGAAGGCCTGCTCCCTGAGTACGGTCTCCAGGATATTCTTCAGGGGAGTAAAGGGCATGCTATACCTCTCTCCTCGGGAAGAGGGGCTGTATCCTGTCTATGGTTGCAAGATCTCCCGCATGGTAGAAGCGCCGCTCGTCGTCGAAAGAAGCCCTTTCGATCTCTCGACTCATCCCCAAGGCCCTCCAGGCAATCGCGGTCTTCGAGGGCATGAAGGGAAAGAGGAGGAGCGTGCTTATCCTGACCCCGTTCCAGATGTTGTGCAGCACAGTTGCGAGGCGAGGCCCATTCTCTTTGGCAAGCCTCCAGGGCGCCTCCGTGTCAATGTACCGGTTCAGGAGGGCGGTAAGCTCAAAGACGGCGGAAAGTGCCCTGGAGAAGCCGAAGGTGCCCATCTCCCTCTCGTAATCGGCAACGAGAAGGGCCGTCCGCTCGAGGAGCATCTCGTCCGTGCCTCCCGATCCATCCGGCTGCGGGAGCCTCCCGGCCTGGAACTTTCCAATCATGTTCGTGCTTCTGGAGACGAGGTTTCCGTAGTCGTTGGCAAGGTCCCCGTTTATGCGGGCAACGATGGCCTCTTTCGAAAAATCACCGTCGAGGCCGAAGGGCACCTCGCGGAACAGGAAGAAGCGGAACTCGTCTACCCCGTAGCTCTTCGCCACTTCGACGGGGTCCACCACATTCCCCAGGGACTTGGACATCTTCTGACCTTCCACGGTCCACCAGCCGTGGGCAAATATCTGCTTCGGCAGCGGCAGGCCGGCAGACATGAGGAAGGAGCTCCAGTAGACGGCGTGGAACCGCAAGATGTCTTTCCCTATGAGGTGGGCGTCGCACGGCCAGAAGCGCTCGAATTGCTCCATATTGTCAAGGAAACCGGCACCGGTCAGATAGTTGGCCAGGGCATCGAACCAGACATAGACCACGTGCCTGGGGTTGCCGGGGACGGTAATGCCCCAGTCGAAGGTGGTCCTGCTTATGGAAAGGTCCCGTAACCCCCCCCTCACGAAGCTCGCCACTTCGTTGTACCGCGCCTCGGGCAGGACGAAGTCCCTGTGCGTCTCGAGATGGCGGAGCAGGGCGTCACCGTATTTCGACATCCTGAAGAAGTAGCTTTCCTCCTTCAGGCGCTCGACATCCCGGCCGCAATCAGGACATTTGCCTTCCTTTAGCTGGAGTTCGGTAAAATAGGCCTCGCACGGGGTGCAGTACCAGTCCTCGTATTCGCCCAGGTAGATGTCCCCCTTCTCCCGGATACGCTCGAAGAGGTACTGGACCACCCGTTTGTGGGCCGCACCGGTCGTTCTTATGAAGGCCGTATTCGTGACTTGGAGAAGCTCCCAGAGACCGGTGAAGGTAGGGACCATCCCGTCGGCCAGCTCCCGAGGGGTAACGCCCTGTTCCAGGGCGGACTTCTGAACCTTCTGGCCGTGCTCGTCGACGCCCGTCAGAAAAAAAACGTCGTAGCCCAGCAACCTCTTGTAGCGCGCCATGACGTCCGCGGCGCAGGTCGTGTAGGCGTGTCCGATGTGGGGCACGTCGTTGATGTAGTAGATCGGCGTGGTAATGTAATATGTGCTTTTCATCCCTCTTTTATTCGCTTTTCAGCGGCCTGATGTCGCTCACCGGGAAAGTGGCCTCTTTCCCCTCAAGGGTTTCTACCGTCACCGTCCGGGTGAAGACGTTGTTCTTCAAAACCTTGGCCTCGCCCTGAGGCGTCGAGACCCGTTTGCCTGCCTTGGGGAAGTCCTTTTTCAGGTTGACGTACATTTCGTACTCGTAACCTAGACAGCACATGAGCCTTCCGCAGACCCCCGAGATCTTGGACGGGTTGAGAAGGAGATTCTGTTCCTTCATCATCTTGATGGAGACGATGGAGAAGCTGTTCAGGAAACGTTTGCAGCAGACGACGTTCCCGCAGTTCCCGAGTCCCCCTATCATCTTGGCCTCATCCCTTACGCCCACTTGCCGCATTTCGATCCTTACCCTGAACTCCTTCGCCAGCTCTTTGACGAGCTCCCGGAAATCGACCCTGTCCTCCGAAAAAAAATAGAAGAGGAGCTTCGTTGCCCTGAGCAGATACTCGGCCCGCAGGAGCTTCATTGGAAGCTTCATCTCCTCGATCTTCCGCCTGCAGACATCGAAGGCATGACCCTCTTTTTCCTTCAGTGCCATGTGGTCAGACACCTCTTCCGCCGATGCCTTTCGTATTACCTTCCGCAAGCCCTCTCTCGCGGTTTCCGATGGTTCGGTCGCAACGATGCCCAGGCACTCGCCCTTTTCAAGGTCGCAGACAACGTAGTCTCCCCGCTGCACCTCGTCGGCAGTTTCCAGCTCGACGGTTCCCGTTAGACGATCAAATTTGACGCGACACGACTTCATGCCGGCCTCATTATGTGGACTAGCAGGTTCTCGAGGGCAAGCCATCTGTTCACGTTATAACGGAGAGTCCTTATCATCTCCTGCACCTCCGCGATGGACGATTCAACCCAGCGGTAGCCGGCCGGCCCTTTGACGATAATTTCGGCAAGGTCGCCGTTTAGGAAGCCCGAAGCGTCACCCGTCTGACGGTACCACCAGAGGTCCCTCAAAAAGGCCAGGAGGAAGGAGATATACTCCATCTCCTGCCCCTTCGCAGCCATCCTCTCGGAAAGGGCCGACGCCCGGGCGAAAGACCCGCCAACGCCCATCAGCAGTTCTGCAATCTTCTGCCTCATTCCGTAGTTCTCTTCATCCATCCAGAAAAGCCCGGCTGCGATGCTGCCGCCTGACATAGCCGCGAGATCGGCCGCTCTCTGCCCGGATAAGCCCTCCCGCTCGAAATAAGACTGCACCGTCTCGGTAGGGAGCGGGCCGAACCCGATGCGCATGCAGCGCGACCTTACGGTCAGCGGCACATCTTGCTCCCGCGAGGAGACAAGGATAAACAGGTTGGAGGGCGGGGGTTCCTCCAATGTTTTCAGAAGGGCGTTTGCCGCCTCGCGGGTCATCAGGTCCGCATCGTCAAGGAGGACGACCCTGACCGGCGCCTCAAAGGGCGGCTGGTAGACCTCTTTGGTGATGGCCCGCAGCGCCTCGATTTTGATCGATTGCCCACCCGAAATAAGCGTGAAATCGGGATGCAGACCGGCTGAAAGGAGCTTGCAGCCGTGGCAAGCGCCGCAGACACTGCCTCTTGCGCAAAGGAGGTTCGCAACGAAATCGACGGCTGCTGTCCGCTTCCCGACGCCCTTCGTCCCCGCGAAAAGCAGCGCGTGGGGAAGCCTGCCGCCTTCCACGAGCGACGCAAGCTGACGTTTCTGGCGATCGTGGCCCAGGATGCTAAACTCCATGGCTCTCCAGCAGCTTTTCCACCCTGTCCCGAATTATCTCGTGGGTGGCTTCTATTCCCTTTCTCCCGTTGACGACAAAAAACCTCTTCCCGTCCTCTTCGGCCAGCATGAGGTAGCCCCGTCTGATCTTCTCGTGGAACGCGGCCCCTTCATCTTCGAACCTGTCCGACTGGTTTTCGCGGGCAAGCTTTCTTCCCAGTCCGGTATCGACGTCGCAGTCGAGAAGGATCGTAAGGTTGGGCATGACGCCTTTCGTAACCAAGCGGTTCAGGGTCGAGATGATCCCGAGGTCTACGCCCCTGCCGTACCCCTGGTAGGCATAGGTGGCGTCGACGAACCGGTCGCACAGCACTACCTCTCCCCTGCCCAGCGCCGGCAGGATGACCTCCTCCATGTGCTGCGTCCGAACGGCCATGAAGATGAGCAGCTCGGAAAGGTGAAGGACTCGAAGGTCCTTCTGCAGCAGAACCTTGCGAAGCGCTTCGCCGAGGGCCGTTCCGCCCGGCTCCCGAGTCTTCAGAACATGATGGCCTTTACGCTGCAGGTACTGGTAAAGAAGCTCGACCTGCGTGGTCTTTCCGCTGCCTTCGATGCCTTCGAATGTGATAAGCATGGGGCCGCCTATTTGGAAACCCTTGTGATGTACTCCCCCGACCTGGTGTCGATCTTTATCACGTCCCCCTCCTCCAGGAAAAGGGGCACCTGGAGAGTGTATCCCGATTCCAGCTCGGCCGGCTTGGTCGCGTTCTGGGCCGTATCTCCCTTTATGCCCGGCTCCGTTTTCACGACTGCGAGGTCGACGAAATTCGGAAGATCTACGCCGATCGCCTTTCCCTTGTAAAACGATACGTTTATTGTCAGACCTTCCTTCAGATAGTTCCTCGCGTCGCCAAGGTTCTCCTCCTCGATGAAGAGCTGGTCGTAGGTATTCACGTCCATGAAGTAGTAGTTGACCCCGTCCCGGTACATGTACTGCATGGACTTCTCTTCCATCTCAGGGATATCGACTTTGTCGCCCGACCTGAACGTCCTGTCGAGCACGTTTCCCGTGACCAGGCTCTTGATCCTGGTCCGGACAAAAGCACCGCCCTTCCCCGGCTTGACGTGCTGGAAATCGACTATGATAAAAGGTTCGTTGTCCACCAGAACCTTCAATCCCTTCCTGAATTCACTAGTTGCTATCATCATGGCAAGCCCCCTCTCGTCTCCAATAGATCCTTTCGCAAATGGGTCAGGACCTCTCCTCCGTTTTCCCTCACGAGCACCATATCTTCGAGGCGCACTCCTCCGACGTGGGGTATGTAGATACCGGGTTCGACGGTAATGACCATCGATTCCTCCAAGATCCCCTCGCTTTTGGCCGTAACAGCGGGCAGCTCGTGAACGGCTATGCCTACGCCGTGACCCGTGCCGTGGCCGAAGAATTCTCCGTAGCCCTTCTCCTCTATGAAACCCCGCACCGCCATGTCCAGCTCTTTAACGGGCAGGCCGGCCCGCACCGCCTCGATACCCTTCTGCTTTGCGCCGAAGACGACCTCATGGATCTCTTTCATCTGTTTGCTCGTCTCGCCGAGAGAAACCGTGCAGCTCTCATCGGAGCAATACCCGTCGAGCTGGCAACCGAAGTCTATGATGACCAGTTCGCCCGCCTCAAGTTTCTTGTCCGTAGGGCGGCCGTGCGGAAGGGCGGCCCTCGGACCGGAGGCGACTATGGTTTCGAAGGACGGCCCCTCGGCCCCGAGGAGCCGCATCGTGCAATCCAGCTCGTTCGCGATCTCCCTTTCCGTATTCCCGGGGACAATTTTGTTGAGAACTGCGGAAAAAGCGTCGGTGGCGATACGAATTGCCTTCCGAATCGCCAAGATTTCCTGGGGCTCCTTACATCGCCTTATAGACTCGATGTCGTTCGCGAGCGGCACGAATTCGACGTCGGGGCTTGCCTCCTTCCACGACTGGTACATATGGTAAGTCGTCTGTACGCTGTCAAAACCCGTCTTAGTAATGCCGTATTGCCGGAAAAGGCCTTCGAGGGCCTGGTCCTTCGCCTTCACCTCGACAACGACGCAGCCTGTCGCGACTTCCCTGGCGTAGGTGATATACCTGCTGTCGGTGAGGAGGATCACGTCGCCCCTGGTTACGAGCGCCGTTCCCTCGGTACCCCTGAAGCCGGTAAGATAGAAAATGTTCTCCATCCCTCTGATGATGCAGGCATGGAGATCTTGCCGTTCCAGGAGCTCGACGACGCTACTTACCCGCTTCTCTCTCATCGCGCCTTTCTTCGAGCTTCCTTAAGAGCCGGGAGAGGAGCTTCAGCCTTCTTGTGCCCGGCGTTTCCTCGGAAAGGAGCGCGAGCCGCCTCCTGTAAAAGATATTTTCACCGTCCCTCGACGCAAGCTTCTCGTAGGCTTCCCTGGCCTTGTCGAAGTGGCCCTGGTGCATATATATCTCTGCTAATGTCGAAGAAAGTATCCTCAGTTTATCCCCTGACACTCCCGGTCCCTGCCCAGTAACTTTTGACCATAATTATAGCACAAACAACCGTCCCCTGCCCGGATATTCAGGGTATATAGCCGGATCATGGCTGGGGGATCAGGATTCGAACCTGAATAGCGGGCTCCAAAGGCCCGTGTCCTGCCGTTAGACGATCCCCCAGGCTCGTATCCCTATATTATTAGCTTCCGATTTTGCTGCCGTCAAGCCTATGGCGCACGGACGGTCACGGGGGCGACATCCGGCCGTCCGATCGGCCTTCTGTCTTCTCCCGTGAACTACCCCTGAAATTGCCATTCCGATTGGTTATATTCCATAAAGAAGATCGATGGAGGGTGTCGTGAAAGGAGAGGGAACGAAAGATATCAAGATCAAAAGGACTTTGGACAACCACGTTCTCGACAGCAGCGTCATCGCGCTGATGTTGTCCGAGATGAAGCGCCGGCGGAAAGCCAGGGAAAGGGCTAGAGTTTTTCCGTCCCTTGTCGGAGCGATGAACGCTGCCCGTTTCCTTGGCCTGTCGCTGAAGCACCATCTTCTTCCCTTGTTCAGGAGCCGGCTCTGGTGCAGATGACGGATGAAGCGCAATAGGCCCTTATTATAGGAACGTCCGCCTCCGCCCAATCGAGCGTCAGGAGTTCCTCGGCCTTCAGCCAGGCTGCTGCGCCGTGTTCATGAAGGAATATTTCGCCTCCTTCGATAGAACAGACAAACGGATAAAGGGTGACCGTAAAACGTGGATATTTGTGCGTCGATGGAGGCAACTTCCTGTCGATTGCTATTTGCAAGCCTAATTCTTCGGCGACCTCACGCCGCACGCAAGCTTCCGCGCTTTCATCAGGCTTGATCTTTCCGCCGGGAAACTCCCATTTCAGGGGCATTATCATCTCCGGACCGCGGCGAACGGCAAGGACAAGACCCTTATGCTCGATAATTGCGCAGGTGACATGGATATGCTTCCCGGCATGGTCGTGGGAGTAGCTTTTTTGCATATAGCCCGCTTCCGAAAGGGGTCCCGGAATCCTCGAAGAAGGGCAGTGCCCTTTCCGATTGATTCTGGTAAGATAGAAATTAATAGCCTATAACCCCTAAGGCGTCAAGCGTAATCCTGCGGGGGGTCAGGCGGGTTAGGCCGCGTAAGGAGGAGGATATGTTAGGCAAGATACTGGTCCCGGTCGATTTTTCCGAGTATACCGATGAGATCGTAACGTTCGCAGCCGAGATCGCAAGGCGGTTCGATGCGTCCGTGCACGTGATCCATGTTGTCCCGACAATGGACTATTTTGCCCCTTACGAATCTTTTATGGCAGCCGAATACACCGAGACGATGCAGAAAGGCGTCAAAGCCGAGATCGATAAGAAGCTCGATGCAGTGGCCTCCAGGATCACGGGGGCCGCCGTTACGAAGGCTATACGGACCGGGTCGGCCTCCGTCGAGATTATCGATTATGCGGAATCGATCGGTGCCGAGCTGATCGTCATGGGAACTCATGGAAGAGGGGGGCTGGAACACATCTTTATGGGCAGCGTCGCCGAGAAGGTCGTGCGCAAATCATCGTGCCCCGTGCTTACAATCCGGCCGAGCCGGAAGGCACCGAAGACGCCTTAGCGGCCGGCTCCATTTCCAGAACCATACCGGGGGGCGGGGAGCTTCCACGCCGGGAATCAACCCCGGTTCATGGCGCTCCTTCAACCGGCCGCAGACAGGCTCTCAAGGAGAGCTCCCCGTCAAGATCTCCTTCAGACGCAGGGCGTTCGCGGCAGCACTGCCCCTGTAGCAGTTGTTGAACATTGCATATGTCTCTTTCGCCCGCCTGTCCGCCTCTTTTATGGCCGGGACGAACTCCGACAACTCCGCATCCGAGTAAAGATAAGCGTACCTCAGCGCTGTGGGGACGCCCTTCTTGAACCAGTTCTCGCCGTTCCTTCCGTGAAACCTGAAATAGGCAGAGCCCGTCGTGACGGAAGGCAGGAAAGGCACTGTGGCGAGGGTCCCGTATTGCGGCTCGTCCGCGGCAACGTAAGTGAGGTCGTGCTTCTTCAAAAATTCAAGCACCTCCTGCGCCTTTGCGGCAGACAGCCAGCTCCCGTGGCGGAACTCGACGGCCACCGGCAGATCCCCCATGAGGTTCTTGCAAAGGAGTATGTAGTCCGCATTTCGGACGTTCCGGTCGAACCAGGGCGGGAACTGAAAGACCAGGAGGCCGAGCTTCCCGGACCTCCTAAGCGGCATGAGGACCTCCGCGAACCGCCTGGCGATCAGCCGCAGGGCTTCCTCCTCCCGCACGTAAACCGATCCGCCTGAAAGGCCGCCGGCGGCGCCCCTTATATCGGGAGGCAGCGTCTTCGGGTCTATGGCGTGTCCGGTAAGTGCGCCGTAAACCTTTATGTGAAACACGAAACGGGCCGGGGTCCTTGCCTCCCAGAGCCACACGGTGCGCGGATCGGGTATGGCATAGTAAGTGGAGTCGACCTCCACCGTGTCAAAACGGGATGCATAATACCTTAGCCTTCCTTCTGCGGTCCGAACCTCCCCGGGGTAAAATTCCCCGCTTTCGACGAGGGTCTTTTCCGCCCACGAACATGTCCCGACATGTACCATGACCGACTATATCTTACCGTAAAGGTAAGTGCCTTTCCATCTCCTCCCCCGGGGGGTTTACTAAAGTAGACGAAAGTAGACGGTTTGCGGGGCAGGGTCCCCACACAAAAGATTCGCCGCGTACTCGGGAAGGATGAGTAATTCTGGATTTCTCTTCCCTTTGCGGGTTTAATATTGTCCGGATCCGCTCGCGGTTCCTCTTGCCGTCACGGCGGCAAGGAAAACAGGGTGAGATATGGAGGCTCGACGGAGGTAACACTGCCGAAGTTCAGACCGGCCGGGCAGGCGGACGGAACGGAGAAATAGCGATTTACAGTCTTTAACAAAGATGGGGGAGGAGGTTTCCGGTGGAAAAGGTACCGTATGTCCTGGGAGAGCTCATAGAGGATAGGGCGCAACGAAACGGGGAGAGGGTCTTCTTGCGTTTCAAGGATGAGTCCTTCACTTACAAAGAGATGGACCGCGCCGCAAACAGATGCGCAAATGCCTTTTTGAACCAGGGCGTCTCCAAGGGTGACAAAATCAGCATCATGCTCCCCAACTGTCCGGAGTACCTCCATGTCTGGTGGGGTTCGGCGAAGATGGGCGCAGTCGAGGTTCCCATCAACACATCCTACAAGGGCGAGTTCCTGCGCCACATCATCGATCAGTCCGATTCGAAGGTTCTCGTGATCGCCCATGACTTTCTCGACAGGCTCCCGCTCATAGAGGAGGGCCTGCCGAAACTCCGGAAGGTAGTCGTCTTGGGAGGGCTCAAGGAAGGGGGGCCGGCCGGCTTCAAGATACCCGCTATAGGGTTCGAGGAGTTCTTCAATGCCCCCGACGATCCGGTGCACGTCGATATTTCGCCTTCCGACCCCCAGAACATTATCTATACTTCCGGGACGACCGGCTTGTCGAAGGGCGCTTTGGGTCCGCACAAATTCTGGATCGTCGTCGCCGAACAGCTCCTTCCCCTTCGCGAGGGGGGGAGAGACGACATCTTCTACACTTTCCTGCCCCTCTATCACATGAACGGCCAGTGCCTCACCACGATAACGGCTCTCCTCGCGGAAGGCCAGATGGTGCTCTCCGACAAATTCAGCGCCACCCGCTTTTGGAGTGAGATCCGCAAGTACCAGGCGACCCAGTTCAATTACTTGGGCGCGGTGATCCCCATCCTCGACAAACAGCCGGAGAAGCCGGACGATATGGACAATCCCGTGCGCATCGCCCTTGGCGCCGGCTGTCCCCAGTCCGTCATGGACCGCTTCGAGAAGAGGTTCGGTCTCACCTGCATGGAGGGCTTCGGCATGACGGAGATAGGCATCCCGGTCCATACGACGCTGTACGACAGGAGGCCCGGCTCCTGCGGAAAACCGCTCCCCATCTATGACATTAGGCTCGTCGACGATGACGACAGTGAAGTGCCCTCGGGCGAGACCGGGGAGATCGTGTTCAGGCCCCTGGAACCCTTTACGATGATGCTCGAATACTACAACATGCCGGACAAGACTCTGGAGACGTTCAGGAACCTCTGGTTCCATACGGGGGACCTCGCAAAGAAAGACGATGACGGCTACCTCTATTTCGTCGACAGGAAGAAGGACGCTCTGCGCAGAAGGGGCGAAAATATCTCCTCCTTCGAGGTGGAGAGGGCGATAAACACTCACCCTAAGGTACTTGAATCGGCAGCGGTAGCGGTGAAGTCGGAGCTCGCGGAGGACGAGGTGAAGATATGCGTGGTCCTGAAACCAGGGGAGGAGCTCACCGCTCCCGAACTGATCGAGTACGCAAACCAGAGGATGCCCTACTTTGCCGTGCCCCGGTACGTGGAGTTCATGAAGAGCCTGCCGAAAACGCCGACCGAGCGCGTGCAAAAATACCTCCTGAAGCAGGCGGGCGTAACGGCGAACACGTGGGACAGGGAAAAAGCCGGTATACAGATTTCGCGCTGAGCGCGTGAGTCGAGTGCCCTGAGAATGATCTGAGAATAGCTATGCCTGTAAAAGTTGCCGACGGCAGGCAATCGCATCTATGTCTTCCTGGAAGGCTCGCTTTGCAATTTTGTTTAAGCATGCAATAGTATATATGAATGGTTGAGAGCCTTCGGGAATGCTTTTCATTACAATCAGCGAAGGCGCATCTGGAGACCGACAGCTACCGAGGATCTCCGTTCCGCTCGACGTGAGGAGGCAACATGACTCTAAAAACCAAGCTCATCCTGGGTTTAGGATTTCTGTTCCTGATTATTTTCACACTCGCGGGCTTTTGCTCCTATTACGTGGGAACACTGGCTCAGGAGTCCGACAGGGTTCTGAAAGACAATTACTATTCTCTCGTCTATGCCAAAAACATGCTTGCCGGTCTTGACGACACGAAAACTTCCCTGACCGTCACCATCTTTAATACAGGTCGGGGTGGGATGTCTGATTATTACGCGAGACTCTTCGATTCCGGAAGAAATGTACTGGAGACAAACCTGAAGGCGGAAAACAAGAACATAACGGAGATACACGAGAAAGAGTGGGTCGCCAGGCTCAACCAGGATTATGATTCTTACCTGAAACTCTGTCTTCAGATAAAGAGCGGATCGAGCGGAAGTACGGTATATTTTAATGAATTTCTGCCGGCCTCCGAAAGAGTGAAGCAATCTATCAACGCTATCTACGACATCAATATGCAGGCTGTCGTGCGGAAAAACCAGGCAGTGCGACGCGATTCCTCCCGCTTTATGAACTCCATGGCCATCATAGGATCCGTCTGCCTCGTGTTGGCCGTGTTCTATTTTTGGTATTTTCCCGTCTACATTTCTACCACTCTGAGTTACCTTGCGGATAAAATGAGAAATTTGCTCAAGAGCGCCGGTATTGCTTTCGATGATACAAAAACAAAGGACGAGGCTTATGTGATGCTGCATGCCATAAACCTGCTTGAGAACAGATTGGCCGAGAAAAGAGAGAGCGAAGGCTGAGAGAAGAGGCATGACGCTCGCCCCCGCGCTTAACCCGGCCGCTCGCCTCGCGCCTGACCCGGCCGCAGGTCGCACGACCTTATATCTCGTATCCTCTTGAGAACCGGCGGATGGGAGTAATGGAAAAGTGCATAAAGCGGATGGGGGTAAAGGTTCGACAGATTGTCCTTCGATAGCTTCACCAGGGCGCCGACCAGTGCCTCTCCCTCCCCGAAGGCGCATGAGAACCGGTCCGCCTCTGCTTCGAACCTCCTGGAAAGTCCGTTCATGGCCGGCTTAAAAAGAAAAGATAGCTGACTCGCGAGAAAACCGACTATGACCGCTTCAGCGTAGAACGTCCGGAGGGGCTTGGCGAAGAAAACCCGAAAAGCGTGAAGCGAGATCGCCTCGTGAGCCCAGAAGAGAAAGACTATAGAGACAAGGGCCGACAGAGCCAATCCCTTGAGGAGATGGCGCTTCCTCCAGTGGCCTATCTCATGGGCGAGGACGGCGAGGATCTCGTCGGGCGCCATGGAGGCGAGGAGCGTATCGAAGAGTACGATCCTTTTCGTCTTGCCCAAGCCGGTAAAGTAAGCGTTCGTGTGCCTGCTCCGCTTCGATGCGTCCATGGCGAGCACCTTGCTCACGTTGATGCCTGCCCGCATCGAGAGCTCGATCATGCGCGTTTTGAGAGGCCCGTCCTCGACGGGGGTGAATTTGTTGAAGAGGGGCTCTATCACATAGGGTGCGATATAGGTGACAAAGGCCGCGAAGGCAAGCCAGAAGCACCAGACCCATAACCACCAGAAACGAGCGCTCGCCTCTACCAGCCAGAGCCCGCCAAGGACCGCCGCAGAAAGGAAGAGGAGGGAAAGGGCCGTGCCTTTGGCTAAATCGAGGAGCCAGGCGCGGTAGCTCATGGTGTTGAAGCCGTACCTGTTCTCTATGTGGAAAACGTCGTACAGGCTGAAAGGTATTGAAAATATCTCCCAGGCGAGATAGAGGACGACGAAAAAAAGCCACCCTGAGGCTGTAAAGGGCAGCCTCACGGAAGCGATCAGGGAATCGTAGGCGTCAAGGGGGCCGGCAAAGAGGAACAAAACGACAGCGGCAGAGGTCAGCGCCGAGGCAACCATACGGAAGTGTGTCTTCTCACGGAGATAAGAATTTGCCCTCTCGAGGAGCGACCGGTCTATGAGGCCTTCGAACGGCGGAGGCGGCGAATGCGCAAAGGCCTTGGAATAGCGCAAGTTGAGGTAGTCCAGGAAATAACCGAAGAGCTTTATGGCGAGCCAGAAGGAGAGGACCGCAAAAAGGGCTCTGGTCATTCTATGCCGTCGGCCTCCTAGTCGAATTCGATCCTGTAGAAGAAGTCCGCTCCTGTAGCGCCCCCCACCGTGCTCTCCACCTCCCAGCGCTTGGAGAGCCTGTAGCGAAGGGATACGAGGTTCTCGCCGGTCAAAAGCGAACGGCCTATACCCACGTAGAAACCCGGCGCCAGGTACCTGCCCAGGCCGACGGTGGAGGCCCCACCCTGTGGTACGGTCCCCTCAGGCCCCTCGAGACCCAGCCTGCGCCTCGCCTCGGAAATCGCGCCCGGCGCGGCTCCTCCCTGAAAGACGTCCGCGCCGCTCGTGAAGAGGGCCGACTGGCCGGGATCGGACGTCGACAGCCTGTGGCCGAGCACGATATACGCGAGCTTGTCCGCGTCCGGCATGGGCCGGTTCGAGTAAAGGCTTACCACGGGGGCCTTGGCTGTGCCGGTCACATTGACGCCCGCCGTCACTTCATCCACCGTTCTCACAGCCAGGATATCAAGGGTCGGCCTCTCGAGGGGCCCGTCGAATACTATGTTACCCCTGGTGATGGTTAGGCGTATCCCGTAAGCTTTGTATCTGCCCTCAACCGCCCTTATCGTCCCCTTGGCCGTTATCGTGTCGGGGCCGGTTATCTTCAGGTCCAGAGCGCCCGCCAGACGGGAGTCGATGCCGCTGTCAGCTACACGGACCTTGTCACCGAGTATAACATGGAGCTCTATGTCAAGGCCAAGGGGCAGGGATGTTTTTTTTGCCGCCGCTTCATCTACGATTACCACGTCGGAGCTCGCGCGCACGATGTTCTCGCCCTCCGTGCCGTAGATGGCCATCTGCGGGATGACAATGTCCCCCCTTGCCGAAAAGACCGCGGAGTTTCCACGGAAGGTGATCCGGGGGCTCGCGTAGATGCGCACGTCGGATCGGTTGAGCGCCTGGAAGCCTTCGCCCCTGATAGAGCCTTCGTAGGATAAGTGCCCGCCCGTGAGCCTGGCGTCAACGCCGATCTCGACCCATCCTCCGCCCGATTCCGCCCTGATCCGGCTCGCGTGCATCGAGTCGCCGGCAAGCTCCGCTTCGACCGTGATCTTCTCCACCCGTATTCCGGCGGCAGGCAGAAGGACGCTCCCATCCTTGAGGCTTGCGCTGCCGGCCAGTTTAGGAGCGCGCCACGTACCGCTCCCCCGGACGTCGATTGCTATGATCCCCCTTGTTCCCTGCACCAGTCCGGGAACGGCGGCAGCGAGGAGGCCCTTCTCCCTGACCTCTCCGGAAAGGGCGAGGTTAAAGGGCCCGTCGGCGATGAAGGCAGGGGGAAGTCGAGCAGGAAGGGGCACGGAAAAGGTCCCGGCGATCTTTCCATAAGCGGCAAGGGTCAGGTTAACCTCCCCTTTGAGCTCGCGACCGGTCCAGGAGAAGCCGGCCGAGCCCGTCTGTATTGCAACGGAGGCCGACCCGTTCCTGCGGGCCCAGGCTACCGAGCCCTGGGTGATCTGAGCCCGGCCGGCCGCGTTTACGGCCTTCCCCGGCAACAGACTGCCTTCGATTTCCCCTGAGAGGCTTCCTTTCAGCGAGAGCGCTTCGGGCAGAAATGCCCTGAACGGCGCGATGTCTACGTTTTCCCACGACGCGCGGAGGTCTGCCTGGGGCGGCAACCCTAAATGCGGGGGGCCGGCGGCCGACAGCGTACCCCGGGCTCTTCCGCCGCCCGGCTCGGTTATCTCCCACTCGCAGGCAAGGCCCCTTTTGTCCCAGTGCGCCCTCGAGCGGCCGTCCAGAGACAGCCAGATCTTTCCTTCGTACCGTCCCCCGCCTGCCGCGCGGGCATCGAGGAAGGGGCGGCCTTTTTCCGGCATGAGCACGGACACGCTGCCCGTAAGGGAGCCTTCGAGCCTGCCCCCTTTGATTAGAGGCTGAAAACGGACGAGGTCTATCCTCTCCCAGGCAATGTCGAGAGAGCCTCTCAGGGGTTTGAAGAAGACATCGCCGTCGGCCGCGAGCGTCTCTCCTCCGGCGCTCGCAAGACGGAGGCCCCTGAGGACCACACGTCGCGACGAGACCAAGAAGGAAGGGCGGGTCTCGGAGCGAAAATACCCGCCCGGGCCGGTACCTTCTACGCGCTGTACCACCCCTTCCCATTGCCCTTTGCTCAAGGCACCGGTAAGCGAAAGCTTTAGTGCCGCCTGCTTGCCGGACAGGTCCAGATCGACAGTGTGGCTGTCTTTTCTGCCCGAGGCACCTATGCGGAGCCTTTCCGCCTGCACTTGCCTGTATGCGATATCGCGGGCATCCACGTCGAGGTCGATCCCGCCGCCTTTGCCGTTTCCGAGGCGGGCGGCAAATGTCGCCCGGCCGACATGGACGCCCCCGGACCCGATACGGCTGCCCTTCCCGTTCAGGGCGCCCGAAGGCTCTCCTTGGCTCCACCTCAGCCAGCCGCCTCCCGCCAGGCTGCCCTCGGCCCCGGGAACAAGCCCGGACAGATCGCTAACGGTCGTTTCGAAGATAAGCTTCTTCTCCAGGACCCCCTCGGCGTGCGCCTCGAACCCCCTGCCGCGCAAATCGAGGCTCTCGAAGGAAGTACTGTCCGGACGGAGAGCGAGGCGCAAGCTTCCTTCGAGGGGTCTTCCCAGGAGGACGCTCTCCGGCAATGATGCCACGATGGCGCCGGAGAGCTTACCTCCGGACCTTTCCAGGTCTGCGTCGAGGTCGACGTTGAGCCGGCCGCTCCATTCGGGGGCGAAGTTGGCAGGGTCGAGGCCCCGGCCGCGAAGCGATGATGCGATGCCGACCCCTTCGCGCCATATTGCCTTAATGTCTCCGGCCACCGTTCCACCGAGCCAGCCTCCTTTCACGACCCTGACAAGGAGGTGGTCTTTGCCGCCGGTAAAAGATCCTTGAGCGCTGCCTTCCTGCCATCCCCTCCCGGTGCCGGCGTCCGGCGCACCCCTTATCGCGAGCCTGTAGCTGCCGCTGTACGCGGAAAGATTCCCTTCTGCCGCTGCCTCGCCAGCGAGCAAAAGACCGCCGCCCGCCCCTTCGGTCCGTCGCAGATCCTTGGCCCGGACGCGAAGAAGCAGGGCCGGAGCGGCCCCGGCCGGCAAAAGCGTGCCTTCTGCTTCCAGCCGGCCGCTGAAGGCCGAGTGGGTAAGCAGGACTTCCCGGAAAGTCACTTTCCCCTGCGATAGGGCCACGCGGCCATGGGCCCCCATACGCTCGCCCGATGCCGTTTCCGCCCGTACGGACACCGGGCCGGCCATCTCGTCTGCCGGACCGGCAGGTTTAAGGTCTGCCTTTATCGCTGAGCGCCGGAAGCCGGCCGCCTGCCCGCCAAAGGTGAGGAGCCCGTCGACTTTTAGGGAGGGCCTCAAGAACCCTGCCTCGACCGTGCCGCTCCCGGCTATCGGGGTGCTTTCAAAGGATAGGCTCACAACGTCCGCCATGCCGTGATGGAAGGCCATGCCGAAAGCGATGCGCTTCATCGAGAAGGCGGCCCGCCCGCTCCTCTTGTAGACAAGGGGGCCCGCCTCGAAACGTCCTATCCATGCCTGAAGGCCGGCGAGCAGGCCCGATACACGCGGCCATTTCAAAATGACGGGCTCTTTCGACGGAGGACGGTTGTCCTCGATGACGATATCGGCGAGGTCGAGCCGATCCACGGCGACGGCGCCGCCGATAAGCTTGACGGGATGCCAGGCGAGCCTTAAGGAGCCAACGGAGATGACGAGGGGCAATTTCGCTATTCGCACCTCTACATGCTGCAAATCGAACGAATCCGCTATCCTGCCCGTCACGCGGGCCGCCGAAATCCGGACCGGGGTCAGGCGGGAAAGGGAGGCGAGGACCATGGAGAGCCCATCGGGCGTTGCCAAAAGCCACCACAGCCATGCGACGCATCCGCCGGCCAGAAGGATCGCGATGCCGATGACCGCCCGTTTCTTCACAGGAAGATGCCCATTGTCAGGTGAATCCTTCTGGCCAGGTTCGGCCCGTTCAACTGCTGAGCTATATCGAGCCTGAAGGGGCCGAACCTGGAATAATAGTGGATGCCGATGCCTGCGCTCTCGGCCAGGCTCACGTTCGACAAGGAATCGAACGCGTTGCCCGCGTCGTAGAAGCCCGCGATCCCCCAGTCCGCGGCGATTGCGCGCTCCACCTCGATGCTGCCGAAGAGCAGATATTTTCCGCCCACCACGGTGCCCGTCGAGTCCCTGGGGCCCAGGGCCTGGTAGGAATAGCCCCGGACGTTCCTGTCGCCGCCGGCGAAGAACCTGAGCGAAGCAGGGATGTTTTCGAAAGCCCCCCGCTGAAGGGTGAACCCGCCCTGGCTTCGGAGGAGCACCGTAAGACGCAGCGGCAGGGGGATCAATACGTCGGCAACCGGCACCCCCTGGAAGAGGCCCGTCGTCGAGCCGAGCCACCTGTCCGTTCCCCTCACCTCTATGCCGTAGCGGTAGCCGCTCCGCGGCCTCACCGGGCTATCGTAGTACTGGGCGTAGAGCCGCAAGCCCGGCAGCACGAGAAAGGATGAGTCCGTAGTGCCTCCTATTGTGTACCTTTCTTCGGCGAGCCGAAGGAATGCGACCCCCTGGGTGTTTTCGCCGAAGCCCCTCTCCCGGCCGATCTCCAGCGCTGCCACGTTGCTTTGATAGGTGACGGGCGTCTCCCGGAGAAGGGTAAAGCGAAGGGCGGTGAAGTTCCTGTGGCTCTCCTCGGACGGCACGATGTAGGCGGCGGTCACCCCGTAGAGCAGTTGCGAGATGTTCAGGTCGGCCCGGAATTCGTGGCCCTTCTCCAGCACGTTAACGTCCTGGTACCGGACGAGGAACCGGGGCCCGGTGTCTGTCCCATAGCCGGCTCCGGTCCTGATGCGGCGCTCGGGCGACGGGACAAGGTCGATTTCGACGGGAACCGCATGGTCTGTGGCCGCCACTTTGTCGGCCTTGATGAAGACTTCCCTGAAGCGATCGGCGTTGTAAAGGTTCGTCCTCGTCCGGGTCAGCCTGGAATCGGAAAAGACATCACCCGCCTTGAACATGAGATAGCGGCGGACGAACACGTCCGGATAGCGGGGGGCGTCTGACAACGTAACAGCGCCGAAGTAGTATCGCTCCCCTGTCGCTAGGGTCAGCCTTATATCGGCTGCCCCGGCAGATTTGTAGACATCGATCACGTGGACGGGGAAGTCGGCGTCCACGTACCCGAGAGCCCTCGCCTGTGCTTGCAGGTTTGTCTTGGCCTTCTCGTATTCTGCCGAAAGAAGGACGCTGCCCCTCTTCAGCGGCCAGGCCTCGACCGCCTTTCGAAGCTGCGCCTCCCCGGCTCCAGGCCCTTCCACTTTCACATCAGCGGAGATCACCACTACCTGCTTCCCGGGTTTGACGAAGACGCTCAGGCGGTACCCGCCTCCCTCCGGTTGGGTCCGAAAGCGGACCTCCGGGCTGTAGTAGCCGAAAGGCCTAAGGGCTTCTTCCACAGCGTCCGGTACCCTCTTCTGGAACTGCTCGAAAAGGGTCTCGTCTACTTTGCCGCCGGGCCCGACCAGGCCCGGTGGAAGGCTGAGGAAGGCGCGTACGTTCTCCAGCGGCCTTCCTTCGAGGCCCTCGATGACGATGCGCACCCCTTCGGCGCACGGTGCTCTGCCTGGAGGCAAAAATAGCACCATGAGAAGGAAGAAACAGCAAACCTCCGTCACTCCCGCGGTAACCCGGTAAACCCCCATGGATGCCCCTGCCTGGGAAAAGCCCTGTCTAAAATATCTGCATCGACAGAGGGCCTTTCAAGCCTTCGGGCCCGACCCTCCAGGCCGACGCGGGCAATTGACAGGGCGCCGAAGCTGTGCTACTAATTGAGCCATGATAGTAACCAGCATCGGGAGCCTGCCTTTCGTGGACGTGGAGAGGGCCCTTGATGCGGTCCTGGCCTCCTGTCCCGAATGCCCGTTCTGGCCGCAGCTTCCGAAGCGTTCCTTTTACGAAGACATGTTCGTTCAGGCCCTGGAGGGCGTTCCCGCCATTGTCGTAGACGGGTCGCGCGGCTCCGTCTACATGGACACCCGGAGAACCGATGGAATAGAGCGGTTCTACGAGGAAGTTTACGAGGGGAACGCCGATGCCTTCGCCATTTCCGAGGCTGCAGCTCCAGGCTTTTACGGGCTCCTCGAAAGGCTGCCGAAGGCGGCCGGCACCATCAGGTTCGTCAAGGGCCAGCTGACGGGCCCCTTTACCATCGGGATCGGTTTGAAGGATGAGAGTGGAAAGCCCGTGATTTATAACGACGCCTATTTCGATGTGATCAAGAAGGCCCTCCGCATGAAGGCTGCATGGATGATTAAGGCGATCAGGGGCGCCTGCCCCGGGAAGGAAGTCATACTCTTTTTCGATGAGCCGGCCATGGTGTCCCTGGGCTCGGCCTTCGTATCGATCTCCGGCTCAACGGTAACCTCGATGATGCGGGAGGTGGCCGGAGGGCTCGACGCAAAAATCGGGGTTCATTGCTGCGGCAACACCGATTGGCCCGTCCTTCTTGGCGCGGGCCTCGACATCATCAACTACGATGCCTTCAACTTCATGGATACCCCTTTCTACTTTCGCCGCGAATTGTCGGAGTTTCTTGCGAGAGGCGGCTGGGTCGCGCCCGGAATAGTGCCCTCCTCGGCGGAGGACCTGGCAGGCGTGAACCTTTCCGACCTCGTCCGTACCTGGAACACCTTCGGGGACCACTTGCGCGATGCAGGGGCTGTTCTTGAAAGCGAGGAGATCAGCACTACGGCCTGCGGCCTGGGGTCCTTGAGCGAAGCGGACGCAAGCCGCGCCCTCGACCTCCTCAGGGAACTGCCGGATGCGGTGAAACGGCCGGATAAGCGCGACCTTTATCAAGGCGGCGAATAGGGCCCCCAGGGCCCAAAGGGCGGTCCCCAGTAAGGTCCCCAATAGTAATAAGGGTATGGATAGGGGTAATAAAGGACTCTGGGCCACAGATAGATTTGTTCGATCAGAAAGACAGGGAAGATATAATCCATCTGCCCGATCTTTCCCCTCTGGGTCCCGGTGAAGGTGGCCGCGACCGTTATCTGCCTATTCCTGTCATAGAGAATGGGGTCGAGAATACCCCGTTCCTTCGGGTAAAGGGCAAGGAACCGGCCGTCAGGCGGTCTGTCCTTTAAGTGGCCGTACTTGTTTACAGGTATGTAGACGGCGTTGATGAGGGAGCCCGTCTCGGTTACCGTGGTGTTCACGATCGTCCCTCCCAGGATGAAGAGTTTCCCCGTATAGCGGGCAGGATCCCTCGTCATGTCCTCGAGTGAAATATCCCGCGCCCCCGTTTCCATGAGGTCCTTCCTGATCACCGTCGCACAAGAGGAGAACGTAACCAGCACAAGAGCGGCAAGAAGGAGCTTTCTCATCGTTTCACCGCCTTTCATTGCCTTTATGTCCATTATTCGGATTCGAATGGGCATCATTATCCTGCCTCTTGAAGCAATATAAGACGGCTTCCCGGGTTGTCCAACCGGGGTCCGCCCGGCCGCCGGACGGGTTTACTTGGCGTCGGGGACAATGTAAAATACGGCCATGGGGTCATCCGTTTCGACGTACTGGGCGATCATAGCGGCGGCGGCAGGGTTCTCCCTTGCGCTGGTCCTTCTTTTTATTTTCAATAGATCCCGGCTAAGGACAGCCAGGCTCCTCGCAGACGAAGTCCTTCGTCAAAGAGAAAGTGAGCGCAAAAGAGACATCGAGGCCGTGGTCGAGCACGTTAAGGCGAGCTTCGGAAATCTTTCGCTGGAGGCCTTATCCAGGTCGACCGATGAATTCCTCAAGCTGGCCAGAACGACTCTCGAGTCGGAGCGCCAGGCCAACGTGCGGGAGCTCGATGCGCGAAAGGACTTGATCGATCGGGAGCTGCTCAAGATGACGGCGGAGATCGATAATGTAGGCAGACTTATGAGGGAGCTCGAGAAGGACAGGCTGGAGAAATTCGGAGAGCTGACGAGACACCTGCAGCTCGCAGGGGAGCAGACAACACTGCTCACCAGGACTACGGCAAGCCTGAAAGAGGCCCTGACGGGCACAAAGGCCCGGGGACAATGGGGAGAGCGCATGGCGGAAGACATCCTGCGCGCCTCCGGCTTCGTAGAAAATGTCAACTACGTGAAGCAGAAGACCATACAAAGTGCGGGCTCCAGGCCGGATTTCACCTTTCTCCTGCCCCGCGGTTTCAGGCTCAACATGGATGTAAAGTTCCCCTTCGACAACTACATGCGGTTCGTCGAGGCAGGGACGGAAGACGAGAAGGCCCGGTTCAGGACCGAATTCCTGAGGGATGTGAAGGCGAGGATCAAGGAGGTAACCACGAGGGATTACATAAACCCCGAGCAGAAGACTGTCGATTGCGCCCTCCTCCTCATACCGAACGAGCAGGTATACTCTTTCATCCAGGAGCAGGACAGCCTTATGCTGGAAGAAGGGTTGAGACAGCGGGTGATCTGCTGCTCCCCGATCACGCTCTTCGCCGTTCTCGCCGTGATAAGGCAGGCGGTCGACGCCTTTTCAATGGAGGATACCTCCAACGAGATACTCTCCCTGTTAGGCAGCTTCAGGAAACAATGGGACGAGTTCTTGAGAAAGCTGGAAGCTCTGGGCAGAAGGATAGACGAGCTGCACAAGGAGTTCGAGGTCTTGAACGGTACGCGGCGAAGGCAGCTCGAGAGGCCGCTCCACAGGATCGAGACGATCAGAAACGAGCGGGGAATAGCCCCGGCTCTTCCCACGAACGAAGGGGGTGAAGAGACCACTCCTTCCTGACGTCCTTGTCCCATGCCGTTTTGTAAGGGCCGTGAGGGCCGGGATTGCTTGACAAAAATTGACGATATCATTAACTTATAATGTGTCTTATGGAAACGTTGGCGCCGAGAGAAAAGAAGGTACTTGAGCTGATTATGAACAGCTATATCGCCTCGGCCGAGCCGGTCGGGTCGAGGACGCTTTCCAAGCTGGTCAACAGCAAATGGAGCTCGGCCACTATCAGAAATGTCATGGCCGGCCTGGAGGAGCAAGGGTTCCTCTATAAGCCCCATGTCGTCGCAGGAAGGATACCGACGGGAAAAGCCTTCAGGTATTACGTAAACAGCCTTCTGGTACCCCGCACTCCGGGGAAGCGGGAGCTCCATGTCCTCGAAGGTCTCATCAGCCACCGGTATTCGCACGTCGAGGAGATTATGGGAGACGCTTCCCGTATGCTGGCAAATCTCTGCAGATACACGGGTATAGTCGTCGAGCCGAAGATGGATTTCATGCTCTTCAAGGAGGTCGAGTTCGTCAAGCTTTCCAAGAACACGATCCTCGTCGTATTCGTCACATCTTCGGGCATGGTCCACACAAGGCTCGTCAAAACCGGAGAGGAGCTGCCGCAGGAGGTGTTGAGCGGCATGAAGGGCTACATGAACGAGAGGTGCGAGGGTCTCCCTTTCTACTCGTTAAGGAGAGAAATATTCGAGGATATGACGAAAGACAGGGAGGCCTTCCACAAGCTCATGGGTCAGGTCATGGATGTCCTCGAGGGGATAATGCACGAGGAAGGGGCAAGGGAGGTCTATCTGGAGGGGACTTCAAGATTTATCGGCGTTCCCGAGCTTTCCGACATAACGAGGCTGAGGGAGCTGTTTCAGGCCTTTGAAAGAAAAGAAAAGCTGTTGCGGCTTATTGACAGGAGCATGGAACGGGGGGGCATCAGCGTGATCATGGGGGCGGAAACGGAAGTGAGGGAAATGAGGGATATGAGCATCATCACCTCCCCCTATGGGGTCGATCAGAACCAGGGAGTCCTCGGGGTAATAGGGCCCTTGCGCATGGATTATTCGAGAATAATACCGATAGTCCACTATACGGCCCAGGCGGTGACGGATTTGCTCAGGATCATGTGAGGATTGGAATGGACGAAAAGGAAAAAGAAAAGCGCGGCGACACGCATACGGAGGGTGAGAAGGAGAAGGGAGAGGAGCGCCGGGAGCCGGAGCACGAAGAGCTGAAGAAGAAGAAAAAGAAGGAAGAGATTATCGACGAGCTGAGGGCCTCCTGCCTCGAGAAGGAGAAGGAGATTGGGGAGTTGAAGGAAAGGCTGCTTTACCAGCAGGCCGATTTCGAGAATTTTAAGAAACTGAAGGCGAAGGAAAAACAAGAGGTTCTTCGGTTCGGAAACGAAACCCTCATCAAGGAGCTGCTTCCCGTGATCGACAACCTCGAAAGGGCAATCCAGCATGCGGGAAAGAGCGAAGAGGCAAGGGGGATTTCGGAGGGGATCGCTCTCACGCTCAGCGGCTTTCTCAAGGTGCTGGAGAAATTTGACGTGAAAAGGGTCGAGGCGGTGGGCCAACCGTTCGACCCAAACCTGCATGAGGCGATCTATCAGGAAGAAAAGGAAGGGGTCGAGCCCGGCACGGTCGTGGCAGAGCTTCAGAAAGGGTATCTGATGGATGGGAGACTCCTGAGACCTGCCATGGTGTCCGTTGCGAAGAGGCCTGAAAGAGAGTAAAATATTGGACCGATATGAACAGGGATTATTACGAAATACTGGGCGTATCCAGGAATGCAACTGACGAAGAAATAAAGAAGGCTTACCGAAGGCTTGCCCTCGCCTATCACCCCGACCGCAATCAAGGCAATTTGGAAGCGGAGGAAAGATTCAAAGAAATAAATCAGGCATACGAGGTGCTGAGCGACGCGGAAAAGAGGGCCAGCTTCGACCGCTTTGGGACTATCGACCAGAGAGGGGGCTCTTACGACTTCGGTTTTACCCGCAATTTTGACGACATATTCGGCGACCTTTTCAACGACTTTTTCGGGAACACGCAACGCAGAAGGACCCGGAAAGGCGAGGACCTACGCTATAATCTGGGGATAGAATTCGAAGAGGCCGTCTTCGGGGTGCAGAAGGAGATAGAAATACCTCAGGAGGTCCGTTGCGACGTATGCAAGGGATCGAGGATCGAGCCGGGGTTTCAGCCGACGCCCTGCCGGGCCTGCGGCGGCCGGGGTCAGATGAGATTTACGCACGGTTTCTTCACGATAAACAGGACGTGCGAGCACTGCGGAGGCGAAGGACATATCATCAGGGACCCGTGCAGGACATGCAAGGGCAAAGGGGTTGTGAGGACGAAGAAGACCCTGAAGATCAACGTACCGCCGGGCGTCGACACGGGCACCCGCCTCAAAATGCGTGGGGAAGGGGCCCAGGGACAGCATGATTCCTTCGCGGGCGACCTTTACGTGGTGCTAAAGGTCAAAGAGCACCCCGTATTCGAACGGGAGGGCGATGATATCTACGTGCACACTGAGGTCAGCTTCCCGACCCTGTGCCTCGGCGGAGAGATCAAGGTGTCGATCCTCGGCGGAGAGCTGAGCATGAAGATACCGCCGGGCACGTCCCCCGATAAAGTTTTCCGACTGAAGGGCTACGGCGTGCCGAAGACCAACGGCTATGGGAAGGGCGACCAGTTCGTCCATCTCCATGTAGCGGTCCCCAGGAGCTTTACGGACAGACAGCGAGAGCTCCTCGAGGACTTGTCGGAGGAGCTTCAGAACGGCGGCCCGCCCCGCGCTGCCGGATTCAAGCAGAAGTTCAAGGAGTTCTTCGACTGGAAAGAATAGATCTGGAGCAGCAACTATAAGGCGCATCTGCTTCGGTTGCCGACTCGCCCCGCGTGCTCCGACGTTTGCGACCCACGCCTCCGCCGGGGAGCGTGCGACCCGCCTCGCGGGTACCCCGCCGCCTATGTACGCCTCCGCCCAAGGGGGCTCGTGCGCCCTCGCATCTACGCGTTCTAGCTGCTGCTCTCGCTGCCTCCGTTCCTCGGGCCGGCGCTTCGCCCGGGCGCCCGGACAGCCGTCTGCATCCTCATACTTGCCGCTCTTCAATGGCCGGGCTGGGGCCTGGGGACTCCCCGCAGCATCCGCACCGCCACGGGCACGATGAGGAGCAGAAAGGCCAAGAGCACGAAGTAGTCGCCATACCGCACGTAGAGAGTCCGTCCGCGCCGGAGCCCGAAGGTCCCCCTGAGCACTTCCGTCTCGAACAGGGACGTTCTCGCATCGATCCGCCCCCGAGGATCGATGATCGCGCTTATCCCCGTATTTGCCGCCCTTAACACGTAGCGGTCGGTCTCAACGGCCCTGAAGACATAAGCTGCGAGATGTTGATAAGGGGCTGAGGACCTACCGAACCACCCGTCATTCGTTATGTTTACGAGGACGTCCGCTCCCCTTCTCACGGTGTCGATAGTGATGTATGGAAAAACGCCTTCGTAGCAGATGAGCACGCCTATCCTGCCTGTGTCCGTTCTTATCGGGTCATGGGAGGGCCCCGGAAAAAAGTCGCCAATGGCGACGCTGATGTCCTGCAGAAAAGGAAAATAGGCGACGAGGGGAGTATACTCGCCGAAGGGAACGAGGTGGTTCTTGGAATAGGGCCCCGAGACCTCCCCATTTTTTCCGATCACGTACGCCGAGTTGTAGCAGCGGCCCCTTTCGTCCCTCGATATCGTCCCGAAGAGAAGATCGTTTCCGAGGTCCTTGGGGATTGCGCGGATGGCATCCGAAGCCCCATTGCGGCCGAAGACGAAAGGCATTGCCGTTTCCGGCCATACGACCAGGTCCGATGGGAGCGAATGGAGAAGAGTCAGAGTCGAATAAGTCTTTATGGTCGCTTCCCTGTATGCCTCATCGAATTTGAGATCCTGGCGGATGTTTCCCTGGATAATGGCGGCGCCCATATTACCCCTCACGGGCTCGGAAAGACGATAGAAGCCGAAAGCCAGGCAGGCGGAAAAAAGGCAGATAACGAACGTGCCGTAGGCAAGGGGAAACCGCTTGTTTGCGAGCGTTGAATATACAAGACAGTTCACAGCTACGATCAGGAAGGAGAGGAAATAGGTACCCGTCACCGACACCGCCTGGACGACGGGCAGGAAATTGTATTGCGAATGGGCGAGGAAGGACCATGGGAAGCCCGAAAGGAGGACGCCGCGCAGGTACTCGAGAAGCACCCAAGCTGGTGGGGCGCTCAAGGCAAAAGGGATGTGGAGGCGGTCCCGCAAAAGACCTATGAGCGCCGTGAAGCACCCGGTAAAGAGAGAAAGATAAAGCACCAGAAGGATAAGTGTTGCCAGGCTCAAGGGTATGCTTATCCCCCCGAAGGTGTTCATGGCGACCACGACCCAATAGACGAGTCCCCCAAAGGAGACGATGCCGGCAATGAAGCCCGACAAAAAATTGAGGCGGACCCTGCCTGCCTCCACCGTAAATAAAAGGGGCGTTAAAGCGAAGTAGGCAAGGTAGAACTGGGAGACGGGAGGCTGGCAGAAGACAAGGAGCAGACCCGAGAGGACGGAAAGGCTATAGGGAGATTTCTTTGTATGCAGGAAGTCCCGTGACATAGGCCAATAGCTTGTGTTCCCTGTACCTCATCCGCCGGGCCTCTGCGCCGCCCTTTTCGTGGTCGAAGCCGAGCACGTGCAGGAGCCCGTGGATGATGAGGGAAAAGAGTCTTTCATAAAGGGGCAGCATCGCCCTGCGAGCCTCTTCCTGCGCCCGCTCTACCGAAATGATGAGGTCGCCGAGTATCTCGAAGGGAAACCCGTCCGGATAGGAAAAGGAGATGACGTTCGTCGGGGCGTCCCTGCCAAAGGACTGCCGGTTGAGTGCCGCAATCCCCTTGTTATCGGTGAAAAGTATGCTCAGGTCCCTATCCTGCAATCCTAAACAGGCGAGCAAGTCCTCTGTGATTTTTCTTAGCAGTTTTTTGTCCAGCCTCAACAAGTCTTGGGAATCTTTTATTAGCACCGTCATCGTCGGTCCTCTCGGGATATTCTATGCGCTGGTGGAAGATGCCTATGAGAATGGTAATGAAGCTTTTCTGGATCGCGTGGAGGTCCTTGAGCGTAAGCTCGCACTCTTCCAGCTGGCCATCAAGGAATATCTGCTCGATGATGTTCTGCACGTGGGTCTCTATCCTCTTGGGGCTCGGGTCCTCAAGGGTCCTCGAAGCCGCTTCTACGGCATCCGCCAGCATGACTATACCGGCCTCCTTCGTCTGCGGCTTCGGCCCGGGATACCTGAAATTCTTCTCATCCGTCGTCTGGAGGTCCGGGTCCTCCATATCCTTGGCCCTCTGGTAAAAATAGCTTACGAGGCTTGTACCGTGGTGCTGTTGGATAATCTCATAGATGTTCTTTCCCAGACGGTATTCCTGCGCCAGCTCCACCCCTTCCTTCACGTGGGAGAGGATGATGAGGCTGCTCATGCTGGGCGATAGTTTCCGGTGTGCGTCTTGATCCGTCCTGTTCTCTATGAAATAATGGGGCATCTTCATCTTCCCGACGTCGTGGTAGTATGCGGCAACCCTGGTTAGGATGGGATGGGCGCCGATGCTTTCCGCCGCAACCTTGCACAGGTTGCCCACAAGTATGCTGTGATGGTAAGTGCCTGGGGCAGAGACCATCATCTGCTCGAGCAAGGGGTGCTCGAGGTTCGCTAGCTCGAGGAGCTTGAAATTGGTGGTGTAATCAAAGGTGTGCTCTATAAGAGGAAGGAGACCTGCCGTCATAAGGCTGCTGCCTACGCCGCCCAGAAGGATGAGGGTGACCTTCAGCGGCAGCTCGCCGAGAGGGTACCCGAGGAGGAGGTGGAAGAGGAGCATCACGAAGGACATGGCCAGGGCGGAGAAGAAGCCCGCGCCGAGCATGGTGGCCCTCTTTTCTACCTGGCCCGAGAAGTATGATGCCACGAGGTTGCCGAGGAAGGCGTAGACAAATACGGAAAGGCCGTTTTCCACGGTAAACGCTACCGCAACGGCGAGGATCGTGGAAAACACCAGAACGGCTTCCGAAAAAAGGATGATCCTCATAATTATGCCGAAAAGGAAGAGAGGGAATATATAGAACAGCACCGATGAAAGATCGGGGGCAAACCGCTCGAAGACAATGAGCGAGATCTTTATCAGAAAGATCGTAAAGACGGTCAAGGATGCCGAGAATAAGAAGTCTTTTTCCGATAGGCGGAATTTCTTGATGTTTCTGTATGCGAACTCGAAAACGATGGTGATGAAGGAGAAGAATATCAGGAAAAGGAAGAGCAAATGGCGGGTGACCGGCGCCCTTCCCTTTGCCAGGCCCCTCAGCGCGGCAAGCTTTTCCTGGTCGTCCCGGCCTATTTTTTGGCCTTCTCTGACAATTACCTCTCCCTTCTTGACGCTGGCTCCCGATCCGGGCACCACGTAATCGGCCCTTGACCGTATTGTCCTCGTTGCGATATCGCCGACCCTGTATTGATCGGTCTGAACGGGAAGCCTTAAATTGACGAGAGCGGCCAGGATCAGGGAGAAAATGGTGATAATGAGGATTCGCGTCAGGAGACTGGAAGGGGGCTTATCCTTTTCGCTCTTCATTATTCCTTGCTCCTCCCGTCACGGCTCTCTTTTCGTAGGCCTTGATGATCTTCTGCACGAGGGGGTGCCTCACCACGTCCTTCTCTGTGAAATAGACGAACTTTATCCCCTTGATGCCCTTCAAGATGGCCTGTACCTCTACGAGCCCGGAAGACCGCTTTTCGGGGAGGTCTATCTGCGTCACGTCGCCCGTGACTACCGTCTTGGACGAGAACCCGAGGCGGGTGAGAAACATTTTCATCTGTTCTGAGGCGGTGTTCTGAGCCTCGTCCAGGATCACGAAGGCATCGTTCAGCGTTCTGCCCCGCATGAACGCAAGGGGCGCTATCTCGAGGACCCCCCTCTCGATGAGGCGGCCGGCTCTGTCCATATCGACCATGTCGTAGAGGGCGTCATGAAGCGGTCTCAGGTAGGGGTTTACTTTCTCGTACATCGTACCGGGAAGGAACCCCAGTTTCTCGCCCGCCTCTACGGCAGGCCTCGTCAGTATTATCCTTGAAACTTCCTTGTTGAAATAGGCGGAAAGGGCCATTGCCATGGCCAGGTATGTCTTGCCTGTTCCCGCCGGGCCTATGCCTATGACGATGTCGTGTCTCCGTATGGCCTCAACGTAAACTTTCTGGTTCGGAGTCTTGGGAATAACGACTTTCCTGGAGGGAGGGATATAGATCTGGTCGCCGTACAGCTCGTCGATCCCTTTCTGCGTGTGAGCTATATAGCGGACTGCGTGATCGATGTCCGACGGGTTTATTGGAAAGCCCTTCTTGACGATACCTGCAAGTTCGTGTATCACCTTGCTGGTATTTTCCACCTCTTTTTTCTTTCCTACCAAGGTGAGATGGTTTCCGCGCACGCTCGTCCGGACATCGAAATATTTCTTAAGGTATTTTATGTTTTCGTCTCGCGGGCCGAACAGGTTGCGGGCGAGGTGCGTGTCGTCAAAGGAAAGCTGCACTACCTCTTCTTCCGTTTTCTCTTCCAAATAAGTCTTGGTGAACCTCCGTAGGATTTACTATCCATACAAATATAACACAAAAGCACACTTTGTGGAAGGCGCCCGTAGCCATCATGCCGGTTACTCACCCAAATATCAGGAGAAAAGAGGGGCAAACTGATGTATACTGTTCGCAACTTTTTTAATCGAGGTGAGTCGATGCCTGCTGGTTCCCCGCCGACGGATTTCATCCGGGAGATCATTGATGATGAGCTCAGAGCAAAGAGTCATGACCGTGTCGCTACCAGGTTCCCGCCGGAGCCGAACGGCTACCTCCATATCGGGCACGCCAAGTCTGTCTGCCTCAATTTCGGCATTGCAGCGCAGTATAGAGGAACCTGCAACCTGAGGATGGACGATACGGACCCCAGCGGCGAATCCCTCGAATTCGTGGAGTCCATCATCACCGACGTCCGCTGGCTCGGCTTCGACTGGGATGACCGGCTGTTCTACGCCTCTGACTACTACGAGCGGCTGTACGAGTGCGCCGTTGCCTTGATCAAGGCGGGAAAGGCCTACGTATGCGACCTGAAGCCGGACGAGATTCGCGCCTACAGAGGTACCCTTACGGAGCCAGGAAAGGAGAGTCCCTATCGGACAAGGTCGGTTGAGGAAAACCTTGACCTTTTCAAACGGATGCGGGCGGGAGAATTCGAGGACGGGAGCCGCGTGCTTCGGGCAAAGATAGACATGGCTTCGCCAAACGTCGTAATGAGGGATCCGGTCATCTACCGCATCAAGCGGGTCGCCCATTACCGCACCGGGGCGGATTGGGTCGTTTACCCCATGTACGATTTTGCCCATTGTCTTTCCGACTACATAGAGGGCATTACCCATTCGATATGCACCCTCGAGTTCGAGAACAACAGGCCGCTCTACGACTGGGTCCTGGACCAGCTTGTCCGGGGTGAACGCCCGCGGCAGATCGAGTTTGCCCGCCTAAACGTCAGCTACACTATCCTCAGCAAGCGCAGGCTCATCGAGCTGGTTGAAAAAGGCTGCGTGACCGGCTGGGACGACCCGCGCATGCCCACCGTGGCAGGAATGAGGAGGCGGGGCTATACGCCGGAGGCCATCAGGACTTTTTGCGCAAAGATAGGCGTTGCCAAGAACGAGAATATCGTCGACATCGGCCTTCTCGAGCATTGCGTCCGTGAGGACCTGAACGAACGGGCGCCAAGGGCCATGGCCGTGCTTCATCCCTTGCGGCTGGTCATCGACAATTACCCGGAAGAGCTCGTGGAGGACATCGAGTGCTCCAACCACCCCCAGAAACCGGAGATGGGCTCCCGCCGCGTGCCCTTTTCCAGGGTCTTGTTCATCGAAAGGGAGGATTTTGACGAGAATCCGCCGAAGAAGTACAAGCGATTATCGCCGGGCCGCGAGGTGAGGCTCAGGAACGCCTATGTCATAAGATACGCAGGGCTGGTAAAAGACGAGAATACCGGCGAGGTGAAGGAGGTCCATTGCACCTATGACCCGGAGACGAGAAACGGCCCGACCTCGGACGGCCGAAGGGTCGAGGGGGTAATCCACTGGGTGTCGGCAGAGCACTCGGCCCCGGCGGAGGTCCGGTTGTACGACAGACTCTTTACTGTTGCCGAGCCGGCGGGCCAGAGGGGCGACGTTCTCGATTACCTCAACCCGGGTTCATTAGAGGTGCTCCGGTCCTGCCGTGTTGAGCCGGGCCTTGCCGCAGTGGCGCCCGGGGACAGGTACCAGTTCGAGAGGACCGGCTATTTCTGCGTCGATTCTAAGGACGGATCGAAAGGCAGGCCCGTTTTTAACAGGATCGTGCCGCTTCGAGACTCATGGGCGAAGATCGCGGGCCAGTAAACGCCGGTTATACAGGTCACTGAACTTTAAGCCCTCCTCCCTTTTCGCGGGTGCCGGTATGTCGAGGACAAGGAGGTCCGTCGCCTCCTTTGGCTCCCCGAAACCTTCCGCTTCCTTTTTTCCTTCCGCCGCCGGTCGGATAAGCAAGCCAACATCTGAAGATATGTGGCGGGGCGTCTCTCCGGCCACTATAATTCCTCTATGCATTCAAAGTAGACTTCGTTACGGGGAGGGGTCCATGAAGGTCGAAGCGGTGCTGGCGGCGGCGATGGCCCTGAGCTTCTTTGCGGTGCTCACCGGGATGGCAAACGGCGCCGGTGAGGCCGGGGTCCGGGGACTCGAGAAGGCGACCTTTGCGGGGGGCTGTTTCTGGTGCATGGAGCCGGCCTTCGACCATGTCGAAGGCGTCGTTTCTGTGACCGCGGGCTACACCGGCGGGACAAAAAAGGACCCGACCTACGAAGAAGTCTCTTCGGGCACAACGGGCCACGCGGAGTCCGTTGAGGTCCTATACGACCCTTCGAAAGTGAGCTACGAAGAACTGCTCTCCGTCTTCTGGCATAACATAGATCCTACTGTAAAGGACAGGCAGTTCTGCGACGTAGGCCGCCAGTACAAGAGCGCGATCTTTTATCATAACGGAGAGCAGAGGCGGAAGGCCGAGGCCTCGAAAAAGGCCCTCGAGGAGTCGAAACGCTTTAACGGCCCCATATATACGGAGATCGTACCCGCCTCCCAGTTTTACCCTGCCGAGGAATACCATCAGGGTTACTACAAGAAAAACCCGGTGCGATACAAGTTCTATCGCTGGAAGTGCGGACGGGACGAGCGGCTGAGGGAACTCTGGGGGAAGGCCGCGGGCGGACACACCCAGGAAGAACCCTAAAAGCGCTTTCCGCCCTTTCCGGCGAAGAGCCTCCGTGCCATCCTGACGAGAAGGCTCTCTTTCAGCCTGTCGATATGGCTCATTTTTGCCGGCTGCTTTACGACGTCGGACAGGGTCGGGTAAACGTGTATGACCGAGTCGAGCCTGTAAAAGGGGATGCCCAGGGTCTTTACGATCTGCGCCTCATGGATCAACTCGCCCGCCCGGGCGCCGAGGATGTGAGCCCCGAGGAGCCTGCCCGAACGGTCGCAGATGAACTTGGCCATCCCGAATTCCTCCGCCTCCGTCCGGCCGCGGTCCGTATCGGCGAAGCGCCAACGGTAGACCCTGATCGTGCCATGTCGCAGGCGGGCCTCGTCTTCTGTCAACCCGGCATGGGCAAACTCCGGGTCTGTAAAGGTGCACCAGACGTAGTTGCCGTAATCGGCCCGCCCCTTCAGGGGTATAAGGGCGTTGCGGGCGGCGATCCTCGCCTGGTATTCGGCCATGTGGGAGAATTGGTAGGGTCCGGTCACGTCCCCGCATGTGTAAATGTTTCCGGCGGTTGTCCGTAAAGCCCTGTCGGCCTTGATGCCCTTATCCGTGTACTCCACCCCCGCAGCTTGAAGGCCGAGGTCTTCCACATTAGCCTTTCTGCCGACAGCCACGAGGAACTCCCGGGCCGCCAAAATGGTCAGCCTGCCTTCCTGGTCTTCTACAGTCAGCTCCAGACTGTCGTCTTTTTTCGCAATAGCCACCGCCTTCGACCCCGTCCGCAGCACGACACCCTGGCTTGCGAGACGATCCGAAAGCATTGCCGCAAGCTCCCCGTCCTCCCTGGGCAGTATCTGCCGGCCCATCTCGACGACAGTTACCTTTGTTCCGAGGTAATTGAAAGCCTGGGCCATCTCTATGCCGATGGGACCGCCTCCGAGGATGATGAGAGATGCGGGCAGCCGGTCGAGGTCGAAGAGGGTTTCGTTCGTCAGGAAAGGGACATCGCCTATGCCCGGCATGGGCGGCACGAGCGGCCTTGAACCGGTGCAGACTATGAAGCTGCGGCTTGAGACACTTGCGCCGTTGACTTCGATGCGGTGGTTGTCCAGGAAGCGCGGCTGTCCGATGACGACCCTTATCCCAAGCCTTTCGAGCACTTCCGGCCTGTGTCCTTCGTAGACCTTCTCTACGATACTTCGGACATGGGAAAAGACATCCGTTATAACAGGGGTGTTCCCGGCAGGCCGGAGACCCACGCCGCGCGGATCGGTGATCTGCCGGAAGACCCTTGCAGTCTTTATGAGTGTCTTGCTCGGCACGCAACCGTAAAGGGTGCACTCTCCGCCAAGCCTGGACTTCTCGACGATGGCAACTTTCTTGCCGATGCCTGCACCGAATTTCGACGCCACGAGCCCGGCAGCGCCGCCTCCGATCACCACGAGGTCGTAATCGTAGCCCATGGACCCTCCGATGCGACCCGATCTGCCGTACCTGGTCCTTAAAGTCGGCCCTTCGGGGGGCCTCCTTTCAGGCTGTCTTAAGGCCCTCCGTCATCAATGAGGCAACAGCCTTCGCGAAGGCAGCGGGGTCTTTCGGTCTCGATCCTTCAAGGAGGAGCGCCTGATCGTAGAGAAGCCTCGCATACTGCCGCAGGACGGGGCTTGCCTTGTCTTTCTCGAAGAGCCCGTTCATCGCCTCAAAGAGCGGATGGTCGCCGTTGATCTCCAGAATCCTCTTGTTGTCGGGCACGTTTTGCCCCATGGCCCTGAGGACCTTCTCCATCTGCGGGTTGATGCCGCCCTCGTCTCCGACGAGGAGGCATGCCGAGTCCCTGAGCCTTCCCGAGAGACGCACGTCCTTTACCTCGTCCGCCAGCTCTTCCTTGATGAGGTCTATCAGCTTCCGGTACTTCTTCCGGGTCTTTTCTTTTTCCCCTTTCTCTGATTTATCCAAATCGACGTCTCCCGCCACGATCGACTTGAGCGCCTTGTTCTTGTACGAAAAGCCGGTCATGACGAAGTCGTCGACCTCGTCCAGCATGATCAGGACCTCAATGTCCTTGGCGCGGAAGGCCTCAAGGTAGGGAGACTTCACCGCCTCCTCGAAGGAGGACGCAGGCATATAGTAGATGAACTGCTGGTCTTCCTTCATCCCGTCCACGTAGTCCTGGAGCGTTCTCGGCTCGTCCTTTTCGGCCTTCGTCGACGCAAAGAGGAGCAGGTCTGCGATGGTCTCCCTCTTCGTAAAGTCATAATAGAGGCCCTCTTTCAGCACGGCGCCGAACTGCCTGTAGAACTTGAGGTACTTCTCGGGCTCCTCTTTCCTGATCTCCTCCAGCGTGTCGAGCACCTTCTTGACTATGCTGTTCTTGATGATCTCGACCTGCCTGTTGTTCTGGAGCATCTCCCTGGATATATTGAGGGGAAGATCCGAAGAATCTACGACGCCCTTGACAAAACGCAAATAGGGCGGCAAGAGCTCCTCGCAGTGCTCCATGATCCTGACCCGTTTCACGTAAAGCGTGGGCCCCATTTTGTAGTCCTTCCAGAATATGTCCGTGGGCGGCCTCGAAGGAATGTAGAGGAGACCGGTAAACTCCGATGTGCCCTCGGCCTTGTAGTGTATCACCTTAAGTGGATCTTCCGTATCGCGGGATATGTGCTTGTAGAACTGGTTGTACTCATCGAGGGTAATCTCGTCTTTGTCCCTGAGCCAGACAGCTTTCCGCGAATTGAGCGTTATCTCTTCCTTTAGCTTCACGGTCCTGGACTTGTCGAGCTCGCTCTGTTTCTCCCTCTCCACCTCCATCAGGACGGGGTGCTCGATAAAATCGGAATAGCGGTGGACTACATCCCGTATCTCCCATTCCTCCAGGTACTGCTTCTCCTCATCCCTGAGATGAAGGACTACGTCCGTTCCTTTTCCCTTCTTCTCTATCTCCTCGAAAGTGAATGTCCCGTCGCCCTTCGATTCCCATTTTACTCCCAAGCCGGGAGAACCGGCCCTTCTCGAAAGAACCGTGATCCTGTCGGCAACCATAAAAGAAGAATAGAAGCCGACGCCGAACTGGCCTATCAGTTCGGGATTGTCTTTGATCTTCTTGCTTTGGAGCGCCTCGAGGAACTCCCTCGTCCCGGAGCGCGCAATAGTCCCCAGCGCCTCTACCGCCTCATCCTTCGTCATACCGATGCCGTTGTCGCTGACCGTCAGCGTGCCCTTCTCCTTGTCAACCGTGATTCGGATCGTCCACTCCTTATCCTTCTCCTGGATCTCCGCATTCGTGAGCGACTCGTACCTGGCCCGGTCGATGGCGTCAGACGCGTTGGAGATAAGCTCCCTCAGGAATACCTCTTTGTGAGAGTAGAGCGAGTGTATCATGAGATCAAGAAGCTGCTTGATCTCTGTTTTGAATTCTCTTGTCTCCGCGGCCATCTATTGCCTCCTCATCGGATGTTTAGGGGGTTATTACCGACACCGCCGACTTGCGCGGCTCTTCATCCCCTACTAATATAACGAAAAAACCCCGGGCAGGCAAGGACGGGACAGACGCTCCCGGCAACCAGGAGGTAAAACACTCGAGCAGACCCTAGGGAAGGTAATTACACTCCTTAAGAAAAGAAGGGTAAGCGGTCGATGACGTCCAGCTCCTTCAGGTATTCCCGCAACTGCTCGGCTTCGTCGCCCTCGAAATCCAGGCAACCCGAGCCGTTAAAGAATATTCTCACCTTGTGTTCCTCCCCCTCGTCGACGTCGATATAATCGACATTGTCCAGGTTGAAGAGCTTCTCCTTGACCTGCATGAATCTCGCCACGTTCAACCTCCCCCGTGATTATTTGTTGTTCTATAATTAGTATAAGGACGGCGCCCCATCTTTTCATGGAGCCAAAGGGGGCGGGAGGGCAAAGCAGTGCTTACGTCGTGCGGAGAGGAAACGGAAGCGAACCGTCAAAACGGGCGCGGGGGCCAGCCTTCCTGCCGTAGCCAGCTCTTCGAGGTAGCCGTCTTTCTCTTTCTTGTCCTTCCATCGCTCCTGCTCCCCTATATAGCCGGGGCGCAGACTTCCGCGGGTTTTACCTTCACGGCAGTGGGGACCGTTCTCCACAACCTGGCCTACCTTGCTCTCATCGCTTTCTTTCTCTGGAGAAACGGCGAGCCGAAGGAGCGCATCGGCTGGGAGGGCGCGGGGGCAGGAAGAGAAATCATGCTGGGCTTCTGGCTGTTCCTCCTCATGTCCTTTTCCGCTAGTTTGATCGAGCGGCTCCTCTCGTATGCCGGCTTCTCTCTGCCATCGCACCCGGTACCCTCCTCTCTCATCGCCCGGACGACGGCCGGATACGTCCTTGCCCTCGTCCTGGTAACGGTTGTTGCCGTCTCGGAGGAGACGATTTTCAGGGGTTATCTCATAATGCGGCTTGCCGCCGTGACCCGCAGCCGGATGGCCGCCGTGCTCATTTCCACCGCGATTTTTTCACTCGGCCACGGCTATGAGGGTTTGACGGGCGTTGTTGCCGTTTTCTTTATAGGGCTCTTCCTCGCCGCCGTCTATTTGTGGAGGGGCAGTCTTATAGCCCCGGTGGTGATACATTTCCTCCAGGACTTCGTCGGCCTCCTCGGTGCCGCCTTTTCAGGCCGCGGCCACGGCTGAGATTCAGCCTTTCTTCCGGATCTCAATGTCGACTTCGCCGTTGAAGGTCTCCGCGAGGCTCGCCTGGAGCCTGTCGAAATCGTCCTGCTCCTCCAGCTCGACGACGAGTTCCCTGTCGTCGAGAACCTTGAGGCGACCGTATCTCTTGACCACCTCGATCACGCCCTCCGGATCGGTCGTAACCCAACCTTTCATCCGGCGAAGCAGCTCCTCGCCGGAAAAAGCCCTCTGGATAGTAAGATCGACCCTCCGCCTTTTTGCCTCCCAGCCAACCAAGGCGGGCTGCACAAGGGTAGGGGTCACCGGGTCGTGCATCGCCGCGCAGCGGAGCCAGAGTTTTGCCCGGACCATTTGCCCTCCTTCTTATCCTGCCTCAAAGCGAAATTATAACACTAACCTTCGTGAAGCTCCACGGAGCTTCGAGGCGCGACCGGGGTCCCTTCGACCCTGCCTTGCCTTTCCTGCCGCAATTGACATGTAGGATAGCCGCGGGTATAGTTAAGTAGGAGAAAAACATGGAGCTCTCGGACGTAATAAGAAAGCGCAAGAGCATCCGGGCCTTCAGGAGCGATCCTGTCCCCAGGGAAAAGGTGGAGGAGCTCCTCCGTCTCGCAGTCCGTGCCCCTTCCGCCATCAACTTGCAGCCGTGGGAGCTTACGGTCGTAATGGACGAAGAACGGCGGAGATTGAGCAGGAGGCTGCTCAAAGCATACAGGGAAAAGCAGATCTCGTGCAGCCCCGGCAACGTGAAGCCCCTCTCGAAAGTGTTTACCGCCAGAGGCGTGGAATCCTTCGAGGGGATGAAGCCCTACCTCGACGAAATAGGGTCGGATTTCAGTACCTATATCAATGAGGGGAGCTGCGACTTCTATGGGGCGCCCGTTGCCGTCATCATGTGCATCGACAATGCCTTTTCAAAGGCCCGGCTCGTGGATATTGGCGCCTGCCTCGGCTATCTCGTGCTGGCAGCCCACGACCTGGGGCTGTCGACTTGTCCCATAGGCCTCATTACGGCATACGAAGACGAGGTCAAGGACGTTCTGAACATCCCCGAGAACAAGGACGTAGTCGTCGGGGTTGCCCTCGGCTATCCGGACAGCGCAAGCCCGGTCAATCGCTTCACATCGCCCAGGGACGACCTTGACAAGATGGTCAGATGGGTCGAGTAAGGCCCGTGGGAAGAAAGAAATAGGCCTTCTTACTTCTTTTTCGCCCGCTGCAGATGCTCCTGGAGGAGCTCGCCGAAGCCGCTCAAACTCGCCTGAGATTCGTCGTCGGACCTTCGCTCCGTCCGGTAGCGTTTGAGCTCATCCCGCTCCACCTTTTCGGAGACGGCGTTCCGGCTCAGGGAGACCTTTCTTGTCTCCTTGTCCGATCCTATGACGACTACCTCCATCCGCGTTCCCGGCGGGAACATGCGGCTGTGGTTCGAGCCCTTCGGCGTGCCCATTTCAGAGTTGGGGATGAGCCCGCTCGTCCCGCTGTCCAGCTTCAGGAAAATGCCGTAGGGCATAACCCGTTCGACCGCGCCTTCAAGGACCTCTCCTACCTCGGGGAGGACCGATTCCTCCCTCGGTTCTTCCAGGGTGAGGGATATCTTCTTATTAGCCTGATCCACGGAAACTACCTGGGGCTCTACCCACTGTCCCACCTCGACCACTTCCTTCGGGTGGTGGATGTGTCTTCCGGCCCCGAGTTTCGAGATATGGATCAGTCCGTCGACGCCGGGCTCCAGGTTGACGAATGCGCCGAAAGGCGCGAGCCGTACGATTACGCCCTTCACCTTGGCATCGACCGCGTACCTTTCGGCCACCCCTTCCCAGGGGTCCGCCTGAAGGGCCTTGAGGCTCAGGGTAAGGCGGTTCTTGTCCCAGTCGAGGCCGATAACCTTCACGGTGACCTCCTGGCCTGCGGAAAGGACGTCCGACGGTTTTTCTGCCCTGTCCCAGCCTATCTCGCTCGCGGGAATCAGGCCGTCGACGCCGCCGAGGTCGACAAAGGCGCCGAAGCCCTGAACCGATCGGACCGTGCCGGTCAGCTCCATGCCCACGCTCAGCGTCTCCTTGAAGCGCTCCACCTGCGCCTGCCGCTCTTCCTCCAGAAGCGCGCGCCTCGAAAGAACGACGTTGCGACCGTCATTTTCGAACTCGACTACCTTGAAGGGGAAGGTCTGGCCTAGGTACTGGTCGCTGTTCCTGCTGATCCGGAGGTCCATCTGAGAAAAGGGGCAAAAGCACCTCACGCCGCCGACCGACACCTCGTAGCCGCCTTTTACCGCTGCCCTCACCTTGCCCGTGACGGGCAGACCGGCGTGAAAGGCGTCGCGAATGCCCGCCACGTCTATGGTAGAATAGCCGCGCAGGCGAGTGGTGAGACGCTTTGTGCCGTTCTGCACGGAAAGGAAAAAGGCATCCACCTCATCCCCTTCCTGGACGGCACACGTCCCATCTTCTTTGGCAAACTCGGACAGACTTATGACCCCCTCGCTCTTGCCGCCCAGGTCGACGTAGACCATGTCGCCCGATATGCTTATAACGGTCGTCTTTATCTTCTGGCCCGGTTCCAGCCTTCCCGGCATCCTGCTCTCTTTCTCCAAAAGGGCCGCAAAATCTTCCTCAGGCCTGCCCTCTTCAGGGGAGGCGTCAATCATTCCCGTTGCCATCGTTTCTTCCGACATATGTTCTCGTCCCTCGCTTTCAATATTTTCTATTATTCAACTGTGGGTAGATCAGCCGTGATAGTGTACTACCTTGCGAGCCTTATGTCCATAGCTTGCGGGACCTCTTTTTTCAGGAAGCGCGGAAAGGGGCTGTTATCGGGCCGATCCGGGCAATTATAATCAGGCGGCCTACTTCAGGGGCCACTCTCCCCTCTCTTTCAACACCTCCCTGTAGATGGCGAGCGCCTCGTTTACCTTGGGCATACCCCCGTAAGGCGCGAGCTGAAAGAATACCTCCGTGAGCTTTCTCGGATCGCACCCCACGTTGAGGGCCGCGTTCACGTGCAGCCGCAGCTCCTCGGCTGCGCCGAGCGCCGCCAGCATGGCGCAGGCCGCCATCTGTCTTTCGGGAAGGGAAAGGACGCTCCTGGAATAAAGGTTTCCCGTGATGAACATGGAAAGGTCGTTCGCCAGGTCCCTATCGAACTCCTTCCACGTCAGGTAAGGCGGGTCCATCTTTATGCCTTTGCCGAAAAGCCTGTTTGCCGTCTCCTGGGTCCTTTTTTTGATCTTGTCGTCCATGGCGGCTCCTTGTCTTGGTCGTGCACAGTTGTATCATCGGTCAGATAGGGGAGTCAACACCAAAGCGAAAATTATCGAGCGGGCTACGCCCGCTCCAGGAGGGTGAGCACCTCGAAGTGGGCCGTGTGGGGAAAGAAATCGAAAGGGACGATCTCTTTTGCCCTGTAGCTTCCCTTCAAATCTTTGAGGTCCCTTGCGAGAGTCGTAGGGTTGCAGGAGATGTAGGCTATTCTCTCCGGCCCGATCCGGCGGACCGCTGCCAGGGCTGCGCCGCTCATCCCCCTCCTCGGCGGGTCGACCACGAGGAGGTCCGTCTTCCCGGCAAATACTTGGCCGGCCCTTTCCGCCTTGTCTTCGATGAAGGTGCAGTTCTCCGACCCGTTGAGGCGGGCGTTCTCCCGGGCGCAGGCGATGTTGTCGCCGCTCGAATCGATGCCCGTCACCTCTTTCACCACCCGCGCCAGATGAAGCTCGACGGGTCCTGAGCCGCAGTACAGCCCGAGGGCGCGACGGGAGCCTTCGATCCCCGGAAAGGAGGCGAGCCGCTCATAGAGCAGCCCGGCCGTCATCGGGTTCGGCTGGAAAAAGGAAAAAGGATATATACGAAAAGTCAGGCCCGAAAGCTTCTCATCGATGGCCGGCTTGCCCGAAAGAAGCCGGGTAGCTCTGTTGCCCGTGGCGTAAAAGCTCGCAACCTGCGGAAGCGCCGCAAGCCTGTCCTTGAGCCCCGAGAGACGGCGGCCAAGGTCCGATGCCGCGACAACGTGAACCATTACCTCGCCCGTACCCTTTGCCTCCCGGATCACAAGCCTCTGAAGCGTACCCTTTCCTGCGGCCGCATCGTAAGGCATGAGGCCGGACCCGCTGAGGGCGTCAACGACGAGGGGCAGCACCTGCCCGGCGACAGGGCTGAAAAGAAGGCAGCCGTCGACAGGCACGACCCGGCCCGCGTAACTTGAAAAAGGAGAGGATCGGCCGGAAAGACCCACGGTCGTCCTGCCTTGTGCCCTGCCGAAGGAGAACTCGATCTTGCCCCTGTAAAAGAACCTGTCCACGGAAGGGACCATGGGCGATATGGGCTCGCCCTCCATGTCCTCCCCGCCTATCCGCTTCAACGCCTGGAGGAGGTGGTTCTCCTTGATCCTGAGCTGGGCCTCGTAAGAGAGGGCCTGGAGGTCGCATCCCCCGCAGCTGCCGAAGTGCGGGCACGACGGCCGCTCGCGCAAAGGCGACTCCTTCTCTATGGCGAGGATATCGCCGTAGGCGAAGCGCCCCGCCGGCTTCGCTATTCTTATGCGCACCCGGTCGCCCGGCACGGAGCCCGGCGCAAAAACAACCAGCCCTCCCAGACGGATGACCCCGTGACCGGCGGGAAGCGCCATATCCTCCACCTCGCCCGAATACTCCCTGCCGGCCTCGACGACTCCCGGGACTCTCCCTTTCATCCCCCTATTCTACCATGGACAAGCCCTCTTTTCCCGGACCGCCGGCCGCTCTCCAGGGCAAGCGCATTTGAAAAACTATTCCATAATCCAAATGGGGAAGACCAGATAGCGACGGGCCTTCGGAGAGGCGGCGGGTGTGGGTTACCAACTCGTCCATGTGAAAGGGCAGCTTAGAAAAGCACGCGACGACTTCCGGCGAGGTAAAATACCCCCCGGAGCGAAGGAGCTGTCAAGTCTGGAGCGAGCAAGTCTGTGCGAGCGATAGGACGGCTCCGAAGCGGTGGGGGGATGGGGGGGAGCGCTTGACGGAAGAAGGAGCGTCAGCTTTTCTCGGTGCTGAGGCGGGACGGGGCGGGCCTTCGCCTGCGCAATAAATAGACTTCGGGCATGAGAGCCGGCTTACAGGTAGATGCGTGCGTTGGCGAGCCCGGGGGGCAACTTACACCCGACGACAAAAGAGAGGCTCTCCAAATGCGCTCGCCCTGGGCCGCTCTCCGGCCACGGAAGGAAAGGGGCCGACCGTAGATAAGGACGCTACGGATGCGATACCTACTTGGCGTCCACCGGAGATTCAGCCCTGTTTGTGTTGAAGATGTGCCAGGCTTTCTCTTGAGGCCTTACTGGGGCTCACCCTGCCCTGTTTGATCTTTCGGAGGTAGCTTACGGCCGCGTCTCCACTCGCTACGGCCCAAGCCTGCCCGCGACGGGGCTCCTCCCTTATTCGAACGAAGTGCCGGGTGATCGGTGCGTCGTCCGGAGACGAGGCGAGTTTTAAGCTTGGTAACCTTATCCTTTTTCAAGGCATGCGCCGCTGACGCCGCGCGACCCTGTTTGTGACTCCCTTGGACCACCTTACCGGCAGACCGAGGCCCGGCCGGTGCAGGTGAAGGCTTGACGGAGGCTGTGGAGCCGGATAGCGGGGCGGGAGACGCGAGAAGCGACTTCGGTTTGCCCGTAATCTGCCACGTCTCCAAATCCTGAAATAATGCTCCGTACGTCTGCATGCGAGCATTTTTCTGTTGATCGAGCTCCATGGCCTGTAGGCGGAGATCCGCCCGCTGCTGAGCATCTCTCTCCCGCCTTTCCTGGCTGATCCTCACTATCAGTTCCTGTATTGCAGCCCCGGCCTCGGCCTCCGTCATCGTTCCCTTATCGAGGCGTTCTGCAAAAACAAGCCTTTGTGCGGCGAAAAGCTGCATCAAATCCATATAGGGATCGCCGGCGTCTCGATGGATTTTCAGCATGCCGGCGTTAGAGCAATTTACGGACTCGACAAAATTCGAAGCCTTCCGCTTGCACTCAGCATAGGCTATTTTTTCCTTTTCCTGCATCGCCTCAATTTTCTGTCTCATCTCTTCCTGCATTTCTTCCGGGGTCGTGATAATCTTTACCGCTCCGGGGCCGACCTTGATTGCCGTCGCTTCGCACGTGACGGAGCTCCAGCACTTCTTAGCCAAGCTGTCACTCTCAAGAGGGCCGCAGCGAAGGTCGGTAATACCATTAGCCCCGAGGACCTGGGCCTTGTATCTTAACTGGTCTACCGCGTCATCCCGGCTTGGGGCGGGATCCCCTACCTTACTTTGGCATGAAATAGCCTTGAGCGCCTTGACTGCTTCGTGTTGATCGGGCCCGGTCGAGTCGTAGACCCCCACTTCTCTTCGCAGGTCCGCCTTTGCGGATTGATCCAGCCTCAAGGCTTCAAGAGAAGTTCCGCATCCCCATAAAAGGAAGAGCGGGACCGCCAGCAGGGCTAATACGATTGCCCCCGATTTTGCACTCATAAAGTCCTCGCCTGTCCTACCCGTACGGGTCCGCTTCAGCAAGATCATCCGGTATTGACAGAAGGTGCGTATGCTACCCCTCCGAAGGAGAAATCCTTTTCCGCATAAAAATATTCAAGAATTATGCCATGCTTATTCCTGAAAGGTCAAGATCAAAGATACCAAAGGATCTTGCCACCGCGACAAGGGAGAAGGTCTCGCCTCGGGCCTTGCTGTGTCATGGTTTTGTCACCCCGGTGTCTATTTGAGCACATGTGAAGACGCGGCCCAGGTTGACAAAAAGGCAAGCACGACCTATGGTTAGAACTATACCGAACGAAAACCACCAAAGGAGATCAATCGATGAAAAGAGCGTTATTTCTCGGAGCGATTGGTTTTCTTGCCCTCATCATCAGCTCCTGCGCGCAGCAGAAGTATGCCCAGCCGGTATATCCCCCCACGACCGCCGAACAGGCGAACGCTCAGACGGGCGGCGCTATCGCAAGCGGTCCCTCCGGACCCGTACAATATGGCGTATCGGGTGCGCCATCCGTCCAAACGCAGTCCGGGACGGGTCTGGAGAGCAGTACCGGGTACACGCCCTTCGGAGGCCGTGTGGGCGGGGTCCCTACCGGCGGGGAGGTCACGGGAGGTCAGCAGCCGGGCATGCCGACGCAACCGGCACAACCGACCGGCAGCCAGCCGCGCTAGTCAAGGACGTAGTTCACGATCTGTACGTGGATTTGACGTGCTTTCGGGCGGGACTAAAGTAAGGGGGGATACTGCGGAGAAGTTGCGCCGTGCGCTTTACTCTGCGCTTTATGTTAACTAAGAACTCAAAACCCAAAACTCAGCACTGCTTTGAGGGGCAGGGCCCTGCTCGCGCGTCAGGAAGAAAATAAGGAAGAGGGCGAGCAGCAGGGAGATGATCACTATGAGCAACCAAGGGATTTTCCGGGGAGACCGCCTGTTGCGCGCATTCAAGGGGCCCGACTTCGGAACGGCAACAACCCCTCGCCAGCCGCAATCCAGGCACCGGTAAGCTTTCCTGTCGAAGCGCTTTATGAAACGCTCCAAGGCGTTCCGCGACCGGCTCCGCTTTACATGCTCCGAATTACAAGCAGGACATACCAGTTTCATGGCAGCTTCCTTCTTTTTCGGTTCAGGGTCGGCCCTCCGCCTTTTCGTTCAATGTTCGATGTTCAACGTTCAACGTTAAAACCCCCTCTTTTCCGAACCTTGAACTTTGAACTTTGAACCTTGAACCTTGAACCTTGAACTTTGAACATCTCCTTGCTCCATGCTGTACTCTCTGCTCCATGCTCCATGCTCCATGCTGTCTCTACGCCGCCCTTGTCCGGCTCAGCGCTCTGTCTATAACCTTTGTCAGTTCCTGAAAATCGAGAGGCTTTGCGATATAATCACGCGCACCCTTTTCAATGGCCTCGATACCCGAGTCGATGGTGGCATACCCCGTCATGATGATCACGCCCACCTTTTCGCCCCGTTTTTTTATCTCTTCAAGAAAATCGATGCCGCTCATGTCGTTTAAAATAAGGTCGGCGATAACGAGATCGTAACGTTGCTGCTCCAGTGCCTTGAGCCCCTCCGCTCCGCTGTATGACGTAGACGACGAGTACCCGAAGGCGTCGAGGTAATCCGAAATTACGTCCGCCACGGCCTTTTCATCATCCACCACCAGTATTCGCGCCGTCTGCCGGCCTACATTCACCCTGCCATCGCCGTCTTCCGGCCTGGCCGTCTTTCCAACCACAATAGGCGGTACGATCCTCGCCTCGGGAGGCAGCTCCTCGAAATAAGGCTTGTATTCATCAACCATAATGCTTAATTGGTTCCTGATAGCCTGGCTGTCCCAGGTATAGGCAATCTGCATCAGGTCCGAGATCTGATCGGACAAGGTTTTTATGGTTATTTCCTTTTGCGAAGAAAGCACCGTGATCTTATCGTGCTGGGTAGGCACAACACTCTCGTCATGTGTGATCAGCTCTTCGAAAAGCTTTTCGCCGGGCCTCAATCCAATATATTCGATGTTAATATCCTCGTCCGGCTTCAGCCCTGAAAGGGTGATCATGTCTCTTGCGAGGCTGTCTATGCGGATCGGCGTACCCATTTTGAGCACAAATATTTCTCCCCCTCGTCCGATCGCTCCCGCTTGCAGGATGAGCCGGCAGGCTTCCGGAATCGTCATGAAGTAACGGGTAATGTTCTTGTGCGTGACCGTTACCGGCCCGCCCTGGGCGATCTGTTTTCTGAAGAGGGGGACGACGCTCCCTACGCTTCCTATCACGTTGCCGAACCGTACCGCCATAAACCGACAATGGTTTTCCTTCGCGTATGCCATGGCCAGGAGCTCGGTCAATCTCTTGCATGCACCCATTACATTGGTCGGCCGTACCGCTTTATCGGTAGAAACGATGACGCACTTCTCGACCTTGTTCTCGACGCATAGATTGAGTAGGGTCTCCGTACCCGTGACATTGTTGAAGATCGCTTCCCACGGATAAAGTTCCATCATGGGCACGTGCTTATAGGCGGCTGCGTGGAACACCACCTGCGCCCGATGCACATCGAAGAATTTCTGCATCAGAGGTCTGTTCTGAATAGCCGCAAGCACGGGCAGGACCTTTATGCCGGGATAGTTGGTTCTAAATTCCATCTCCATTTCGTAAAGACCGGACTCGTTGCGGTCCAGCAGACACAGGAGAGAAGGCCCGAACCGGGCGATCTGCCTGCATAGCTCCGAGCCGATGGAGCCCGCAGCGCCTGTCACGAGGACACTTTTCCCCGTGACGAATTGCCCGACCTCATTCACATCGATGTCTACCTGCTGCCTGCCAAGGAGGTCCTCGTACCGGACCTCTCTTATGGCGCTTACACTGACTCTACCCTCGATAAGCTCACCGATTCCCGGGACGGTTTTGAAAGGAGTATTCGAGCCCTTGCAGAAATTGACGATCCTCCTCATCTCAGTCGCTGAAGCAGAAGGGACCGCAATAATGAGCTCGTCTACCGCAAAGTCGCGTACGATCGTCTTGAGATTCTCAAGAGGTCCGAGGACCGGCACGCCGTGAATGGTCAGCTTCAGCTTCGAAAGGTTGTCATCCACGAAGCCGACCACTTCATAGGTCAGACGCCGGTTTTCATTAACTTCTCTCAAGAGTTTCTCACCCGCGCTGCCGGCCCCGATAATCACCAGCCTCCTAAGCGGCGCCTGTTGATTATCCGCACCATTGCCCAACCCTTTTCCCTTCATGTAGCCGGCTGCAACCCTGAGGCCCAATCTGCAGCCGCCTAAGAAGATTACGCTCAGAAGAAAGTCGATGACAAAAACTCCCCTTGAGAAACCCTCGAAACGGTAGAAGGAAAGCACGCCAAAGACAACGAGGCCGGTAGAGGCGCTGAGCGCCTTGAGAAGGTTAAGCAGGTCGTGTACGCTCGTATAACGCCACATACCCCTGTACATCTTGAAGGAAAATAGCAAAACAAGCTTCAACGGCACAATCCACAGGACGGTCGCCCCGAAGGCCGCCAGATCTTCCCCGGAGAGGACGTCGAAACGGATGAAATAAGCGCCGTAATAAGCGGCAAAACACAGAAACGCATCGAGGCCGACCATTACCCAAAAATTTCGTCGTTTAATTATGGAGAACATGGAATTACCCCCTGTAACAGAGGACTGTGAGACAATGTGTAAGGCCCGGAGGCTATGAGACTTTGGGGAGTCTCAGACTATGCGAAATCATGGTATGGCGGACTTTACCCAGAAAACATTCTCGATGGACTCAAGTGAATGTCTATCAGAGTCTTAACGCTTCTATCCTTTTGCACGCTTCCTTTAATACATCATCGCTTTTCGCAAAACAGAATCTCAGCACATCTTCGCCGCCCCGATCGTGGTAAAACGCGTTTCCCGGGACTGATGCCACGCCGGTCTTTTCCAGAAGGTACATCGCTTTTGCTTTGCTCGTCCGACCCGGAAGCCGGGAAGCATCGGCTAAGACGTAATAAGCACCGGCAGGTACAATAGGCTTTAACCCCACCCTAGTAAGGGTTGAGCATATCATGTCCCGCTTACTTCTGAACTCCTTACAGAGCTCCTGATAATAGTATTTCTCCAACTGGTCTATTCCAGAGGCGACACCCATTTGAAGCGGGGCAGGGGCGCAAACATAAACGAGATCGTTAACGTAGCCGATCATATCAGCCCATTTTTTATTGCACACGCTGTACCCAATTCTCCAGCCAGTTATGCTGAATGTCTTCGAATAGCCGGAAATCGTGATTGTACGGTCAGCAATCTCGGGAAACGAACCAGGGCTGATATGTGGCCTGCCATCATAAATAAAGTATTCATAGATTTCATCAGTGAAGATGAACAGATCGTGCCGAATGGCAAAATCGGCTATAAGTTTGAGCTCTTTCTCGTCGAACACCTTTCCCGAAGGGTTCGCAGGGGTACACACCATGATGCCTTTTGTCCTGGACGTGACCGCTCTTTCCAAATCATATGGGGTAAACCTGAGATCTGGAAGACTTAGGCTCACATATTTGGGTACTGCGTCGACGGCAAGCAGCGTGTTCAGGTGATAACCATAGTAAGGTTCGAAAAGGATAACTTCATCACCGGGATCCAGGAGCGCCAGGCAGGCACAGTAGAATGATCCGGTGGATCCTGCGCTTACCGTTATCTCCGTTTCAGGGTCTGCCGCTATACGGTTATATGTCCGTAACTTGCGAGCAATTGCGGCACGCAATTCCGCAAGCCCATCATAGCGAGTGTAACTGTTGACGCCGGCTTCGATCGCTTGCTTAGCGCCCTCCGCAACCGGCGAGGGCACACCTACATCGCATACTCCCTGTGCCAGGTTTATACCTCCGATATTCTCGCATTCGATGGTCATTACCCTGATTTCTGCCTGTACTATCCGATCCGCTCTTTTACTTAGCGATAGAGCCAATCTGTTTCCCTCTTTATTTGTTTATGTTTTCGCCCATTTCGCTCGGAACGCTATCTTCCATAAAAAGAACGCACGACCTTTATGACGTAATCTATCTCGTGGTCTTCTATTTCGACATTCATCGGCAGAGAGCAAACTTCCCGCGAAATCGCCTCGGTTTCCGGAAATCCCCTATCCTCGAGCCTCAATGCCTCATGCCTGTAATAAGGCTTGCGAAACTGGGTCAGAACCTCAATGCCGTTTGTCTTCAGGTACTCGGAGAATTCATTCCCTTGTTTCGATCGCACCGTATAGTTTTGATAAACATGATCGCGCCTCGGGTCATTGTAATGCGGCAATAGCAGATCGGGTAGGTCCGAAAGCCGCTGCCGATACCTCTCGGCAATCTCCCTCCTCCGTACTATCCATTGCGGCAGGTACCTCAATTTTACATCAAGGAATGCCGCCTGCATGTTATCGAGAAGGCACGTGAAACCGTGTCCGTGATACTCGCCTGTATCACGATCTTCTCCGTTGTAACGCATCCTTGTTGCGAACAACGCAACATCGGCGTCGTCCGTTGTGATTGCGCCCCCGTCACCATATCCGCCGAGAATCTTGAAAGGGTAAAAACTCCAGCAGCCCGTTAACCCCCAGGCCCCTGCCCTCCGCCCAAGCATGTTTGACCCCAAGCTCTGGCAGGCATCTTCAATCACCACGAGGTTATGTCTATCGGCAATTTCCATAATTCCTACCATATCAGCCATATATCCGCTGAGATGGACGGGAATAATCCCCCTGGTCCGGCGCGTTATGGCCTCCTCTATCTTGTCGCAATCGACATTGAAATCCTTCCCGACGTCCACGAGCACAGGTGTGGCCCCAACGTTGACCACCGCCGAACATGTGGCTACAAAGGTGTGTGCAGGTACTATCACCTCGTCGCCTGGACCGATACTCGCGGCTCTGAGAGAAATATGAAGAGCGTCATAGCCGCTGTTTAGGCCGACCGCGTATTTTGTGCCGGTAAAAGCGGCCAGATTCTCCTCAAAGCTTCTCAACTGGGCCCGGTCTATGAGGTCACCGTTCGACATGACGTCGAAGTAGGCAGAATCGATCTCATCCTTTATCATCTTGTATACTTTCACGGGCTCGACAAACCGCACCCTATACTCCAACACGAACCCTCCTTATCCATCTTTCCGCTACCAGCTCCTTTGCTGCCAAAACGATTCGATTCTCCATTGCATAGTATTCTTTTTCCAAAGAAGAACTCGCCGGCGCGGGACAATCCGGAAGTGTAACGCGAAGTATCGGTGCTTTCAGATACTCGAATGCCCGCTCGTCTACCAGGGCCGATACTTCAGCGCCGAACCCACATGTTTTCCAGCCTCCGTCGACAACCACAAGTCTGCCACTCTGCCTTACGGATGATATAATCAGGTCGATATCGAACGGTTTCACGGACCGTAGGTCTATGACTTCAGCGGCAATACCTTCCTCCAAAAGAATTCTTGCGGCCCTCATAGTCTGAACCACTGCGTAAGATGACGCCACGATCGTACAATCGACCCCCGCCTGTCTCACCGATGCCTTGCCAATCGGCACGGAATAAGGTTCTTCCGGGACCTCTCCTTCAAATCCATATAACCAGCGATCATCAATGAACACGACTGGATTGTCATCTCTTATGGCCGAAATGAAAAGTCCCTTGACATCGTAAGCGTTCGATGGCATGACTACCTTCAGACCTGGCACATGCACAAACATTGCGTGGACTGCTTGGGAATGCTGCGCCGCCTGTTCCCCACCACGGTTGATGATCGCCCAGAAAACGACAGGAACACAGGATCTTCCCCCGCACATGTAATGCCAGTTGGCTGCTTGATTAATGATAGGATCAAAAGCATAGAACATGAAATCCATGCGCGGATGCACCACGATTGGGCGCATCCCGGCCAATGCCGCGCCGACCGCCACCCCGGTCATGGCGTTTTCGGAAACAGGAGTATCTATGACCCGTTCCGGTCCGAATCTATCGTAGAGCCGGGCACACGTGTTGCCCACGTACCAGGGGCTCCTCACCCCTTGTCCAATAAGAAAAACGGAATCATCTTGTTCCATGGTCTGGTGGAGAGCCTCGTTAATGGCAAGGGAATAGGAAAGTTTTCGCATGTATGTCCCTCAATTCGTAAATTAGACCCTTCATTCTCTGAAGACATATTCTGTTAGTTCTTTAGGGTCCGGATGAGGGCAACGCCTCGCGAATTCATGAGCGCAGCGCACCTCACCAGCTATTTGAGTCTCCATTGTCGTCAACTCATTTCTGTCGAAAATACCATGTCTGAGAATATACCTTCTAAGGCTTGCGATGGGATCTCTTCTCCTCCAGTCTGCAATTTCCTTTGGAGGCCTTATATCGGTGCGATTACCCTGAACCTCGTCATCGGGACCGACGTGGCCTCTCAGCCTATATGTGAGGAATTCTATAAAGACAGGACCCAGGCCGCTCCTGCACTGGAACACAGCCCTGCACGACGCTTCGAAGACCTTCAACACGTTGTTGCCGTCAACACTCCGGGTAGTTATTCCAAACGGGTTTGCTATATCGGCAATCTTCTCGTTTGGCCTGTACTCTCTAATGGGCATATGGGTCGAGTAAAAGTTGTTTTCGCAAGCGAAGATGATTGGCAATTTGTTTAATGCTGCAAAGTTGAGCGATTCATAAAGAACTCCTTCTCCCGTAGCTCCGTCTCCGAAGAAACTCACGACTACTCGCCCGTCTTTTCGTATCTTTGCTGTTAACGCTGCCCCGACAGCAAGAGGTATTGTGCCGGCAACGATCGGAGCAGACCCGAGTATTCCCTTCCCGCGATCCACCAAATGCATGGAGCCGCCCCTGCCTCTCGATGATCCCGTTTCCCTGCCGTACACTTCAGCGATAAGCTCGTTGATCCTACCTCCTTTTGCTATATAGTGTCCGTGAGACCGGTGTGTGCTAAAAACATAGTCTTTCTGCCCGAGGGCTTTGCAGACACCAGCCGCAACTGCCTCTTCCCCTGAGTATAAATGCACGGGGCAGCGGATTTCTCCTGTACGAATAGGTCCAACCAAACTCTCCTCACAGAGCCTGATGCGCAACATGCTTATATATAGCTTCTGCAGAACTCTTTTGGGGTAATTGTTTTTCGCTTTGGGCATTCAGAACTACCTGATTATAGTGTAAAGCGTTTGAAAAACGATCTTAAGGTCAGTGAGGAAACGTCTTTCCCTGACGTACTTCAACTGAAGCTTGATCTTTTCGGGCCTGATTCTCTCCATATACGTCTTTTCCGGATCTGAGCTCCCTGCAAGTATCGATCCTTCATCGGAGTTCCATATGGAGGCCCAATCGGTTATTCCGGGCCGAACGCTAAGAATATCCTTTCTTTCTTGAGGTCCCAGCATATCTATGTAGTGCTGAACTTCCGGTCTGGGCCCGACAAAGCTCATCTCGCCTTTCAAGACGTTGATCAACTGAGGTAATTCATCCAGTTTATACTTCCTAAGAAACTTACCTACCCTTGTGATACGAGGATCGTCGTCGGAAGTAGATGACCCGCCCAATTTTTCAGCATTCACCACCATGGTCCGGAACTTAAAAATAGAAAATGTCCTTCCGTATCTCCCGACTCTAGGGCCACGGTAGAACACAGGGCCGCCATCTCCGCATTTGATTAGCCAGACAACCCAACACAATAAAGGGCTGAATATGCACAATCCAAAAAAAGAGAGCACAATGTCGAAAACACGTTTCACGGGCGTTGAGGTGACATACCAGCTGATGATGAATATGCCTGTGGCTGTAATGTTGCCACACAGTATATAACCTTATGCTCACGATCAGGCTTTGAGTGATAAATCCTGGAGGGTTCTACGTATTGGGATGTCTCTGCGGTAATTTCAACCGGCATCTTCACCAACCTCCCGAACACAATCCTCTTCAGCCATTTTTTCCCCCCCGTTGTTTTCGGCATAATTCCCATCAGGACAGCTAATTTCTTAACCGGCCGAAGAATTCTCTGCCGCATTGAACTGCCGCCAATTGGCGTATCTCCGAAGAACTCTGGTTTAAATCCGTGTGTTGAAAACAACTCATTAAGCTCTATGACACCATAATACTTACAGCTATGCGGACTCGGATTAAAATCATAGAGATCCTTGTTCGCTGAAGCAATTAACACCTTTCCCCCTAGCCGTAACACACGCGCACACTCTCTTACGAATATCTCCGCATCAGGGATATAATAAATCGCTTCAAACAAGATTACCACATCCTTCGATTTATCCTCGAACGGCATATCCCGGGCATCAAACTGCTGCAGCCGGATACGCGCCCCATAATGCCGCCGCGCAATCGATAGAATCTCATCGGAATAATCACCTGCCTCAAGACTCTTCGCAATTCCGGACAAATACCCCAGACCTTGCGCTGTTCCGCACGCGACTTCAACCACATCTTTTCCGGCGCAATAACGACCAGCCCAATAGTAGCGGTTGCATAACCTATCAACCTGCTCTTGTGTGACCTCGTCGCCTGCGACTTCAGTTACTGATACGTAATCCTTGCCCACTATCAATCTCTCACTTCAATGTTGGCATGCCTCTTGTGTTCAACCAAACACTCAATATGTCTGGCATATTCATCATATATTTTATCAGCATCTCCATATTTCTGAAAAAACGCCAGCGCATTTCTCGACATATGATCATGCAGATTAGCATCAGCAGTAATCCGCTCGATACAGCTAGAAAAACCTTCCAAATCTCCCGGAAAGTAATTGAAACCTAACCGGTGCTGATCTATCAAGTCTGCCATTTCACCTTCCAACGAATTAATAAGGGGCAGACCGGCAGACAGATATTCAAAGGGTTTGTTTGGCAAACCCTGAGGCGCACCCTTTACATAAGAAAGCAACCCAGCATAACTGCTTCTTAAAAGGGTGCTAATCTCTTTTTGTCCTATCCATCCGAGCAGCATAACATTATGGAGACCCACGGACTTTTTGCTGATGATATCAGACTTTTCACCTGTGCCCGCCAGAATAAAATAGATGTCGCTCTTTCCTGTTTTTTGAAAACGCTTGGCTGCTTCAACGATAAGCTCCAGATCGTAAGAAATACCGAAAGTCCCGATAAAGACAAACAGTTTCTGGTCTTCTCTTCCCTTCAGCCAGGCTGGAACGTCTAAAATCTCACTTGCACGAGCATTGCTTCGGAAATTGGAGTTCTGATAACCAAGATAGAATACTCTATCAAATGAGTTTTCAGCTCTTCCAGCCTTGTCCAAACCCCAGTTGAGATAACTTTTGCAAACCGCAACGAGAGACTCAGCGTTCTTGAGCAAAAAAGACAATCGCGCAAAATCCAAAGCAAGGACCAACTTGCCCATACCGTACAACCCCATACTCTTAAAACGGGCCAGAAAAATATCCGGCCAGAGGTCTCTGACATCGACAAGAAACGGGATACCGTTTTTCCGGGCATAACGGGCCGCTTCATATGCCAGCAAATGATCCGGCATAGAAGCTACTATGATATCGGGTTGAGGGAATTTCTTGGATTGAGTTTTAAACTTCAGCGCCACAATTTGATGATCGATATAGCGGGACAGAGAGATATTTCTCCGATACCCTGAACCTCGAAGGACTCTGATGGTATATCGCTCGGACATATGGAAATTTCTATCACTCTCTGATATCGCAATCTTTCGTTGGTGTTCAAAGGCACTTCCCCACCAGAGTATATTATGGCCCCGTTCCAACAGCTTGTCCGCCAGAAGAGCGGTGCGCATCTTGCGGATACTAACTCTTATCGGAAGCGGTTCACCGGTTTGTATGAGCCAGATATTCATAAGACACTATTCTTAAAGACCACCACCATAATCCTATCGCACACCTTCTCCCTCTTGCTTTTCATACAACACATTAAGCTCGGTGGGGTAAATATGATCCAACAGAAACTTCATTACAGTCGTACTGTCACCCCAATGCCTGAAATGATCACTCAAACAACAAGTGCATCTTAGATCTTCATGTTCGCGAAGGGGTTTGGGAAGCTTCTAAAAGCATTCAGCCTCGTCTCTTCCGAGACTCTAGTGTTCGATTTACCACTTGATTGTAAATTTCGATATATTTCTTAGTTGTTTTCTCCCAACCGAAGTTCTCTGTAATCCATTTCCTGCTTTTCAAAAGAAATGCCTGGCCAGTTGATTCCATCATATTTGCCACGTTAATCATGGCCTCTGCCCATAAATCGGTATCCCACGGTAACCAACGACCCAATTTTTCATTCTCCAGACATTCCCATGGAGTTCCCTTACTGGCCAGTACAGGAATACCATTGAATAAGGCCTCTAAAACGACCATTCCAAAACTTTCCGAATATGAAGGCAAAAGAAGGCAACAACTATACCTAAGAAGCGCAAGTTTTAACTCGCCTGAAACAGGGCCGGGAAAAATCACGCTTTTGGGAAACTTCATGGTTGCTACAATCTTCCTCAAAGATTTAATGTATTCTTCATGCAACTTCCTTCCGCCGCCAGCGATAACCAGAACGCTATTTTTTTTCTTCCCTACAACCTTCTCCCAAGCTTCCAAAAGAAATTCCAAAGCTTTCTCTCGGGATAATCGCCCTAAAAATAGGTATATTGACTTATCACACGCTATTCCGAGTTCGGTTTGCACAACTGCACGGCTAACATGTCCAATGCCAGCTAAATATATGTTTTCGTCCAATGCATTTGGAATAGCTATTCCATCTGGAATAGCTATTCCAAATGTGCTTTCCGAGGCACAAGAGGTACCCCTATTATTATTGCCAAGCATGGATAAAATCCGATTAAGTTCCATTTCACTTGTGCATACAATATAACTGGCCCTCATCAGCACCATTCTTATAAGAAGTTTGAAGTAGAAATACTTAATGGTTCCATGGCTGATAGCCGACCGTTCATCCCAGAACGGGATGCGGTCTCCAACCGGTGATATAATATAGGGTTTTTTAAACCACTGAGCGACAAAAGAGCCAAATACTGTGGGAAAAGAGAAAACCCCTCTAAAATGAATCAAATCAAATGACTTTATTGTTTTGCAAAAGTATAGCATCAAACTTGGAGATATATCCAAAATATGAGAAAACCATGCGTGGAATAGGTGACAATTCTCCAGCTTATCATTATGCCCATCAATATGGTTTTGTAACCATCCTCTATCAGTGGTGCACACGGTCACATCAACCTTGTGTCTCCGTAACTCTTCTACGAGGCCACGCCCAGAAGTTGATGCTCCGTCGTGCATATCAGGCCGGTACGTTGAATAAATAAGAACTTTCATCAATATATTGTTGAAATTGTTTTCAGATCACTGTTTCATACGAATACATGAAACTCAATTTGTGAACCAATTGATGCTAAACGTCTTCTACGGCAGCTCAGTTGAATATACCGGTAGAAAAGTTTGTGGTAAAATTGCCGAAGAGATCAGGCAACCCCGGACCAGCAATGTTCAAAGTCGTGTAGCGGTTACCGATCATTCTTACTGCATGAGCATTTAATATATTCAGGTAAAGATCGTAATTGGTGCTTCCGATAAAAGTATTGCCGAGAATATCCATATCTTCAAACCCGTCGTAAAGAAGAAGCCCAGTATCTCCAGTACCCTGGATTAGGTTTCCATCGACGCGGAAATGCGAAGCGGTCCCGGTAGATGTTCTCGAAAAATCAATCCCCTCTGTTGCCATATTATTGATAATGTTTTGAGATACCACGATGCCCGTCATGCAATCGGTATTCGGATTGTTAGACAGAAGAAGTCCGATGGCGTTATATCCCCTTGCCGAGCCTGTCCGCGTATCAGTGATGATGTTTCCGACAATGAGTACATCATGCGTCTGGTCCATGCCCGGAGTAGCCCCAGTACCGTAACTAAAGATTTCGATTGAGCCGTTTGTGTTCTCAATTATGTTCCCTTTAATAACCCCCCCATGTATATTACCAAGGAGCATTCCGTTGCCGCCAGTGGCACTGATAGTATTTCCTTCGATAATCAAACCATTAATGGCAGTATCATTCGCCCATCCAAGAGCCACATAATCATAAGCTCCCCCACCTTCGATACCAGACTGTTTGCAATTGTACATGCTGTTGCCTTTGACAATGTAACCCGTGCCTGGGAATCCTGGGTAGGTCATAATATCGATTCCCACCCCTAAGTTTGAGGCCGTTGTCAAGTCATGGATTGTGTTATCAGTAATCGTTGCGCCGTATGCTTTTACGGCTATCCCGTCACAGTATGTAGCCCATATATGGTTTCTGGAAACAGTCACGTTTGTATCATAAACCTGCACTGGCGGAGTCCCGCCCCCTTCGCCTACATGGACTCCAAGATTAAAGGCAGTGATCCAGTTGTCAGTAATCTGGCCGTCCGTTCCCAGGAAAGACATGATCCCGGCCGGCGATGTCTGAATGCCGCCATACAGATAATTCTCTTCAGCGAGATAGTTAGAACAGGAGTAAAATGCCACCATCCCTGATGCAAGACCATTTGCATTGAAGGAGAGTCCTCTTACGGCGACATTGGAGCATGAAGTAAACAGTAAGGCAGTCAAATCCCCGTGTGCTGTCTGAGAAGGCAGTGCCAATAATTTTATAGTACCACTACCCGTAACGGCTATATTGCTTTTGCCCGTAACGGCAATCCCTGGCCAACCAGTGCTGCCCACGCCCATGATCCCATCAATTTCAACCCTCCCCCCGGTTGCGGGGAGACTGCTAAAGGCCGACTGAACCGCCACCGACATATCGGTAGTTCCCGGCGTAGTATTAACTTGCCACAAATCAGGACGTACAAAAGCAGTTCTGCCTGCCATAAAGGTCACCTGCCCCGCGCCGAAGCCGGAAAACGCTTGGCCGGCAGCGCGGAAGGGCCCGTTGATGGTGAGCGGGAAGGTATTCGTCCCGGTTTGTAAAATAAGACCCGATCCTTCAATGGATATAGGCACAACTGTCGTGAGAGGAGCGGTTAACGGGATGGGAGCAAATATCTTCAACTCCAGTCCAGAATTCTTCGCCGCTGTCACTGCTGCATTCAGACTTGAGAACCCTCGTGCGTCAATCCAGCCTATATTCGGGGACTTCGTGCAGGAGGAATTGAAAACCCATGTGCCGTATGTTGGCGACGACGGAGTGCCGTCAAAGTACCAACATTGCTGTGGCTGCGCATAAACCGTTCCACCGACAAGCGTCGCAAGGATAAGAAGTGCGAAAAATGATCGTCCCATTTTTACACCCTCAATAGCAAATTAGAACCTGTCTCGGTGCGTATGGCGACATAATGTACATTCTGACTATTCAATTGACTCCACCCTAATAGAACATGTATCGCAATTCTGTCTTACTATTCACTGAAAAGGGTGAACGACGTCTCTTTTAGGTCTCGCTTTTGCCTATGTCACGAGCAATGGACAGAACTGCTCAGACCCGCGATCCAACATGAGACAGTTTGTATTATTTTGTCTTGTATCATTTGGATCGATCACCGATGGACTTTCTACAAGAGAAATATCGGCATGGAAATTTCAAATATCTTTGGCTATGTTTCATTTGATACATTTCAAAAATATGATGCCTTTAAAAGACGGTACAAAATTGCAGATAATGTTATATAAAAAGGCTAAAATGCGTGGATATTTCGAACCTACTACAAATCCGAAATATGATTTATGGACCACTCTAAACTTGCAATCCTTAAAAAGCACATCGACCTCTCGCATAGTATACTCATGTATGTGGTCGTGCCCGTGCACCCATCCGTCCTTCATCTGATCATCAGCAGGAGGCAAAGGCGTAACGCCAAACAAAAATCTCACACGATTAAGTAATGTTGCAATATTTGGCACACTAAATATAAGTAATCCACCCGATTTCATAACTCGCCTAACCTCAGAGAGCACTTTGCTTGGAGGTGCAAAAATATGTTCTAAAACTTCTGTGAAGATAACAACATCAAAATAATTATCATCAAACGACATAATTTGACTTGATAGGTCGACTATGTCTAATCTAATACCAAATTTATTGCAGCCCTCTTCCATTAAGTTGGTGAGGTCTACGGCACTGACTTCATAAGTAGGATAAAGACATTTAATGAGAAATGTGTTAGGTGTTATACCTATATCAAGGAGTTTAAGACTTTCCTTCTCAGGTAAAGAATTAATGATGTTTAGAAAATGATACTTATGGCCCTGCACATATTTAATTTCTTTTTCTCGGTTAAGCTCAATATGGGAAGGAGAGCTTTCCATAACTTGCGCTATGAGGGTATCATATTCCTTGATAAGCATCTGAATTACTTAACCACCAGCATACTTACACCACTTTTCCATGGAGGGTGCAACAGTTCTTTCGAACTTGCCCACCTGCAAGAAGGAGTCTGTCTGCGGCGGGGACATTATTATAACACCTTAAATGATGAATCGGCATAGAGCCCGGAGCAGAGAGCTGTTCTCTCTATCTCTATAAATCTCTTTGCGCTGGACTGTGTGCAGCCATTCGTAAGAATATCCGCACAATTACAAAAACCAATAACCCGCGCAGTCCTTCTGTTATGCGCTGTGTCAGATTCGCATCCGCCCAGACGAACCAGATGCTCATAAGGGGATAGACACATAACCAAGCACACAGAGCATTTCCCTTACGCTGAAGCACACTCTCCTGCCACCGACACAGCAGCAAGCACAATATCCCACCCAGGAAAATTGCCACGAAGCCATAATTGACGAAAAGTTCAGCAATGGTGCCAGTCGGGTTAGTCCCCATATCACCGGGCATTACTAAGATCGTCAACAGATGAATCTCGAGCATCGTTGGTTTATCAGGCCAGAAATAGCGTGGAATCCATGCATAAAGAATATGACGAAACGTTCCACCATAAAAATATGGGATCACGTCAGGAGTGCTTTTCATGACGGCAGAAGCAGAGCGAGCCAGATATAAGCGATTCATAGTGTCGTCGATCAGGTCAAGCAAAGCATTCTCTCCCACTTTTGATTGCCCCGTGTTGAAATAATATCTGGCAGATTCTCCAATGACTGACGCAAAATCGAGGGGGCCCAAATAACGAACGTATGTCGTTCTTTCCATCGATACTAATCCCGCTTGCCCAATTATTGAAATTGTGATTACACAGGCAGTCGCAATCATAACAATTTGGCGACGCGTAAACTTATGGCCGAGTATCACTAAAAAAATACAGGACCGTATAATAAAGATAAGAATTGCCCATCTATGTAAAGTCATCAATTGCATCAGCCCATCCACAACCCAGAATATCATACCAGATCGGCGCTGTAAGCGATTCCCAAGTAATATCAATAAATAATAAAATATTGGAAAATAGAAGGCAAAATTGGAAACAATTAACGCTAGGTTCTCAGAATCAAGTATATATATTACTTCTCTGTCATTCCTTCCCTGGTAGCCTTGAGAGAATAGATATAAACGATAAGCAATACCCAGCAGAATAGGTATCAAAGCAAGCCACAGCATATCTCCGTAGTTTTCATGCACCAATTGATCCCACGGTCGCATACTTTGCGCCTGCCGTCTGCGCAAACTGTCAAACAGGAACGGTATAGCGAGAATAATCGCGCCGAACATGACCAAAGGTAATCCGTCGAAATAAGGCGGATACATGTAGTTCCACGGACGAAATTGCCAATAGAGAGACGGTATAATATAAAGAACGATTAGTCCCGAGGCAAATAGGCTTGTAGGACCAAGCCAGCCCAAGGTACGACGGATGGAACGAAACCAGATAAAACCCCAAAGAATCAGGGCAATAGTTCCTGTCAGAAGAGTTTGTACAACGATTGGGTTATCGTTCAATATTCAGTTTGTCCTCGATGTCACCAACAAATAATGAGTGCTGCAATCCAAGTTAACCAACAACATAATGCCCAAGCCCCGAAACCGCGCTTTTAACAATATTACTAAAGTTATGAAAGGTAAACATAGTACTTTCACGCTCATAACCCGCCTCACCAAAAGTTTTGCAGGCATCAGAATTCAAAAGAAAACCCACGAGCGCATTCTCAAGTTCTTCAAGATTTCCTTGATCCACGAGTAAACCCGTTTCATCATGCACAATAACTTCAACAGCTGCATCGTGTACTGAGCCAATGCATGGTTTCCGGTGGCGCATAGCCTCTAAATATACCAGTCCGAACCCCTCACCATAGCTTGGCATTGCGAATACAGCACACTGGCTATACAGATCGGGTAGTATATCGTTCGGCACAAACCCCCAGAATTTGACTGAAGAATCCACTCCTAGAGTGCAAGCCTTTGCTCGGAGATATTGCATTCGCTCTCCATCCCCGGCTATCCAGTAGATGGCGCCTGGTACACGTTTGACCACATTCGGCCAGACGTTTAATATCTCATCGTGTCCCTTATAGCGATCTAAGCGCCCGACAGTCAGAACAATCGCCAAAAAAGGAACATCCCTTAACTGAGAAGGCTGGTAGTTTGGTTCTAAACACAGAGGCGCAACAAAAGGTTGCGGAATCCACGGATTCGCTTTTAGAGCCTTTTTGTATGTGAAATGACTGTTACAAAGAATTGTTGACGCCTTCAGCAAAGCTCTTCTCTCTAAAGCCCCTATGGGTTTCCAGACCTCAACTCCGTGGATGAACACTGCATAGGGTGCCATTAGTCTGGCGGGAAGAAAGTTTTGCACCTGCGCAATTCCAAGCTGATCAAAAACAATCGTAGACACTTGCCGACGCAACTGTGCATACCAGCACGCTTTGGCAAAACAAATCTTTTGAAATATTGAAGGGGAAATTCCAGATTCTACACAAGAAGTAGGCCAAGTATCTGCGAGCACTCGGTGAAGTAGTCGCGCAACCAAAGAGATACCGCCTTTGCCTCGCTCCATAGTAACAGTAGCAAGCAAAATGTGTTTAGAATTCGATGAGATATTCACTGGTGAATCAACCACCTGAATCGCTCTTCAAAACTATAACCTCCTGAATGACAACGGGCTTTTCCAGCTTCGGCGATTTTCAGCCGTTCATCTGCATGCTTTACATAATAGAGAACCTTCTCCAAGAGTTCATTATTGCATGAGAAAAAGGCCGCTTCCTTGTCCTCCTCGAACAACCGCCGATGCTCATCAGTCCTTTCCGCCAGCATAAAGCCACCGCAGGCCGGGATCTCGATAGATCTTGTCGTTTGCAAATCCCGATTGATTTTTCGAAGAAAACAAAGGTTAACGTCCGTGGAACAGATTGCCAGCGGATAGTCTTCGCCCCATAACCCTTTTCCTTCGACTTTGAGGTTAGGGTGATTCAATTCCCGGCGCCCCTTCCATCCTGGACCCCACACCGTGACAGAAACCCCATGCCCTGCCAGATACAAAATCGATTCGGCGCGTTCTTTCTCCCACCCACCAATGAATCCAACCTGTGAACCCAACCGCTGACGGTCAATGGGGGATACATCTCGGGGATAGAAAATAGAGGGGTCAAAACCATTATCTTGAAAGACAACCTTAGTTGCGCCTGCCTGTAGCAATTCTTCCACATTATAGCTTTTCGTTGTTACATGAAGACCGTATAGAGGAATCCCGGCCAGATAATGACGGGATTGGTTCGCCGGATTGAATTGGTCATCATGTGAATAGTGTATCAGAAAAGTTTTAAGGGTTTTTAATTTCCGCAAAGTGTCCGGATGCACCATCAATCCCTTTTCAATCATGACAATATTCGGCCGAAACCATTCTGCTTCAAGTAAAAGGCCAGCGTTGAGCCGCCACACAGGTGGTCCCCAGCATAAACGACGCCATAAGCTATGTATACCACGCCTTTGGGTTGGAAAATATCGATCTGTGTTGAAGCGGTAAACGTCCAATCCAAGTTGGCGCAAGCCGTTTACGCGATAATTCACTGTGCTCCCACGAAAGAATGGACCTACATAAAGAAGTTTCATTATCATATTGGGCTATTAGTGATATTTTTAAGGTTTTAGGGCAGTAGCAACAAAAACACGAGTATAAACCCCACTACCCTTGCCGCCTGTTTCTACAAGATTCCAAAAGCCAAGGCCCGCATGCAAAACATGCCAGAGCAAGTAGCGCATAGCGCTGACAAACCCGTGCGGATACGGACCACACTCTCGCGCTTCGTAATCAATCAAACCGCTAAAAGACAGAAGCGAATGCAGCCCTCGTGGCGATACTGCCAATTGGTGTGTCAGGTCACCATAACGAACATTCATTCCCCAAGGACTCTCTGCATTTGGGGTTTGAAAAATAACACGCCCTCCGGGACAAAGAGCCCGATATACCAGTTCCAGCAGCGATAAAAGCTCATTTTTACACAGGTGCTCAATCAGGTCAAACCCTGTAATGAGTCCATAGTGAGAAGGAAATTGCGCTAACATTTCCTGAGCATCGCCCAAAATAATCCGGGCTGTTGGACATGCTTGTTGAGCAAGTCCTACTTGACCGGGACTGAGGTCGACACCGACAAGGCTAGTGTAACCTAAATCCTGGACCAGCCAGAGGAAATAACCGGCGCCGCAACCCAAATCCAGGATTGGTATACTTTTATCTTCAGGCAGCCAACCGCGGACATACCATCGCGCAGCATGTGCCCATTGCTCGTAAGAATATTTATCTGGCGACTGACCAGAGATGCTGGTGTGGACTCCGTATTGTGCGTAAAGTTTTACACGGTAATCATCCATCTAATCTTTCCTTGCTTCAAACGAGAGATATCGACTTAAAGCATTACCCAATTATCGGGCGCAAGCCCTTTATGCCCCCAATTCTCCAAAAATGATGGACAAGTGATAATCTTGTTAGGATTTGTACCCAACCAGGCACCCCACCAGCTAAACGTACTATTGGCAATGATGAAATGCTTGCACAAGCTCATAAGCCACAGATCCATGCAGCCCGAATCGTCTCCCGGCACCTGAGTAACAAAAGTAACGGGGGCATCGAAGCGAAGCGTTGCTTCTGCCCAGCCGGGAGAATCTGAAAAAACAAAAACATGTGGTCTCTCGACGTGTGCGCTAATGTATTCAAACGCCCGGAAATAATAACCAGGTTCAAGAGGATGGTCAATTTGCGTCCGCCGAACATGCACACCAATCGATTCAACTTGCTCGACACGACGGCACATAGTAAAGGATTCTGGACTGATCGGCGAGGTCATTTTAAGATCTTCTCTAATTTGTTGCTGAACGTCCTGAAAGTATCTTTCACTTTGCCAATATCCCTCCAGATAGACATTGCCCCGCAATTTTAAGTTGACCAACCTTTCATCAAAGTCGTTTCGCTCCTCCATTAGATAAGGCCGCCATGAAAAGGGCATGAATCTGGACAGCCTTCTCACTAAAGCCCGGGGAATCCGGCCATAGGAGACAAACGCTTTTCGCGGTGAAACCAGGTTCTGCGGAATGTTAAAATGGTGCAGCGCGTAATGTCTGCCAAATTTATCGCTTCGGAAACCTGAAAGATGATCGATACGCAGCCCAGCTTTGTTTACAATTGCCAGCCGTCTTGCAGCAGCATATGAAAAAAGTTGATTCCCCAATCCACCCCAAATGCGTACGGTGACCCGTTTCTGCCTCCCACTCACCACAATGCTACCCAATTTTGGTATTGGAAGTTTTCAAGCCTCTGATCGTAACGCTCTATAAGCTTGACCTTTTCAGGGTAGATCTTATAAAATGTAAAATTATATACGGTGAGTAACTCAAACATATCCTTCAGTAATATACGTGCATCGATAAAGGTACCGCCATATTCGAACTGTACTCTTTTTATCCTGCTCTGGGAGAGCATCCGGGTAGAACCTTGGAGTACACTCAATTCATGACCTTCAACATCAATTTTTAGCAAGTCGATTTGCCCAATATCCTGTCGTTCGCAATAATCATCAAGAGTATCCACCCGTATTGTTTCAGTTGTTCCCTGTTCGGATTTGAGGCCTTGACGGTGATATAAAGAATTCGTGCCTGCACATTCTTCAAATATGTACATCTTTGCGTCACCAATATGGGCACCTAAACCGGCATGATTGAGAACAACCCCCGCGCCGAAATTGCGCTTTTGCAAACGCTGAAAAGTTGACGTACATGGTTCAAAACAATGGACCTTCAACTGTGGTTTGATGCTGAGGACCAGATCAGTCCAATCCCCGATATTGGCGCCGACATCGAATACGGTTGCACACCGCGGTATTATTTCCCTTATGAATCGCAGTTCCCCGTTTCTGTGCATATCGTCGTTGTTGTCTCCGTTAAAGTGGTCCACATATCGTAGGCAAAAACGATAGATGAACGATGAGCGAGGCAACTTATCTATCAACAAGCCAGGCGAAAAACGTCTAACCATTATTTATAAGACCCCTTTCTCGCGGCTTTGTAAACCAGACCATTCCGCAAGCATATTTACTATCTACAAATTGGTCTATATCGGCGGCTGACTGATAGTAACTATCAGCGAGTTCGATGCTTGTGCACTTCACAGCCTTGTCGTGCGCAATGTAGGCCAGCGTATCGCCAAGATGAGTTCCCGTTTCGATAAACTGATGCAGATCAAAACGACGCAGGTAGGCAGAAAGAACCATCCGTTTCACAGGGGGGGGCGATTCCCGTGCAGCCAGTTCCCAACCACCGCGTAATTTGCGGTAGGTGGCGAACTACATCGAGGTGCGGCAAGATGCCAATTTTGGAGAGTTGGTGTTTGATCGCGAGTTTCATCGTGTGTCCGAAGGAGCTTTATTCGACATGGGAATACGAACGCTCAGAAAAACCATCCACATGAAGTAGATGACGGAGAAGCCGACCAGCGCTCCAACAACGCCATTTAGACCAGCTACCGATGCGAAGTAAATGTTCAACAGCACCCCCAATAGTGCGGTGACGATTTTTGCTAACGTCATCGCCGCTGGTTTCATGTCGCTCATCAGTTTCAGGCCAAGGACCTGACCCGCAGCAAAAAGACCGCCAGCCAGCACCACCCAGGGCAACAAGTACGACACGGATTGGTACTGTGAGGCCACGAGCAGCCTAAAGATCCATCCATGCAGGACAAGGACAAACACAAATCCAATCACCGTGATAAAAAGGCTGAAAAAGGTGACGCGCCATACAAACCGGTGAACAGTGGCATTGCGGGCTGGATCTGTTGCGTCGCCCGAACGCTGATAGAGAATGGGGCCCATGAACGACACCACCAGCCCCGTCGCCATCGAGATCGGGGTATAGCCCAATTGGAACAACACGGAATACAGACCCACCTCGTGCGTGGTGGTGAAAGCCTTCAAAGCCCAACGATCCGAGCTTTGCTGTGCCCAAGTAAATATGCCCCAGGCCGAAAACGGCCATGAATATGCCCACATCCGGCGCAGCCACTGGGTGCTATCTCCACTGTGTGTGCGTTGGTGTGGAATCAACCGGCGTAGAAAGATAAATTGAGAGCCGGTGACGAATAGGGAAGAGCTCGCATAGCTGATCACCACCGCCGTGCTGGAACTGCCCAACCAGAGCAGCACGCCCAGCACCAGCATAATCTTCAGCCAGGCATCCAGCCCGCCGTGGAAGGCCACGACCGCCCTTTGCCGAGCAGCGTTCTGAATACCGTTGAGGGAAGAGTTGTAGCCACTGGTCACCGAGTATAATAAGGCTGCTGCCGCCAGCCCCATCCATTGTGAATACCCCAGCCAGAACAAGCCGATCATCAGCACCAGACCAATAGCAACCACCGCCAGAGTGGCGTAGAGCATCAGCCGGCGCGAGGCGCGCAAATAGCTGTGTAAATCCTGTTTTTCGGCAGCGATGGAGTAGAAACGCCCGATGCCAGACGTGCCGCTCATCACCACCTGATTCACTAACCCCGCCACAGTGAGCCCGAGTGCCAGTTGGCCATATTGTATCGGATCGAGACGCTCGGTGAGCACCCGCACGAGCACCAATGTTCCGGTGATCGAGGCGATCTGGCCGATGATGATCCAACTGCCTTCTTTGGCAAGGCGGCGGTATCTGGAAAAATCGGGCATAGAACCGCGATGTATGACTAAAGGCTAAAGCCACTGGCTGTTATTTGCCGACACTGGCGTCAAACCCTATCCGACCAAGGGGAGAAGGTTGGTACTGAAATCCGGGTCTAAGGGTATCAGGTAAGCGGCGGATTTGACCTGGAAGCTCACTCGCCTCCAAATCTTCCTGCCTGGTCCCCCTGCCATTCTCGATTTTGGAATCCTCCCGCCTGGTCCCGCTGGTCTTTTCGATCCTGCCCTGGATTCTCTTTGTATCTCCGTTGTACTCAATTTTATACTTGTTGGCCTTGACGCCGTCTGCGTCCGTCTTAAGCTCCCCCTGGGCGTCAATCGGACGGCTGATAGAGTCCAGTTCGTCTGGCTGATCTGGCGCTGCTCCCCCCGCGTCATAGATCCTTTCGCCTGAAGGGAGGCCCGGGAGGGAGGGGAGACGCGTTATCGGTTGCACATAACCCTGGCCAAAACAGGGAGCGGAGAACAGGCAGAAAAGCAGCAGGGAGCAGAAAATGAGCATGGAGCAAGAGGAGCAGCGCGGAGCGAGTGAAGCAGCGTGGAGCATGGAGCGGAAAGGCAGCAGAGAGCAGAGAGCATGGAGCAGAGAGCGAGGGCGGGGAAGCAATGAGCAAAGAGCATGGAGCATGGAGCGGAAAGGCAGCATGGAGCAAGAGGAGCAGCGCGGAGCACGGAGCAAGAGGAGCAGCATGGAGCGGAAACGCAGCAAGGAGCAAAGAGCATGGAGCAGAGAGCGACACAAGCGACGTGCGCAGTGTTGAGTGCTGAGTTTTGAGTTTTGAGTTATCATTTTTAACCTATAGTGTCGGAAGTGTTGAGTTTTTGAGTTAAACATGAATGCTCCCTTCGGTGCGTCACTTGTTGGCGGTCGGCTCTATGAGGCCGAGACGGATCATCTTCTGAGCAAGTGCGTAGATGTCCTTTTTGCCTCCTTCCTTGCGGATCCCCACTGCCACCACAAGAACGATAACGGTCGTGGCCTCTACCCGGTAAAGAATTCTATATCGTTGCCCTGCGGTACGCACACAGCGGTATCCCCGCAGCTCGCCATGCAGTTCTTTCCCCTGTTTCTCAGGATCCTGGCTCAACTGGTCGATCCTTTTTTGAATGAGCTCATTGACGCGTCTGTCTCTCACGCCTCTGATCATTTCAAGGGCCGTAGGCGTGATCCGGATTGCGTAGGTCAAGCCTGGAGTTCTTTTTTCGCGCTTTCCCACGGAATCGTTTTGCCCTCCTGGGCTTCCTTGATGCTCTGGCGCAAGGGCTTCATCAGCTCTTCATCGCCCATGATCTCAATGGTTTCATAAAGGGCCTCAAAAAACTCCCATGACATTATCGCCAAGACCGGCTTTCCCCTCCTGGTGACAGCTACGGTCGGATCTTCCCCCTGCGTTTCCAGTTCTTCGGGCAGCGACGTCAATTTCTTTCTTGCCTCTATCATAGGTATTGTCCGCATGGTCCACCTCGTTTATAAGGTACTGCTACCGGTACATTGTAGCGTACGTATGAGAGGAAGTCAAGGCGGGGAAAGAATGAGCAAAGAGCATGGAGCATGGAGCGGAAAGCCAGCATGGAGCATGGAGCATGGAGCGAAAAGCCAGCATGGAGCATGGAGCGGAAAGGCAGCAAGGAGCATGGAGCAAAGAGTTGAAGACATATCGGCATAGAGCAGAAAATCGAGAGAAGGGGGATGAGTCTTGGAGCTCTGAGTTCCGAGTTCTGGATCAACACAGGTGACCCATCTCTTTGCTCCATGCCCTATGCTCTATGCTCTATGCTTAAATTGATGCTTTTTGTCACCTCTGGTTGTCACCCCTCCTTGTCACCTCTGGTTGTCACCCCTGGTTGTCACTTTGACAGGGAAAGTCGATTGAGAGAAAATTAGATATATCGTTTTCAGGCCGGTCCCATGTTTTCGGCCTTGCTCTTTGACAATTGAATCGCCCATCTCCCAGCATCGCCGGCTGCCTCTCCTGCTCCGTGCTCCCTGCTCCATGCTGCCTCTCCTATCGCTGCCTTTTCCTTAAAAAACGTTCAATGTTCGATGTTCGATGTTCAACGTTAAAATCCCCTTTTTCTGAACCTTGAACCCTGAACTTTGAACCTTGAACATTCCTGGCTAAAACCGTCTACTTTCGTCTACTTTCGTACACCCCTACGCTAAAAAACCTTGCGGGAGAAGGAGATTTGGGGAGGGCTCGATTCTCAGAGATTCCCGTTTTGGTGTACTTTTTGCATGATTCTGAGGGAAAAGAGGCCGAACTTGTCATGTTTCTGCCTGTTTTATGTCGAAATCGGCCAATGTTTAACTTACGGCCTTTCTTGCCTTTCGCTCCGTGCTCTATGCTCCATGCTGCCTCTATCGCTCTTTGCTCTATGCTCCATGCTGCCTTTATTGCTGTCTCTCCCATAGTATTCCGTCACTTTTTTCTTCGCTTCCTGGTTTGCCGGGGAGAGCTCCAGGGCCTTTTCGTAACAGAGGCGCGCTTCAGTCCGGCGGCCCAGCTTTTCGTACACGCTGCCAAGAGCGAGCCTATAGTCAGCCACGTTGGGCCGCAGACTGACCAAGGCGCTCAACTCCCGCTGGGCCGAATCGAGCCTGCCCTGAAGGACATCTATATCGGCGCGCATAAAGCCAAAATCGGGAACCGAATACTTATTCAGCTCGGAGGAGACCAGCCGGATCCGGGCGGAAGTGAGGCTCGCGGGGTTGAATATCTCTCTCCACGTAGAAATCGCCTCCACCCGCTCGCCGAGGGAAAAGCACAGGGCCAGCTTCTTGATGGCGAAGGGCCAGTCGGCGGGGGGCTGAAGGACAATTCGCTTCACCCAGAAGACGGCAGCCAGCGTGTTGCCCTTCTCGGCCATGATCGTAGCCAGGGCCAGGCAGAGGCGCGGGTCCTGCCAGAAAGACTCGTCCAGGTTGAAGCTCAGGGCAAGGTCGAGCTGCGCAAGGTTGCGGAAGAAAACCCTCCTGCCGGCCGGTATGGCCGGCAGGGCCTCGAACAGAGAAAGACCTGCGTCAAAATAGGTTGCAGGCCGGGTGGGGTTCAGGGAAACGGCCCTCTCAAACTCCGCCAGCCCTTCGTCGATGCCGCCCCGCTTCAACTTGAGCATGCCCGCGAGGACCCGGTTCTCGGGATCGGCGACGCTGAGATTCGTAGCGGAGCCTATCCATTTATCCGCACCCGGATCACCCTGCGATATCATGCATCGGGACAAAAGTGACCTGTAATCTGAGGATAAGGGATCGAGCATCGCCAACCGCCGCAGGGTCGGCAAAGCCTGACGGCCATATGCGCCGGGTGCCGGCACCGCCCAGAGGGAGCTTGCGTCCGTGGGGACGACGAACTGGCCGACCAGCCTTACGGCGGAAAGGTAGACCAACGGCAGCAAAAGCAAAGAAAAGAGGACAGCATAGAGCTTAGAGCGAAGAGCATGGAGCAGGGAGCATGGAGCAGGGAGCAGGGAGCGTGGAGCAGAGAGCATGGAGCCTTTCACTCTCTGCTCGTGTTCAGCGATTTAGAGAAGCTCGTTATCATGCGGCACAACTCATACAGAATTAGCATGGAGCATGGAGCATGGAGCTATGAGTTCAGCGATTTAGCGAAACCCGTTATCATCCGGCACAACTCATACAGGTCGCTGACTAGTTCTTCTTTTGTGGCGTCTTCAATCAGTTGATCCTTTGCAAAAACCATGATCATACTGGCGTTCTCGAATGTCGACCTTCGTGCAATATTCAGGAACTGTACAAACTCCCTCTTGGAATTACTTCCCGATCCTTCGGCAATGTTATTAGGCATCGACAGGCCGGCACCCCTAAGCTGATCAGCAAAGCGATAAAGCTTCTTGTCCTCGAAGTACTGCGCCAGGGCAAAGAGCTTTCGGGCTATTTTCACAGACCGTTTCCAAATTTCCAAGTCTTCAAACCGAAACTTCGTCTCTCTCGATCGCATTACAGCTTACCTGCTCCGGGCTACTGTTCTGAGCTTTTCGCTCCTTGCTCCATGCTGCTCTTGCTCCATGCTGCCTCTGTCGCTCTTTGCTCTATGCTGCCTAACTGTTTTACTTTAGTTTTTTCAGTTTTTGCATCAGGCGTTTTGCGGTAAAGAGGGCGCGCTCGGCGTCTGTTCTTGAGGGCTCCCCGTGTGGCAACAATCCCTCGTCTGTCAGGTATCGTCCTTTGTATATGCTGTTCAGATAGACTGCGTCTTCCGTGGACAGCCCCGTATTGAATCCCGTTCCGGTCACCGCGTGAAAAAGCTCAACGATGTCATGTGTTCTCTCGGGTTTACTACCCCGCTCTATAATAACGGCTTTGAGGCCCTTTTCGACGGATTGTTGGCTGTGGTAGCAGGCAGTTCTGTATTTTTCATGTTCGTATAGCACGCTTGCCGACTCAAGCTCCTGTTCGGCATCCCGCAGCCAGGCCATCGTTACCTTTCTCATGTAAAGTAGCCTCCCTTTCTCCATTACCTCTTCTATGAAAGGACTTCCCAAGGAATAGAGATGGCGGACCTCGTCAGGGGTATAGACGAGCACGTCGATCGGGACCGACCTATCCGACAAAAGAGTCTCGACCTCGATCCTTCGCTCCAGCGGCCTCTTCTCCGTCTCTTTCACAATGAGCAGATCTATGTCGCTGCCGGCACAATCTTTCCCCTCAGCCCGCGAGCCGAACAATATAATCTTATCCGGATCGTACTTCTCGATGAGCCTTTTGCTTATCTCGTCCAGTTCCCTTAGCATGCCAATATTATAACACCGGGATTAAGAGCAGTGTTGAGTTTTGAACACTCAACACTGCCTTTATGCTCTTTGCTCTTTGCTCTTTGCCCTATGCCGAGGCCTTTTCGTTCAACGTTCGATGTTCAATGTTCAATGTTAAAACCCCCTCTTTTCCGAACCTTGAACCTCGAACTTTGAACTTTGAACATCTCCATGCTCTATGCTCTCTGCTCTTTGCTGCTGTTAACCACTCGCCACGTCAGACCCATCACGAGGAAGAGCAGCATGGCATTCGCCGGGATCTGGAGATTGAAGTCCGCCAGGGAGTGGGTGAGCAGCGCGACGGTGGCTGCGAGCCCCCCGGCGCCGATGAATACCGAAAAGGTATTGCGGCGTCTGAACCAGGCGCGGATAGTGAGGACCAGAAACAGAAGAAAGAACGCGAGCCAGGGAATGAAGCCGGCCAGACCGACCTCAGAAAGGAACTCCAGGTAGTCGTTGTGGGCATGGTCCACGATGACCGCGCCCAGCTTATCGGGCTTATAAGGCGGGTAGGCAAGCACGTAGGTCCCGAGACCGGTCCCGGCGAGCGGAAAATTGCGGACCAGCTTCATGGTGCTCTGCCAGAACAGAGAGCGGTCCGCATAGCTCGCCTCGATTGTGCTCCAACGTTCCTCTACCGGTCCCAGGCCCTTCCACATCCCCCAGAGACCCGCCAGGCAGAGGACGAGGAGCGACGCGATAACCAGCGTGCTGCTTCGTCTCCTTCCCCTCTTGATGATGGAGGCGATATACAGGCCGCCGACGAAAACCATCCCAACGATCAGGCTGAACTGCCCCATGCGGGACATGGAGAAAATGAGCCCGAGGACCATAATAACGAGACCCATAAACAGAAAGTAGAGGGAAAGGGCGCCGTAGTGGCCGGCCCGGGAGCTGATACGGGATGCAAAAAGGCCGAGAGAAACAGGAATGCAAAGGCTCATCAGCCCCGCGAAGTGGTTGCGGTTTATATACGTGCCTGTCACTGAGCTCATGTCGTACTTCTTCCTGAACCACAGCAGATAGTCCGATTGGTTCAAATATCCGTAAAGTCCGTATACCGCCTCGGCAAAACCGATTACAAATAAAGCAACGATCAGAGGCAGCAAGGAACGATGGGGTGGGAAGGTAGCAGCAAGAAAAAAGACGGAGGCGTAAGCCATCCACTTCAGAAGAGCGGTGCTCGTTGCGGAGAGGCTGAGGGTCAAAGGCAGCAAAGAGCATGGAGCATGGAGCATGGAGGTAGGAGCGTGGAGAGGCAGCATGGAGCTAGGAGCATAGAGCATGGAGCTAGGAGCATAGAGCATGGAGGTAGGAGCGTGGAGAGGCAGCATGGAGGTAGGAGCGTGGAGAGGCAGCATGGAGCTAGGAGCATGGAGCATGGAGCTAGGGGCATGGAGACCGAGGCGCGCATAAAGGGCTGCGGCGCCGGGCGAAAGCTTCTGGAGAAAGGAGATGGGCAAAGGGATCATCTGGAAAAGGCAGAACATTAAGAAAAGGAAGAGAGGAAGCATGAGGAGCAGTGTCCCGCGCAGGTAAGTAGCTCCCTGCTCTATGCTCCGTGCTGGCCAAAAAACCGGGAGAATATCCCGCGTTTTTTGGCCAACGGCAAAATCGGTTGTCCAGAGATGGAGGAGCAAGAGGGAAAAAATCAAAAGCTCCATGGCGGAATAAGTGACGATGTAGACGGAGCCGACCGCTATGGGGGCGGCAACGATAAGAACGATCATACCGGTGAGAATGATCTTAGGGGAGGTGTTATTCAAGGTTCAAGGTTCAAGGTTCAAGGTTCAAGGTTGTAAAAGAACTCAGACCGTATCTTATCTTTCTCGTTTAGACGTTTTCAGATACCGGATAAAACCATTTATAAGATTGCTCGCCGTCATGCATCGGGTCGATAGAAGTTCAAAATCGTTTTCTTTTAAATAAGCAAGGTCAACGCCTGCATAAGACAAACTTTTTACTTCAGCCAAAGATCCTCGTGCAACTATCAGGAACTGTATGAACTCCTTGTTGCTGCCGCGGTCGAAACCTTCAGCGATGTTCGACATCACAGAAAGTGCCGCCCTCTGGATTTGATCTTTGAATCCGTAGTCTTTGGTAGCCGATAGTAGCTTGTATACTTCCCTTACTAAAAGTCGCGCCTCTTTCCATGCATCAATGTCTTCAAACCTTTCTATTTTCATCGGCTCTTTCTTCCAATTCTTCTAACGTTGAACCTTGAACCTTGAACCTCGAACATTACTGTTGCCCTTTCTTCCAAATCTTCTAACGTTAAACGTTGAACCTTGAACATTGAACATTACTTTTGCCCTATCAACCTCAGGAAGAAGTTTGTCTTCTTCCTGAGAGGCTCCGGGGCGTAGAACGGTTTGCCTGCGACGATAGCGGCGGGGTAATCTTCAACAAGGCAGCGGGCACTGTCGGGACCGATGATCTGTGATGCCGCCCGGACCGCCTTCGAGAGCTTCGGGGGGCGCCTGTCGGCCGAATGGGCGTCGGACGCAATGATGTGGACGAGGTTGTACCCGAGAAGCTCCTCGGAGCACTTCCTTATCTCCGGACCGAAGTCCCCGTTGATGCTCATGGCGGTAAGTTGAACCAGACCGCCTTTTTCGACCCATTTCCTCACGATGTCCGTATTACCTTTGACCGCGGTGTTGCGCTCGGGGTGCGTGAGGATAGGGGTGAGACCGGCAAGGGTGAGACCGAACATCCATGCGAGGTAGTTCGGCGGGACCACATGCCTCGGGAATTCGACCATTACGTACCGCATGTTGTCATTGACCGTCAATACCTTCCGGTCCTTCACGAGATCGCCCAGGCGCTCGTGGACGTAAATGTCGGCGCCCGGTAATATCCGCACGGGTATGTCTCTCTCTGCCAACCGACCGTTCAGTTCCCCGACTGCTGCAAGGATGCGGTCGGGACTATTATCGTAAGTCCCATTGCCCGTGTGGGGAGTGGCGACGATCTCGGTGATACCGTCCTGAGCGGCGACGAGGCACATAGCCAGTGACTCGTCGAGGTCCTTTGCTCCGTCGTCGAGGCCCGGCAGTATATGGGCGTGAAGATCAATCATCTAACTACAGCGCGGAGCGTGTGACTACAGCGTGGAGCGTGGAGCCTAATAAGGCAGCATGGAGCATGGAGCATGGAGCAGGGAGCATGGAGCGAAAAGGCAGCAGAGAGCATGGAGCCTAATAAGGCAGCGTGGAGCATGGAGCATGGAGTTATGTGTGTATTTCCTCTTTGCTCTCTGCTCTATGCTTCTTCCCCCACGGCAGGCCGCGCTTGCGGGAGTGCTTCTTTCCGTCCCCCCCATCACCGTAGTAAGAGTAGTAATGGTAGTAATAATGATAGTAGTGAGAGTAATAATAGCTCTCCCTGCCGATATCTATGTTGTTCAGGACTGCGCCTATTACCTTCGCGTCCACGTCTCTCATGATCTTCGACCCGTGCATGGCCGTTTCCCTTGTCGTCATCCCCCCGTGCACTACGTAGATGACGCAGTCGGCCAGCCTGCTCAAAACCACTGCATCCGTCACCGAGCTTATCGGCGGCGTGTCGATCACCACCTTGTCGTACCTTCCCTTCATCTGCTCCATGAACTCGGCCATCCTCTTCGATCCCAGGATCTCGGCCGGGTTGGGCGGGACAGGTCCGCAGGTCATGACCTCCAGCTTCTCGTGCAGGATCGACTTGTGGATGGGGGGTTCCTCTCCCATGATGACGTTGCTCAGCCCTTTCCGGTTCTCGAGGTCGAACATCTTGTGGAGCTGGGGTTTGCGCATATCAGCGTCGATAAGCAGGACCGACTCCCCGGCGTAGGCGATGACGAGGGCGAGGTTGGCGGTGATGAAGGTCTTGCCTTCTTTCGGGATGAAGCTCGTGACGAGGATCGTCTTCGGGGGGTTGTCGGGAGAAGAGAAGAGCACCGCGGTGCGGAGGCTCCTGAACCCTTCAGCAACGGTCGACTTCGGCTTATGGTGCACGATGATTTCCGGGCTCGATACGCCTTGCCCCGACTCTTCGGAAAAGTTCACGGTAGGGATGAGCGCCAGGCACGGGGACCCTACATATTTCTCGATATCGTCGGGCGTCTTGATCGTGTTGTCCATGTACTCGAAGAAAAAGGCAAGGCCGCAGCCCATGGAGAGGCCGACTACTATGGAGAGCAATATATTCTGGATGGGCCTGGGTCGCGCAGGAGACCTAGGAACTTCCGCCCGGTCGAGTATCCGCACGTTGGTGGTCCCGAGCTCGCTCGCCACGCTCGTCTCTTTCAGCCTCTTCAAAAGGTTCTCGTACAGCTCCCTGTTCTTCTCTACTTCCCTGAGGAGGACGCTGTACTGTATGGACCGCTCGCTCAGCTTCTGGGTCTCCACCTTCTGCCCTTCCACCGCGTTGCGCGCGTTGGCCTCTCTGGCCCTTGCAATGGCCAGCTCGTTCTTGATGGAAGTGAGGACGTTCTGGGCCTCCTGCCTGATCTTCTGCCGGTTGGCCTCCAGCTCGGACCTGAGCTGCACCATCCTGGGATGTTTTTCACCGAACTTCTGCGACAGCTCGGACATCTGCGTGGAGAGCCGGGCCTCGTTCTCCTTGAGCCGCATGATCAGGTAGTTGTCCATCACCTGTGGGATGGACTCGAGGGGCGTCCCTTTTGCGAGGAGGTCCTGGACCTCCCTGTAACGCGCCTCTACTTCCACCCTTTTTGACTGCTCGTCAACAAGTCTTCCGGTCAGGCCTCCCAGCTTCTGCATCGCGATATTCTCTTTCTCTTTATCGCCCGCCAAAGGGGTCAACTGGACTATGCCGTACTTCTCCTTATAGTTCTGCAGGGCCTGCTCGGATTCCTCAAGGGTCTTCTTCTGCTCCTCTATCTGCTTCGTGAGGAAATCCTTGGCCTCGTTGGAGGTCTCGCTCTTCCACCCCATGTTCTGCTCGATAAAGCCTTTTGCGACCATATTGGCGATATCCGCGGCAAGCTGCCGGTCCGTGCTGTCGAAGCTGATATCGACGAGGCGGCTGTTCCTTATGGGGTCAACCCTCAGGATATTCAGGAACTTCGTCACCACCCGCGCTTCCCTCTCCTGTTTGGTCAGCATAGAGTCTTTTTTTGATTTCTTCGGACTAAAGACAGGGTTCTCCGACAGGTTGAGCGCCTGGATGACCCGGAGGGCCAGGGAGCGGCTTTGCAGGATCTTGTACTGGGTCTGGTAAAAATCGGTGCTGACCATATCGATCGGGAGCAGCTCCTGCATGTTGAGCACCTTCGGCGCCTCCCTCTCGATCAGTATCCTGGTCGTCGCCCTGTATACGGGCGTCATGACTAAGGACGCTACAGCCACCGTGCCCACTACGATTATAAAGCAGACAATGGCGATGCGGCGCCACTTGTAGAGGGTTCGGAGATAATCATAAATATGGGTTTCCTGAGTTTGGCCGGGGATATTCATTTAAATAGGACCTCCAGAAGTTCGTTCAAGGTTCAAAGTTCAAGGTTTAGTTGGTCAAGGTCATCAATAAAAGGGGCTACTCGAGTCAAGACAGCTATGGCGAGTCAGAATTGTTTTTTCAGTATTTCGAACTTTGAACGTTGAACATTGAACCGTCTATCACCAGAAGCTTTCCTTTACGACTATCGTGTCGCCCGGCTCGATGAGGTCGTCCATGGGAAGATAGAGGTCCACTTTCTTGCCCTCTTTTTCCCTCACCGTCTTCACCTTCTTCTTGGCGGCCTTTTCCGTGAAGCCGCCGGCAGTGCTGACGGCGTGCAGGACGGTCATCCCTTTCATAAAGGTGTACTGGCCGGGCCGCTTCACCTCGCCCGTGACATAGAATACCTTGATCTTGGGTACGAAAATCGTGTCGAGGTTGAGCACTTCTATGTTCTCGGTCCTCTCGCCTTCAAGGACGTTCCTAAGGTTGACTTTCAGGAGCTCCGAGGGATCGGCCTCGTCGGGAAGAAGGGGGCTCTTGGGAACGTGGTTCTTCTTCGGCCGGACGATCATGACCTCATGGTCAGCCTCGGGCTTCACCCCGCCGGCCATTGCTATCGCCTCGACAAGCAGCGTTTTTTTTGTGAGAGGGTAGGCGCCGGGTGAATTCACCTCTCCTATTACAAAGACCTTTTGGCTCCTGTATTCCGTCACCTGAACGCTCACCTGGGGGTCCACGATGTACCCGTCCGCCAGCATTTCCTTCAACTTCTTCTCTAACTGGAGCTGGCTGAGGCCCGTTACCCGGAGCTCCCCGATCAGAGGAAAGCTTATCTTACCCTCCAGGTTGATCCGCTCTTTCCTCGTGAGGTCCGGGTGGTCCCAGACGGTGATCGAGACCTCGTCTTCCGGCCCGAGCACATAGTCGGTCTGGGCAGCAAACAAGGCTGAGGGGCCGCGCAGAAAACAGAAGAGCAGGAATGCGGCAAGGGCAAGATGCCCCAAGGCGAAGCGGGGGGCGCCACAGGCTGCCGGGCGCATGCCCGGGAGGGCCCGGCTGCGGTAGCACGGGCGCGACAATATCGTCCGTTCATCTCTCTTCATAAACCTACTCGCTTGTTGTAATAATTAGGTGAGCCTCAGCGGATACCCTTCCCATCTGTTACATGGCAAGGATAATCCTGAAAATTATGCGGTTGTCAGTGAATGAGTACAGGTTGAAGTTCGAATCCCTTGTGATGTACTGATACTCGAGCCGAGTTTGCAGCCCTTTCTGAATGTTGTAAAAACCGGCCGCGCCAAGCGTCCATGTCGTGTCGCTGCGCTTCTTTTCCTGGCTCGTCACCGGGTCTGCCAGGAAATCGAGGTAGTCCCCTTTCCTGTAGGAGGCCGACGCCAGGGCCCCGATCTTTCCAGTGAAGTATTGCTGCAGGGTAAGAGTGGCCATAGTGTTCACGTAGGAGGCATTGCTGACGTCTATATCGTCTGCCATAGCCCGGAGGGCATCCAGGGTAAGAGTCGTCTTCGGGCTGAGCTCATCGACGAGCTGGACGGCCATGATCCAGTTGCGCGGGTTGTTGTTCCTGCCCGGAATGTTCGTGTCGAATTGCTTCCAGCCGTAGCCTGCCTTCAGGCTCCCCCTCAGCTTCCCGTAAGGGTCGAAGGCTATGCCTGTGTAAACGTACTGGTCCTTGTGGTTTGAGGTGCTGCTCGTAACAAAATCTTTGATCGCGTAGTCGTACTCGATCAACCCCGACATGCGCGGGAGGAACCGGTAATAGACGCTCGCGCCCATGAGGTTGTTCGTGTACTCGGCGTAGCGGTCGCGAATGGAGTCAAAGCCCAGATCGTCCCTGTTGTACTTCCCCTCCACCTTCCACCGGTCGGCGAACGAGTAATCTACCGAAGCCTTGCCGAAGTTCTGGTGGAACCCCCTCTCACGCACGATGATACCGGTCTTTTCCAGCCAGCTTCTGACGAAGTCATCTCCGAAGTTGAAATGGAGCCCACCCGGCAATACGTAGTTGAGAGCCGCGTTGGCCCTGTGGTCCTGGTAGTTGACCGACGGGTTCCTGGCATATTCGAGAAAGCCGACCTTGTAGCCCGCAGTAAACGAGCTCTGGCCGAACGTATAACGCATGCCCAGGCCGGGGGCGACCGTGGTAATGTAGTCGGATTTCGGCGCATGCTGCGTCAGAAATACGTTGCTGCGGTATGTTTCATAAAGGCCGAGGTCCGGTAGAAGGGTAAAGTTCCCTAACTTGATTTCGGCGATCGCAGGACTCACGAGCACGATCGACAGAACACCGAGGAGCAAGCCAAAAATCCCTTTCAGCGTCTTCATTATATCAGCTCCATTCAGTGAAGGTTTTAGAGGGAAGGACTTGCCGTTCCCGTGCCGCCGCCGCTGCCGCCGCCTGTGCCGCCGGTCCCACCGGTGCCGCCTGTCGACCCGATGCCCACTCCGCTTGTCCCGCCCGGCGCTCCTCCCGGGCCCCCTGGCGCAGGCCCTCCAGGCGCACTCGTCCCTGCCGCGATCGCCGCGTTTACAACCGTAGGCGGCACGCCATCGGCTATGGCCGCCGTCTGCACGGCAGTGGCGGCAGACGGATTGGCAGTCACCGCAGCGGTAATGGTGGAGGCTGCATTCACCCCCTGTACCCCGAGCACGGCGTTCACTACACTAACAGTAGCCGAAGGCCTGAGGCTTATAACGGTGGCAACGATTGTAGCTGCCTGGGCCGGGCTTACGGTAACGGCCGCCGTTGCCACAGCGACCGGGTCCGCGCCCGCCTGGATGGCCTGGGTAACGGCCTGCTGGATGGTGAGGCCTGCGTTAATCGCATTCGTCATCACCTGGGTCAAGGACAAGCCTGCAGCAACATCCCCGGCGACGTCAGCCCGGACGGTGCTCGCTCCGGCCGCAAGAACCATAAGGCATATAATCCCACACAGTAGTGCCCTCATTATAGCACCCCCCCTGCTTTACTTTTCTTTTTACGATGCACGCAAGATGTAACAGGCTTACTGAATTTACGGCAAGCCGTCAAAACATAATGTATGTCATTACAAATGAGTTGTAAAGAAAATTATTTAAAACCGTTCGGAAATCGGTGAGGCGGACAAACATTACAATGATGTGAATTTAAGGACCTTTCTCGAAGAAAACGATAACGAGATGGAAGGCAATGTTAAAAAACCTTAAGGAAAAAACAAAAGGCTACCGCCCCCCTTACCGTTTTAAGGATCTCGTTGTCCCAGGTTGTCTTGTACTACAAATCATAGTTGTTACTACTATTTACGGTTCACTGATGACGTTTGACGCCATACGATGTCAAACACGTCATTGTAAACTAAAGTTTTAGAAAATGCAATTAAAAAGTAGGCGGTACAGGCCACCCCTGCGCCTCGGCAGGTCATACGTCCGTGCCTCCTCCATCCGTTTAATGTTTATCGGAGAAATGTCGGATTAAGTTTAGACTAAATCACTTTATGCTTCATATACGAGCCCGACCCGCCACATTATCTGCTTGCTGATATTGCGGCCCGCCGGTTGACAGTTTTAGGGCCGCTTCCGGCGCCCGAAAAAGTGAGGCGAGATATAAGCTGCAGGGAAATCTCAAATCAGGGCATTCACTTCTCGCCCCATTATCCGAAGGGCTGTTCGAGCCCGTGCCCCTGCCTTATCATGGCGAGCTTTTGAACCGCCCCGTGGTACAAAACAGCCATGCTCGCATGACACTGCTGGTCGGAAATCCTTAATATGTTCTTAGGGTAGGAGGGATCCTGCCCGTTCACCTCTTCAGACAATCTGATGATCCCTTCCTTGATCTGTTTTAGGGCGCTCATATGGGAGAAGTGGCCTGAACTTCCGTAGTAGGCGTCGGCATAATAGATCCGCTCTAGAATGAGGCGTTCTGCCTGGTGGTAAGTGAGCCTCCGGCTCCTGAGGTAGTCCAGGAGGTTATCTACGTTCACGAGGGGCCTCTCCTCATCCACCCGGTAACCAAACTGGGCCAGGAAAGGTATCAGCTCGTCCCTGGTTTTGTGCACGATGTGGGCGATCTCGTGAATGGTCAACTCTTCTATCAGCCGGTCTTCCAGGCCCGGGGCCTGCGTGCCGTAGAGATCATGTATCCATCCCTGGGGAATGGCGATCACCCAGCCGGGCTTCGACGACCCCTGGGGAGCGAGGTTGTAGGGCAGCGCAACCGGGGGGGCGGCAACGGTCGAAAATATTTCTTCACCGAGAAGCACCCTCTCGTAGTCATCGAGGGTGATTCCGAAGAGTTTATTCCTTTTGCTTCCCTCTACCACGTAACCGGCAAAGACGTCCCTTCTTGCAATGGTGAAAAGCTTTACGGCAGGCACAACCACGGGGGACTCGACGTAAAAGTACGTGAGAAACATGCCCTTGGAGATGAGACAGCGATTGACATTCTGAAGGGGCGAGACGTCGTCCTCGCCGATGCCGTAGTCTCCCAGGGCCGCAAGAGCTGCCTTTGCCTTTTGGGCATCGTATTTTACGTAGCAGCGGGTTACGTATTCCTTCAGGTGCGAGACTAGCCCCTTCCACCTGGGGTCGATCTTCGGCCCAAAGGAAAAGAAGGCATCGGCAGCCGAAGGCTTCAACGTGCAGGCGCCGGAGCCCACAACAAGCACACCGGCAACCTGGGCGAATCTCTTGAAGAAAGTCCTTCTGTCCACCTGCTTGGGCGACTGCAAGGCCGCACCTACAGTATCATCCATCGACGGTCTCTCTTAGTCTTATCGCGCGAAGACGGGCGCGGGTTAAGCGTGCTTTTGCCCGGGACGGCAGAGCTAAGACTGAAGCAGCCGCGAAGGGGGTCGCCCACGGCCCCTTCGCATGGAACGGTTCCAATCGGGCAGGAAGCTCATTTTTTCTGAAATGCCCCTTTGTTTAGGCTGTTCTCGATGTCAGGACTGGAAGGTCAGGTTGTGATACATGAAGGCAAGGTAGCCGAGCCAGAGCAAAGCAACGCTGTTACAGTTCACGAGAAGCTGTTCCTCAAGCAACCTTATTTCGCCCAAAACCGACTCCTCCGAAGCGAGGGGCGATCGCTCCTTTCTCAGCCGGTCGCTCAAATCCGTGCGCATTAGACCCCTAAGGTCGGATAGCCCGTCGCCCGCTCGCAATTCGTGCGAAGGTGCCCCACGCCGTACCAGCTCGTGCCACGCGTCAAGCCGCCTGACATCCTCTTTCAGTCCCGCCGTAAGGGAGTCGAGAAATGCACCCGAATGCTCTTCGATATGCGACCGGGCTTCGAGCGCCGACATAATACGGGTGAGAATTTCGCCTATCTCGACCTTCAGCCGTGTCGATTCGAGGATGATGCGTAGAAGAAGTTCGTCCGCAGATTCGCAGCTGGAGTCTTCGAGGAAAATGTCTGACGTTTCGAGCGACAGGGATACCGGATAGGAATATGAACCTACCCGCCTCGGTGCCTCCTCAAGAGACGTTCCGCAAAGCATAAGAGATCTCGTCTTATCATATTCGCTCCACATGATCCTTCCATGGTCGAATACTATTTCCTCGGACCGCAACGCAAGATGGAGTTGAATTTGATCGCCTGCTTTCACGGTCCGGTACTCGTCGGCTGAGGAGACTATGCCTATCTGCAGCCCCTGGCTGCTCAAGTTTACAAGAAAGTACTCCAAAAGAAAGCCGTTCCAGGATCCGAAAAAGGGGAGGGTGCGGATATCAATGTCCGTACGGTAGTCGGAACGTCGCTCTTCACGGTCCATTTTCATTCCTTGCTCTATGATACATGAGGAACGGCACTGGCGCAACTATTTCGAGAAAAGCACGGGCCTCGAATTATTACGGAGTTTTCGGAGCTTGACCGTATTGAAGAAGCGTCGTCGAAACACTATTTTTGAAATAGAGGCAGGCGGCATTTCCGGATCGGCGTTTTTCCGAGTGACGGCAATAAGGAATCCGACTATGCTACGCAATCACCTCATCGCGGCCGCGATCTGTCTAAACACTGTACTTCTCGTAAGCCTTGCAGGCTGCGCGACGCCAAAGCCGGGCGCAACGGGGTTGTGCAGAAACACCGCGATCTATTGCGCCCAGTTTCTCGACGAGTTCACTCAATGCGAGGTTGTCTGCGGCATTACCGTGGATAACATCAACCACTGCCAGGCAAGATGCGTTATAGGCGGGCAGGTTAAATGGATATCATGGCAAAACGGGCACTGCACGGCGGGTAAGGAGGAGCACCGGTTTGTGGCGAACCTTTACAGGGTAATGTCGGTAGCAGAGGCAGTGGAGTATATTTCCGGGTACTTTCCGAGCATAAACCGGAATATTAACGAGGTGGCACTTTCTTACCCGGATGCGCCCTGACATGTAGGGCATACAAACGATTTCCCGCCCTTTAACCGCCGGGAAGTCTCGCTCCCGGCGTACGATGGCGTCGATCCCGTGCCGTCTCATGATTGTCCGATATTACGCGCTCGCCGTGACATCTATCTCTCCTCCTCGGTAACACTTCGAGCGGTCCGGGTGGAGCTCTGCTCGTCGAGCACTCGCCTGATCGTCTTAGCTATCTCGGCCTTTGTGAGGGGTTTCATGGCAAAGACCCTGATTCCTGCCGCTTTTGCCTCTTCGGCATCGACGAGGTGGCTGAAACCCGTGCACATTATGACAGGTATATCGGGCCTGATAGCCAGAATCTCCCTGGCAAGCTCGATCCCCGTCATCTCAGGCATGGTCTGATCGGTCACTACGCAGTCGAAGCGGGTCGGTTCTTCGTTCACGAGCACGAGGGCCTCCCCGGCGCTCGTTGCGGAGACGACATCGTAGCCAAGGTCTCTCAGGATATCTGCGCCCATCTCGGCGAGCGCCTCCTCGTCGTCGATAAAGAGGATCCTCTCGCTCCCGGTCGGAATAGGTCCGTCCGCCTCGGTCGGGATGGCTTGCTTTTCCGCGACCTTCGGGAAACAAAGGGTAAAGGTGGTACCTGTACCCGGCTCGCTCTCGACCGCAATGTGACCGTCGTGGCTCTTGATAATACCGTGGACGACGGAGAGACCCAAGCCGGTCCCCTCGTCCGGCGCCTTCGTCGTGAAGAACGGATCGAAGATCTTCTCGATGATGTCCGCCGGAATGCCCTCGCCGGTGTCGCGGACAACTAGCTTCATGTAAGAGCCGGCCTTCATTCCGCCCGATGGGCTCAAGGGCGCCACGCTGTAATCGCTCAGCTCGATCTGGAGGACACCCCCGTTGTTCCGCATAGCATAGGCGGCGTTCGTGCATAGGTTCATGATAACCTGCTGGAGCTGCACGGGGTCGGCGAGGATGAATCCCGACTCGCTCTCGATCTTCATCCTGACGTCGACCGTCGCGGGTATCGACCCCCCAAGGAGCTTCACCGTCTCCTCGATGGCGCTGCTCAGCTTGAGAGGAGTTCTTTCCTGCTCTGCCTGCCTGCTGAAGGCCAACATCCGCCTGACGAGGTTCCGGCCTCGTAGGCCGGCCTCCGTGATCCTCTCCAGACAGAGTCTCTCCCTGGTTCCTTCTGCAAGACGGTCCCTGGCAAGCTCGCCGAACCCAAGTACCGCAGCGAGGATATTGTTGAAGTCGTGGGCGATGCCGCCGGTCAGGGTGCCTATGGCCTCGAGCTTCTGCGCCTGGCGGAGCTGCTGCTCAACCCGTTTTATTTCGGTGATGTCGTGATTGATCTCCAGGATGCCGCTCGGTTCTCCATTCCCGTCCCGCCGGAGCACTTTTCTACTCATCACAGTGATCCGGCTGCCGTCCTTCTTCAAGTGAACCAGCTCTCCGTCCCATCGGCCGCCCGAGAACAGCGCTGTCTTCATCGCTTCCATCCTATGAGGAAACTGAGTATCGAGAAGGAAGTGAATCACCTTTCCGGCCGCCTCGTCAGCCGTCCAGCCGTAGGTCTCTTCGGCGCCTTTGCTCCAGAACGTAATGCGGTCCTCCACGTCCCTTACGATAATCGCATCATGTGCCAGGCTGATAAGCTCGGCCTGCTGTGCAAGCTCTGCGGTCCTTTCCTGCACGCGTTGTTCCAGCTCGTCGTACGCTGCGCGGAGATTCGCTGCCGCCCTTCGCTTTGCGGTAACATCATGGAAAACCATGACCACGCCCGTTGTTTCTCCGCCGCTGTCTCTGATGGGAGCAGCGCTGTCTTCGATCGCGATTTCCCTGCCCTCTCTGGAAATTAAAACGGTATCATTCGCGAGACCCACGATGCGGCCGTCCCGCAATACGAGGGCCACGGGATTCTCTGCCGGTTGACGAGTCTTTTCGTTGATGATGTGAAAGACGACCTCTATCGGTCTTCCACGTGCCTCGTCCTGCAGCCAGCCGGTAAGCCTTTCGGCAACCGGGTTTAGCAGTTCCACCCGACCCGACGCGTCGGTGGCGATTACCGCGTCCCCGACGCTGAAGAGCGTGACTTTAAAGCGCTCCTCGATCTTTCGCTGCGCCCTCTCGGCTTGAAGGAGCGCCCGGTAATGAGCTTTGCTGTTCCGCTGCCAGACTACCGCAAGGGTGGCGGCAGCTGCTGCGGTGAGGCCGAGAATGAGCGCCAGGATAAGGATCGACTCTCTTCGCGCTACGGAAAGTGCCTCCGAGGCGTCTATCTTCGCTACCATGAACCAGGGTGAATCGGGCACCGCGTTCATGGCGGAAAGCACCTCGACGCCACGGTAGTCCCTGCCCCGTACCACCCCTTTCCGACCGAGGACGGCCATGACGGCAGGCATTTCCCGCCTGCTCAGGGGTACGCGAAGCATGAGAGCGGTATCTTTCCTGTGGCGCAGCTCATTCAGATAGAGCACTTCGTCTCCGTCCCGCCGCACGAGCAGGGTCTCGGCCGTATCTGTCGGAACCGGCCAGGACTGCAGCAAGGGATAGAGAAAGTGCCCGGCGTCAGCCTGGAGCAGGATGGCGCCCAGGGGTACACCATTGGAAAAGATTGGCGCAACCACGTCAACATGGGGGTCATGCCGGCCGGGAGTGAAATGTAAATCCGTCATAACCGGCCTCCGGTCCCGGAGGGCCACACGGAGAGCCTCCAGAGCCGCGGGATGGAGCTGGTGCATGTCTCCACTCAAGCTCAACCGTTCGACACCCGTCGCATCGGCTATCAGAACGTCGCGATACTCATAATGTCTTTGAAGAGAGCGGAAGCGGACAAGCATTTGCTCAGCCACTTTGCTCTCCGGATTTTTTAAAAAGCCGGCGGCCGCCTGGGAGAGAAAAGGGCTTTCCATTACGACCGCGGCATCGGCCAGCCTACCTTTTCGCCACTCGGTGATCTGGTCCACCTTTAACCGTGCGACGGCTTCTAGGTCCCTATAGGCCTCCCGCAGAAGGAACTGGTTGTGGACATGGTAGAACCGTGCTCCGCTGATCAGCAGACCGAGCACTGCCAGGGCCAGTACTGCCTTTAACCAGCGCGGGAACATCGCCTCACCTTCCTTTGATTCAAGGGCTTACCGAGAACAAGATTCTTTTTACCGGCTTCTCCGTTTCTCAGCAAGCTTTGATGCCTATCCGTCTTCCGGCTATAAACTCTCCGGCCGCACACCGGGCTCGGTCCGCGTGCATCAAGATACGACACCTATATCGATTTGGCAATTCGACAAATCATCGAGTAACGATGGTACTATTGTGCGGCGCTTGCAGTCAAGCGGATGACGCCGGACGGACAATTGTTAACGATAGACCGATCAGCGACGGAAACGACCTCTATCTTCTTGTCCGCTCGCCAACGATGGAGAGAACACGATAGTCGCCGATTCCTATTCTCACACCTTCACGGCCGTGAAGTTTTTCGGCATTGCGAGGGAAGGGATTTTCCTGCAACGAAAGAAGGAAGGGCTGCAATGATTTTACCGCGTATCTGTAGAGAAAAGGATCTGGTAGAAAAATGTTAGAGAAACGGGCAGGTGCGGACAGCAAAAAAGGGGGTCCGGTTTCCCGAAAACCCCCCTGCTGTCTAAATTGCGGGGGCTAGATTTGAACTAGCGACCTTCGGGTTATAAGCTTCGGACCGGGAGAAACGCACTGATTTTTACTCGTCCAGCACTTTCCTGATCGTCTTCGCTATCTCCCTCTTCGTGAGAGGTTTCATCGCAAAGGCCCTGATACCCGCCGTCTTTGCCTTCGCGGCATCGACTACATAGCTGAAGCCCGTGCACATGATGATGGGCATGTCGGCCCTGAGAGCGAGAATCCCTTCCGCAAGCTGAACACCCGTCATTTCGGGCATAGTCTGGTCGGTAATGACAAGATCGAACCGGGATGGGTCCACCGTGAAGAGCGCAAGCGCCTCCTTGCCGTTCATCCGGGATGTAACCTCGTAGCCGAGTTCCGCGAGGATGTCTTCACCCATCTCTATAATGGCTTCTTCGTCATCGATGAAGAGAATTCGCTCGGAGCCGGTGGGAAGCTCGTCGTCAATGACCTCATCGGCTTCAACTTCTCCTGTAATCTGAGGGAAATATACGGTGAAGGTGGACCCTTTGCCGGGTTCACTCTCCACGGTAATGTGCCCGTTGGATTGCTTCACAATACCATGGACAACCGAGAGGCCCAGTCCGGTTCCCTCTCCCGGTCTCTTGGTCGTGAAGAAGGGGTCGAATATCTTATCCATGATCTCGGGAGACATGCCGGTGCCGGTATCGCCGACAGTCAGCCTTGTATAAAGGCCGGGCTTGACCCCCTTGGGGTTTCCATTCGATGGGGAAACGCTGTGTTCGTTCAGTTGGATGTCGAGAGCCCGGCCCGCAAGCCGTACATTGATGCGGCCGTCTCTATTTTGAGGTCCTGGATGAGATCGCCAACCTCCCGCACGTTCCCCGCCAATTGTCCTATCCCTTCGCCCACGTCCCGTATCGACCCC